>ENA-UOJC01000064-UOJC01000064.1-human-gut-metagenome-genome-assembly--contig:-C104-NODE-64-length-174656-cov-24.911576_pt1 | contig 174656 bp, 166 predicted proteins | sample MGYA00242339_ERZ723886 | MGnify/ENA metagenome assembly ERZ723886 | reverse complement strand
ATCATCGTGATGCCAGTAATCGTGTACCAAAACAAATACTTTTTTACTCATAAGTCATACGTCCTTTCATCACCATTTTATGGCTACGTTTCTGTGAATTCTCGTTTTTTAGATGTGCGTTAAATTCCGATTTGTCGCTCAATTTTAAAAAGTAAACTAATAAAAGTATATCACAAACCTCACTGTCTGTCAAACCAATATTTATTTACGCTTTCCCCTTAATCAAACCGACAGCCTTAGCCCCCATAGAAACAGTATGACTAACACTCATCATATTGACCCTGACGCTCGTATCCAATCCATACATCTGCGCAATCCTCGGAACTTCCGTTGCCGACAAGCAAATTCCCACCGCAAGCAGAGCGTGCTGAGTGTAGGTCAGCAGTCCGAGATAGAGTATCGTTGTCTGCAAAAACGCCGTCAGACAGGTGGCAATAACTTGTTTGCACCAGCTGTAAAAACCGTCCGTGTAACCTCTCGGAATGCCAAAAAGATACAGACTTCCCACAGCAATCTGACACAGCATGATGCCGCCACGCTTGATGTTTGAAAACACAACTTTCACTGTACAATAGCCGAAAAGTATGATAAAAAACAGGCTGAACAGACTTACGTCCATCGCCAGTGCCATAATCACGGTCAGCCCCGAATCAGCTACTGTCGTTGTTGTTCCCGATATGAAATTTCCAAGCAAATCGCTTGAAAATGTACCCTGCAAATTAACGCAAAACGAGTAAAGTCTTTGCGGAACAACAGTAACCAAACTTGCCGCCATAAAGCCTTTCAGCACATTCAGACAAGTGTTTTTGATGTTCGCCTGACCAGATTCATAGGCTATCGCCGTGTCAAATACCGCTACGATAAGTCCGCAGACAAACAGCATCCATGCGAGACTGTGGAACAATGCTATGAACGACTGCACCCACGACAGAGCGAAAATACTGCTTGTGCTTGCATTGATAAATTCAAAAAGATCGGCTACTGCGCCGTAAATGAGGTTGAAAAGCCACTCAAACATAATATTCCATATCTCGTCGGTAATTGCGTCTACCGCAGAACCTACCGTGTTATCCCAAAGGCTTGATATTCCGTCGCCTATCCAGTCAATGGCGTCGCCGATCCAATCAAACATCCGCACCACCTCCTGCCTTTGTTATCTCGCCCTTTACTCTGTACAGCGAGCTGCGGCGTCCTCCTTGGATATGATAGCGAGGTATCCGTTCTAACAATCCACGGTTTTCAAGTTCCGTAAATGCACGATACACCGTGCTTTTGTGTATACTCAAATCTTCTGCTATCCTGCGCACAGAGGGAAAACATTCTCCGTTTTTATCCGCACGGTTTGCAAGATAACAGTACACAGCCACAGCCTTGTGGCTCAGACCTAAATCGTAAATTCTTCTCGGTAATATCAATTTGCATCAGCCTCCTCACGTTTTAATTTTCGCTTTTCTCATCGGAAATTCATCAAATTCTTCATCATCGACAGACACTTCAATTTCCGCAGCAACAGCTTTTTTCTGCGGATATTTAACCTCCACATCTCTGATTAATTCATCACGATTTTTGTAACAAACCTGCCTTGCTGTTTTATCAGGGAGACAGTATTCTTCCTCAAATTTAATCCCCCATTTAAAGAACAATTTCAGCTTTGAAATCATCGGGTGCGTTCCTGTTTTCATTACGATAAATTGACCTTTTGGCATAGATTTGAGTTCGTCCACAGTCATAAGCGGTCTGCCTATCATCTGAAGTGACTGTGATTTTTCCTTTCCACACGACACAGAACCTGACAATACAGTTTGCTCTCCCAACGCTTTTGACAGTACTTCCGCTGATTGAGAATTTGGCGCAAAACCTCCGAACACGGTAAGCTGAGTGTTGTCGGTGATTATCTCCATGCCCTGTTTTCCGTAGTTCTGTTCAAGCTGTGCAAAGGACTGAATTATCGCAACGATTGATATTTTTCTTGAACGTCCTGCCGAGAACATTGCTTCAGCACCCTCTATCTTAGGAAAAGTTCCGAACTCGTCGCAGTAAAACATAACTCTGTTTTTAAGCTTTCCGCCGTTTTCATCTGCAATGACTAATATCTCACGGTATAGCTGTTGGATAAGCAGACTGACCATAAAGTACTTGCTTGTATCTTCTTCGGGCAGAACAATAAAGATAGCAGACTTTTCATTGCAGAACTTCTCGGCGTCTATCGCCGTTCCAAAGCACAGCATTTGTTCAAGTTCAGAATCAAGAAAATTGTTTAATCGTGATAATGCCGTACTCATTACAGACAGCATTGACTGATCGGAAGCGTTGAGCGCCGCTCCTGCAAGCCATTTGGCTTTGTGTTCGCTTGGGAGCTTGTCCATAAGCTTTGTAAAATACATCTTAGGCTTTGCTTTCGGCGCAGGCTGATACTTTGCAAGCAAGTCTTGGATCAGCTTAAAAACTGAGACAATAAGCCTTTCGTTTTTGTCGCCAAACTCCGCTAAAAGCAGGATAACCGAGGCAAGAAGTCCTTCCGCTGCGTCATAGAAAAATGCGTTCTGACCGTAGCTTGAGCTGTCACCTCCGCCGATATTGATAATTGTCTTTGCTGTTATCTTTGCATACTTTTCCGCTTTTGCTTTCGCAGATAAATTGCTTTTATCCGCCAGATATTCGTCCATATACTTGTTGACAAGATGCAGAATGTTGTTCTCATCACTTCGTGTCGGATTTCTCAGATCAAGCACAGAAACATTGTAGCCATAGTGCTTGCTTGCGATAGTGCCATAATTTCGTGCTATGTCGCCCTTTGTATCTGTGCTGACAAAGGACATTCCGCTTGCACAGGCAAGCTCTATATTTGGATACAAGAAGTAGGCTGTTTTTTCCACGCCTGCGGCGCCTACCATAAGAGTATGAACATCGCCCGTGTCTACAAGCGCAACAGTCTTTTTGCCCGAACCTCTGCACCCAACCACCGTTCCTTGAACAGTCGGAAGAGCCACGCCTTTACGCCATTTCTCAGGCTCAAATGGCAAAGGGATAAAAGTCTGCTTTATCTCCGATTTAGTCGCCCACCTCGCAGTTCCATGCTGACCGTCACCGATCTTTTTAGCCTTTATTCCGTTAAGTGACTTATTGTCAAGTAAATTTACCAATACTGCAAAAACAACAAAAATCACAACCAAAATTCCAATTAAAATCATTTGTTTTTCACTCAAAATTTCACTTCCAATCACCATAAAATACTCTTTCTTCTGTATTTAAATAACATAGTTAGTTTGTTATCTTCAAGGTATTGCGCTGTGAGGCGGAGGGTATCGCATTACCCGAACTCCATACACGGTTCGGGTTCAGAAATGATATCTATATCCTCGCACTGCTCCTGAATCGGTACACTTAAAGCTTTCTCAACCGACAATCTGACAGCACTATCCGCAAGCCGATACAGCAATTTGGCAGTCTGTACTGACTGTTCACGGGTACGGGCTGTCTGTTTAAGATCACGCAAAACCTCATGCACACAATCCTGCAAATTCCTTTGTTTTTGCGCCTTTTTGCCCTTGTCGGTGTAAGGCTTGTAACTACTCCCAAGCTTGCCTTGAAGCCTTTCAAACGCTTGATATTCGCTGTTTATTTGTTCGGTTTTGGGCATAAAAAATGCAGAGCCTGCCAAAGCATACTCAGCCAGATATTTGTATTGTCTGTTTTTTAACGTTGCATAGATCTGCGAGGTCAGCTTATCGGGACGGCATTTCAGATACCCAAGTTCACTCACTTCTTTCAGATATTCTTCCTTTCGCTTATGAGGAACAGCAGGCAAAAATTCCGCTCCGTTTTTTGCCTTTAAAATTTCGTTCCAATCTTTGAATTTAGGTGCAAGCCATTTAACGTTTGGATATCCGTTTTCTGTGAGTATATCCCGAAGTCTGTCAACAGCCTCGATTCCGCCCTCATCATTATCCACGCAAAGCACAATTTCATTGATGTTTGAGTGATTCTTTAACGCTGTTAAAACGGCATTTTCATAAACACCGTTCATGGCAATGTAGCTGTTTTTCTGCCAATCTTTCGGGTACAGTGTAAGAAAACTCATCATATCAATGGGAGCTTCAAAGACATAAAGTCGTTCATTTTCTCCGAAATGTGCAAAGCTGTAACGAGTGTCTGAACCCTCGCAGGTAATGCGGAAAGTTTTCCCGAAAGAATTGGTTGAACGCTTGCTTGCCTGTCTTGGAACTCCGTTTTCATCAAGCCCTACAAACACTGCATTGTGATGTTCCTTATCCTCATAAAGCGTGTGATTTCTCGCAAAAAAACTGATAATTTCGGGATTAATGAACCGCTGTTTTATGAGATATGCAAACACCCTGTGCATATTTTCATTGGATTTGGGAAGCTTGAATTCTTTCGTTTTTTTTTCATGCACAACTGCTTTTGGAGGAGCGTGAGAGAGGGAAGTTACCGTCTGTCCCAACAGTTCCTGCACAGCTGTCTGAAAGTCCATATCATAGAATTCCTGCATAAATTTTATTGCTCCGCCGCCAACCTGATTTTTGTGGTCAAACCACCTTGAACCCGACATTGTGATGCTATCATGCTTGCCCGAACCGTCGTAGTAAATGAGTTTATGCTCTCTGCCGACACGTTCCAGTTTTTCGCCCCGCATACGCAAAAACTCCGCTAAATCTACGGAGTTTGCCATTACTTTTTGTTCTTCTGTAAATGGGATATATGGCATAACTACACCAACCTTTAATACTTGACATTTTCCGCAAGCTTACCCATAAGCTGCGAAAAGCTCTGCCTTTCCATCATATCCGTACCAAGATATGCTCCTGATACTACTGTCAGCTTGTTCTCAGAAAGCACAGCATAGGTTTCCGTGTACCCAAACTGCGTCGCCATACCATCGGTTTTCTGAACGGAACTGTAACGCTGATATTTACCATTTGAATATACATTTGTTGTCATACGATAATTTGACACAAAATCGTCCTCAGTGACACCGTTCATCTGTGCGGAGGTCTGACCGAAATAGTAATCCCCGAAGTTTTCGAGGATATATTTCATATCGTAATCAAGCTGTGACTGTGACAGATCAACGCAGAGAACATTAATTATTCCGCCGCCGTTTTTGCCTTTCAAAGTAACCTTATTCACTCCATTGAAATTATCGGTTTCGTTCTCAAAGGCACAGCCTTTCATCGACTCAGTAACCAATTCGCTTGTATCTTCAAAGCTGATATTTGAGTCAAAAAACTCAGCGATAAAGGTATCGGACTTTACCTGTTCATTGTTGACGGTACTTTCGACCTCCGAAGAGACAGCCGAATCCAATGACTCGGCTGTTATCGGAATTGTTGTAGTTTCCACCGTCTGTATTGGCGGACTGATCGTTCCGCAGGCGGTCATTGCCAGCATAAACACTGCTAAAAATGCGGTTATTACTTTTGTTTTCATATCCGTTCCTACTCCTTATCAAATAATACTCCAGATGTACAGCGGACAGGTCAGAGAAAAGATCAGACAGCCGAAAATTATAGCGATCGGCGTCCACTCCAACTGACCATGTTTGCGGTAATCCAAGTATGCCAGCGTTATCTTAACAAACAGCAAAACCGCCAATATTACGTCGATCACGGGGAATACAACGTTGTTTACAACCGACACCACCTGCGATCTTGCAGTGGTCCAAGTGCTTGTAACCGCTCCCGCAACATCGCCCGATGCGTAAGCAGTTAGCGACATCATCGCAGCAAAGCACACCGAACTTGCTGCTGCGATCAATTTCTTTTTAGATCTCATTTCACATCATCCTTTCTCTTTTCCTTATCGTTTCTCTTGCATATGACCATACCGAAAGCCACAACAACCGCTGCGGCTACGAGATAAAACTCAGCACTATTGTCTGCGGATACACCTGTATTAGGAGTATCTATTGTGACTGTAGGAGGAATTTCAAGCTCAGGCGTATGCTCATCGTACATAACGACCTCGGTTACACTTCCGTCAGTATTCACAGTAAACTTTATCTCGCTTGCAATCTCATAACCGTCTGGAGCGATCGTTTCACGGAGCGTGTATTCCTTGCCTGCGATCAGCTTGCCCTCGATAAAGTGAGCCTCGTCTGTTGATACCCACTCCGTGGCAACATTTCCGTCCTCGTCAATAATCTGAAGCGTTGCGCCTGCAAGCTCCTTGTCCGTAGTGATATCACGCTTGCTGATTTTCACCTTTGTGGTATCGTCTACCATTACGATGAGAGGATTGCCGTTCTCAGAAACAGCAGTTGCGTCCACATTTTCTACAGTAATCTTGCCATAAACATCAACTGTAAATCTGATGTCAGTTGCGATAACATAACCGTCAGGAGCGGCGATTTCCTTAAGCGTGTAATCTCCGGCAGGAAGCTCGGTAACAACATGATTTGTACCATCAGAAGTCCATTTTTCAACGACTTTGCCATCAGAATTATCAAGCTGCATTTTTGCACCAACCAGTTCATTTCCGTAAATATCCTGTTTTGAAATTTCAATGGTTATAGGCTTATTTACTGCTGTAATTTCGATAATTTCTCCGTCCTCAGAAATAGTCACGGGGTAGCTTTCATCGCTTAAAATGTAGCCTGTGGGAGCTTCGATTTCCCTGACGATATACTCACCATATGGGATCTTGTCAAATTCAAAGTGTCCGTTTTCATCGGAAACAGCGGTCATATATGCGTTGTCAGCAGTAAACTCAGCAGTATCAACAGCAAACAGTCCGAACAAAGCATTTTCAAGAGATTTCTCGTTTTCATCAACCTTTTTACCGCTGATTTTTCCACGTTTTAAAGCATTCTTAAACTCGCCGCAATCAACAGTAACAGTAGTTACTTCCTGTCCCATATACTCGAAGTTTACAAGGTACTTTTTACCGTTCAGAACATAATGCTCATCGGTTGCAATTTCCTGAACGTAATACTTGCCGAAAGGCAGAGCAGTATCAAACTTTGCGGACATATTTTCAGCAAGACTTATTTCAGAAATCAGTCCGTCAGCAGGAATTACCGAGCCGTCAGCGGCGGTAATATTCTCGGCTGCGAACAGTCCGAAACGAACTCGGGTATATTCATCGGAGTTACCGATGTTAAATAACTCGTCCTTTTCCATGACCTTAGAAAGTGAAATTTCTACACCCTGATAATCGTTGACAAATGACGTATTTACGGTATCACGAACAGCAATTTCCTGTCCTGCATAGGTCAGTTCAACAAACTGAGATTCTGCGTTCAGAACATAGCCGTCAGGAGCAGTATTTTCTCTGACCTCATGTTTTCCGAGATACAGCAAATCAGTTTCCGCATAACCGTTTTCATCGGTCGTGATCTCAGCTACAACATCGCCAGCATTTGCTCTGATCGTGCCGTCAAGCGTCACAATATCTTCTACTGCGATCACCTGAAATACTGCACCTGAAAGATTTCCGTTAGCAAAAACGGGAGTGTAAGTTGTCGGATTTACAATAGTTTCGCAGTTTTCGTCCGTGTAAGCAGATGATGCTGTAGCGACCGTTGTAAAAATATCACCTGTTTTCTGAACAGAAATTCTGCCCTTCTGTGCGGTATTTGTTTTCTCCACAACTACGGTTTCCACTGAACCGTCAATTGTAAATGGAACAGGATTTTTATCAAGCACATAACCCTCCGCCGACTGCACTTCGTGAAGCTCGTAATCGCCGTAAGCAAGCTCGTTCGGGAGCATAAGAGAGCCGCTTTCGTCTGTATAAAATTCATCAAGAATCATCTCAGACGGATAGTAAATTTTCTGCGAAACATATTCGGAATTTGCACAATCCCAAACCTTGAAGCCGATTCCTGAAACGGGAATTACATTGCCTGTTTCAGCGTCCTTTTTCACGATTTTAACAAAGGATTTTTTCACTGCGTCATTGAGCAAATAGAAATATTCTTTTTCGTTTTCGCTGATTACAACCTCAAAATCCTCCATATATTCGGTGCTTTCCCAGCCCTTGGTCTGATGAACGACATAGATTCCGTAGGGGAGCTTTTTTGTCGCAGCATAGCCGTTTTCATCGCATACGAGATAGTCTTTTTCGCTGTCTTTTGCAGCTTCATAAGAGTCTGATGACTTGAGATAAACCTCAAACTCTGCACCGACTTCGGGAGTTTCGATCTGCGTTGAGCCGTCATCGGAATGCTTGATGATAGCAATATTCCCCTTGATCACGTCCTCGGTCACTGTCATAGAAATGGGGTTATGCTCAATGGAATAATTCTCAGCTTCTGCACCAACCGAGTACACAGTTTTGTCAAGCAGATAGCCCTCGCTTGGTGAAATTTCCTGAACCGTGTAGTTTCCGCAGACATACTCTTTTGTCTTGAAATATCCGTTTTCATCTGTGGTGTATTCGTCTATCAAAACACTGTCTTTAAACACGCCGTAAACCGCTCCCGCAAGGCTTGCATCGCCTTGTTTTTCAGCCTTTTCCGAGTCTTTTTTTGTAACTTCCAAAGTGAATTTTTTAAGCACATTTTCAAACGTTACAGAGGTAGTTTCATCAGCTGTCAAAGTAACCGTCTGACTGGCAGGAACAACATACTTTATGGGAACGTTTTTTTCAGAAATCGTGTAAACAATTTTCTGATTGTTACTGTCGTATACGGGGATATCGGAAAGAATTGCAACACCGTCAGAACCGGTTTTTATGCTGTAAGTCTTGCCGTTACCTGTGACAGTAAATTCTCTGCCTCCGTTCTGATTATCCTCAGACTGCTTGTTGATCTTAATAGAACCTGTTTTGAGTTCGTTGTTGAACTTTACATTGACAGTCAGATCAACGTCGCCGTCGGTAAGCTTGACATTCTTCGCCTTGGGAGTTTCATATCTCGTATCTACGTTGATTTCGGATATGGTATATGAAATTGCTTTTTTACTTGTAAGATCGTATACGTTAAGACCTTTAAACTCCGCAATTCCGCTTGAATTTGTCTTTGCCGTCTTGGAGTGAGATTTTCCGTTCTGAGTCCATGTTACTCTAAATTCACGCTGACCGATTATACCATCCTCGGCAGTTTTATTGATTATGATGTTTCCTTTAAGATAATCCTCGGTAACATTTACGTTTTCATTTGCATTAAGTGCAAATACTTCAGTTGATAGGCTGTAGCCTGTAGGTGCTTTGATTTCTTTAACATAATACTGCTTATTCGGAAGTTCAATCGAGCCGCTTCCGTTTTTATCGATTTTGATTTCTCCTGCTTTGTTTTTGCAAGCTTTATCAGTGTATACGCCGTAAATAGCCTGTGAACCGTCAATAGGACTGATACCATTGATCTTTACGGTATTATCAGCTTTATAGACTTTTGTAATAGTAAATTTCACATCTTTGGATGTGATCCTGAACGCCGACATATTCATGACAGTCGCAGTTTTACCGTCGGTCTTGTTATTGATAACAACTCCCTCAGAGCCGTTAGCCTCGATTCTCCAATGCCTGCCGCCTGCACCTTTTCCGTCACCGACTGTTTTGGAATTGATAAGACTTTCTGAAACGCCGATAGACTTAAGATAGCTTACTACCTCGTTTCTTGAATTGAATTCACCCATGTAAATCCACGCATGATCTTCGCCATATGGATTCTGAGCCACCACTACCGAACCGGGAGTAATCGTCGAACCGTCGGAACACTCCCAGTATGGACGGTCTGTGGTCTTGATGTTTTTCTTTTCAACATCGATCTTAGAAGTTTTACCGCCGTAGCTGATAGTGCAGTTGTCGTTTACCGACAGCCAGTGATCGGTATCAACGGGAACAGGATTATTCCATGAAAAACCCGATGTTTTGTATCCAAGCTGTGTCAGCGTATAATACACAAGTCCCGAACAGTCGATACCGAGATTGTTTATCGTCCGTACCGACAGCGGAGTATACTGACCCTGATTGTATGCGTACCAGTATCCCTTATTCCCAAATGTATACGGAGAACCGAGAAGCGTCGCCGCCTTTGCGATCACCGTATCGGAAGACGGAAACGCAGAGTTTTCGGTCGAAGTACTTGCGGCATTTGCTGTTATCGCTCCGCTCACAGATGAACCGAGCATAGAAAAAGCGCAGAGTCCTGCCATTAACCCTGCGCTGAGTTTTCTCAATATTTTTGATTTTGTTTTAAACATATATTGCATTTCTCCTTTTCATTTTTGCAAAGAAAAAGAGCCGAAATTTCTTCGGCTCTCTGTTTATTAGTATTTCGTTTTATTCGTGTAATTCTTCATAGCTATAATCGCTTATCATTCTTCCATCCGCAATATGGTTTTCATCAATATCAACAACCTCTGTAAAACCATAGTTGTAGTCAAGAAAAGCGCCTGCCTGAGTATCAAGAACATACCATATTCCGTCAACTTTCACTATATTGGCAACGTGTCCGTATATTCCTGAGTCAGTCCAGCAAGCATAGCAATCAAGCCCTATACCTTGACAGATTAGGTATGTCTTGTATGAATAATTCACGCAAGTACCCGAACCGTTTTCAGTCATCCAGTTGTATACCGCTTTTGCCTTGCTGTAGTCAGAACCATCATGCAATAAGTTTCTGCCAATACCCATATACCTTTCTTCCTCAGTAGGCTCCGGTGCAGGCGGTTCAGTCTGCGGCTTTGGTGTAGTCGTAGTCGGCGGATTTGTCACCGCAGGCTTTGCCGTTGTAACCGGAGGAGAAGGGTTGTTATTCTGAGGCTTATTGTCAGACGATTGGTTATTCTGTTGCGCACCGTTATTGCTCTGATTGTTATCGGGCTGCTGATTATTCTGTTCAGGCTGATAATTTACCTGACCGTTGTTATTCTGAACAGCATTGTTTTGTCTCTGATTCGAATTGCCGTTCGCATTTAATGAACTGAATTTTTGGGTCGTAGTTACTGTGGTACCCGTCGGCTTTGAGGAAGAGGATACCGTTTGCGAATTCTTTCTCGTAGTAGTCGTGGCTTCGCTTGTATTCTTTTCTTCTTTTGCCGATGAAGTTTCCGCAGTATCTTCGCCAGCCGTGCTTTCGGAAGCAATTGCTGTAGTAGTTCCCACTTTGGATTCTGTATCGTCTATCTGTCCGCAAGCCGTGAGCAGCAGACTGCATACAGCTAAGATCGTTATTGCTTTTTTCATGGTATCACCCCGATAAATTTGTTTCTTTAACGATAGCATATAACCGCCGCAAAATCCAGTGATTTTTGGTTTTTCTACCTATTCAATAAATTAAAAAGCCAATCTTTGTACTACATTGCTATCTCAGGCTCAGGTTTATCCGCTGGTCCGTCCGCCATTTCCTCATCGGGAGTATTTTCTACCTCAATTTCCGTAGCCTGCATTTGCTCCAATACGATAATGGGAGTTTCAAACATTTCGGAATATTTCTTGATCTGATCATCGGTAAGTGAACAGCTGTCCCATTCGCCGTATTCGTTCATATAATTTCCTGAAACAAAGAAAGTTCCATGTACAAGAACATTTCCCACAATACGATTAGGCTGTGAACCATTAAGCAGGAATTCATCGTTGCACCAAGCAATCGCAGTTTCTTTCGGCTCAAAATATATAGGTTCGATACACCCTCCGACTATTGCCTGCATATCGTGAATATCATCGCCGATTTCCTTTTCATACGGCGCTTTTTCAGGCTCAATAACAAGTATTTTCATTTACAAAACCTCCTCATCTTCATTGCAATAATCCCACAGTGGACACTCGTTACAGTCATCATACATTGAACATGTTCGCTCTATTTCTTCCTCCGAGATACCGCAGTCACGGCGTTCTGTTTCAGGAGCATTGCGCCATATCGTAAGCGTCACTCCGCTATCATCGCACTCCGTTTCCACGCTTACGGGATTTTCGTTTTCATCAAAAAGCCCCGAAAATACGGTAGTTCCGTTGGTTGTGAGTACCTGTGCAAAAATAATCTTTCTCATAAAATTATACCTCCAAATTGTCTGTTTCATCGTCAAACAGCGAAAGCTGGCGAACCGCCTGTAATCTCTCGCTTGTATCGTAATTGGATATGAGCAGCTCCGCATACTGACAGCCGCCGTCGTATCTCTGCGCCAGATTATTCAGTCTGCTGATCTCCTCAATGTGAATATTAGGCTTATCCCATATCTCACGGATTTCTGGACAGTCATTGTAGGAAACAAGAAACTTGCCCTTGATATCCATTAGCGAATCCCTGAGCCTAATATGATCCTTGGTTTTAAAACCAACGTCTTTGTAGTAGTTTTCGGTTGCAAAGTACGGTGGATCGCAATAAAAAAAGCTGACAGGGCGGTCGTACTGCCGTATCAGTTTTTCAAAGTCTTTATTCTCAACTACTACCTTCTGCAATCTCCTTGCTGCCAAGTCTATCATCGGGAAATCCGACCATATTGAATGCGGCTGACTGCCGAAGCTGTCAAGTCCACTTGCGTAGCTGTAACGGATAAGCTGATAAAACTTCGCCGCCCTGTCAACATCACGAAATCTGCTGAACAGACCTCGCTTATGAAGACTAGCAATCCAGTCGAAATCTTCACGAGAATCGAGGACATAACGAAGCTTGTACTTCAGCTTATTCGGGTTATCCCTGACACAGCGATAAAGATTTGCAAGATTTCCGTTAAAATCGTTGTATACCTCAAAATCCATACCGGGCGGTTTATGGAATAAAACCCAGCCTGCACCTCCGAAAACCTCGATATATCGTTCATAGTAAGGAGGAAAGCGAGCAAGCACGTCGTCCCTGAGAGCTTTTTTCCCTCCCACCCATGACATAAAACTATTCATGTTTTCCCTTTCTGCCGTATGCCAATGACAGAAAGAAAGTCGCTTTGCTAATTACAGAAGTTTTCTGTCATTGGCAAAACGACTTAATTAAATATTAGATTTTACGCTTAAATATTTGATTTTACGCTGTTTTCAACCCTTGATGATCGGATCGACGTAGCTGAAAATTATTCTTTTCTGGTCAAGATAGCCGTTGGCTTTATTGACCTCGTTGCACAATTCCTTGTACTGCCTTTCCGAAAGTACGGGCTTTGTGGCTCTCAGCATTGCAGGAATACTGCCGAGACAAAACTTGAAGTCCACTTTAGCTTTAATTCTGTTTGTGTGCATCACTTACCTCCTTGTCCAGACGTGCGATCTCTTTTTCAGCTGCCTTAAAAGCCGCAGCAAGGCTGCCGACCGTCAGTCCGATAATCCCTCCGATTATCATTCCTGTGAATAAATACACCATTACATCATCTCCATTCCTAAATCTTCGGTTTCTTCCATAGGACTGCAATCTTCATTCTGTTTTTGTTCTTTTTCCGAAACAAAACCGCCAAGTCTGTTCGGAACATAATCGGAAAGCCATGTACCTCCGAACTGCTCGTGTGTATGCAATCTCCACATTGCAAGCTTACCGATATCAAGCTGAACGTCATCAAACGGAAACAGCAAACAGGTAAGATCCTCATTATGAAAGCTATACGCCTTTTCAAATCGACTTTCATTCTGCAATATTCCGATTTCGGTCAGCATATCGTTTATGCCGTCAACCCATTCTTTAAGGTCACCGCCGCAGCCTTGCAGGATAAGAGCCTCGCTGTTATTCATTTTTCTCAGATCGTGTAAAGAAACACTTATTATCTCCATTATTGCAAAACCTCCTTCCCATAATATTTCTTCAGCAAATTTATGACGAACTGCTGCCCCCTGCCCGTAACAAACGTCTGCTGATAAGTCTTTGTCATAGTCGCAGTTTCAAACACCGACTCCTTTACGGAAAAATATCCGCGGTCGATAAAAGCCTGATACGGCAGATTGTTTGCCATAAGCACACCTTTTCCTTTCAGCCAGCCGTAAAGCTTGTTTCTGCCGACGGGGATATTTTCCGCTCTCGCAAGCTTTGCCATTGCGTTCATGTCGATAAGATTATCGGTATTTGACACCTGATTCGCAAACTCCACCAGCGGCTGATCGTGGCGGATACGTTCATTCAGCTTGTTGATAATGGTCATTTGAAGTCGGAACAGGTCACGGTATGGCTCGTCGAGAAAGGGGAGATAGTTTTTGATGAACATATCCTCGTTGGAAACGTAGCCGCCGGTGCGTCTGATGGTGGGGAGGACTTCGGCGGTCACCCAACGCCTGAACTCTTTGGCTCTCGGCATTTTGCTTGAGAGAACTAAGTTGTAAAAGCCGCTTTCATTGATAATAGTGGTCTTGCTCTTGTAATTTGAACCACTGTCGGAAATCACGACGGTGGTTTTATCCTCGGTATCCACATGACGTGAAAGAGCGTCCCTTGTGTTGGAATACCCTAAAATTTCCGCAACATCTTTTCCTACAAGCCACGGTTCGCCGTCCTTAATGACTGTTCTCACTTTTCCGAATTCGTCATTTTCAAATATTTTTATCATATTCTTCATTTGCGTTTTCCTCCTCGTCAAATTTCAGTAAATTTCTTGCAATAGCTTCAACCACATTTACCGTAATTGAATTTCCTGCCTGCTTGTAAAGCTGTGCGTCGGACATACCTGCTTCAGCGACTTTTTCAAACTGCTCTTTTGTAAATCCCTGCAATTTCCAGCACTCCACAGGCATAAGCCTGCGGATTCTGCCTTTGTGTACTATTCCGTGTCTGTCCGTAACCGTGAGCGTAAACATCGGTTCATTAGGTTCTTTTATTCTGCGACCGTTCTGTCGGGTAGTTTCCTTAAATGGGTTGATTATCGCCCTAGGAGCTTCTTCAAGCACTCCCGAACGTTCGCCTTTGTGAGTTTCGTTTGTTACTCCCAAATCCATTCTTGTATGCAGACATCGGGCATTTTCTGTAATCTGCGGATTTTCGTTCAAATCACAAAAAACAGCGGAATGTTCTCCTCTATGATGAGATACTCCGCTGTTCTGACGTGCGGTAACACATCTTGCAATGTCTGTCATCTGAGGATCGGGATTGCAGTCTATGAAATAAAGTCCCGTTTTACCGCCCATGCCGCCCGAACCGCTGCATTGCGTAACAGCCGTGCCGTCTGTGGAATAAACTCTCGAACCCTGACTGCCGCCTATCAGCTGTTCAGGTTTTCTTTTTTCGCAATTTTCCTCATCATTTCCTCCGAAAGCCAGTATTTCTGAGGGACATTTGTCTCCAAGATATCCGATAAGGAACAGCCTTCTTCTTGACTGCGGTATTCCGAATCCGGCAGAGTTAAGCACGCGCCAGCACATACTATACCCCAGTTCAGAAATCTTTTCAAGGATGATTCTGAAACATTCCCCCTGTGATATACCAAGCAGGTTGGGTACGTTTTCAGCGATAAAGTAACGGGGGCGCTTGGCTTCAAGGATTTGGATATAGTTAAAAAACAGGTTTCCTCTATCGTCCTCAAAAGCGAGTCTGCGCCCCGCGACACTGAACGATTGGCAGCACGGGCCTCCAACGAGCAGATCAAAATCCGGCATATTTCCGTAATCGATTTTTGTGATGTCCTCATAAAAAATTTCCCCCTTTGTGTCATACAGCGTTCTGTAGGCTTTCTGTGCGAATCTGTCAATTTCACACCATCCGACGCACTCAAACCCGCCTACTTTTTCAAAAGCCGAACGGAACGCTCCTATTCCTGCAAACGCTTCGAAATATTTTATCATTTATCACCGTTCCTTTCCTTTTTGTAATAAAAAAACGGCTAAGTCTTTTTCAAAACTTAACCGTTACATTGACATATTCATTTCTTCGTTTTCTTCAAGATCTTCCGTTTCTGTAATTTCCTCGCACTCAATATTTTCCTCTGTTTGCTTATCAATCTGACTCTGTTCCTGAGCGATTTTATGGAACTTATCCACATCGGGGATAACCCCAAGCGTTCTTCCGTTATCAAATTTACAGTGCAGAGTACCCGCATCGTCCACAAATTGAACTATGCCTTTAGTACCTGGTGGAATCGGACGGGGATCGTTATCCATACTGTCAAGGCATATCCGAGTTCCTTCGGGATATCTCTGCCTGAGCATTTCTACCTTCTTTTCGTTGTAAATCATATAACACCTCACATCGTCATTCCCATATCGGGTTCTTCGGTCATGTCCTCGGTCTGACTGCTGTTCATTTTTTACTTGATCACCTCCAGTCGTTTTAGATTCCCTTTTTATAGTATATTTGTTATCAAGCCTCCTTTGAAATAAAAAAAGACCGCTTTGTCGTTTATCACATTTCGTGATATTTGACAAAACAGCCTTCTAAACTTTGTGAATGTTTTTTCATAAAAAATCGGCAGGCTTAGAGCAAAATATACTCAAAGTCTGCCGTTATGTTCGATATTTTTTGTTGTGTAGGGTTCGACTCCCTTTTTTTCGTGAAAACTGGTGAAAAGCATCCACGGTTTTACATTAAAATTTTTTGTTTTCTAAATATCAAAAAAGCCCGTAAACACGGGCTTTTTAAGGTGAGTATCCATTTGGTATCACCAATATGGTTGCGGGAGCTGGATTTGAACCAACGACCTTCGGGTTATGAGCCCGACGAGCTACCGAACTGCTCCATCCCGCGATATTCTACTGTTTTTCACTGCTCTCTCCTGAGTGCTTATTTATTATATCACAAATGAATGTGAATGTCAATACCTTTTTTGCAATTTTTTTATTTTGACTGAAAACTCTTGACTATTGTATCCAAATCGGGTATAATATATACGATATCGGGGTGTGGCGCAGATTGGTAGCGCGCTACCTTGGGGTGGTAGAGGTCGTCGGTTCAAATCCGGTCACTCCGACCAATATGTAAAAACGGCTTTCCGCTATTGTGGAGAGTCGTTTTTAGTTGAATAGTGCTAAAGATTTTCAAGTGCAATAATTTTTTCATGTAATTCAGACGCAAAATTTTCAAGAGCAGACTTCGACCAAATTAAATTCGATTGATTTTTTTCGAGTAAATCAAGGGTATAACTATAAGCGGCTTGATAAATATCATATTCGGATATAGCAGTAAGATTAATCATACCTTTTTCATAATATGAATTCATTGCATACATAAGCTGAAAGCATATCCTACTTAGTTTTTCTTCATTTTCTTGTGCAGTGACATCATAAGGGTTATTCTCTAAAATAAGACCTTCCTTTACCCATTTTGCATCGTAAACACGATACGCAAAAGCAAGAATATAATAATTATCAATAGTTTCAAATTTCTCCATTTTAATCAACCTTTCTGCGGTATTATACGCTTTCCTTAAAATTTTTCAGCTTGGCGGATAAGTTCAAGATAATACCGATATTCATCAATAGAAAAAAGTTCAACAAGAAAAAAAGCAAACAAAGTAGCACGAACCTCAGAGCCTGAAGTCAACTTTTCAGTAAGGAATGCGATTTCATTGTTCATTTTTTCTTTTGCGATATTTTTCATATGTTCAATAGTCATTTTCAAAAATCCTTTCAACTTGACATTTAATAAAATTTGTGTTATACTCGGATTTACAAAGCGGAGGATATCCGAGTTTGTGTGTGAATATGTAGTCGGTGTATTTTGACGGATTGCCGACTACATTTTTTTATGCTTCTTCAAGCATTTGTTTGAGTTCGTTAATCAGCTTTGATAAAGCTTCATATTCGCAATCAGCATGAATGTTCAGAGCCTTGTCTATTATAATTCTAAGCTGTTCACGCTTTGCATACTTTATCGCAAGTTCTGTAGCTGTCGGCATATTCTGCATTATCCTCACTCCTTTCAATTTCCTCCGCTGTGAAAGTTCCCTTTATCTCTTTCACTATATATATTATAGCATATCGGGTACAATATATCAATTGATAAAATAAACAAATATATAGGGTACATATTGTACATTATGTATATTGTACACATATATAAAATGTAGTATAATATCAGTAAAGGCGGTGATATTATGGCATATTCAGAAGCACAAAAAAAAGCAACTGCAAAGTACATGAAAAATAAGCTTGACGATATCAAGGTACGAGTGCCAAAGGGCAAGCGTGAAGTCTACAAAGCCCATGCAGAACGCAAGGGCAAGAGCCTAAACGCACTTATAATTGAACTACTAGAAAAGGATATGCAGGAAGAAGATTAATCTTCTTCCTGCTTTTGCGTATGTCGAACTGGAAGCCCATTCGTTCAAAAGTTCTGCCCACAGCGAGTTCGACTTTACCACCCGAATGCTTTTGAACGAAAAAAAGAAGCAAAAAACATACACAAGTAAATATTAATCATCATAACAAGGTACAGAGCAATTCTCACAAGCAGGAGAATCTGTAAGATAAAATATACATTCCTCACAGTGGGCATAACAACAACAGTTATCATAATCGCATACCTTATCGGCACATTCGCCATGGTCGGAATTTTCTTTACACCAAAAATTAAACTCTTTCATTTTAAAAGCTCCTTTATTATTCAAATTTGAGATTATTCACAGCTTTGCACATTTGGTTAAAATTACTATGTACATAACGCTGGGTAGTTGTTATATCAACGTGTCCGAGCAATGCTCTGAGGGTTTCGATATCTGCGCCACACTGAATAAGATACGTTGCATAGCTATGTCTAAGCTTGTGCGGGGTGAGATACTGTAAATCAGGATACTTTGTTTTTTGTTGCTCATAGAACATTCTATAAAGCCTGTTATAACGTCTAAGGGATATTACTGTATGCGTTATAGGTGAAACGAACAGAAAGCCGTCTGAGACGTCCTGAGAGCGTATCTGATGAAGAATAGCTATTGCATTACTATGCAAGGGGATAAGCCTATCACGGCGAGATTTTGTGGTCTGTACAATCCTATCACCGCATGAAGTATGTACGAGTGTCTGACAGACTTTAAGATATCTATTATCAAGGTCAATGTTATCCCAACTAAGGGCGAGAAGTTCACCACGGCGGAGACCTGTCCACAAGTCAAGCTGAAACATTCTGCAAACTCTACTATCATCATCAAAAAGGTGTACGAGATTATCGGGGCTGAAATATTCAGCTTCTTTTTTTATACGTTTTGGAGGTTTAACATAGTCGCAAGGATTTTTGTCACAATAACCATTAACTATAGCTTCACGGAATACACGTTTAAGTAAGAAATATGAACGTCTTTGGCGGTCATTACTGTAAGATAGGGTGGATTTAAGACAATTCTGAATATCAATAGGCTTTACGCTCAGAAGCTCCATATCGGCTATATAACCGAAGTGTTTTTGATTTATATAGTAATAGTCCTTATAGCAATCATAGACTATCACATCAACGCAGTATGCGTTATAGAACATCTCAAACCATTCTTTAAAAATCATAGGACATCATCATTTCCATTCTCTTTAAGATATTGAAGTATATCATTGCAGTTCTTTTCGACTTGACTTGAAAAGGTGAAACTACTTTCATACTGATAACAGACATTAGCACGAGGGGGGGAGACTATCGGCAAATCATCTTTGAAATCTGAATTGCAATAGATCTCTTTAGTTTTACGAACAATGTTCTTGCTACTCCAGAAGAATTTACCGAAAATTTTCTTTACGTCCTTAGTAATGTACTTTGTGACGTAAAAAGCTAGGTTTGACATCTGTCCGTAAGTCTGAATAGCTGTTGAGAAACCATAGCGCCAATCAGAAACATTATACACAACAGGCAAATCAGATATATCACAGCCGAGCTTATCACATATATGCAGACGCTTTATAGTATCTATTTTAAGTGGCTTGTCATGACCCTTAACAAGACGTGTACCACTATCAACGAACTTAAAGTCACAATCGTTTATAAGAGCGTGGCAATGTATACCGCCTTTTTTGTGAAACTCAGGAACAAGGACATAACGCAAGCCTTTACGTTGAACAGCATTATCAAACCAACGTTTCAAGGGCTTAAAGACTTCCCGAGGGTCGGAGCGGTCAAAATCTTTACCGCTAAATGTTATAGTAAGAAAGTACTTCCAATCATTCTGATAAACAATATCAAAGATACTTTGCTTTGCTCTTTGAACACTATCGGAACGAACTTCACCGCTTTGTGACTGCTTATCTTTAAACTTGCGAGTATCAAGCATATCAAGCGTTATGTTTCCGTTTTCGTCCTCATACTCAAAATAACATATGTAATTTTCACGAGCCGTTTTAAGTTGCTCTTGTCTTGAAAGTTCGTCAATACTATGTTCATGCTTGCAGTGATACTCAAATGCAGGGTCTTTAAAAATGTGTCGGTCAGAACGTGTTATAGTGTAACTGCCGTCACGATATTCCTTTATCTTTGTATTGCACTTGACCTCTTTAGAGGACGTTTTTAGGGGCATTTTTAACACCTCATTTTTAAAAATGAGTACTTTTTGTGGCTAATATCAAGTAATAGCCACACGCACCGCAGGGCGGCGCAAGCGCTCGCCCCTGCGGTCGCTCGTGGCTATACGCCACGCCTTTTTCGCAGGCTTCTGCTTGTCTTTCTATCGTGCATTATGTCACTTGTGACATCTAGTCCACGATTGGCAAGTATTTCCGTATCAGTAGTATACTCCTTATCAAGCATATTATCTACAAGCTGAGAAGTATCATAAAGCTGTCGGCTCTGATTAGTCTGCAAATACAAACGGCTATAAAGCTTTTTCGGCATATATGACTTATTCTCCGTATACGCTTCATACTCGTCTATATCATAGGTTTTGACCTTGATAAGACGTGTATAAGGGTGACGGAATGTAGCACGGCACGTTGACACTGTAGCCGTTATATCTCGTATCTGTTTATCAAGTAGATTGAAGCGTTGAACTGTAGCAAGTATCATCATTTTGCGCTTTCTACATTGACAAAGGTGCTGAAAAAGCGGTTTAGGAACGGATCTTTTACCACCTGAGAAATCACGAGAATTAAAAATAGTACCTATTTCATCAATAACCACAATGCAATTTTTAGGAGCGTGCAGGATATCTTGTGCGGAATTAAGCTTATATATATTCGTCCACTCAGGGAAGTTTTGAAGATTGATATTTGTAAGTATAGACAACTGAGGATAACGCACGCAATAGTTATATGCTATCTGAGCGAGGGTTGACGTTTTACCAGTGCCGAATTTACCGGTATAAAGGTGTATGCCCCAGCCTTGAAAAATAGCGGAATTATTGAAGTATGCACCGAAAAGGTGGTCATACACCTCATAGGTAATAAAGGGCGGTATTTGTTTTATGTAGTCAAATATAATCATAACAAATCACCTACACAGCACTTGCACAACGTGTCATGCGTATCATCACATTATAGAAAAACTTGCAGAAGATACAGAGCATAACCACAGCAAATATAAAAGCCATGCCGAGAAGCAAAGCGTCATATCTATTCATGACTTCTTGCGAGAGATCACAGCCCATTGACTTCAAAAGCAGAAAAAATGGATTATTTTCATCAAACACTATGTGTAATTTCATTATCGTTCACCTCACTATCATTAGTTTCAACCGCAGGAACGGCTTTTATTTCAACATCTTCACCAAACATAAGATATTCTATAAGCTGTTTTCTGTTTCCGCTGAACTCATGTTCAGCTTTAAAATTTCTAAGGTCAGTGAAGAAACCTATAACACCACTTATAGTACAAACCAAAAAGCAGACAACGAGTATAAACAAAACCAAGTTAAGCATTTTTCTACCTCCTAACGAGCCATACAAGAGAAAAAATCATCAATACGGCAAGAACAAAACATATTATATTAACCATTATAATTACTCCTATCGTTTTAAAAGATATATAATGAAAGCAGATGAACAGGACAAAATCATACTGCCGACAATAACAGAACCAAGAGAAAAAGTAAAAGAGCCAAAATCAAAAGTATAAGACATACAGAGAGTTAAATTATAAAAGATAGCTTTGAACGCATAAATAATATCCATACACACCACCTTATTTAATAAGATTAGAAACAGCATTAAAAATATACTGAGAAATGTTACGGCAGGCAGTAAAGCCAGTTGAAAAAATAGTTTCAAGAACAGCGTCAGGGATAAGATAAAACAATATAGCAGATACAAGAATAGCAACTACACGCATAATATACCCCCTTATTGAATGACATACTTAATAAGTGCAAGTGTGAGAAATGTAACAAACCATGCTGTAAAAGTAGCAATAAACCAATCTGGAAGAATACGGATTGAAGCAGTTAAAAACTCAAAGTATGAACTAGAGGTTGAAAAAATAGATGAAAAGTCAGTATAATCAACACTAGCAAAATTTTTAGAAAAAGTATTATCTTTATCATGCTTCTTCTGTTCTTCAAGAGTGCGTTCTTCTGATAAAGAACCGTCTTTATTTACTGATTGATAAGTACCAGGAGCAACAGGACTTTTTGAAAAATCAAACGGATTTGTTTTAATCATATCAATATCATTGCCCTTGCCGTCTTTAAGAGGAACATATTTAGGATAACTATCAAAGCTAAATTGAGCAGTATAAACAGAATAACAATCAGATTTTGAAAAATAATCAAGATAACCAGTATCATCAGTGTCCCATTTATCAATATTAATATAATCAATATTATTAAAGTTAACACCATTAGGACCTCTATCAACACTATAAGCTGATTTAAAGCTACCATCAAAAACAGATTGACCGCTTTCCGTAGGGAATAAAGTTTCACAAGTAAGGATAGAATTAAGAACGGATATAACTTCAAACTTTTCTGCATCTATATTTTCAAGAGGTATAGAAAGCTGATAAGTAGGCAAATTCTTTATAACAGCCTGATATTTTTTATAAGAACAATTTTCAGAAGCTATATCAGATTGCATTGTATGCTTAAAATATTCATTAAAATCTACAGTAAAGTACGGATACAAACCATTAGCATAAACAGCCGTACTAGTTGAGCCGTCTATATCTCCATTATCTCTATCAACGATACTATAACGTTGTTGAGATAGATATGTATAAACACTGTTTTGTGTAACAGTTCTAAGAGGTTTAGAGGGATCAGACAACGAAATAAAGTAAATACACTTTGACTTACCACAACCAGTTAAATCAAAATCTTTTGCAACATCAAGAGTATTTAGAATAGAATCAAGTATCATTTTTATACTAGCACTATCATAAGTACCTACTTCTTTATCACCTAACATTTCAGCATAACGGCGTATATACCAATCAAGATAATCTTGATTAAGAGTCAATGTAACATCAATAGACTTTGTTTCATAATCAGAAGTTTTACGTTTAAGATTAAGTTTCAAGTCTGGACTATATGTAACAGTAAACGGAGCAGGAACAGCGTTAGGGTCAGGAGGTTCTAACTCGTTTTCTATGTTATCAAAATCATATATTTTTGTATGAAAATATACTTTAACCGTTGATTGAACATAATCATTAAGATTTAATAAAGCTTTACATTCGGATTTTGGGAAGCCACTAGGTTTAGCAACATCCCAACCACCATAACCAACAGATTCAGTATTATTATCAGATGAATCAAATTTAAAAAGAAAACGCTGTGAATCATAAGCAAAAGCAGAACCAAAAAGAAAGTAATTATTTGTAAAGCTATAATATGCAATAGCGGTAGGGTCAAAGTAAAGAACATTAGTTTCTGATGTTCCGTCAGATTTTTTACCATAGACAGCTATATAATTATCAGTTTTCGAGATAGTTGACTGAAAGCGATTATAAACATCAGTAAAGTGCGGAATGTCAGAAGATTTACTAACAATATTCCATTTAACGCTTGACAAGTCATTTTTAGTTACTGTATCATCAGCAAACACAGGAACGGCACAACATATCATCACAACAAGTGCAGAGATCATACACAACACTTGCTTAATCTTTTTTCTCAATTTATCAACTTCCTTTCAAAAAAATTAAGCGGAGCAATTTGAATTACTCCGCTTATGTAAATGGTTTTGCTTATACAGCGTGTCTGAACTTTGCGAAAAGTCCTGCACCTGAGCCGAGAAGAGACAGACCTACAAGAATTGCAATAGGTACGTTGCTTGTCATAGCGTCCCAACAAGAACCAAAAACAGTAACGGCATTACTAAGCATTGTTGTTACAGCTTCCATTATTAGCAAAACTCCTTTCTTATTAAATTTTTTATAACAGCGGTTTCACCGCTAATTATTTTGTGTTGCGGTGAAGTGTTCCGTCTGCATTGATTACGGTGATATCAACAAGCTGAGAACGTCCGTTAAAAATCTGATAGTTCAGCATTACATCACAGCCGAGAAGCTTATTGAAATCCTCAGAATTTCCGTTAAGTCTGATTGCATTTTCGGTCGGAATTTTAAGCGTATCGACCATTTTTCCGTGACAGTCGGGGTTATCAACTTCCTGCAGAAGCTGAAATACGACCTTTTCGGGGCTGTTGATCTGCTTGCCCTCTATTACTCCGTTAAATGCTTTCTTTTTTGTCCAGCCTACAATAGTTGTTTTCATGTTTTTTTCCTTTCTGAGGTTTTTCGGCTTTTCCTCGTGCCTTTTCCTTTGTGTTTCTTTTTCGTGTCCCTTTTGCCCCTGCTGGCGCTGGGGCGGAACGGCAAGCGACTTCATTCGCTTTGCTCATGAATTCCATTGCCTATTTTTTTAACTTAAATTTCTTTTCGCTTCACTCAAATAAATTTAATTTAAAAAAATTCCATGGGACACTTACGATCATCAAGTGATTAGTACAATAATGTACTACCGACATATATAATATACCCCATTTTTGTACTATTGTCAATAGAACAATTATGTACTATGATATAATTTGTATGAATAAACAAATAAGTGAGGTGATTTTTATTAATTATTATCAAAGACTTAGAGATTTAAGAGAGGATATGGAACTAAATCAAAGCATGATAGCGAAAATTCTTGACACTTCTCAAAAGCAATATAGTAGGTGGGAAACAGGTGAATATCCTATCCCATTTGAAAAAGTTATACAGTTAGCAAAATTTTATAAAGTGAGTATTGATTATATAGCAGGACTTACGAATGACAAAAGAGGAATAGGCTATAAAGCAGACAGTAACAGCAAATACAACATAACACAGCAGAACAATAATAGCGCTGTTGTAAAAATTAAGGAGAAATAAATGTTAGGTTTAGACAAAACTTTAGCATATATACTTATAGGACGAATTATCATAGATGCGTTAATCTTTTTGCTTATTATTTATCTAATCTGCAAATTTCTTGACCTTTGCAAAACTGTTAATGATCTTTTAAAGAGAAACAAGGAGCAAGCGGAACTATTGAAACAGCAAAATGAAACGCTTGTGAAAATAGGACAGATAATGATAAAAATTAATAAGGATAAAGAGGAGTAATCATGCTAGAGGAATTATTTCAAAATGCAGAAACAACAACAGCTATATTCATTGGGTTGAATATAATTTGGCTAGTAATTGTTATTGCTTTAATTATTTGTGTTTTCAACATATCCATAAGACAATCACATCAGGACAGAGGACAAGACACCATAATCAAGCTATTGCAAAACATCTCCGACCAACAAGAGGACATACTTGACGAGCTGAAATACCTCAATGACAGCAATGACATAGACCGACAGGAGCAAGAGGACTACACAGAGCCGAATGACTATCAAGACTTCTGAGTGTCGCCTAATCGGCGAGGATACAAAGTGCTAACCACTACGGAATAATGTTAAGAAGCGGTGCTTGCTTGTCACTCCGATATAACACAATCAGAACAAAAGGAACGCACAGCCTTGCGACAGTGTGCAGACCTGCACCCCAGAGGTGGGCGCGTGGCGATGTCACACAAAGTTTTTCACTGCGTTCAAAACTTTGGCGACCGCCACTCAGGCAGGGGGCAGGCAAGGCGCACAGCACAGCTTTGTGCGCCCTGCACCCTCAACATTTCATGCTTCGGGCATAAAAAAACACCCTACGCACTTCGTGCGTGGGCTTGGGGTGGTAGAGGTCGCCTGTTCAAATCAGGTCACTCCGACCAATATGTAAAAAACGGCTTTCCGCTATTGTGGAGAGCCGTTTTTTAGTTGTCAAAATATTCTAACACAAAAAAGCTCCGAAATGATCGGAGCTTTTGGTTTTATATTACATCTTCGCAAGCTTTGCAAATTCTGCTTTCAGTGCAGGATAGATCTCTGTGTAAAGCTTGTAGTATTTCTCATACTCAGGTACTCGCTCTGCTTCAGGCTGCTGTACCTTGTCGGTCTTTACTACTGACTTACAAGCTTCCGGTACTGATGAGTAAATGCCTGCGCCTGTTGCTGCAAGAAGTGCTACGCCAAGGGCTGGACCTTCTTTCGATGAAGCTGTTTTTACAGGGCAGTTGTAAAGATCTGCGAGCATTGATCTCCACAGCGGTGAGCTTCCGCCGCCTCCGCATGCCATCATGTCGGATACGTTGATATCCATTTCTCTGAATACCTCAATGCAATCTCTCAGGGAGTATGATACGCCCTCCATTACTGCTCTCAGCATATCACGCTTTGTGTGCATTGCGGAAAGTCCGAAGAATACTCCTCTTGCGTCAGGGTCAAGATGCGGTGTTCTTTCGCCCATGAGATATGGCAGATAGAGAAGTCTGTTTGCACCAACAGGCACTTTCTCTGCTTCCTTATCCATGAGATAATATTCGTCAACGCCCATGCACTTTGCTGTTTCTTTCTCTGCATTGCAGAAATTATCCCTAAACCATTTCAGCGAAAGTCCTGCGCCTTGTGTAACACCCATAACGTGCCATGCGTTCGGTACTGCTGCACAGCAGGTGTGAACTCTGCCCTTTGGGTCGATAGAGATAGAAGAAGTGTGTGCGAATACAACACCTGATGTTCCGATAGTTGTGAACGCCTTGCCGTCCTCTGCAACGCCTGTTCCGATAGCCGCAGCCGCATTGTCGCCTGCTCCGCCTACTACTATAGTACCCTCTTTAAGTCCTGTAAGCTCAGCCATTTTCTTTGTGACCTTGCCTGTTACCTCGCATGACTCGTACACCTTGCCCAGCATTGACATATCAATGCCAAGCGTATCGCAGACTTCCTTTGACCAGCAGCGGTTTGGCACGTCAAGAAGCTGCATACCGCTGGCGTCGGAAACCTCTGTTGCATATTCGCCAGTGAGGATAAATCTCAGATAGTCCTTTGGAAGAAGAATGTGTCTGCACTTTTCATATATATCAGGCTCGTTGTTCTTTACCCAAAGGATTTTCGCAGCCGTCCAGCCTGTGAGGGCAGGGTTTGCTGTTATCTTGATGAGCTTTTCTCTGCCTAGCTTCTCGTTCATTTCTTCAACTTCTGCGGCAGTTCTCTGATCGCACCATATTATGGACTTTCTAAGCACGTTGTTGTCCTTGTCGAGCATAACAAGTCCGTGCATCTGACCAGAGATACCAACACCAGCAACGTCCTCTTTATTTACGCCGCTTTTGGTCATAACAGCCTTGATAGTGTTTATCATTGCGTTTGCCCAGTCAGCAGGGTCTTGCTCTGCATAGCCGTTTTTAGGCTGATACATTGGATATTCAATAGTTACAGAAGAGATAACAGTACCCTTTTCGTCAAAAAGCACCGTCTTAGTGCCGCTTGTGCCGCAGTCTACGCCGATTACATAAGCCATATTTTTTTTACTCCTTTATAATGTGTATAGTATCATTTGTGTTCATTAAAACGATTACATTAATTATACAATATTTTTCTCTGAAATGCAATACCCATAAAACGTTTTCGCAAAATTTATCTGCACATAAAAAAGGACGGTGGGGCTACCGTCCTATAAGTTTGTTGAAAGACCTGGCGAACTTGTTGGCGGAACATCGTGTCTGCGTTATTGGCAGGGTACGGTCTTATACCGCCATTTTAAGTCTAGTCTGCTTTCTCAAGCACAAAGAATGTGCTGCTGTTTTCGCTTTTCATTTCCTTTATAGCCCAGCCTGCCGCGATCAGACTGTTGAGCTTTTCAACTCGCTGAAATCTGTCCATATCCGGGGCTTTTCCATCATGGGCTTTGTCCTCATTTCTTGAAACATAAAATATCTTTTGCATATATATCCTCTTTCCCTGAGAGTGACAATTGTTCCCCGATTTTTTTACAACTGTCGCATTCTATTGATTACATTATACTACACAAATATGGAGATTTCAAGGAATACCAAAAATTTTAACCTCTTTTTAACGCTTTAGTATTATTCTGATTTTTCATGCTTTTCAGTGCTTATTATATATAACGGCATAGGTAAGGTGAAAAAATGCACGTTTTCAGGGCTGCTTTATGTGCTGATATGTACAAAAACTTATGACGAGTGAGTATTTTTATATGACAGCCCTTGACTTTTTTTTATAAAAGGCATATAATAATATTATTAATTTATATATTTATAGTCTTTATAAATAATGAAACTAAGAAACTAATTTATATGGAGGGTTTAACAATGGGTAGAGTATATAACTTCAGCGCAGGTCCTGCTGTACTCCCTGAGGAAGTGCTTAAGGAAGCTGCCGATGAAATGCTCGATTATAAGGGCACAGGTATGAGCGTAATGGAGATGAGCCACCGTTCCAAGGCGTTCGATGACATCATCAAGGAAGCTGAAAAGGACATCAGAGAGCTTATGGGTATCCCTGATAACTATAAGGTGCTGTTCCTTCAGGGCGGTGCTTCTCAGCAGTTCTCAGCCGTTCCTATGAACCTTATGAAGAACAAGAAAGCGGCTTACATAATCACTGGTCAGTGGGCTAAGAAGGCTTATCAGGAGGCTCAGAAATACGGCGAGGCTGTTGCTGTGGCTTCTTCTGCTGACAAGACTTTCTCTTATATCCCTGATTGTTCAGATCTGGATATCCCAGAGGACGCTGACTATGTTTATATCTGCGAAAACAATACTATCTATGGTACAAAGTACAAGACTCTGCCTAACACAAAGGGTCACACACTTGTTGCAGACGTTTCTTCCTGCTTCCTGTCTGAGCCTGTTGACGTAACAAAGTACGGCGTTATTTACGGTGGCGTTCAGAAAAACGTTGGTCCTGCCGGCGTTGTTATTGCTATCATCAGAGAAGATCTTATCACTGACGATGTTCTCGAGGGAACACCTACAATGCTCAAGTGGAAAACTCAGGCTGACGCTGACTCTCTTTACAATACACCTCCTTGCTATGGCATCTACATCTGCGGCAAGGTATTCAAGTGGATAAAGAAAATGGGCGGTCTTGAGGCTATGAAGGCTCACAACGAGAAAAAGGCTAAGATACTCTATGATTATCTTGACCAGAGCAAGCTCTTCAAGGGCACTGTTGTTCCTGAGGACAGATCTCTTATGAACGTTCCATTCGTAACAGGCGACGCTGAGCTTGACAAGAAGTTCGTTGCTGAGGCTACAGCAGCAGGCTTTGTAAACCTCAAGGGTCATAGAACTGTTGGCGGTATGAGAGCTTCTATCTACAACGCAATGCCTATCGAGGGCGTTGAAAAGCTCGTTGAGTTCATGAAGAAGTTCGAGGCTGAGAACGCATAAGCGTAACCTTATTATAAGAGAGGGTAATTTACAATGTATGAGATAAAGACATTAAATAAGATCGCTACCTGCGGTACTGATATCTTTGACAAGGCTAAGTACACAGTAAGCGACAATGCTGAAAATCCTACCGCTATAATGGTACGTTCAGCAAAGATGCACGATATGGAAATGCCTGAGAGCCTGCTTGCTATTGCAAGAGCAGGTGCAGGTGTAAACAACATTCCAGTTGAGAAGTGCGCAGAGCAGGGAATCGTTGTATTCAACACACCTGGCGCAAACTCAAACGCTGTTAAGGAACTTGCTATTTGTGCGCTTCTTCTTTCTTCAAGAAAGATAACAGAGGCTGCTGCATGGGCTGCTTCACTTAAGGGCACTCCTGACGCTCCAAAGACAGTTGAGGGCGGCAAGTCTAAGTTTGCAGGTCCTGAGATATTAGGCAAGACTCTTGGCGTAATCGGTCTTGGTGCTATCGGCGGAAAGATCGCAAACGCAGCCGTTGCACTTGGCATGGACGTTATCGGCTATGACCCATTCCTTTCAGTAAACGCAGCTATCCAGCTTGATCCTGCTGTAAAGGTAACAGCTGATATCAACGATATTTACAAGAACGGCGACTATATCACTATCCACGTTCCTTATACACCTGACACGAAGAACACTATCGACGAAGCTCAGATAGCAATGATGAAGGACGGCGTTCGTCTTATCAACCTTGCAAGAGGCGAGCTTATTAACAGTGCGGCTGTTGTAAAGGCTATCAAGGACGGCAAGGTTGCAAAGTATGTAACAGACTTTGCAGATGATGTTGTTCTTGGCGAGGAGAACGTTATCGTTCTTCCACACCTTGGCGCTTCCACACCTGAGTCTGAGGACAACTGTGCAACAATGGCGGCTCACGAGCTTATCGACTATATCGAGAAGGGAACTATCAAAAATTCTGTAAACTTCCCTAATGCAGAGCTTGCTAAAACAGGCGACCACCTTGTTTGCGTGCTTCACAAGAACGTTCCTGCACTTATCGCACAGATCACATCTGTTGTATCTGACAAGGGCGCAAATATCGAGAACCTTGTAAACAAGTCTAAGAAAGACTGGGCTTACACAATGCTCGATGTTACAGGCGACGTTGACGCTGACGCTTTCAAGTCTATCGAGGGCGTTGTTGGCGTAAGAGTTCTTTAATTGTTGATAAAAGAAATTTTATATGCAGCAATGAGGCTGCCCACGGACGAACTGCGTCTTGGGCAGCCTTTTTTGATACAAAAAAGCTATAATTTAAGTGAAAAATGGAGGAATTTAAAATGGACAAACTTATAACAGCAATTTTATTTATCGGAATACCAATGGCACTGACTCAGCTTTTATACAGGCTGTTTGACCACAAAGGCGAAAAGACGGCAAAGCTTGCTGAGCGTTTTCCTGTGCTTGTGAAAAGAAAGTTTCTTGTGCAGATAGGCGGAGCAATGGCGTTCGTTATCGTGTTCGGGCTTATCTCGCTTCTGCTTGACCTGCCTATCAAGGTGTTTTTCATTGTGTGCGGAGTTGTAGTGGGCGTGATAAACGGCATGGCGGTCACGCTTATGTACAGAGATTAGTCGGTTGCAACGTGGCAACTGGGGCAAAATAAAAAGCTGTCAGCATTTTTTGCCGGCAGCTTTTTTTGTATGCTTATTTCTTTCTGAAGACCACAAGCTTGCTGATGACATAGTTAAGTATCAGCACAACAACGTTTGCCACTATCTTTGTTACCCAATAGTTGAAGCTGAGAAGTGAGTAGCCGAGCCACATCATGAACATTTCTACGAGAAGAGTGAATATCCTTCCGCCGTAAAATGAAGCCGCTTCGGAGATTATCGCCTTTTTGCCCTCTGCTTCAGACTCGAAAACCCATATCCTGTTGGTTATGTATGCGAATGTTACTGCACATATCCATGATATGACGGTGCTTGTGGTAGAAACACCGCCCTTGCCTATGCCTGCCTGCTCCAAAAGCACTTTTGAGATGCCTGCGGTCACAAAGCTGACTGCGGTGGTGAGTACGCCGAAAAACAGATACAAAAGCATTTCCTTGTTTTTGACGTAAAAGGGTCTGAGCCAGCCGAATATCTTCCAGTCCATTATTTTGTCGAAAATGTCTTTATCTTTCTTTGCCATTTCTGTTATCTCCTTTTGTGCATATGAATATTATGAACACAAAGAATATTATAACTCTTTTACTTCGTTTTTTCAACAATACTGTTGCAATTGGTTAAAAAATATGTTATGATAACTATATGTAGTCAGTTTTCATGACTGCCTTTAGTGCTATTTTTATAACTAGGGCAGCAAATTTATATTCTGACCTGAAAGGATAATTTTATTTTATGAAAGTTGTTATCATCGCTGTGCTTCTTATGCTGTCTGCTATTTGTTCTGCAACGGAGACAGCGTTTTCTTCATGCAACAGGATAAGGCTTAAAAAACTTGCAGACGACGGAAACAAGTCTGCAAAGAAGGCAATGAACATATGCGATAATTTTGACAAGGCACTCACCGCTATACTTGTTGGAAACAACGTGGTGAACATTTCTTCATCTTCTATTGCAACGGTGCTTTTTACGGAGAAGTTCGGCAAGGGAAGCGTGGGTCTGGCTACTGTAGTCATGACGGTGCTTGTGCTTATTTTTGGTGAGATCTTGCCTAAGAGCCTTGCGAAGGAAAATTCTGAGCGGTTTTCTATTCTTATGGCGGCTCCGCTTTCCGCATTCATGTTCATCATCACGCCTATAACGGCTATCTTTATGGGCATAAAAAGCGGCGTTTCAAAGCTTGTGGGCAACAAGAACAGCGAGCCGTCTGTTACTGAGGAAGAGCTTAAATATATCATAGACGAGATTCAGGACGAGGGCGTACTTGAAGAGCAGGAGTCGGAGCTTGTGCGTTCGGCACTTGATTTTGACGAGATAACCATAAGCGAGATACTTGTGCCGAGAGTAAATATCGAGGGTGTTGAGCTTCATGAGGATATGGAGAGCATAAAAAAACGCTTTGTGCAGACAAAGTTTTCAAGGCTTCCCGTGTATGACAAGGACTTAGACCACATTGTGGGACTTATCCACCAGTCTGACTTTTTTGAAATGTATCTCAAGGGCAAGACAGACATAAGCCTTATAATGAACAAGCCACTTTACATAACCGAAAACCGCAAGATCTCTGAGATCCTGAAGCAGATGCAGCGCAAAAAGGTGCATATGGCGGTGGTGCTAGACCAATACGGCGGCACGGAGGGCATTTGTACCCTTGAGGATATCATAGAGGAGCTTGTGGGCGAGATCTATGATGAAAGCGACGAGGAGGATACCTCCCTTGTGAAAATAAGCGACGGTGTTTACGAAGCGTCGGCGGAGCTTTCGGTATCGGATTTTCTTGACAGGATAGGACTGCCGGAGGATACTATCGAAACCGAAAGAACATCTCTCGGTGGCTGGATAATGGATATGCTTGACAGACTTCCTGAGCAGAATGAAGTTATAAGCTGTCCGCCTTTTGAGATGACAGTGAAAATGGAGGACGAGCAGAAAATAGACAGGATACGCTTCAAGATATCCGAAGAGGAGCTTGAAAGCAAGAAGGCGGAGGAAGAAAATGCCTAAGCAGATAAAGAAAGAGCAGATAAAAAAGTCAGAACTTTTATACAGAAAATGGTCTGTTGCAGGGCTTGCGGCAGCGGCTGTGTTCATGGGGTGTATGGCTGGGCTTATGAGCATGATAGTGAAAACCGAGGGGGCAAAAGTGCCAACGATAGTGCTTTTTGCGGCGTTTGTCATTTACACGGCAGTGTCGGTGGTATGTGCGGTGCTTGGAGTGAAAAGCTATGTAAAGGACGACTGCGGAGTGTGCCTTTTTCAGGGTATAGTGCATATTTACAGCGTTATAGCCTGCGTAATGAATGTGAGAATGGCATTTATAATACTGTTCTCAGCGTTAGGCTCGCAATCGGGGGTAGATACCCTTATAGGAAGCCAATCGCAGAACGAATTTATACAAAGTCAGTATGCAAGCTGGATATGCCTAGCCATTGCTACTCTGTTCTCAGTGATACTTGGTATTCTTGCGGTCGTTAGGCTTGTGAAAAATAAAAAGGGCTGATAGAATTATCATTTAATGTAGGGGCGAACAGTGTTCGCCCGTAATTTCGTGCTTTTGGGAAAATATATGTCTTAGAAAATCATAGAGTAAGGAAGAAGAAAAATAATGTTTTTGCTTATACTTGTAGTTGTATGCTACACGATATGTTCCCTTAGTGACAAGTACGCTGTTTCAACGGCAAAATTCAACGGCGATGAGCTTGGATTTTTAATGGCGGCGGCAACGGCTGTTTTCATGGCTTGTTGTCTGCCTTTCCTCGACAGGACTATTACGCTTAGCTGGCAATCCTTTGCGGCGATAGGTCTGCTGTGCTTGTCGAAGATCCTTGAATTTAAGCTTTCGGCTATTATCCTTGATGAAATATCAGCCTTTGAGCTTAAGGCTTGGCTTGGTATCACCCTTTTCATGTCCTATGCAACGGATATTTTCCTTGGTGAAAAGCCGAGCATTTTCAAGTTTCTTTTTATCGTGCTTACTGTTGCAGGACTTGTTTTTATCGCAAAATCAGGCAGAACGGACAGCGACAATATAAATTACCGCAGGATAGTTGTTCCTCTGGTGTTCTATCTTTTGGCAAGATACGGCTACGGTATAGTTGTAAGAGCGTCAGAGAATTACATATCCTCAACTATGGCGCTGTTCTTTGCGCTTATACTTATGGCTATCATACTTCTGCCAAGGGCGAAGCCTTTGGAGATATTCAAGAAAAATCAAAAGGGCGCATGGGTGGTTGTGCTTACAAAGATTCCGAATGTGGCAGGTCTGCTTGCAGAGAACGCTGTTATTGCTGTGAGCCTTGCGAGTGCGTCATTTATCCAGCCTATGATACTGTGTTCGCTGTTTGTTATAGCGCTCATAAGAAAAGAGCCTATCACAAAGCTGAGATTTATCGGCAGCGTTATTTGTATGGCGGGCATAATTGGATTTCAAATATGTTAAAAAACAAAACGTCGGACGTTTTCAAATTCGTCCGACGTTTTGTTGTCTGAAAGTTTACAGAAAGAAAGTGAGCGACCAGAGGTCGCCCCTATATTTTGATGTTATGTTTATCTTTCGGTATTGTACATTGCGGCAAACCAGTAATCTTCTTCAAGATAGCTTGTGTCTTTCTTGCCCCATGTAATTTTTATTTTCACAAGACAGCCGTCAATATCCTCTTTTGGAAGCTCCAGCTTTTTGGACTCCTTGGCAAGTACCTTTCCGTCATAGCTGTAGACAGTGTAAAGCACGTCACCGAGCCTGTCCCCTGTGACTTCTACGGACATAGGGGTTTTAAGGGTAACATTGCCGTCCTTATCTACATCCGCCTTTATATTAAATGATGATACAGAGGAGAGCAGATCTTCAAAGCTCTTTTCAGCGGAAAGGCTCTCGCTCTTGCCGTTGCAGTATCGTGTCTTTTCAGTGCCGGGAAGCTCATATTTGCTTCCGTTACAGGTCAGCACAACTGAACCTTTCTCCACCTTTGGGGTTATATTTATCACAAGGGCGCAAGCCAAAAAGATAACGGCGGTAAGCAGACCTACAAGTATTTTCCTTTTCATTATTATCACCAATGCTATTATAGCACCTTTTGGAATAATAATCAAGGGCAGTGTTTTAGCCTTTGAGCTTTATCTCACGTTTTATCCTGCCCATTATCACAATGGCGGCGACAGTGCCTACAAGCTCGCCGAACGGAACGGCTGCCCATACTATCTTGCCTGCTGAGGAGGTAAGGGTGAGAAGATAAGCCGTGGGGAGAGGGATAACTAAAAGTCTGATAAGGGAAAGCACAAGGGAAGCTATGCCATGGTCGAGCACCTGAAAAATTCCCTGATAGGCTATGTTTGCACCTGCAAAAAGATAGCCTAAAGTGATTATCCTTATGGCGTAGGTGGCGAATATCTCCGTATCCGCTGACAGTGAGAATACATGGCATATCTGAGAAGCAAAAAACTGCAAGCCTATAATGCCAAGGAGCATGAGTCCCAACGTGTAGAGCATACCGTATTTTATGCCTGAACGAACTCTTGTTTTGTCCCCTTTGCCGTAGTTGTATGATACAACCGGAATGATAGTGTTGTTCATGCCGAATGACGCAAAGAATACGAACTGCTGTATTTTATAATAGATACCATAGGCTGTTACGGCGGATTGACCTATCCTGTTGAGTATGACATTAAGACCGTAGGTCATGACGGACATAAGAGCCTGTATTATTATGGCAGGAACGCCTATTCTATAAATGTTTGTTATCATTTTGCGCTGGGGTATAAAATACCTCATGCCGCTTGGTATCTCTTTGTTGCACACAAAATGAAGCACGCCGCCTATGACCATTGTGAGTACCTGACCGATGACAGTGGCATATGCCGCACCTTTTACTCCAAGCTCTGGGAAAGGGCCAAGACCGAAGATCAGGACAGGGTCAAGGACGATGTTGGCTATTGCGCCTACAAGCTGAGCAATGGTGGAATGGATAGTTTTGCCTGTTGCCTGCAAAAGCTTTTCAAATATCATTGAACCTACTGCACCGAATGACAACACACAGCATATGCCTAGATATTCGCCCCCAAGCTTTAGAGCAAGACTATCATGGGTCTGTGTTTTCAAAAATGCGTCAGTGCCGAAAAATCCGAACAGCATGAACACGATGTAGGTGCAAAGACCTATGAAAATGGCGTTGCCTGCTATTTTGCCTGCACGCTCAAAATTCTTTTCTCCAAGGCTTCTGGAGAGCAAGGCATTTATTCCAACGCCTGTGCCTACGCCTACAGCGATTATCAAAAGCTGGACAGGGTATGCAAGGGTTAGGGCGTTTACGGCATATTCGCCTATGTGCTCAACTGTATCATCTGTTATCCTGCTTACGAAATAGCTGTCAACGATATTGTAAAACGCCTGAACTATCATTGAAATTATCATAGGCAGACCCATGCTCAGCATGAGTTTCGGCATGGGCATAACGCCCATCTTGTTTTCTTTCAGAGCTTCTTCGCTCATATTTCATTACCTCCCGTTTTTTGCGCATAAAAAAACAGCACAAGTCCGAATACAATCGGACTTACGCTGTCGCTGCTCATTGTTATAATTATTATACCATATATTTTTTCATATGTCCAAGGACTTTTTATACAAAAGTCAGGTCTCAAAGACCCACTTTTTTGATGATATGAAGCGTTGCAAATGTACAATAAAATATATAAAAAACTATTGACAAAATCAAAAATATAGGTTATAATAACCTCATAGTAAAAGAGAGTAGCTGGCGGAGAGATCCGTTTATGTTTGCGTCAATACGTTCCGATGAGGGACCGCTGCATATCTAAACGGCGAGACTTTTATTGATTAAATTGCCACAGGCGCAGTTTACCCAATAAACGTCTTGCCGATTTTTTATGCGTTTATTTTACTGAGCCTATGAGAAAAGGAGGCTTTGAAGGGTATATCGGCAATATTTACAGGAAAAAATAAAAAAAGGTGGTATTTTATGAAGCAGTATCAAAAAAAACTTGACCAGCTTTACACTGAGTTTTCATCAGGTGAAAATGGTCTTTCAACCGAGCAGGCAGTGAAAAACTGCGAAAAGTTCGGACGAAATGTTATCACGGAAGGCAAGAAAAAGTCCATTCCCGTTATTTTTTTAGAGCAGTATAAGGACTTCCTTGTGCTTATACTCATTATTGCTGCGATAGTTTCAGCTTTCATGAAAGACGTTGAGAGCTGTGCGGTAATTCTCGTTGTTATCACAATGAACGCTATTTTGGGTACAGTTCAGACCGTCAAGGCTGAAAAGTCACTGACGAACCTTAAAAAGCTTTCTGCACCGACGGCTAAGGCGCTTCGTAACGGTGAAAAGGTCATTATCCCCTCTGAGGAGATCGCAGTGGGCGACATTCTTCTTATCGAAGCAGGCGACCAGATATGTGCAGACGGCAGGCTGATAGAATGCGCGTCTGTTCAGGTGAACGAGTCTGCGCTCACAGGCGAGAGCGTTAATATCGACAAGGATATGAGCGATATAGAGGGCGAAAAGCCTCTTGCTGAGCGTGCTAACATGGTTTATTCAGGCTCTTTTGTCACATACGGCAGAGGAAAAATGCTTGTCACTGAGGTTGGTATGGACACTGAGGTGGGCAAGATAGCCTCGCTTATTCAGAACGCATCAGAGAGAAAAACGCCTCTCCAAAACACGCTTGACGAGTTCGGCAAGAAACTTTCCATTGCTATACTTATTGTCTGTGCAGTAGTGTTCGGACTTAGTGTGCTTCGTGGCGGCAAGCTTATGGATTCGTTCATGTTCGCTATCGCACTTGCTGTTGCGGCTATTCCTGAGGCTCTCAGCTCTATCGTTACTATTGTGCTTTCTTTCGGCACACAGAAAATGTCAAAGGAAAATGCTATCATAAGAAAGCTTCAGGCTGTTGAGGGCTTGGGCAGTGTTTCTGTAATATGCTCTGACAAGACCGGTACACTGACACAGAACAAGATGACGGTCAGAAAAATAATGGTAGATGGCAGGATAATCGACACTGACGCTGTTGATCTTGATGATGAAAAGGTCAAGACTATGACAAGAGCCATGATCCTTTGCAACGATTCAAGCTGTAAGGACGGCGTTGAGATAGGCGACCCGACTGAAACGGCGCTTATCAACTTCGGCACAAAGCTTGGTATCGACACTGACAAGGTGAGGGAAGATCTCCCTAGAATTTCTGAGATACCATTTGATTCAGACAGAAAGCTTATGTCAACTCTGCACGTTATCGACGGCGAGAATGTGCTATATGTAAAGGGTGCGGCTGACGTTCTTATAAACAGGATAACTTCAAGCGACGAGGAAAAGGCTGTTATAACCCAGCGTGTGGCAGAGCTTTCGGAAAAAGGTCTGCGTATACTTGCATTTGCAGAGAAAAAATTCGACAAGGATACCGTATGTCCAGAGGACGAGGACGGATTGGAGTTTGTCGGTCTTATTGCTATGATGGATCCTCCGAGAGAGGAATCAAAGGCGGCTGTTGCGGAATGCCGCAAGGCAGGCATAAAGCCAGTCATGATAACAGGCGACCATATCGTTACGGCTTCGGCTATTGCCCGTGAGATAGGTATTCTTGACGACAACTCAAAGGCTGTTGAGGGTCACGAGCTTGACGCTTATTCAGACGAAGAGCTTGTTGACTTTGTAAAGGACAAGGCTGTTTACGCTCGTGTTACACCTGAGCATAAAATAAGGATCGTAAAGGCTTGGCAGGCAAACGGCTGTATAGTTTCCATGACAGGCGACGGAGTGAACGACGCACCTGCGTTAAAGCAGGCTGATGTGGGCGTTGCAATGGGCATCACAGGAACTGAGGTTTCAAAGGACGCTGCCTCAATGGTGCTTGCAGACGATAACTTTGCAACTATAGTCAAGGCCATAAGAAACGGAAGAAACATTTACGAGAACATTAAAAAGGCTATACTCTTCCTGCTTTCGGGCAACTTTGCGGCAATTCTTGTGGTGCTTTTCAACTCACTGCTTGGACTTCCTGTTCCGTTTGCGGCAATACATTTGCTGTTTATTAATCTGCTTACAGACTCGCTTCCTGCTATCGGTTTGGGTCTTGAACCTCACTCCGAAGAGGTCATGAAACGCAAGCCAAGAAACGCAAACGAATCTATACTCACACGTCCTTTCCTGGGCGAGATAGCATTGTATGGCGTAGTTATAGCGATAGCAGTAGCTTCGGCTTTCCTTATGGGAAACAAGACAAGCGCAGCTCTTGGTATGACGATGGCATTCGCAGTGCTTTGCTCTGCAAGATTGTTCCACGGATTCTCCTGCAAGAAAAAAGGACCTGTTATCTTCTCAAAAGACTTTTTCAACAACAAGTTTGGTCTTATGGCGTTCGGTCTTGGAATGGTATTTTTAAACTCCGTTCTGCTTGTTCCACCGCTTAAAGGACTTTTCAAGATAGCAGACATGACAGGTATGCAGTTTGCGTGGATATACATTCTAAGCTTTGGCTCTATGCTCGTTATCCAGCTTATAAAGGCGATATTCTTTACAAAGTCTGAAAAGTAAGGTCAAGAGCATGACACATGGTCAATAAATGGGACGTCGAGGACGCCGTCCCCCTACAATTTGTATAAAAAACCGCTCTTCGTGATGTCACGGGGAGCGGTTTTGTTTTACATATCTTCGCAAGGCAGCCAAATGCCGTCCTCTTTATGAAGTATCCTCTGATTTTCAGATCCTCTGAATTTCAGTGAGATGTTTTTCTTTTCGAGAACAAATTCGCCGTCAACGAGGTAGTCGATAAGGCTCAGCATTTCGTCTGTGTACTGCGTTCTGTATGGGGACTTTGAGCCTGCAAGCAGGTCAGTTTCAAGGGTACAGCCTGTGTAGCACCACACGTCCTTGTCGGGAAGTTCTGTTTTCACACGGCGGAGGAGCTTTGTAAGCTCAGGCTGGTTCTCAGGCTCCATAGGCTCGCCGCCAAGGAGCGTAAGCCCTTTTATATAGCCCTTTGAGAGGGCGTTAATTATCTCGTCTGCGGTGGTATCTGTGAAAGGCTTGCCGTAGTCAAAGTTCCAAGTGTCAGGCTGAAAACAGCCTTTGCAGTGGTGTCTGCAACCTGATACGAACAGCGTGACCCTCACACCTGAGCCATTGGCAATATCGGTTTTCTTTATCTCACAATAATTCATTTTCCGCTCCTTTCATACATACAACGCAGGGCAATACGATTTTGTATTGCCCCGATAGTTATATGCTGTTTGCTGTTTTATGTCAATAATAATGTTCATTATTTTCGGATTTTGCAGTTTTGAGTTTTTGAGTTTTCCTTGCTATAATGTTCATTTTTTTGACGAGTTTTGATTTTTGAACTTTTGAGTTTTAACGGCTATAATGTTCAAAATTTTGCGATTTCGCTAGAAAAAAATTTTGGGTTTTAAATCGCCACAATTCCATTTTTGGGGAATCACAAATGCAAAACTCTCTCCTTTATCTCCTGAGTCCTGCCCTGATTCCAGAACTGCGTGCCGATGTAGCCGCAGGTGCGCCTTGCAACGTTCAGAGTGTTCTGATCTCTGTTGCCGCAGTTCGGACACTCCCATACAAGCTTGCCGTCATCTTCTACTATCTTTATCTCACCGTCAAAACCGCACTTCTGACAGTAGTCGCTCTTTGTGTTAAGCTCTGCATACATGATGTTGTCGTAAATATGCTGCATAACTGCAAGAACAGCCTCTATGTTGTTCTGCATATTCGGCACTTCCACATAGCTGATAGCTCCTCCTGGTGAGAGAGCTTGGAACTGTGACTCAAAGGTGAGCTTGTCAAATGCGTCGATGTTCTCGGTAACATGGATATGATAGCTGTTTGTGATGTAGTTTCTGTCTGTTACACCCTCGATAACACCGAAACGCTTCTGCAAACATCTTGCAAATTTGTATGTTGTGGACTCCAATGGCGTGCCGTAAAGGCTGAAATCTATGTTTGTTTCCGCTCTCCACTTTGCGCAGGCATCATTAAGGTGCTGCATAACTTCAAGTGCAAAAGGCGTTGCTGAAGGGTCTGTGTGTGACTTGCCAGTCATGTATCTTACGCATTCGCAAAGACCTGCATAGCCAAGTGATATGGTGGAATATCCGCCGAACAGGAGCTTGTCGATTGTTTCGCCCTTTTTAAGCCTTGCCAATGCACCGTTCTGCCAAAGGATAGGCGCAACGTCTGACGGAGTGCCTTTAAGTCTTTCGTGACGGAGCATAAGCGCACGTCTGCAAAGCTCAAGTCTTTCATCAAATATCTTCCAGAACTTATCCGTATCCTTATATGACGAGCAGGCAACGTCCACAAGGTTTATTGTAACAACGCCCTGATTGAATCTGCCGTAATATTTAGGCTTGCCGTTTTCGTCAAGATATGTTGTAAGGAAGCTTCTGCAGCCCATGCAAGGGTAGCACTGACCATTGCCGTTCTTGTCTACCTTAAGCTCTTTCATTTTCTTTTCGCTTATATAGTCAGGCACCATTCTCTTTGCGGTACACTTTGCAGCAAGCTTTGTAAGCTCCCAATATTTTGAGCCTTCTCTTATGTTGTCCTCTTCAAGGACATATATTAGCTTAGGGAACGCAGGTGTTATATAGACACCCTTTTCGTTCTTTACGCCTTGGATACGCTGTCTGAGCATTTCCTCTATGATAGCCGCAAGGTCATCTCTTGTCTGCCCCTCCGGCACCTCGTCAAGGTACATGAAAACAGTAACGAAAGGTGCTTGACCATTTGTTGTCATAAGAGTGATGACCTGATACTGTATCATCTGAACGCCCTGAACTATCTCAGCCTTTACTCTCATTTCGGCTACCTTATTTATAGTATCCTCGTCGGCAGGGATATTAAGCTCTGCGAACTCTTTTTTTACCTCACGGCGATATTTATCACGGGATATCTGAACGAACGGAGCAAGGTGGGAAAGTGTGATACTCTGTCCGCCATACTGTGAAGAAGCTATCTGAGCGATAGATTGTGTAGCGATATTGCAGGCTGTAGAGAAGCTGTGTGGCTTTTCTATCATGACCTCGCTTATAACAGTGCCGTTCTGGAGCATATCCTCAAGATTTACAAGACAGCAGTTGTGCATATGCTGAGCGAAATAATCGGCGTCGTGGAAATGTATCAGACCTTTTTCGTGAGCCTCAACTATATCGTCAGGAAGCAAAAATCTTCTTGTGATATCCTTGCTCACTTCACCTGCCATATAATCCCTCTGAACTGAATTGACAGTAGGGTTCTTATTGGAATTTTCCTGCTTGACTTCCTCGTTCTCGAAGTTAAGAAGAGAAAGTATCTGCTTGTCAGTAGTATTAGCCTGTCTGACGATAGAACGCTCATAGCGGTAGGTGATATAATGCTTTGCCACTGTATACTTGCCGTGGCGCATGATATCGGCTTCCACCCAGTCCTGAATAGTTTCAACGTCCATAGCCCTATTCATTTCAGAGCATTTGTCCTCTATATTCTGTGCTATCTCTCCTATTTCTCCCTCAGAGAGCCTATCCTTTTCCTCCACAGTGATATTAGCTTTCGCAACGGCATTTTCTATCTTTTCCTTATCGAACGTATTCTCAGCGCCGCTTCTTTTTATTATCTTCACCTATACTCTTCCTTTCATTCTATCCTGCTCAACCACTATATATTGTGGTTGACTTCTTTTATTACAACATAATATTGAACATTTACTATTATACCACAATCAGAATATAAGTCAAGGGCATAGAATGATAAATAATCTACAAAAATTCCGGTTAAAAACAGAGCAGTTTGCCGAAAAAGTATTACAAATGATTACAAACACTTGATTGACAAAAAGTGTGAAAAACAATGGCATTTAAAGGGTGGATAAAGGTGTGAAGCTACAAGAAACGATGTGAACATTCTGTAAAATAAGTGGAGAAATTCAATTAACTTGTTGACAAGGGTGCTTGCATATGATATAATATTAGAGTTGAATGCGCCAGTAGCTCAGCTGGATAGAGTGACTGGCTACGAACCAGTAGGTCGGGGGTTCGAGTCCCTTCTGGCGCACCAATCATTTTTGATACTCACAAAGGAAAATCCACAGGATATAAAAATGTGGACTTTCCTCAGCAAGTATCTTTAAGTATCCTTGCTGAGCATATATGAAAGCTTGTAGTAACAAGCTAAGATATGTTTTGTGACATTTGTTTCGTTTCGCTCTTAGACCTTGTCAAGGCAGCTGCACATTGTGGAGCTTGGGCGAATCATCTGATGTTAATCCATAGTGGCGTCGGCACATAGGCTTGCAGTTAGCTTAACTGTTACTGGCTGGCTCGTGTTCATGTTCTGAAATGTTAAGAATGCCTGATCGGCGTGATTGAACAGTAACGAACGTCATGGCTCTAAGCGACTTAAAGACAACTCAATGTCTTGTTGTGCTTGTGTTTCACATCAGTTGACCTCATCTCAATCTTATTTGAGGACTTACGATATTCGATTTTCAAGCTGCATTTTTGATGAGTTAAATCAGCAGCTAAAAGCAAAAAGAGCTTTCCAGATGTTTGACATCGTGAAAAGCCCTTGACAATCTATTTCCAACGTGCTATAATAGAGCACGAGGATAGCATTCTCTGAAAGCTCCACAGTTGCTGTAACATCTGTGCTGCTGGGCTTATAATCTCTTGGCGGAGGTTATAAGCCTTAGAGGGTGCAATTTTTTATGCCCTCTAAATTTCCTCTATACATTAATTATACCACCATTTTGTCAATTTGTCAATACTTTTGCGGAAATTAATGGCGAAAAATATATATTTTATATATAAATGCAAAATGACCCCTAGTGTGTCACCGTGACACACTAGGGGTTCTTTTATACAAATTCTATTTTAAGTTTTTTGCCTAAAGCAGCGGCAAGTCTTTGAAGCGTTTTTATTGAAGGATTGGCATTCCCTGTTTCAATGTTGCTTATATCGCCTTGTGCAATTCCAGTAAGCTTTGAAAGCTCACTTTGTGTTATGCCGCTCTTTTTACGAGCGTTTATCAGTGTTTGAATTATTGTGAACTCAGGTTCAAGTGCGTCATATTCCGCTTTGAGCTTAGGATCTTTTAACTGTTCATCAAGAAAATCATTAAAATTTGTCATAGTGATCCTTTCGGCATAGAATTATATTTATAAGCATTCTGATTTATTAATTTACATTCAGCTTATCCTTAAGAGCAGTCTGAAGAACTTGCGAAAAATTTATGCCGTTGGCAACAGCAAGTTCATTTAACCAGGAGGGAATGGTCAAAGTTTTCTTGACAGACTTTTCAAAGTGCTTTTTCGCATACTCATCAACATCGACGGTCACCATATTTACAAAAGCACTTTCATAATCGTTATATTCTGCATCGATATCGATCTTATCCATATCAGGTGCAGCAGGAACTTCTTCTTTGCTGAGTTTTAACTCATACAAATAACCGGCAAGGCAATCAACTGCCATACTCATAGCTTGATTGATGTCATCGCCGCAAGTGGCAATTCCGAGAACAGGAAATATGACAGAATAGCCACCTTCTTTTTCTTTGTAAAAACAAGCCGGATACATTGATAACATATTTATACCACCTTTCATCGATAACAAGGCAAGGGCTTATTTAAGCCCTGCCTGTTTTAAAATTGCGTTTGCCGTTCCTTTTGGAATATCTCCTTTGTGGTTGGGAACAATGACGATTCCATTTTTACTCTTATGTTTATATTTGAAGTGAGAACCTCTTGCACCGTCATAATACCATCCAGCTTCTTTAAGTAGCCTATCCATTTCTTTGAACGTCATTCTATCACCACCATATATATTATATCACATTGCACGTATTTTGTCAACACGTATCAAAAACTAAGTCGCTTATCTAATGTGTCACGGTGACACATTGACATCTTTCATATACTCGTCGATCGTTTCAGCGACTTTCAGCTTTTCACGATATGTAAGGTGCGTGTATATATCGCTGGTGACAGCTATGCTGCTGTGACCGAGCCAGACCGACACGGACTTTAGCTCAATGCCGTGCTGAACCAACAGTGACGCACAGGTATGACGAAGATCGTGGAAACGGCAGCGGAAATTCATTTCTGCCATTATCCTGCCGAAACCAACAGACAGATCGTCGGGCTTGACGATCAGCCCCATATCGTCAACGCATATGTATTTAAGATATTCTCGTGAATACTTGTCACGATGAGCCGTGTAGTTGTCGCACTGTCTGTGCTTAAGTGCCTTGAGGTATCTGAGCACGCCTGAGGGGAGAGGCAAAGTTCTGCGGCTTGCTCTGGTTTTTGGAACGTCTGAAAACACCAAAGTTATCTTGTGATCTTTAATGCATTTGACTACAGTATGCTGTATACACATAGTCTGCGTTTCAAAGTTTATGTCTGACCAACGCAGCCCCAGAACCTCGCTGCGTCTGAGTCCCATAGTTCCTGCCAGAAACACAGGCGTGTAGAGGTCAGTATTTTTGACCTTGTTAAGAATTATCTCAAATTGATCTGTACTTATGAAATTTCCACAGTAACGGTCAGTGCAGGGAAGTTCCGCAAGCAAGGCTGCATTGTGGTCTGTCAAACCGTTCTTGACCGCATATCTAAGTGCCATTTTGATGTTCGAGTGATGTTTGCGTATCGTTAAGCCCGATAGACCGGCGTTGTATTTGACTAGATAATATTCCTCAAGCACACCGGGCGTGATCTCTGAAAGCATTGTGCCTTTGCTGCGAAAGTATGGCACGATGTGCACGTACACCTGTGAACGATATGCCTCATAGGTGTTGATTTTTACCGCCATTTTTCGGTTTTTGAGCCATTGCTCGATCAGATCTGCAAATAGAATATCATTTGCCTTTTTCTCAGAAATCTCGTCCTTGAGCTGCTGATTTTCCGCAGCAAGCTTTACCACAAGCCTTTCAAGCTCTTCCTTTTCGCTGATTAATTCTTCAATAGTTGTCATAATGATCCCCTTTGTTTTTAGAATATATAATATATTACAACAAAAGCAGAGATTTTTACAGCAGCAAAGCAATATCTGTCTGAAAAAGAAGGCGAAATTTGATAAAAAGCGTGCATATTCTAAAAAAAATAATTCAAGTATAGATACAGAAACATCAAATATCTGTTTTCAGACAGATAATCAAGAATGGGTCAGTTATAGACAGTTCATTTTACCCACTACCCCTTTTTAAGAAAAAATCTCCGAAAGCCGAATTTTTTTCTTAAAACCTATTGACAAATCCGATTTTTTGTTATACAATGAACTTGTGTTTTTGATGGTTGTGTTCATTGTATAGCAATGAATGCCCTGCCTCCTGCTCGAGCGGCGGGAGGCTTTTTTTATTCTGCTGTGATGAACATATATGCAGACAGTATATGTGTTGTCTGTAAAATCACCTACACGAGTTCTGATTTTCTTCTTACGAATGAATTTGCCTTTTACAAGCTTTTCTATCGTCCTGAGAACGTCCTGACGGCTCATGCCAAGAAGCTTAGATAGATCATTATAGCTTTGGAAAAAGCTCTTGTGCGAGCTGTCAGCCAGCTTACAGCACATTGTATAAACTCTGAATTCATTTCCATTCAATCTGCTCATAAGCTTTTTATCCATGGTGAAATATTTAGAAGCTGTAGATACGGCATCAATAGTGTATGTATATGTTCCGAGCTTGCCGGGAGCATTTGTCTGGCGCTTCTGGGACTTGATAAACCCACTCTTGAGCAGTGAGCTTACCGCACGCTTGACAGTGGATACCGAAAAACCGCATAGTGACACAAGAGTTGTCTGCTTGACTGTGATCTCATAGCCAAGCAGATTTCTTTTTGTATTCTTGTGGATAAGACTATAGAATACACAGGCAAGCTTCAAGTCTGATGCCTGTGTAAAACGTGTAACAAAGCTGTTAGGTATTCGCATTTTTCAATTCCTCGTTATTTATGTATTGTTCCAGTGCCGTCCATTCATCGGCAACAAAATTGCTGCGTATATCAGGACGTTTCTGTATTTTCTTTATGTAGCCCCTTGCAGCGGCATAGTTCTGATCTGAAAGAAATCCTCCAAGCTCGCTGCCTACAAGTCCGTTGATCTTATATAGCAGGGCGGTGATATCGACATACGGACCATCGTCCGGGTATTCTCCTGGGAAATAGAGCTCGTCCTGATCGGTGTAATCATCTTCTTCGTCTGAGCCGCTTGTTCCATATGCCTCTGCAAAGATCTTTCGTGCCTCGTTTGCACGAAACTCATTGAGCTTTTGTACCTGTTGCTGATATTCTATGACTTGCCGTTGAGCCGCACCGGCATTTTTCTCAAGTTCAAGTGCAGCCTTATACATACTTTCGGACACAGTGCTGCCGTCTGACTTTATTTGGTCTATCTTGCCTAGCTGCATATAGTAGTCATTCATAGCACGTTCAGCAGTCTTTTTGAGGCTGTCTAATCTGTATTGATAACCTATTACACCCAGACTGTCCCAAAGCTCGTCATATGGATACATTGCTGCGGAAAGGTCAATGTTGCGAGATTTTATCGGCAGCTCGTCTATAGGTATGCGTGGCATTTTGTTAGGTAGCAGATGATATGGCGTAATATTGGTCTTTATTGGTTCACATCGCATTTTTTTGACAATAGCAGTGCCGAACGGCAGCTTTGAGAGCTGTGTTGTATCGAGCAGCGCCTTGCTGTCAACTCGTTCACCTTGGTGATCTAAAAATCCGTACAGGCTGCCGCTGAATGTCAAATAGTTTACTGTTTCATTGCCTATCATTTCAGAAAACGCTTTGTTTGTATTGCCATTAAGAGATAATATGTATATCTGAATGTTACAGCCGCCTTTGATGCCATCTTCTTCTTTTTCATATTTCTTAAGCTGTCCGTAGTCCTGAAGAAATAGATTGAAAAGAATGTTAGCACCGGGTGAGGCATTCATTTTACTGCTGAGGTCAGGCAGCTTAGTCATTTGTCCGAACTCGTCATACATATACTCTATTTTCCTTGGCAGCTTTCCGTCCGGAAACTTTCTTGCCTGTTTTGCGAGATACAAAAATGACTGATCTGCGAACATCGAGGCGATAACGTATCGTGATTTTTCCTCATATGGAACGAGCATATATATAATGCAGGGTCTGTCGATATCTATAAGATCATTGAACTTTATCTCACTTTTCGATGTGAGTTTTTGCACACCCATATCTGTCATAAATATCTCAAGGTCACCCGAAAGTACAGTATATATCGATGAACGTGTTTCGCCTTGAGAAAACTTTGACGTAGAGTAGGATGTTCTTGCAAGACAGCCCACAGGCAGTGCGTTGAAAAGCTCATCAAGTGCGTTGACTTCTTTCTTGTTGCCGCTTTCGTCCTCGATAACAGTATTGTAAATTCCAAATTCAGTAAAGAATGTTGTGATACTGAACATATTAACGCAGGACATATCATTTTTCTCATAGCCTTTATCTAAGAAATAGTATATAAGGGCACTGAGCAGCGACCTTGCGGAGTCTGTCCATATAGCCTCGCTCTGGGTATCGTCTGTAAGGCAGTGAGCGAATGAGCTGACGAGCTTTGAAGTCTGCGACAAGTCATTGTTGCCGTGTTTAGCTGTGAGGTACTCGTCAATAATAAGCTGAAGAGGGTTCCAACAGTCCGAACGGTCAGTATCGATAAGGTTAAGAGTAACTATCTTGTAGCCGTTTCTGGCAAATTCCTTATAGGTCAGTTCAAGCAGCTCGCCTTTCATATCATTAACGATAACAGAGGGCTTTTCTTTTGCATTCGCCATAAGCCTCAGGCTTGGCAGCACGTAGCATTCACCCTTGCCGGAACGTGGAGCACCTACGGTCATTGTGTTGTATGTGCCCGGTTCGATGTAGTAGACGCCGTTGCTTTCTCCTATGAGCATTCCTGCCTTTTCTGCTGAAGTGATGTTATCCATAGGCACTGCCAGAAAATGATCTAACAGCTCGTTGTCCTCCATAAACTTGTTGTCACCCTTAACGTTCTTGCTGTCATTTTTCATTCGGTAGAGTGTATGCAGTTTTACCGTTATTCCCAGACCAACTATAAGAGAAAGAATTATCTCAAAAATGAACATCATAAATCCGGGTGGAACAATGATATTCCACGGCATAAAGTGCGTTCTTGAATAATCTGCACTGCCATTGACGGCGCTTATACTTCTCAATGACTTTATAACATAGATGAAAATGCTGTTAAAGATCACATATAGTATCGATGTAGCTATTGCAAATTGTTTTATTCTGACATTTCGGCGGTCTTCGTCTTTTTCAATAGGTGTTTTATTCACCGCATTTAAAATACGCATAGCAAGATCATATATCCAGCCAAATACAAAAAGAATTTTTGCGATGATAAGATTTTTTATGCGCTTAAGTTTTTCAAGATCCATATTAGTTCCCCTTTATATGCTATGATATTGTTCTTTTGCTTTCGCCATTTCCTGCTCGATCTCAAATTCTCTCATAAGACGTGCGGTTTTTGCTTCCTCAGATTTAAGGGCGTTGCGCAGCATACTTGATGATTTATGAAGAAGTGTCCTCTGCGCCTGCATACAGCCTGCTAGTCTGAATTCAAATGGTATATCCGCTTTTTTACCGCTTATTATCTTTTTAGCTATGTCATTGCCTGAGCGTGCTGACTTTCTCAGCCATTGATATGCTGCTTTCTTTTGACCGTCACGAAGCAGCATTAAACCATAAGCGAGCTGTCCACTGTTGTTGCCGTTTAAAGCGCACTGACGGAAGCACTTTTCAGCCATTTCGTTTTTATTTTCAGACAGATACATTTTTCCAAGAATATACTGTGCATTTGGATCGTTGTATTCAAACGCAGAACGCTTAAGGTATTCTTTAGCTTTTGTATTATTGAATGAGCTATAGTATTTGCCTAGAGTGTATATCGCAGGCTCAAATTCCTTATCGGCGGCTGATGAAAGGTAGCGTATTCCTTTTGAAACTTCTGTTGATTTTCTGCTATCAAGAAGAATTTTCCCTGCAGCATACATTCCGTATGTATTATCCTTGTCTGCGGCTTTGATGAAATACTGCAATGCTTTTCTTTTTTCCTGAAATGAAAGATACAATTTACCAAGGCGGTACGCTGCTATTCCCATAACATCATCCTTATGCTCAGCAGCGTGCATGAGGTGCTTTTCTGCAAGAGCATTGTCATTGAATTGCTCCTGATAGAGTTTTCCGAGAGTGTATGCTGCATAGTAATTATCTTTTGCTGCTGAACGTTCCAAGTATGATGCCGCCTTGTCATATCTCTCTTGTGAAAGATACAGCTTGCCAAGACTATATTCACACAATCCTGTTTTATCCTGTGCGTTTTCAGCACCCTTTATCAGGACTTTTTCAGCCTTTTGAAGATCTTTTTTGTTGTCGCTCTGATAGAGCTTACCGAGCATATATTGTGCTTTATAGTTATTGGAGTCCGCCGAGAGCAGCAGATATTTTTCAGCATATTCAAGGTCTATATCCGTTCCTTTGCCATTCAGATACATCATACCTATCTTGTAGCTGATAGTATCGTCATGGTTTTTAGTGAATACTTTCTCTAAACCTGTTAAAGCTTCAGCGTAAAAATTATGCGCACTTGATAGGTCTTTTTCTACTCCTTGTCCCAGTTCATAAGCTTGTCCTACGGCATAACTTGCGAACGGCATTCCGCCTTTGCTGCTTAGTGAGCGCATATAATAATCAAATGCTTTGGCATAGTCTGTTTCAACACCAGAGCCGTATTTGTATATGTTTCCGAGAGCAAAATAAGCATATTTGTTTTCAGACAGCTTATAATGCTCTATGGCTGAGTTATAGTCTTGAGTAACGCCAAGCCCATATTCGTACATTTTACCTATACGATAGTTGATATAGGATTTTGTCCAATTATCACGTTTGTCATCACTCATGCTTACTATGGACAGCAGCTTGTAAAAATCTTCAAAGGCTTTGCTGTAATATTGCTGACTTAATGTATCGCCGTCATTGGATTTTAGCATTTGGCTGTCATAAAGCTTGCCTATGTCATATGTTGCGATAATATTTCCGCTTTTGCTTTCTATTGAGAGTATTTCAAAAGCTTTTTCGGGGTCTTTCTTTATGACTTCTGATTTGTTCTGTTCATTTCCGTACATATAGTCGAGGGCAAGCTTATAGTTCTTGCTCCAATCTATGCGTAGACGTTCCACTGCCTGATCGCTTTTATCATTTTCAGACAGATACGCTTCAGGCTCTTGCGGAAAAATATCCGAGTTGTAGTCAGGAGCATTTGGTTCATACAACTCATCATAATTTCTTGAAGATAGGTACATTTCCAAATCATCAGGGATATCAGAGTTTTCAAAAGAGTCATAAGGCATAGCATCCTCTAAATCATCGTTTTTATTTTCAGACAGATACACTTTTGATTTCTGCGAGGAAATACCGTTGTTGTAGTCAGGCTCATTTTTCTCAGAAAAGCTTTCGCTTTCTTTTTCAGACAGATACATTTTCGGCTCTGGGATGTTGTTGTAGATCTGTATGTTCTTGTCCTTGGTCATATAGTATTCTCGGCATATGTTTAGGAATGAATTGCCGACTCGTGAATAAAATCCGTCTTTACCGTTTTTGTTTTCGCCATAAAGCTCGTTTTCTTTATAATTCGCCCACTTTGAATTTTGTCCGTATCTTTTGCGAAACAACGCTGCCTGTATTTCGTCAAGCTTATGGAGATATGTGTCGAACATAATACTTAATGTGGGGTTTTCATCTATTACAGACCGTATGCAGCTCTGAATTTCGTTTTTTATGGGTTCACTTTGCTTTGCGTACCACCACTGATTGCCACTGTTTTTAAGCTCCTCAGGTATCTTGTCGATAAGTGCGTTTATTTTTTGAATACTTCCTGCAAACTCGGACTTGATATGAGGTGCAAGTACATCTCTTTGAAATTTTGTAAGCTCCTGTGCTGCTTTGCTCTTGTCAATGCAGTGTGTCATTACTCTTTTTAGTTCGTATAATACTGCCAGCTCAACATTGTCCTGACCTCTGTTCTTGTATGTGATGCGTCTGTCTTCAAGCCGGTGATATTCCACAAGCTGATAGTGTATGTGTACGTTGCCTGTGTTAACATGGATCGCACCTACCCAGTAACAGTTGCTGGCGTCAAGCTTTTGCGATTTATCTATCATAGCGTTAATGCCTTTTCGTGCAGCGTCCACAAGTGCTTGTCTGTCAAGCATATTCCCTACAATGAAATCATTTTCTCGCAGATATGCATTATCAAATGATATAACACCTGCATACTTAGGGCAGCCCTCTGAACGGCTTGCTCGTTCCTGCTGCCGTATCTTATCCAGATCAGCGGCGGTCAAATTATCTTTAGTGCTTGTAAACGCTCCATAGGATCGTTCTTTTTTTATATCCTGTGCCTGACTCTTTTCGTTTGGTATGAACTCCGAATATACATATTCCATTTCATCAGCGTGCTTGCTGGGCTCGAACGCCTCCGGACGCAGCATATAGTCCAGAAAATCGAATATCTTTTTGCCGCCGTCGCCGCTTATACGCCATTTGTATACGAACTTGCATTTGTGAAATATTCCTGGTGTCATTATTAGTCACTCTGTTTGTCTTGCAGGGAGTTTGCACCCTTATCAACTGAGCGCTGATGTACGATGCTCTTGTAGTTGTCATTCGATCGTGACATGACCTCATGAGGTTCGCTGTCACTCAATCTCTTGTCGGCTGAGTGGAATTCCTGCACTTCGTAGAAGTGCAGGAGCGTATTAATTCCGTCACGCTCCTGATATATCATGCTGTTATTTTCTTTTGCGATCATTAGCAGCTTTTCAATATCATTTTCTATATTCGCCAAGCGATCAACGCTTGCTGTATGTTTTACTTTACTGTAAGTGCTGTCTATCAGAAATGCAAGACAATCACTGTAAGTTGAAAAGTCTTTTAGATTCTTTATCTCCACAAACTTTTGAAAATCCTGCTCGGAAAAAGAAAGCAGTTTATTGATAGGTTTGCTTTTCATTTTTTCATCCAACCTTTCCGTGTAGTTTGATTTTATTTTGTGATATCTAAGTTAGAGGTGTGGGTCAAGAGCATAAAGGCACGATATCGTGCCTGCTGGAAACCTCGGTAGAACCGAGGTTTCAGGTGGGGTACTGTGATATCATCAGGTCTTTTTCTATATACGATTTATATACGATTTTTTGTATATAATGGCAGTTTATATATTATTTATATATCACAACTCAAAATTTATATATGATTTATATACGAAAGCTCCTATTATTTACCGCTTTATATACGAATTATATATTTTTCGTGCTGTAATAATTTGTATACATTTCTATTGTGTAAACAAAACCGCCCTGTTTATGAATTATCTTTGTCTGAAATTTCGAGTATCCGCAAAATTTCATCATTTGTAATTGAGTTTTCTTCAGAATTTTTAAGCGTTTCTGTAAGCAGATTTTCGATTTTTTCTGTTGTATTTATCATTTTTTGCGCTGCAATATACACATTATTTATAGTGGAATTTGCACCCTCTGAAAGGCGGTCAAGCTCCTGATTTACTAACGCACGAACGATAGGCGGAAGAATATTTACAACAAAATCGTCATTGCTTTTCACAAAATCTGATATTAGTTTTGAAAGTAATGCGTTCCGTGATAAGTCCTCAGCTTTTGCTATATTGTCTATTTTATCTATCATATTCTCAGGGATATTGCGTATGATTATATCCATTTTTTATTATTCCCCTCGTAAATTCTGTTGTAATAATCATCTTCATTTCCAAATTCTTTAGCTATCGCTTTGCTGTTTGTTTTGCAAACAGCAGGCAGTATTTTCTGAATGGTAAAAAGGAAAAAGCCCTGCTCAGGTGTATCCTTATTCAGCTCGAACAATATCGGTTTTCTGCCCTCACGTTTAATACAGACAGCCGTATAACTTTTATCTGTAAAACGTATTTCTTCTATTTCACCATACGCAAAAGTGTGTGTACTTTTTTTGTCTTTATAGTATGTGATCTCCAGTTCATTTTCTGTAGCTTTTATGTGCAAAAAATGTTTAGGATACCGCACAAAAATTTTGCCTGTTATCATTGCGATACACACAAAAAGTGCTGTCAGAAAATAAAAAATCAGTTCTGCTTTTGCAAAAAATGCAGATAAAAAATACATCGCCAATGCACAAAAAGATGATATCATCACGGCATATTTAAGCTTTGTTAGCTGCTTTTTTAATACCTGAAATTCTTCATCTAATGAACCGTTATCTTCTCGTACCGGGTATTCAAAAAGAATATTCTCCAACGTTTTCACCTCACTTGTTCTGTGACGAAATGGTTATATCACTGCTGCATATCTTCACTGATTTGTCCGTAAAGGTCCTCAGTTCTCCCTTTACAACTACTACACAGCCTTTGTGCAAATGATTTTTTGCAAAGGAGATCGTGCTTGCCTCATTGGCATATACAGTGAAAACATCATTAAAACCTTGCTCTCCTTTTTTTACTTTTCTCGGTACGGCTATAAGAAATTCTATTGCATAGGCATTGAGGATTTTTACTTCTGAAACCAAAAATCCTATGATTCTTATTTTATTTGACGAGTTGTTAAATAGCATTTTTATTACCTCTTTTCTATTCCTCGACGGTCACCATACAGCTTGCCTGCAAGCCCTTATCTTCTGTTACTGCGGATATGATAGCTTTGCCTTTTGCAACTGCTGTGACCCTTCCATTGCTGTCAACTGTTGCTATGTCCGGACGGTTGCTTTCCCATTTTACGTTTTTATTTACGGCGTTATCGGGCTTGACTTCTGCACGAAGCTGAGTGTGCTCACCTACCTTGATCTGAACGTCATTGTACTCAAATTCTGTTGCGAGTTTTATGAAATATACCCTTGCCTGTGTTGTGGTGGTTTCAGCTTGTGCAGGCTCATTATGTGTTGCTGCTGTGGTTTGCGGTGGTGCATATGCAGACTCATTATGTGTCGCACCGGTGGTCTGCGGCGGCGCATATGCAGGCTCGTTGTAATCCCTTGTTTCGGCAGGCTGCGTGTTCATTTCTGCTGTTGCAGGCTGTCGTTTCTCCGTGGTAGTCCTGCTCGTTTGAGATGCTTCGGCAGCCTTTTCACTCAGATCATGTGTGGTTGGTGCTGTAGCTTGTGTTGTCACTGCTACAGCTTGTTGGCTCGTGATTTTAGATGTTTCAGAGTTGTATAAACTGCTTGTTGTGTTCGCATTTGAGCTTTCCTCAGAGTACCCCGGAACTATTTTCACGGCGTGGGTCTGCATATCTTTTCTGTCTATAGTTACTCTAAATGTGATAGTTTTCCCTTTTTCGGTGTGCGCCGGTATCTTCTCACCAAACTCGTCATATGCGTCATCATATTTTGTGTCAGGCATAGAAGTTTTAATAACCACACGCATTATTTTGAAATTCGACGGCGGATTTTTTACTGTGATTTTTCTTGAATAATCGTCATACTTATTGCCTGCTGTGAACTTATGATCTGTAAGGTCGTCGTCAAAATTTACAGCCGTAACCTCAGGATATGTAGCTCCAGTGTCAGACCCTGAAAGGCGGCACTTTATGACAAATTCGCATACATTGTCGTAATACGCTGCGTCTGTCACCTTGATATTATAGCCGTTAAGTGACATTGTTTTGTTATAGCCGTTGCTTTTGCTTTTGTATGTAAGTGAGGCTATCCAACTGTTGGATGTGAGAAACAAAACAGCCAGAACAGCAGTAACAATAGTGAATATCTTATATATCTTACTGCTCGCTTTTGGACTTACTACTTTCATTTTGTCGCCTCCGTTCCAGCTGCCTGAAGAAGTTCTTTTATAAGATTATCAACCATTTGAATGATCACAGTGTCGATATATTGGCTTATGTGCTGTTCGATTTTTAGGTAAGAATATGTTTCTGCAAGAAAGCATTTTCTGAAATAATCAGCGTCCATTTTTCTCAGCATAAGACCGTATTCCTGCTTAGTGTGCTCATTGTAATAGAGCGAAAAGCAGTTGTGTATGATCTCAATCCTGTCCTGAGCATTGCCCATATACAATAGCTGTCTTGCTCCGACTATTCTTCTGCAATGGAGCTTATCTCTGTCTGAGTCCAACGACAAAAGCATTTGTCCCGGTTCAAATGCTGTGCTTTCTCTGAGCTCTGCATATGAAAAACGTGGAAAGGCTTGATGAAGAATTTCAATGCTTTCCGGTGATTGTTTGAGTATCATTTTGTACTGGACAAGTGAGAAAATAACCTTGATCGAGCCAGCTGCCGCAAGATTTCCGTCTGGAATAAAGTCAAGTATCGACTGTGTTGCGAACCATAAACCTGCAAAATATTTTCGTGTACGGCGGCATAGTTTTTCTATAAATTCCGTTACCTGAGGGTATTTTACGGAAATGAAACGGTGTGCTTCATCGATAAGGCACACAACGTTTCGCATATCCCATGGATTGATAACGTTTTGATTATATCCTATGTTTTTGCATATGGTAGCCCACATTATAGTGAGTATGTTGAACAACTGTGCGTTATAAACATTGTCAGCCATTTCACTGATGCTCTTAACATCGAAGATGATAAGATCGTTGCTTTTTACATCAATGTTCGTTACTCCGTCAAACATACCAGCGTATGCACCCTTGCCACAAAGCTGCTTTATGTATACTTGTATATTGCAGTATGCGTCATATTTTCTTTTAGGCAGTGAATCCGTTTGTGACAGCTTTTCAGTGACTTTGTTGTTCACATCGGTAAAGCAGGGAAACTTATCAGGCTCAAAAAGTGTTATATCTGTTTCGGGGAAAATGCCCTTGTCAGATAGACATTCTGTCACAAGATCCATGAAGATTTCCATAGTATACATATCTATTTCAGGTATATACATAGACATAAATGTGCGTATTCGTGACATCTCTGTGGCAAAATTCTCTCTTGCCTCGTCCTCAGGTGAGATTTCATCATCAACTCTTGCATCGACTACCTTGCATATTTGAAGGGGATTTATTTTTGAGCTGCTGTTGATTTTTATTGTCTGTCCGCCGTAAACTTTAGCCATAGGCTGATATTCACTTTCGATATCGAGTACCATTACTTTATTGCCCAAAAGCAGCTGATCCTCAAGCATTGATTTGAAAGTAACTGATTTTCCGCCGCCCTTCAGACCAAACGCAAGCAGATCGAATGAGTTACGGGTCTTTGTCCTTTTAAACGTGTTTAGAATATTCAAACCGCCTGTTTCTGTGAATCCAAAGAAAAGTCCTGTATCATCGATATGTGACTGATAATAGAAAGGAAACTGCCTTGACAGTGTATCAAAAACAGGAAACGGTGTCTGAATAGTGTTGCTTTTATCATCGATAACAGAAAGAAACTCATGCTGTGTGGTATTTGTCGGTATATACGCAGACAGACCGCTGAGCTGCAGTTCGTGGATAAGCTCTTTTGAACGCTTGCTCAAAGAGCTAAGTGAGGTGTCTTTCAGAATGTACCTGAGCGTAACATAATATATCTGCTCATTGCCGTTTTTTATGTTCTGATAAATGATCTCAAGCTTTTGATACTCGGTATTTGTATCTATCTTATCGGCAGCATCTTGAATAATTCCTCCTCGTGACTCTAACTCACGCAGGGATGCACTTATCTCATCTATGACTTTATCCTTTTCAGATATGCTTATATCCCATACTATGGTATCATCAGATTGTATTACCATTTGAGCCAGCTTGAGGTCATCGATTTCCGCTGCATAATCATAAACAACTATCGTCTGTGCATATACATCATTTACTTTGTAGTAATTAGGTCGAAAAGTTATCTTCTCAGGTAAAATAATCTCATTCAGGCTGCCTTTTTCAGATAGCTGCTGATTTTCTGTATTCAGACAGATAAGCTTGTTAAGCGTGACGATTATTTCATCATCGGAACACCACGATATGTCTATATCTCGCATATGGCTGATAAAACGTTGTGCACCGTTATAGATTTTCTTCTCGTCATCGGAGTATATGAAAAGATACGCCATCCTGTCAAAATGGCTGCTCTCAAAGCTGTCAAACAGCTCGTACTGTTCGTTGAGCAGATATTCGGAATATCTGTTTATGCTTTGCTGACTTTTGTATTTTATAAAAGCTTTTTGGTTAGCAAGATATGGCGTTTTTGATGTGAAAACATACTTGTGACCTGTGCCTATGGATAATGTTGCTTTCGCAAAATTATTGAAAACAGTGTTGCGGTCATAGTCATTAAGGTCAAATATATCCATTCCCGATACTGCAAGCACGCCCATTTTGAGCGGCTTGCCTTTTACTTTCAGCTCGACTATTCCGTTATGTATGCTTTCAAATGACAGACGTGACATTATGCTTGACGGATCATCTTTCAGCTTTTTGGTCTTTTTTTCTCTCGCAAAGCCTTTGGAAGTTTCGATTTTACTTTTCAATGTCGATGACTTCTTTTTCATTATTTTGTTCTCCTTCCTTGTGCTTATGCAGCGTTTTATTTGTCATAAGATAGCTGAGCCACTCAAGCCAAGCCTCTGCAAAGCATTTGCAGGGGTCAGAGGGGCTTTTGCCGCTCATAATAATAAACACTGCGCCACAGAATATGATAAAAGGAATGCCAAGCTTAGAGCTGACCAACATTCCCGATAACTGCGAGGCTACCAAAAGAGTAACTATAAAGCCAACTATTTTGGTAAGGTTTATGTGTCTAAATATACGCTGCTCCGTTTTAGTTTTTTTCGGTACTACTCCCATAGCTTAGTTTTCTCCTTCCTTATTGAAGCCGCTGCCGCTGTTATTATTCGGCTCACTGCTGTTGCTGCTGTTTGTCGGTTTTAGAGCGTCAGAGCTGCTGCCGCCATTTCCTGCACTGGCGTTATTGCTGCTTGCAGGATTTGGAATATTAAAACCGCTGCCGCTCTTGCTTGCGGCATTGTTGCTATTTTCACCTGATGGTGTTGGGGCGTCAAAGCCACTGCCACGGGCAGGCTGAGATGTGCCGTTATTATTGCTGTTATTGTTGCTGTTTCCATTGTTGTTATCGGCTCTTGCGTCAGTTCCATTTGTGCCGTCTTTGCCTGCTGCGCCTTGCGCACCTCTGTCGCCTTTAGCTCCATTCATGCCGTTAGTGCCATTTAAGCCGTCCTTTCCGTCAGCACCCTTTGAAGCGCTGCCTGCGCCGCCTGATGAAAAGCCCTCTCCTACAGACTCTTTTACGTTATTGGCAATGTTGTCTTTTGCATTTGAGAATGTATCTTTTATTGAGCTTGGATTTGTTGCTGCATAAGCTGCCTTTGCTCCTGCGTCAGTGTGTCCGAAAGCACCTCCGACCGCTCCTGCAACAGTACCTGCCGACGCACCGCCTATGGCTTTTCCTATCTTTCCGGGTACAGTTGAGCCTCCTTGTACGCCACCGTAAATTCCTCCTGCAAAGCCTTTGGCTGCACCAACAGCACTGCTTGCGGTATGCTTTGCAACACTTCCAGCACCGTGGATAACTGTGCTGCCTGCACGAGCAAGTCCCATTGTGGCATAACTGCCCATTTGCATTGATTGATTTATTGCCATCATTGTGGCTGCACCTGATTTAACTCCTGCGTCAATGCCAAACAGCTTAGTCAGTATCTCAGGTCCGTCTATAACAAATTTTGCTCCTGCGATTATGACTATAAGCATTACGGCAAAATTATCTCCATAATCAGAAGATTTTACGCCCCATATAACGGCTATGTATATTCTTAAAAGAATTACAACTATCATAAGAATTATGTTTGAAAGCAGCATATTCTGGATAGCTTTTTTAGCTCTGCCTGAGCCGTTAAGGTCTGTTGCTATGATAAAGGGTGTAATGAGCTGTGCAAACATTATTTCAAATAGCGTAGTTGCTATTTTTATTCCGCTGAAAATAAGGCAGATAGCCACTGCAAGCATAAGCACAAAGGTTGACCAGAAGTCGATATGATAATAATATAAACAGTCAACCGTGTAGCCGCTGGTTATATTTCTGCGTATGATCTGCTCTACCGAATTAAGATCATCATAATCTTCCTCGTCAAAAAGAGGAAAAGATTGATATTCTGCATTTACTGGTTCTGCATCTTTGGCGGTATTTGTATTTGCCGCTATGTTAAGCTCCCTTATAACATCATCCTTGATAATGTCAAGTGCTTCCTCAACAGTATGTGCGTTTGCTCCTACCTCCTGCGTTTTTCCAGCCGCAGCTACTGCAGGGTGATTGGCTATGAGGTCACGGATATATGTGTTGAAGTTGCTTACATTAGTTATTCGGCTGCCGTCAGGGTAATGGAGATCGCCTAAGGTCACGCCATAAGGGCAGGCGTCGCCGATAGAGGCTGATAAAAATTTATCATAGTCTTTTTCAGACAGAACACTGCCATATATCGAACCTGATGTGCTGTATACTGAACAGTATACCTGCATATTTGCACCATAATCTGCACTGAGTATAAGCTCTCCATTTGCATTCTTTAGAACATTATATTCATTTTCAAGTCCTAAAAGGGACATCATATTCTCTGTGGTTAGACTATTGTACTTTTTCTGCTTAGGATATACGTCATGTATATCTGTAAGATAACGGGTAGTCCAAGGCTTGCTATCGTCAGGCTCAATTCCACCTGTTATCTGAATGTCCTTTACATTTCCTGAACTGCCCACAGTATCGAGGTAAGTCATCATCTTCTTATTATCAACGCTGTTTTCAACGTCATATATTCCCGACGCCAGAAGATCCTTGCCCAATGTTCCGACAGTGACTGTGCCGTCTTTGTCGACCGTTGTCTGTTCAGATTGATCATTGATCTTTATGTTCTGTGCTGTTGTTATACCCTTGCTGCGAAGTGAGTTGCAAGAAGATATGAATGCCGGAAAAGCCACAAGCAGTATAGTTGCAACCAAAATACTCATCAGAAAATCAGACACCTTGATCTTATTTCTGAATATCACGAGAGCACACGCTCCAAAAACGAGTGCAAGGCTCATAATAGACAGAATAATCGTTTGCATTTGACTTAGGCTAAACTCATCTGATAGGTAGTCGAAGAAATTGAGTTTGAGTAATGTTTTGACAGCCTTATCAAAGTAATCTATCACATCACAAAGAAAACTCAGTATGTTAAATTCTATATTTATCAACAGATCACGAAAATGGTTCTTTATTGTTACCATTTTCAAAATCTCTGAGGAACACCCTGTATATCCCAGTTCTGCTGCACAAGCCTGTATACTGCCGCAGCCGCTCATAACAATGGCGGTGATGAATATAAGCTGATACCATACCTTTTTGCTTTTCATGTACTTCAAAATAATACTCCTTTCTGTCTATCTGTGTATGCCCGTAAGAACGCTAGGGATAACGCTTTTACGGACACACACAAATATGTGTCCGTGCAGATCAAGCTACATATATTGAGTCAAGGAAAGCGTCACCGAAAACGAGCAGGGCAGCAGCCACGCCAATAGCGATAAGCCAGCCCTTGACTGAGGATATGCCGTTTTTGCCGCTTGCACCGAGGCATATAACAACGCCGACAAGACACAGTCCAAGCAGTGCTTTGGCTGCAATGGAAAGCCCATTTTTGTTTTTGGTGATCCAGGTGGCGACCGAAGCCCATACACCTGAGGTTGCGTCTGTTTCAACATCGGCAAAGGCTGCAATGGCTGATGACAGACAAGCTGTCATAATTCCGAATATACGAGCACTAAGCTTTATGCTCTTTTCTTTGATTTTTTCTTTCAGTTTCATAATTCATTCCTCCGTTTTTGTTTTATCTGTTTGTTTTGAATGTGCTGACACCACAGCCTTGAGTGTATCGTTCCAGTCTTTGCCGTAAGGCGGTATGCTGACTGAAACAGTATACTGCTGTGAATATTTGTTCATAAGCTTTTCCGTTGCCTGCTGTCCTGTTTCGTCATTATCAAGACAAAAGACTATCTGTGTGATACGAGGATCATCAGATAGTCTTTGCTTAAGTGCTATGTCAGAGCAGCCTGAAAGGGATACTCTGTTTATGCCAAGCCAGCAGTCAGGACGGTATTTGTCCCCTTGACCGATAGCTGAGCATTGTTTTCTCATTGAAAGCTGCATTAAAGCGCCGTGTGACAACAGGTCAATGGGAGCCTCAAACACATATATCTTTGCAGGGTCATATCCATAAGAGCCGGGCACTGCGGAAACATAAAAACTATAATCCTTAGTGCTGCCTTCAATATTCTGCGGATAGTATTTGTTAAAGGTATTTGTGATTTTCGCCTCGGCAAATCGCATTTTTCCTGTCTTATCGTAGCCGCAGAATATAGCTCGCTTTTTTACATCAAGATAAATAAGCTTATTGCTGACGCAGTATGAAATTATATCGGCAGGCAGCTTTCTTGTGATGTTGAGGTAGGCGTAAAGCTCACGGCATTTGCCCTGCATAGGCTGAGGCGGTGTAAGCTCAGCTTTTGGCTTCTTAACTTTTTTCGGATAATGCTGCTCATTGGCTTTTAAATCGGGTGAGGCTCGTATACTGCAGCTATCCCCTATGAGTCGTGATACAGCATCTCTGAAACCATATCCGTCAACTTTGCAGAGCCAGTCGATAGCACCTTTTCCAAACAGATCTCTTGAATACCAGTGCCATGTATAGCGGTCGGGGTTGATTTTAAGACTGTCATGTTCGTTGCATATAAGCCAGCCGCCTGAGGTCTTAAAGGAAAAGCCTTCGTGCTGCTCAAGAAATCTTACCATATCGGTGTGCCTTGCTGCTTCGATCTCTTCTTTTGAATACATAACGAACTGTTTGCCTGAGTTATATCGTCTGTCTATCATATACCCTCACCTCCTCTCATTATAATCTCAGACCCTTAGGCTGGAGTTTTTCTACTATGCTGTTGTTTTTACTTGAATTGCTGACGCCGCCGTTGATGACAAAGTTTCGGAACTCATCGCTTTCTTTTTCAGACAGTGTATAAATTTCTCGTCCAACGGCAGCAGTAAGCTTTCCGCCTTTGTTAATGACATCAGCCCACATGGATCTATCTTCTGAGCCTATATCCGCTTGATACTTGCCGTCTTGAAATCGAAACCTCACGGCTTTTTTTGTTTCAGTTATAGGAGCTTTGCTCGGAGAATTTCCACTGAGCTGCGTATTGACGTATTCAAGCCGTTTTGTTTTTTCGGCTAATTCCTGTTCGTGCTCAAATGGTTTGTTCATATTGCTTTTAGCCTCATTAAGGTTCTTAGACGCACTGTCGAGCTGTTCCTCGAGTGTGCTTACTTTCTGATTTATCTGTATTCCTGCAAGATTTTCAATACGTCTGACATTACCGATCGCATTATCAGTTGCAAGCTCACAAGAATAGGTCAGATCACCGTGTAAAACGGCGATACACGGTGTGTCAAGGTTGAAAAACGTATTAGCAGACGGATGTTTTTCAATGGCGATCTTAAATCCACGATACGTTCCAAGCTCTATAGGCTCACCTGTGGCAGTACATTTTGCCATTGCCACGGCAATTTGTTTTCCTGCATTTTCTCTCTTATCGTATCTGACGCCGCCTATTGTCATTTCAAACTCCTTGTTCAACGCCTGATTTTTTTGATATTTAGACATATCGTTCCTAGCTTTTGTGAGAAGTTCAGAGTATTGTGTTATCTGTTTCGGCAAAATTTTCTCTGCCAACTCCTGCATTTTGTAAATTGATTTTTTGTGTTCTGCTTCAAGGGTTTTCAGCATTGCAACATCATTGTCAAGCTGTATTTTCTCTTTTATCATAGGATTACCGCTTGCTATAGCCTGCATTTCGGAGTATGTAAGTACCATTTCGTCAACATCTTCTGAAACTCTTGCAGGGCTTTTTGAGGTCAAGATCTGATTTATGAATTTCGCCTTGTTTGTTATAATGCCCATCATGTATGCGTCAAAGGTTTCCTCTGTAAGATAGTGATATATTCCGACTTGCGAAAATCTGTTGCCTTGTCTTATGCCACGTCCGTCCTGCTGAGTGAGGTCAGAGGGCTTCCATGGTATGTCAAGGTGATGAATTGCGCAGATCCTATCCTGAATATTTGCGCCAGTTCCAAGCTTTGAAGTGCTTGCGATGATAAAACGTTTTTCGCCTTTGCGCAGGCTTTTGAACATTTCGTCCCTAGCCTTGTCTGTCTTTGCGTCGCCTGCAAAGCAGATCTCTTTTTCTGGTATTCCACGCTCTATAAGTGCCTGTTTTATAGCTTTATACACAGAGAAGTGTGTTTCGTCCTCGTTGATAGCGATATCACAGAATACTATTTGAACGCCTTTTTCTGTCATAGTGTTTTTATAGTTCTTTTCGAGGTTATCGATAAGCTTCATCACTTTGCTGTCTGGTGCAGGCTGAGCGTCTTTGAAAATACATCTAGTGTCAAGACCGAGCAAGCGTGCTTCATGAGTTATTTTCAGCATATTGTCTTGCCGTGGGTCAACTGTGCCGCTGTGTATCGTTTCAGAACGTGTGGCAAGCTCTTTCATGTATGCTTTTTGACGTTCGTCTGGCTTTGAGGTCACTACTACCGGCTTGCCTGTTTCAAGCTTTGGTACAGGAAGTTTCAGCATATCCGCTGTTTGAATATCAGCGAATTCCTTATACATCTGCATAAGCTCAGGTATGTTTACGAATTTGCTGAAACGATTCTTCATTTGAAAGCCGTTTCCTGCAGGCTTTATCTCTAATTGTGATACAACTTCACCAAATGTGCTTGCCCAATCATCAAAATTCTGCAATCCTGCTTTTTCAAGAAGATCTGGTCTGAGATAACGCTGCATGACATAAAACTCGACCATTGAATTGCTTATAGGCGTTCCTGTAGCAAAAAGTATATTGTTGCAGCCGTACTTATTGTTGAGGTACTGAGTTTTCATCAGCATATCCTCTGATTTTTGTGCTGCTGTTGTTTGTACGCCTGCCACATTTGACATTTTTGTAGAAACAAAGCAGTTCTTATAGTTATGTGCTTCATCGCACACTAGATAGTCAAAGCCGAGTTTTTCAAAACACAATGATGAGTCTTTTGGAGAAGAAAGCAGCTTTTCAAGCCTTTCCTCTATGTTTTTCTTCTGACGTTCAAGGGCTTTTACTGATGATTTATCCTTTCTCCCTGCTTCGGATATCGCACTCATGATATCGTGAAGTTCTTTTTGCATGAACTGCTCTTTGTACTCGTCTGACATAGGTATTCTTTCAAACTGTGTAAATGACATTATCACGGCGTCGTAGTCACCAGTAACACATCTTGCAATAAAACGCTTTCTATTGGCTTTGGTAAAGTCCTCTGGCTTTGCCACAAGCAGTTTTGCATTTGGATAAAGCCGCAGCCACTCACTTGCCATTTGCAGCGTAAGGTGCTTTGGAACAACTACGCAGGCTTTATTTATAAGACCAAGACGTTTCTTCTCCATTACAGTTGCAACCATTTCAAAGCTTTTTCCCGCACCAACTTCATGTGCAAAGAGCGTGTTTCCACCAAGCTTTGCACGCATTATAGCATTTGATTGATGTTTTCTCAGCGTTATTGATGTATTCATGCCTGGAAAGGTTTGATGTGAGCCGTCATATTCTCTGCCCCTTATGGAATTGAACAGATAGTTGTACTTTGCAACGTATTTTTCACGCCTGCCCATATCTTCCCACAGCCAATTTCTGAACGCTTCTTTCATTAGTCGAGCTTTCTCTTTTGCAAGCCGTGTTTCTTTAGTGTTTATCTCGTACCATACCTTATCGCCCTCCTCTCGTCTGTCACGAACTAAAATATCACGCTGATTAAGAAGATTTTCAAATATCTGATAGCTGTTCATTCTTGATGTTCCGAATGTTTCAGTGGCAGCAACTGAGCGGTCAGATGTTTTATTCTCTATTTTGTATTCACCAAGCTTTGTTCTTGTGACAGGGTAGTAATAGGTGTTTGCGTGTGCATACTCGTTTAAAAAATTGTTGTAATCTGCGACATCGATCCAGTTAGCGCCGATCCTTACGGATATCTCGCTGGCTTCAAGGTCTTTTGGCACAACTTTCATCAGAGCTTCTACGTTTTTGTTGTAGCTGCTGTCAATATGCTCCGCATGATCTCTAGCTATTCTCAGCTTATCACGAATATTGCCTGACAGATATTCAGATGACTCCGTATAGCCTGAATATGGGTCATTGTCTTTAACTTTGGCAGGATCTCTGAATATTTCATCACCAAGGTCAGCAATAACCTTTTCAGGCGTAGTGTCTGTGAGCTGTGACATATAGATAATATCGACCTTGCCCAATCTGTCCATTGACACTTGAAGTGCTTCTAGTGCTGTATCAACTTTTGAAACTGGAATATCTGGAAGTATCGTTCTCTTTGTGAATATTGCAGCCTTTTCAACTGTCTTATTTTCCACGTTGACAACTTCAAGTGCTGCTAAAGTATTGTAGTCATCATCATTAGAAAAGCAGCGTGAATTGGCGCTGTCCGTAATGTTTCCGAACTTTGTTCTGAAATTGTCATATGTGCTGTTGAGCTTCTTCTGAAGCTCTGCAAGCTGTTCATCAGTGCAGCCGTCAGCCTGGGCATTGATAAGCTCCATAGTTGCTTGCCTTAGAGTATGAAGCCCTTTCATGCGTTCAAGCGTTTTACCTGTTTCTGTGACCTTGACCATTATCTCGTTTTCACGGAAGTAAAGATCATCATCAACAAGTGTATGAGTGAAGTTCCTGACAGTTGGATCAGCAGGAAGTATCTCAGTTGCCCCATTGTCAATCTCAGTTTCAACAGTATCGATAATGCCATCAATTTTTGAAATGGCATTTATGAGCTGCTGTGCAAGGGGAGTGTCACTGTTTGCATAGCAGGTCGTTACCTTGCTGTCTGCACCATATTTTCCTCGCATACGCTCGTCCCACGCCATAGTACCAAGTACCATATCAGGGTTATCCACAAAATATTGATTGCAAGGAATGCCGTTGTGTGTTTCTGAAACGTGTACCCAGTCTGGTATAACAGAGGTCATTGTTGTTCTTTTTTTCAGAAAGATAATATCTGTTGTAACACTGTCTGCGTCTTTAAACGTTCCAGAGGGAAGTCTTACTGCGCCTAAAAGGTCACAGCGTTCGGCAAGATACTTTCTTGCTTTATCATTTTTCTTGTCCATTGTGAATTTTGAAGTCACAATGGCAACAATTCCTCCAGGCTTTACCTTATCTACTGCTTTTGCGGCGAAATAGTCATGAATTTTGAAGTGGTATTTGTCATAGGCTTTGTCTGCAATGCCATACTCTCCAAACGGTATATTACCTATGACCACGTCAAAGCTGTTATTCTTGAATGTTGTTTTTTCAAACCCTTTTATCTGGATATTATCCTCTGGATAGAGCTGCTTGGCTATTCGTCCTGAAATGCTGTCAAGCTCAACTCCGTAAAGTTTTGAATCTGCCCTCATTTCATCAGGCATTTTTGCAAAAAAGTTTCCAACGCCCATGCTAGGCTCTAGGATGTTTCCACCCTCAAATTGAAATCTTTCCAAAGCAAGATATACGCTGTCTATGACTTCTGGCGGCGTATAGAAGCTTGTCAGTGTTGATGATCTTGCAGCACCATACTCATCAGCGGTCAGAAGCTCTCTTAAGCGAGTCTGCCTTGCTCCCCAACTGTCAGCAGAAACATTCTCATTATCTGCAACAAAAGCTTGAGCAGTTCCGCCCCAACCTGAGTATCTAGCCATTATCTTCTGTTCTTCAGGTGTCGCAAGCCGCTTTTCACTCTCTATTTTCAGCAATGTTTCAATAGCAGCTATATTTGCGTCACATCGAGCAGCAGCTCCGCCCACAACAACATTGTCAGGGTCAAAGTGGTATGTGCTTGCCTTGACATTTTTCTTTGGATTTTCTACCTTTTCGGTTTTGACATCTTTATCAGGTATAGTGACGGTTTCAGAAGCAGGGGGTGTTTCAAAGAGTGAAATCTGTTCATCAGATGTAGGAGATATAGGGGTGCTTTCAGAAACAGGCGGTGTTGTCTTTTTTTCTTCAGACAGAACATTATTAGCAATTGTAGGCGTTTCATATGGTATAGGTTTTTCGACTTCGCCATTTTTGATTGCCAGCATTTTCTTTTCATAATCATCAATCTGTTCTCTGGTGAAGTAGGCGTTTTCAGGCATTTTCTCATACAGCTCATTGATCTTAGCTATCTGTTTTTCAACTGTTTCTGCCCACAAGTGCTTTTCTGCACCTGTTTTCAGATAGTAATCACAATCAAGCTTAAGCCTGCCCAAAAGCTTGTCTATTTCAGGCTGTGTTTCATTTGTAGGTGTAGGCACTTCATTGACCAGGTCTGCCATATGTGCGGCTTTTGCAGCTTCAAGCTCAGGTATGATCGAGCTGTATATTGAGTATCTTTTCAGAAAATCAATAACGCCGCCGTATCCGTCACCTGCGTCCTGGCGTTCAGTGATCGTTTGTCCGTCAGGCATATTGATAGTAAACTTGACCTTATCATAGCCCATAAACTGTGAGAATTCGTCATCAGCGTCTGCTTCATACCATGCTTTTGCTGAACCGTACTTCTCTATTGCAGCCTTTGCTCCTGCCACCATTTCACTGTCAGCCTGTTCCATGAGCGTGTCAAATTCTGCAACACTGTAGGTCTTGCCGTCCTCAAAGTAGTTGCTTTCGCTCCATTCACAGGTTATCGTAGGCTCGGACAATGCAGCAGAGGTCTTGACACCATTTGAACTTATATCGGCACTATTTTCCTGCTGCATACCCTTGACAATATTGCGACTTTGGTGTATAATAATATTAGAGTCAAGATTGTTTATCGCCTCAGGCAATTGGAGCCTTTGACACGAGAACAGTGCTTGGCTTTTTTCTTTGTCCCAAAACAGAATATTATTTGATTTTGCAGCACGTTCAACATAGTTTGCAAACCCATTTTCTTTTCCATAAATACTTGTGATAAAGTTTGATGATACATTTTCCATTTCATAAATGCCTTGCCCATTTGGTTTAACACTTACGATTATCGGTGCATTATCATTATCAACGTTATTTAAACAAATTACTATACTTTTATCAGCACTTTTGTTTGGAGAAAGTGAGTCCATTATTATGGCAGGGCTTTCTAAAAGATGTGGGATATTACATATCTGTTCCAGTGTTAAGCCATGCCAATGTGCATTGTTCGGGGATTTTTCATGTAGAGCGTCTTTTAAATGCCTTTGCGTATACAACATAGGAAGCCGATCACAGCCGATATCCACAAGAATTTGTGGTGTATCACAAACCTTTAGATTTGAGTATTTTGGGAATACGCCATTTAAAACATCATTTATCTGTTCAGCAAATGTTTTTTCACTCTTGACAACTCCAGAGGAGTCTGTTATACTGCTTGTAGAGCTATTAGGAACAGCAGGGCGTAGCTGGTTTTCAGCCAAACCTATAATTCTTGATGGTTCTATTTTTTTGTCCTGTTGAGTAACAGAATTATTCTTGTATTCAATATTTTCCTGCTGCGTACCCTTGACAATATTGCGACTTTGGTGTATAATAATATTAGAGTCAAGAATGTTTAAGCCCTTGGACAATTGTAGCCCAAGCACACTGAACAGTTCTTGGCTTTTTTCTTTGTTGTAATAAAGAACTTTGTTTTGTTCTACGGCACGATTAATTTGATTTTCAAAATTGTTTCTGCCATGAAAACTCATTACAAAGTTGGATTCGACCAATTCTAAATCATATTTAGCTTTGCCATTTGGCTTTATAGCAGCAATGATAGGCATTTTTTCGTTGTCAAGTTCAGATGTTACGATTATTATGCTATCATTTCTCGAAAGGGAATCATATATAATCACGGGATTTTCAAGTAACATGGGCATTTTTTTGATTTGTTCTGCGTTCAATCCGTGGTAATGTATGCTTTCACCTGTATTTCCTTTCGGCTTGAGAGCGTCATGCAAATGCCGTTTCGTATAAAACATTGGAAGTTGCTCACAGCCAACGTCAAGCAATATTTGAGGTGTATCACATACTTTCAAGTCATTGTATCGGTTCGCGTTTCCTGCAAGTACATCATCGACCTGTTCAGCAAATGATTTTTCACCCTTGACAATTCCAATTGAATTTGTGTCAACAGAGTTATCCTGAGCTTCAACCGCTTGAACGTTCTTCTTTGAATGCTCTATTACAGCCTTATCAAGATATATCTGAACATCATGTGGATCTATCTGTCCGTCAACTGCCTGATGAAACATCTCAAAGAATGTTTTTATCTCGTCTACAGTTAGCCGTTCATCGACCTCGTTAAGAACAGTAATAGAAATTCCCTCAGAAAAACCCTGCTGCAGCATGGCTTTTTGTTCATCACTATAATCATGGTGAGAGAACATATCTGACAGCTTCAGCCGACCATTGAGCTCATTTACATATGTATAGTAATCATTGAGTATGCCCTTTGGATCGAGTGTTTGCTCAATGACACTCTGAGCATAGTAATCAGATAATAAAGATGATATATGCCGCAGTTCGTCGGGCGAATATCGGACGCTTACCCAATGCCGTATGTTATGTTCACCATTTTGTGCAGCTGCCACCACAGCCTGTTTTAATGCAAGTATCTGTTCTTGCGAAAACTTAAGCTTTATAAGGTCTTGGAGTATATCGTCAACCCTATCAGACGTGCTTTCTTGCTTTGCGGTTTTGGCATTGTCAAGAGTTTCGTTTTTGCGGTCAATGGCGATAACTTCTTTTTCAATTTCAAACAGTGTGTCTTTGGCAGCGTGCTGAACAGCTCTGCTGAAAAGAATCATATCTCTTGCATTTTTGATAAGGTCAAGAGCGCTTACATCAACATCGGCGTGCAGATCTATTTTACCTGAAAGATTACATCTTTGAGAAACAACGAACTGCACCACAGAATCCAGTGAATGGCGGTATATCTCAGCCTGTTTTGTGTCAAGTCCCATTTGAGATATTGCATTTTGTACTGACTCAGCTATAGGCGCAGAATTAAGACTGTTTGCTGTCATTGCTTCGATACATTCTTTGACCGATCCTGCGTTTATATTGTATCGGTTATTAAGCGTATTGAGTAGCTCAGGTGTATTGCGGTCAGTAAGTGTCCACATCTCAGGCAAATCTTTGCCGCCTGTTTGAGTGACGTCATATAAATATCTGCAAGTGTGATTTTTGCCAAAAACAGCAACGCCGTGAGAGCCACGTCTTACATATCGCCCTAGACGTCCCCATTTCTTATACTCAGCGATCTTTGTTGCATTCCTATCCTGCTGGAATACTAACACAGCGTCTGAATATGGCTGTTTATACATTTTTGCGGAAAATTTGAGATACTCAATGTAATCCTGCTTATTGTTTCTGAGATGCTCATTGATTTCAAACCAGGCTTGTTTTACAACTTCATACTTATCGTGCTTATCCATTTAATTTCCCCTCTTTTATTTTTCAAGAATATTTAAGAGCCGTTCCAAAAGCTCATTATTCTTTCCTGCGTCTGTCATATCCATGATGTTGAGAGCATATCTTACTCCTTCAACAAAGCCCAGATCGTGTGCGTCATCAATGACATTCGCTTGCAGTTCACATTCTTCTTCTTGAAGCTGAATTAATCGCTCTTTCCGCTCTTTGTAGGTTTTCACCCAATGGGTTTGAGCATAATCTGTTTCATAATCATCTTGAAAGCTTATCATGATTTCTTCCAAGATATCAAACTTAGTTTTCTTTGGCATTTCAGTATTCATGGTGCTTCTCCTTTCGTATATAAAAAGAGCGTATGAATTTCTTCACACGCTCAGGTTTACGATTTTAAGTTGTGTGTCACTGTGACACACTTATGTATGTGTAAGTTTATAACTTTGTAAAAAATATTGTGTTGATCTTTCAATTTATAATATCTATACTTTATAGATGAATGGAGGCATATTTATAATGGACGTTATAAAAGATATCATAAATAATATTTACAACAATTATAAATTATCGATTTTTGTATTGTTAGCATTATTAATGTGTTCATTTGACAATGATTTAAAATCAATGCTTGATCCGGTAATTTTTAAGGACGCAAGGGTATATCCAATTCTTATGGGCTTGACAGTTCTTGTATACTTGATTACATGGCTATTATTCTGCTGGTGGTTTTTCTTGCACGTTAGTGATATAATTATTTCAATATCACGTAAACATAATGTTGATATGACTATATATGACAAATCCATTGTGTGTTTTGATTTAAAACCGTACAAAAAGGTTACTAGATACCGGCTAGTTAATGCAATTAAAATGTTATGTTTTCTCGTGATGATTGTGTCATTTCATGAAAATTACCTAGATATAGTTTGTCCCTTGTTTTTTAATTATTGGAAATATCAACTGTTATTTTTAATCTTTCCATCTGTTTTAGTGATCTATTTGTTTGTTTTTAAGCAAATCATAAAGAATAAAATTTGATTGTGCTTTTCTTAAATATTTATTACCATTCAGCCGATCATAAGTAAAAAAGCCATAAAAGTGCAAATACAACTTAGAAGATGTGTATTTCTTATAATTGACCAAAAGCTGACTGAGACGTCTTGGTCATGAGTCAGATTGTACACAAGCTTGTACATATATTTGCTATTCAGCAAAATTATAAGTGCTTTAATTAGTAGCCAAATAATCTCTATTTTTACTCTTAATATTGAATTGTTCTCATAATATATTTTGAGATATCCGAACAACAAAGAGTTAGCAAAAACCAACAATATTAGCAGTTTGGAATCTATAAATGGCTGTTGATTATTATTGTCCATAAAAAAATATCTCCTTTGCTTGACTGGTTTTGTGTTTTAAGATATAATTAAAATTAGAAAGAGTTTAAATGAATAGTTAGCTAAACACCCAGCGCCTGCCCCGTTGCAGGCGCTTTCTTCATGTATGATAAATTGATCCCCTTTTTCAGACAGTATTAATTACCTTTCCTTTTCTTTCAGCTGAACATCACAGCAGCCGTTCCAAAAGCTCCTTATTCTTTTCTCTTTTCAGCTAATATAAAGATCAATCCCATAAGTGCAGGAAGTATCATAATCGGTAGTATTCTTGCCCTAATATACTCTGACGAAATTGACCAATCTGCTTTGTTATTGACAACAATTATCGAGTTGACTGCATTTGCGATAATAAAAGTGATGTTGTAGAAATTACGCTTGATTAGCTTTTTCATTTGAATACTCTCCATAATTTTTATATAATAAAAGAGTGTATGAATTTCTTCACACGCTCAGGTTTACAATTATTATTGTTGTGTTTCATTTATAACTTCGGTGAACTTATATGTTCCAACGGGAAGTCCTTTTATATTGATTACTCCACATTTATCAGCAGAAATATACGGGAACTCCACAACTTTTCCGTCAGAAGATATTCCCTTCAAGTTATACATCTGTGGTCTATCACTATTCCTTTTACGTAGTTTTGCAAGCTTTGAGAAGAAATGTTTTTTGAGTTTTTTCATTGCTTTTACTCCCATTCTATAGTTTTTATTGAATACCCATATTTGCTTAGATACTCCAAACACGCCACATAAGGATTAAGAAAAATATCTTGTGGCAATGCTTTTTCATCAATAGTGATTTTATTTATTTCCTGTATCACATCATTGAATATCGATTTTAAATTTTTTTTATAGGAAACGATAGCTGCTGTCTTAAACCACAAAAATGTGTTTTCATTTATTAAAAGACCAATTTCTATGCTATTGCCATTTTTTGAATAACAGTTTCTTCGTATTCCGAATACCCTTTGATTACTTTTGGGTCTGTAAAAAATAATCAGGCTTTCTTCATTTGTTTCGGCATACACGGCATGAAATCCATTCTGCTTGAAGTGTTTCTTTAATTCACAAAATAGCTGTTCAAAGTAATTTAATTTTCTTGGCTTAAAAACGCCTATTGTTCTTATGATATCATATGAACTGCAGTTTCTTTCCCATGTTTCTAAATCATCAATAACAAGATCCGCATTGTCCGTTGATACCGCAAAATCTTTTGGGTACATAGACAAAAGCATATCAGTAAGCTCGCTTGAACTAAAGCCAATGCATTCGAACGCATATTCCTCATAAAATCGTCCTATAACATATGTTAGCAAGTATGGTAAACTTACAATATCGTATGAAGTTTTGAGAACAGTTTTTGCCGTGTCACCATTTCTTGAAATGATAAACCTTAATTGCTTATAATTTGACAAGAATCTCATCCTTTCTTAGCATTAAATCGACCGATAGTGCATAACATCTTCTGTGATTTTTCTCCTGAAAAATGTTTCTTTATTCTGTCAATATCGGAGTACATATATCCATCACTTTCACAATAGCCGCCCTCATCGATAAGGTCATAGTATGTATAAGGTGTATCAGGATTAGTGTTGAGGTCAAAAGCTGTAATATGTTCTTTCCTGACACTAAAGCCATACATGGTTACAAGTTTGTCTACGATATCATCAACGGACGCTGCATTATAAAAGTAGATAACGTATCCGACAAGAAGCAGCATATCTTCGCCCTTTATTTCATTACTGCAAATCAGAGTTCCTGTTTTGTTATCGTCTGCTATAAAGTATCTATACTCATTCATTTTTAGCTCCATAATCTTTTTCCTTTGTCACGACTATGACATTAGACATAGGGTCAACAACTATCAGCTTTTTGCTTTCATTGCATAAACGCTTTGGCTCAATACAAAGGCAGCGTCCCATACCGTTGTAGCGATCTTGACGGCGTTTTCTGCAAGACCTATTGATCCTGATCTTCATCAAGCATTACCTCCCCAGCCCCTGCCCTGTTGCAGGGGCTTTTTTCATGTATAGATAAATTGATCCCCTTTAGCTGTCTTTTTTCAGACAGCATCAATTATCTTTCTTTTTTCTGCTGAACATAAAAAATGCAGTGCCTGCGAGAATTATCGCAATGCTGCCAAGTGCTGTTCTGCCGTCTGTGTCGCTGTCTGTTACACCTGTGTTAGGTGTATGTGCCTATTATTGCAACTTAGCATATTTTGTGATATAATTCTAATGTAGCTATTTTTTATGCTTGTGTTTGTAAATTATCAAATGGATAAAATTATATATATTAAATGCAGCCCAAAGATAGTATAATATTTTCATTTCATTTACCTCGAGGTGTATTTTATGATAAAAAATGTTATGTTTATCATAAGTTTTGTTACAAGTAGTGTGTGTTTTATAGATTTAATTAGGAACAAAAAGCAATATCGTTCACTTGCGTATCTAATATTGATAGTTCTTATTTTCACATTTATTAGACCAATACTCGTCCTATTTTATAATTACAATTATTATATCAGAGTAGCCGCAATAGTATTTCAAATTATTATTGCTCTGAGTTGCTGCTGCGTTGATTATAACATTATTTACGAAAACGGACATAGGTTATATGTCGAAAAATGGTATAAGATATTGATATATGCTCTTTTGACTATAGTAGCCAATGTTGTAGGTGTAGCCTGTTGCTATAATCCATTTAAAGATGCAGATCTAATAATAAACTGTGAAAGCTTTGAATACATAAATGCAAGATTTGTAAATGCATTAAGCACTATGACTACCGATAGATCATTGTATGGTTTTCTTAAACAAAATTTATTAATTGTATTTATTTATGCATACTACATAATTTCTCTCTTGCTAATATACATTAGTTCAATATATTTTTTGAAGTTTGTGCATAAAAGTGACATAAAACATCTTTGTATATCTGCAGTATTACCTGTAGTGTCATCCTTTTTATCTAAAATGTTTTATCCTATTTTGGATATTACTCTTTATATTTTTCATGAATTTAATTTGCCTTCGCCAAGCATATAAAGGATCACCAGTCCATAATTCCCAAATCACCCACCATGACGCAAATGACATTGTATAGTCGAGAACTAAATCAGAAATACTCATAGTCTTTACCTCCCCAGCCCCTGCCCAGTTGCAGGGGCTTTTTTCTATTTAAACTGCTTGTGCTTTGAAAATAAATATGTTATACTATTATTAAATGATATCCATTTTCTTTTAAATATGCGGCGATGACATCTTCTTGATTTTCAAAAAACAACTGCAATGAATTGTCTATCCAATAAGTATCCGTGTCGGGGTCATAAAAGATTGTAAACCTGTAGTCCTCAGCTGCCTTATCTACGCCTTTCATTTTCGCTATCATTTTATCAAAATTGTTATCGCAGCCGTCATAAAATGAAACACCGAGCTTTTCATCATCGCCTCTTTCAAGGCAACCAAGGTTAAACCACTTAGAGTCATCACTTTTATGTATGACGTATATCTTTGTGCTTTTATAATTTGGATAAAATAACAGCAGTTGTTCATGCTCATTAGCCGCATGATATGTCAAGTAGCTCTTACTTTTATAGTGATTTTCCAATCTTTTAAATATGCTCATTCTTTTACTTCTCTAATTATAATTTCTTTTAAGGTGTATTTTCCTGTTAAAACTCTTAAACACATCAATATTTGTGAAATGAAAAATACAACGAATAGAAGTACTATTAATACATTGTTTTTTTGAGATATAGACCATCCGTTTTCAGCAAGAAAGCATAATGTTGCAGCTGTGATAATACTTTGAACAAGAATATTCAACTCATCTATTAAAATGGACTTTACCGCATATAAAATTTTTTCCTTTTTGCTAGGATACCTGATTTTAAAAGTTACATCATGGAGTTCATTGTCATTATTCACCATTATCACCCCTCTTAGAATATCCTCTACAAATAATTTTCTCGTCATTTAATTTGGCTATAATGTTTCCCTCATATGTGTATTTTTTTGAGAATACATTTATCAATATAGCACACTGCATAAAGCAGAAAATTGCAAACAGAACTATCATAAAATCATTGTTATCACAGTGTTCTTGCGGTAAGATCCAGCCGTTTTCAAAACAAACACATACTAGAATAGCTGAAATGACACTCTTACCAAACAATCTAATTTCATCTTTTAAAACAGATGTTACTGTATAAATTACTCTTTCTTTTTTACTTGGATACTTGAAATTAAAATCGATATTCACATTATTCATTCCCGTCCTCCTCAGCGCCTGCCCCGTTGCAGGCGCTTTCTTCATTATAGATAAATTGATCCCCTTTTTACTGTCTTTTTTCAGACAGTATCAATTATCTTTCTTTTCTTTTTCGGCTGAACATCACGATAGCAGCTCCTGCGAGTATTACAGCTACTCCACCAAGAACTGTTCTTCCGTCAACATTATCGGAAACGCCAGTGTTAGGCGTGTCAGGAACTTTTTCATTAAACATATCTGTATCAATAGTCTGAGCATATGTTACAGTGACCTGTTTTGAGTCGGCAACAAGATAGCCATAAGGCACTGTTGAGCCGTCCTCGGTGATAGTGTATGTACCAACTGGAACGCCCTCAAACTTCGCAAGTCCGTCCTTATCGGTAACAGCTTCAATGCGTATCTCTCTGCCAGTATCGGAAATTCCCGAAAGAATAAAACGAATGCCATCGATGTTCGTCATTCCGTCAGTTTTCTTGTGTACTTGAACTGTTCCTGTCTGCTCGTTATTGAGAATATTTTCATCAATAGTCTGAGCATACTCTACCTTGACTTCCTTCTCGTCAGCCACAAGATATCCGTATGGTACTGTTTCCTTATCCTCGATAACTTTGTATGTACCAATAGGAATGTTCTCAAACTTAGCAATGCCGTTCTCATCAGTTATCGCAGGAATATCAATCTCACGTCCTGTGTCAGATGTACCTCTGAGATAGAACTTGATACCCTCAATATTCTTCTGTCCCTCTGTAGTCTTGTGAACTGTGATAGAGCCTGTCTGCTCGTTGTTGAGTATCGTTGCGTCTATTGTCTGAGCATACTCGACCTTGACTTCCTTTTCGTCAGCTACGAGATAGCCGTATGGCACTGTTTCTTCGTCCTCGATGATACTGTATGTACCTATCGGTACGTTCTCAAAAACTGCTATGCCGTCCTTATTGGTAGTTGCAGGAATGTTTATTTCACGTCCTGTGTCTGATGTACCTTTGAGGTAGAAAGTGATACCCTCAACATTTTTCTGACCCTCAGTCCTTTTCTGAACCTTGATAGAGCCTGTTTTCTCGATGTTCTCAAAAGCGACTTCCGCTGTTTCATTATACTCAACAGTGACTTCCTGCTCATCGGCAACAATGTAAGCCGCAGGAACTGTTGAGCCGTCCTCTGTTACTGTGTACTTGCCGATAGGTAGATTTTCAAAGAGTGCTTCGCCGTTTTCATCGGTGAAAAGCTCACGCTCAATGTCGCTGTTCGTGTCGGATATGCCCTTAACGATGAACCCTATATCCTTAACGTTGAGGTTGCCTGTTGTGGTCTTTGTGACCTTGATAGAACCCTCTTTGAGGTAGTTCGTCATTTCGGCGTAAACAGTAACGCCTTCTTCAGAAATCTCAAAAGGATACAATGTGTCATCAATGATATATTCATCAGGTGCTGCGATTTCGTGGTAGAAATACTTGCCATAGCCCAGTGAGAACGTTGCAATGCCGTTTTCATCGGTTATTCCTGTAGTGATCTGACGCTCGTTCTCGTCCAAAATCTCAAATTCGCAGTTTGGCAGCAGCTCACCACCGAGGTTTTTCTTGGTGATGATGAAAGGTGTTGTCCAAGGTGAGTTCTTAACAGACACTTCTGATCCAAAATCAGCAGTATCTGTTGCTATCTTCACGGTCTGAGGCTCGCTGTTCAGCGAATAGCCTTTAGGTGCTTCTATCTCTGTAACAGTGTAGCTATAGCCCTGATAGATGTCCTTTGTAATAACAGCTTTTCCGTTTTCATCGGTTGTAACTGTGTCGATAATGTCGCCCTTTTTGCGTATCGTTATGCCGCCGCTTACTACTATATCTTCGGCTGCTGTTATCTCAAACTTGGCTCCGCTGAGATATTTTTTGCCGCTTTCGTCAGTTTTGTAGATAACAAGCTCGCCCTTGTCTACAGATGTTCTCTGATTATCTACTACTGTTTTGCTTGTTTTATCAGCCTCAACAGTTACGTCTGTTTTGGTTTTCAGTGCATAGCCATTAGCTGTAGTTGTTTCCTTCCAGTAATAGCTGCCCTGCGGCAGACTTGAAACGTGGATATTTCCGTCAGCGTCAAGTGTCATATCTGTAGCGTTAGCCTGTGAAACAGTTGAGCTGAATGTATACTTGCCGTCGCTGCCTGTTGCCTTGATGAATAGATCGCTGTCGCCGTTCTTCATAACAAGGTTGAATTTAACAGCTTTCAGCTTGTCGGCAACGTTTGTTTCCTCGTTTCCGAAGAAATCAATGAAGTTCTTTTCAAGGTCAGCGTTGCCTGTAGGCATATCAATTTTAAGCTTGATATATGCCTTAACAGGGTCTTTGTCCTCATAGCAGGAAACCACCATTTCCTGAACGTCTGAGCCGCCCGAAAGGATAAGAGGTGAACACTCGTCTATGTGTTCAACATACTTGCCCTTTGTCTTTGTGAGCGTGAAAACAACATTTTTCAGGTCTTTCTCATTGTCTGCTGTGATAGTCATATTTGAGCCTGAGCGTGTAACAGTCACTGAGTTCGGCTTTGAAACGCTGAACTGTGAAAGGCTGTCAAGCTTAACTGTGGCTGTCCACTTGCCTGTCTTGACATCATATTTTGCAGGATATGTTGCGCTTTTTCCTATGATATTCTTATTCTTTGACGTACCATTCGGAACATCATAGTGCGAAACCATTTCAGACTTCATCTTTTTGTAGCACTCGACCAACTCTTGGTGATGAGCAGAAGCGTTGCTGCCGTTGTAGCTATATGCGTTGAGTAACTTTGTTTCGTTGCTTGAAAGGCTTGCTGAACTGCCGTCATAGTATCTTGCCGAAACAGCCTGAGCCATTATGCTTGAAGCACATATCTCGGTATCCTTAGAGTAGCCGTACTGAGTTTTTCCCTTGTAGCTGTAAATGCAAAACTCCTTGATCTGTCTTTGCATACTGTCAGGAACGTGACCACTTTTTAAATATTCATCAAGCGTTTCCTGCTTAGAGGTTGTACCACTTGTGTGCAGCTTATCGAAGTTGATACAATAAGCATAGCTGCCGTCAGATGTTGAGAAATACGGCACTGAGCTTGCCCAGTAGCCTGTGAAGTGTGTGTCATTGGACTTACCAGTTTCAATGTCATAGCCGTTTGGAAGTCCTGAGCCTCTGAAATCATAGCTCCATTCATTGAGCCACTGCTGTGTGGCTTTGTTTGTGCTTGAAAACGCTGAGGCTGTTATGCCCTGCGTTAATGCCGACAAGCTGAGCAGGAGAGCCATTGCAGCACTGCTCAGCCTTTTGAAAAGCGTTTTTCTTTTCATTTGTCCTTACCTCCTAAAATTTTTTATCTATCTAAAAAGCCGTGTGGCTTGAATTTTTGCAATAAAAAAAGCAACTCGAAATTCTCGAATTGCTTTAAAGCGTATATTCAATTTTCACTTCTTGTATTCTTGCGCTATTAATAAGTCAAGTATATCTCCCATGCAGGTTTTCCGCCTGAGTTTATTGCTGAACCATCGCCGTGCCATTCTTGATAGAGTGTGATATGTGATGAATCTCTACCAATTACATTATATAGGTCATCAAGATGTCCCTTTACTTTACGATAAAGCTCGTCATATGAGGAGTAAGTGTCAGGTGAAACCGTATCAGGTGTACCCCACGAGTTATCTTCAAGGTTTGTGTTTCGCTCCAGTGTTTCGTAACATTCTTCAATGGAAGAATATCCACATTCTTCATAAATGGAAGAAATGAAGTCCCATGATTGTGTTCTTGAATAAGCATTCAGTTCTCTGCAAAGTCTGTCTATATCATTCTGTGTCAGCTTAAACTTTGGCTTAGCCGTTGTAGTTGTAGTCGGCTTTGGGGCTTGCGTTTTCTTTGCCATTGTGGTTGTCTGACGTTCTGTCTGTCTTTCTGTCTGACGTTCCGTCTGCTGAGGCTGATAGCTGTTGTTATTGTTATTGCTGTTGTTGTTGCCTGAGCCGTTGTTTGAAGTGCTGTGGCTGTAGTTCTGATTATTATTCACTGTACCGCCATTACTAGCTGGGCTGTTCGATTTTGTGGTTGAGCCGCCCTTGGTAGTGGTTGAAGATTTACCACTGCTTGTGCTTGCGGACGTTGTTGATGATGTTGTGGTAGCCGAAAGGGAAGTTGTTTCCTCACTCTGAGAGGTCAGTGTGGCTTCCGTTGTGGTAGCCGAAGCTTCTGTGCTTGAAGCCGTTGTGGTTGCCTTTGGAGGGGCTGATGATGTGTTGTCTGTGTTGCCGCAGGCGGTTATGCTTATCATTGTCGCACTGATGAGCAGGGCGGCTATGGCTTTTATCGTGTTCTTCATATGGTTTTCCTCCTTTTTTAGACTTGACATATAGTCTCAAAAGTAGTATACTAGAAAAAAGAAAAGGTAAACCGTATAGACGGTTGTCCTCAGTTTTTGATTATGTAAAAAATAACCGCAGCTTTGGTAGAGGGGCGGTTATTTTTTTATGCTTTTTATCAGCTCGTTGAGAGCGACAATCAGCACGATAGTCAAGACAAAGAAAGCTAAGTCCATTCTATCACCTCCCGAATATCCTATTTTGCCTGAGCCTTTCGGCTGACAATATTCAGACCATTCCGTGTGGGAGGACACCGCCTACCGTTTAAGTTTACCTTTTCCAAACTAGATTATATCACAATTGATTTGTGATGTCAAATATTGCTGTTTAATTCTGAGCGTTTATCGCATTGATGATATCCTTGATGAGCTCTGTTTTATTTCCATTGCTTAGGTCATAGTATTTATAATCGCCTAATGACGGCATGATGTTATTTACATCTACATCGTCTATTTTAACTATGTACCAGCCTTTTTTCTTGTTTGTTAGCGCTGACATTATTGTTTTAAGTTCCAACTGTCCGTAATTTGATGACAGTGTCGCATTACTAAGAAAGAGAATGGCAAAATCACTTTCTTCTATACCTGCAAGGATTGATTCCAGCAGGTGAGAACCTACGCTTATGTCTTTTTTGTCTATCCAAAGATCAATGCCGCTGTATTCAAGGGCTTCTGTTATTTCATAGACCAATTCCTTGTTAGCGTGGCAGTATGATATAAATACTTTTTTCCTCCTAATATGAGTATTAAAGTTGTATCCCTTCTTGGTGAGATCTGATTTTGAACAGAAGAAATAAGCGTCATTGAACATTTGCGTTATATCTGCTTTGCTGAAACTAGGTGGTATAGTCGCCATATTGAATTTTCTGTTGCAAAATTCCATGAACAGTTCGTGAATCCCCAACGATGACTCTTTTCTCAAATCATATTTCTTGATAATGTTTTCAATAAGCTGTCCCTCATTTTGTTTCGCTTCAATTGAAAGATAAGAAACAAGGTTATATGGAATATTACATACAAATAAAATGATACAGCCATTGGAAGATACGATTTGGTTTATTTCATTCACTGCGTCAATGTAGGCTTCTCGATTTTCGTAGGGTATTAAAATGGTAGCATAGTATTTCATTTTCGTTCCTTTATATATTATGATCTGTTTGCTGTCAACGTCAGCAAACGCTTTGACGTTTAGTTCGATTTGAAATAGAGCTGCATACCATTTATAAAATTTTAACGGCTCATCAGATATTGCTGAGAATGGTATCGATATGAGTGAACTATTTTTCTTGTCATATCTGTTATACAGCTCTTTTAACTGAGATGTATTGAGTAACATCGCACACACTCCATTCTACCATATTATTCATCATGTGTCAATTATCTGCTATTCTTCACTAAGTATTTTATGATAAACAAACAATGTTGCAAAACAATCCGCAAGGCTATTATGTGCTTCAATTCCTTTCACGTTCCAATCATAATCATAGTACGCCGCTGCTGTTGTGAGTTTCTGCCATTTATAATCCTCATGATACACACTGTATTCACCGTAAATTTCAGCAAATTGTATCATCACATCTTCAGTACGAAAGGCGTTGCACTCCTCAGATGTTATGATATCGCTTCCCACAAGAAAATTCAAATCAAAATCAACGTTATAGCCGATTATCCAGTGTGCCTGTGATAATATCGCATATAGTTCAGCGGCTTTCTCGTTTATATATGGTGCGTCAGCTACCATTTTTGGCGAGATATGATTAACACTTTCTGCTTTTGACCATTCTTTGTGCCTGATCGGCTTGAAGTAGCTGTCAAAAAGAACGTTTCCTTCCTCGTCAATGATAGACACCTGCAATAGCTCATCATGAAAAGGGTCAAGTCCTGTGGTTTCGGTGTCTATAACAATTGCCTGTGGATACCCTTTTTTCGGATAAAGCTCTTTTGTTTTCTCGGTTAATCTCCATATCAACTTTCTATAAGGTAATAAGGCAGCTTCAACTGCTTCGTCAAAAATCTTTTTCTGCTCCTCTTGGCGTTTCTTTTCCTCGGCTTCTTTACGCCACTTGCGGTTAAGTCTTGCCAGCTTATTTTTTCTGTCCCTCTCAGGCTGAAAAAAATCCTGCAACTCTTTTTCTGTTGCAGGCACTACCTCGTCAGGGCTGTAGTACACATATGAAGCTTGACAATTCCTATTTGCCCAAAGCTCAACGCCTTTAGCGTCCTTTTTCGGTAGCTGTCCTAAGAGCGCCCACTGACGTATGGTTTTGTATTTTTCATATTCGGGACAATAATTTTTAGCTTTCATATCATTACCTTCATTTCATTACTTACATAAAAATCTCGAACCTCATCTTGAGCGCTTCCATATAGTATGGCGTATACGTGCAGTGGAAAATTCTGTCGGGCGCATAGTATTTGCTTGGTACATATTCTTTCTCTCCATTTTTGTCGATATAAGTTTCAGGTGGATCTGAGTCATAAACCGTGCCGTTCCAAAGATTAAATGCAAGGCGTGTTGTTTTCAAGCTCGTATGCGTCTGAAACGGCTTGCTCAAGCCCTCGAAAATAATCACGTCTTTTTTAACGTCATACAGTGCGCCAATATGATAACGCAAAACAGCGTCCATCGTGAGGAGATAAGCAAGTGACAAGTGATAGCCGTCTAAATAGGGCATTTTGCCACACAGCTTATTGAACATTTCCTCGTGTTCGTCATCATAAAAAATCATTTTTCTTTCCTGCCTTTCTTGAAAATTCTGAATTTATCAGGAATAAATGCGCTTATAATAGTCCAAATTCCTGTTATACAAAGAGCTATTCCCAGTGAACCATAAAATATTTTTTCCATTGTCCAATCACTCCTTTTTGTAAAAAAAGGACACCTGAAACTTCAAGTGTCCTTATGTTTGTATTTATTACTCTAAATTCATGTAAAATCTTTTGCCTTTTATTTCAAAGCCATTCTTTTGATAAAAGCGGCAAAGATTATCAAAACCTATCGGCGTGTCTATCCAGATACTGCCCCATATCTTTTTTATGTTGATCTGTTTTGCAATGGTTATCATTGCTTGTAGATTTCTGCTGCCGTGTCCATTTCTATGCAGATTCTTAGTATCTACTGAAACTATTTCCATTACTTGATCAACAATATCACTTGATGATATTGTGATAGGTTCGGCATATGACGTGCAGCGGGTCATAACATATATTGTTTTGCTAATGTTTGATGTTTGCGATACAAATATTCCAAACATTTCTTGATTGACAGTGTATATGTCGAATAGGTATTCATTGTGTGTACTTATGTTATCCTTTATTTTATTAAGAAATTCATTTTTATTAGAAAGATCAGATACAATTTGATGTAACATCATAGCTTGTTCTTTGCTACTAACAAGAGAAATATATTCTTTCTTTGAAATGATTTTATAATTTGATAATCCCATATATACACCTATGTTTTAAATGCAGAAATAATGATTTCTGCAAGTAGTCTGTCATATTCGTAAGGCTCAAACTTTGCTTTATTATGACTTAAAGTTTTGAGCAGAGCTTTAAGCAGCAAACCTTTATTTCTGCTGTTTTCCATATTTCCAAGATACATTGCTGTGCGATTTAATACGGCTATATCAGTACGTTCGTTGTTATTACGAGATGAATAAAATCGACCCTTAGACAAGCTGTTGTAGTAACTACTTATACAGTTATCAATTTTCATAATAAGGTATTCACGCTGAACAGTGGTGAGATATTGTTGATCAAGAATCATGAGTTTGTGACAAAACTTTTTTTGTTCAGACAGAACACCCGAACATATGCAGGCATTGCACTCATTAAGAAGTTCTGCGTAGTAATTCAATATTGCTCACCCTTTTATTTTATCATCATCGTCTTATATTGTCAATAAAAAAGGACACCTGAGATTTCAAGTGTCCTTATGTCTGTGTTAAGTTTAACTTTTGGTTTACTGTCGAACGAGAACGTCATAATTCTCCATTAACTTAGATAACACATCATTATATAGCTTAGTATTATTAGCAACAGCATTAAATAGGTCGGCATTTCGACGCAAATCATGATTCAGGTTGCAGAATTGTATATTCTTATGTTTTAGAGAATTGTCTATTATATCAGAAAACTCTTTGCTTGAAATGTCTTTGACTTTTGAAATGAAAGAAAAAGCATATATCAATGCATCGAATAACATTTTAATGTTTTCTTCTTTGCTATAACTTTTATTTTCAAATATTCTAATGTTTGCTTTTATCCTGTTGCTTAATGTTAATACTGTAAGCTCATTGTCGAAATCATCGTGTTTGCCATCATACAATTTATTGCTCACTAAAGTGACTTTATTATCAATTCCGCCAATAGTATTCTCCAACTTTTCCAATATATCTTGCAGCGTTTCTGCCGTTTTCTGTTCACGAAGTTGAGTGAGATATTTTTTCATGAGATCAGCCCATTGCTCGTTTAGTATGTGTTCTATATCATTTATTGTCAAAAATTGAAACATGGGTAATCCCAAAGTCTTTATTTCATTTATAAATTTAAAGATATTAACGTTATCCGCATTATTGAATTTAATATTTAATACAGCTTCAGATTCATTTATATTTCTCTCATATAGTTCATATTCGGTAAATACCTTACTGTCAACAAAGGTGTATATAGGAATTTTGCTCCTGTTTGCGGATCTGAATTCTTTCCTTGTGACAGAAACATATTCATCAAATTCGTTGTTATTCGTCGTTGCTGGAGAGCCATATTTGCCACCTATTATTAAAATAGCCATATCTGAATTTCTCATTGCTTCATAGCAGGAAATATCCAACGCTCTATTAGGAGTGTAGCCAATATTTCCATTTTCAAATAATATTGGCTCATAATTTTTGCTTACTATAAATCTCATAAGTTCTTCTCTTATGTATTTAAGATCATAAAATGTTGAACTAATAAATATCCTTGGTTTCATTTTCTTCACCTTATTATTCATTGTTTTCTCCCATTTTATCATTTAAAGTAACATTTGTCAATAAAAAAGGACACCTGAAACTTCAAGTGTCCTTACGTTTGTATTCGAATGTAGTTTTAAGTAAGTTCATAAATCCACTTCCAACATAGAAAAATTAAAAGAAAATTGGTTATACTCAATAAAATTATTTTCTGTGTCTTAGATAAAGGACTGCAGTATTTTTCCCTCAGAACAATATATATATCCATTAATAAGGTAACCGTCAGTTGGGGAATAAGCCGCTTAGTAAGTTTTGTTGGCATAACATATATTGCCAGTAAGCAAAACTTATCAATAATAGATGTTACTAATTCGCTGCTGTTCTTCTTGTTATTTGCAATGTACAATATTCCAAACAGAAATATGATTGTAAATATAGTATACCAAATCATTCCTCATTCTCCAATTTTATCATTGAAAGTGGCATTTGTCAACAAAAAAGGACACCTGAAACTTCAAGTGTCCTTACGTTTGTATTCGATTTTTATTCACAGACAAGGCTACTTCTCAGCTTTGAACTTGTTATATGCTTCCTCGTCGAGTTCTGCAAGCTCCAAAGCTTCAGATAGCTTAAAACCTTTTGCTAAAAGCTTGTCGATCATTTGAACTTTTGCTTGCATTTTGCCCTCAGATCTGCCCTCAGCTCTGCCTTCAATTATGCCCTCAGCTTTGCCGTCATCATAAAAACCCTGACTTAAATTGCACATATCATCGACCTCCTTTAGTCTGTTTTTAAACTTGACTCCATAATCCTTTTCGAGAATATCCATTGCTTTTTCCACAGGTATTCTTCTCATATTCGTAAGCAAGTCAAGCATTTTGTTCACAGACAAGGCTACTTCTCAGCTTTGAACTTGTTATATGCTTCCTCGTCAAGTTCTGCAAGCTCCAAAGCTTCGGATAGCTTAAAACCTTTTGCTAAAAGGTTGTCGATCATTTGAACTTTTGCCTGCATTTTACCCTTAGCTTCGCCCTCGGCTCTGCCCTTAGCTTCGCCTTCAATTATGCCCTCAGCTTTGCCGTCATCATAAAATCCCTGACTTAAATTGCACATATCATCGACCTCCTTTAGTCTGTTTTTAAACTTGACTCCATAATTCTTTTCAAGAATATCCATTGCTTTTTCCACTGGTATTCTTCTCATATTCGTAAGCAAGTCAAGCATTTTTATCAATCCGCTGTAATTCTTATCTGACTTTCCCAGATTTATCATTACAAGGGACATCATATCGTATTTCTTCTTGTCTACAGCGCCGTTTCCAACTATTGTTGTCGGCTGAAAGCTGTACTCTGTGATAGTGTTCTCCAATGCTTTTGGAGCGTGGGTGCATATCCAAATGGAATACACCTTTTTCATATCATCAAAATTTGAATTTGCAAACTCAACGTTGTACTGTGATGAAATAAGGCGGCTAAGATAGTATATACCTCGTTTCTCCAGTGTATACCCATTGTGGTATTTGTTCTGTGACTCGAGGTTGACTATCAGCTCGGCTTGCTCGTTGCTGTTCGGAAGCTTGACCTTGTACTTGATGTCAAAACTGCGTATGCCGTCATTTTCCGAAACGGACTCACTGCCTGCGGCGTCTATCAGCTCAGGGCTGTCATCAACAGGAACGTTGCCTATCTCAGGCTCGTCCTCAAGACAAGCAATTATCTCGTCAAGGGTACAGTCTTTGAACTCCCTTACTGCATACTTGAGAATGTTTGCAAATATATCTTTTCTTGAAAGCAGCTGTTTCGCCTTTGCGTCATATAGCTTGGCTTTTTCGGATTTTAACATAAGCGTCCTTTCTGTGATACATTTGTTTTCACTTTTATTTTATCAGATTTTTATGCTGTTGTCAACGAAAATTATATATTTTGTATATATCCTTACATTTACTTCCACATGAAAGCTATTCACGGAGCTTATAAACGATCTCCTCCATTACCTGATGTTCGAGAGTCATAAGCCTTTCCTTCTCCCACTTGCGTATAGCATTGAACTCTGTAGGACGTGGGTGATCTTTTCTGTAGATCTCGTCAAGCTCATCAAACCTCTCCTCAGCTTCGATATCTATTTCTCTCGGAATGATCTGCCAACGGCATTCGCACACGAGAATGTCAACGTCTGCTGGGTGTTCTGCTTCCATCCATTTCATCCATGCACGTCCCCATCTGCGGATAGGCTTCTTAAGCAGCTTTTCTTCTTCGGGGTCACTTGTGTATGCTATCTTCGGGACGTATGTACCCTCTGGAGTAAGCTCATACTCAAAAAGATCGCAGCCAACATCTTCTGGTCCTGCCTGCTCGATTTCAAAATCTTCGTTAAAATTCCTGTTTTCGTTCATAATGGTCCTCCTCTTTCAATTACAAACTTTTATGTTTTTGAGTGATGTTATCTGAGTGTGTCACCGTGACACATTGTTCTTTGATGTTTTCTTCTGCTTTGGAACTGTCAAAGCATTTATGAAGTCTATCACTGTAGCTTTTCGCCTGTGATAAACGGTCAAAGTATTCAATGCTCGAATAGTCTATTACATTGTTTACTTCATCAAGAAACGGCTTCGCAGCTACCGCAAATGTATCATTAAACGCCGCCATTACAGCACAATCATTGTCTATTGATACTATCTCATACAGCCGTTTGTCTTTAGCCATATACAAGGCGGTCTGATGATTGCTGCCAAATGTTTTTATGACGCCGCTACTCATTGACCTGTTCCGCCTTTTTCTTGCTGTCAGTTTTAATCTCCGCTGATTTTCTGAGATATTCCTGAACTTTTTTCGGAACAGTCTTGCTGTATAGCCTGTTCACCACATTTTCAGCAGCTTTGGTTATCTCCTCATTGAGCAGATCTTCAATGTTTCCGTCAGGCATATAGCAGCGGATAGCTTCAACTTTTCTGCGGTCTATGTCTATTTTGAACGTCATGTTCATTACTTTTCCTCCTGTTGCTATGATTATATCATATTATTTTTCGCTTGTGGTAACTTTTTTTGTACTCTTAAAATTATTTTCAAGATATTTATCAAGCAGCTCATACACTATCTTGTCAAGCTCACTTTCGGTCATGTTCTGCATACATGACGACTTTTTGATATACATCTCATTGTATAAGCTGTTCTTGTATGGCTCTTTTTTCTTTTCAGACAGATTCCTTATAGCTTTTATGATATCATAGATATCACTGCTTCCACTGTCTGTCATTTGCTCTATGACCAATGTCAGCTCTTTTGAACTGAGCCGTTCGTCATAATTGTAGTAGTCTGATATGGCTTTCTGTTGCTCAGAACTGAGCTTTGCAAGCGGCTCAATGAACTTTATCTGAATAGATTTGCTGTCTATCAGCTCAGCCAATCCATTATAAAGGTTTGAGATATTTGCATAGCGGTAAATGGTTTTTCGGGATATACCGAACATATTGCTTATCTCATTTACTGTAAGGTCTGCTGAAACGTTCTTCCTCAGACTTAGGTATGTATTGAACATTTTAGAAAGCTCGCTTGGACGTGGCTCTTTACGCTGAATGTTAGCCTGGCAAACTATATCGAAAGCTACGTTATCATCAGTGACCTCGATAACAACGGCGTCAATGTCAAGGTGCATAAGCTTTTTGCAAGCGGCGTATCTTTTATGACCGCTGAGTATCTGATAGCTGTTGCTGCTAATGCTGCGAACTATTATCGGTGTGATAAGTCCACACTTTGAAATAGAGTCGGCAAGTGCAGATATCTCATTTTCATCTATAGCAAAGGGCTGTGGATCCCCATTAAAGCTGAAAGGCTCAATTTTTGACATAGGCAGTGAAACCACCTTTTGCTTATCCATGAGAAGCTCCTCAAAGTTATTTGAGAAGTTAGCTCTTGGACGATTTGCGGAGCGTTTTATATCTATCATATTGAAACCTCCTTAGTGTGTCACCGTGACACACTCTATTTTGTCAGCTATTACACGATACTCGTCTGCGAGCATATTCTTGTATTTATTTGTGCTGCTGATTTTATAGTTGCAAAGGGCGATGCCCTCACGGCTGCTGTCCTGAGCTGCTTTTGACTTGCTTATGCTGCCAAGGTATTTATCATTGAATGCGGCTTTTATTGACTCAATTACTTCAGCTGACATTCTGTTGTTTTTCTCTGTCCATGTTGCGAATACTCCGAGTATTTCAAGGTCAGGGTTAGCATACTCATGGATATCGTCAATGCTGTCAAGAAGAAGCGGTATTCCGCTCAATGCCATTTCCTGAGCAAGCACAGGTATCAAGACCATATCTGCGGCGGAAAGCGCATTGTAGAGCAAGTTGCTCAGTGACGGAGGGCAATCTATGATGATGTAGTCATAGCAGCCGATGTAATTACTAATGACACGCTTCAGCACCATTTCGCAGCAGCGTGTTCTACACAGGTCAACTTCAATTCCTGAAAGTGTTATAGTCGCAGGAATATAGTCAATGTTGTTCGGCTCGTTGTGGTGTACCGCCGTCTTGAAATCAATGGTTTTCTTATTTATGATAGATGACATAAGCTCAGTGATAGTGATATCGTCAGGGTCATATTCGTACTTCATGCACGATACTGACAAGCTGCTCTGAGGGTCAAGGTCTATCATAAGGACTCTTTTCTCTCGCTGTGCAAGAATAGCGGCAATATTGAATGCCGATGTTGTTTTGGCAACTCCGCCTTTCTGATTTGCAACGGCTACGATCTTTGTTTTTGTGTTCTCCATTAAAAACACCCTTTCTGAAAATGTTTAAGTTCTCCGTATTAAGCACAGAAAAAGCGGCAGGGGAGAACGTCCTGCCGCTCAGGGAGCTACCCTGTCTATGCTTGATGATATGTGTAAATATCATCAAAAAAGCTGCCAAAGTCTTAGCAGCAATTTTCATGATATTTTATTTGACTGAAAGAAAATTTGTGGTTTTATTTTTGGATAGAGTGACTGGCTACGAACCAGTAGGTCGGGGGTTCGAGTCCCTTCTGGCGCACCAGCGTATTTACGCACTTTGCGAGCTTGCAGGGTGCGTTTTTTGTTGCCCATTTTGCCCGAATAATTCAATAATAGTTCAACTATTCTGAAAAAATAAAAAAATCAGCAGGCTTGATTTCGGTCAAAGCCTGCTTTTGTTTTATTCTGCTTTTTCTCACATGGGTCTGTTTTCGGTCTTAAAATAACATTCGCAATGCACTCAGCCGATTGCTTGTCAGCCTCTTTCATGATGTGGCTGTAAATATCTGTTGTTGTGCTTACTTTGCTGTGTCCTAATCTTTTGCTTATGCTGATACTATCCACTTTGTTGAAATACAGCACGCTTGCCATTGTGTGGCGGAATGCGTGTGGGTTTATGTGTGGCAAGTGGTAACGCTCCGAAAATCTGTCAAGATAGCCGTTTATTGTGTCGGGGTGCATTGGCTTGCCTGCATTGCCTGTTTTCTCTTGGAAGAAAAGATAATTTGTGTTGTGCCATTGGTCGCCATAATTGCTTGCCTGAACAAGATACCATTTGCGGTACTCTTTCAAAAGCTCCATTGTTTCTGCTGGCAATGTTACAAAGCGGTCGCTTTCCTCTGTTTTGGTGGCCTCCTCGTAAATGCCACGATCGGGAGCATAAAGCAAGTTGTTTTGTATATGTATACGGCTGTTTCTCCAGTCTATCACGTCCCACTTTAGCCCTGCTATCTCTCCACGCCTTGCACCTGAGATAAGCAGAAGATGAACGAAAGTGCGCCATTTCAGTGGCTCAAGCTCCAGACAATCACGAATGCGCTCAACGTCCTCTATCTGAAAATAATTTGCGGTATGTGGCTTTTGCTTTGGCGGAGTGGCTTTCCGTGCAGGGTTAAAAGGTATGAGCATTTCTTTGTCTGCCTGCTCCAATACAACGGAGATAAAATGATGATATTCAAGTATCGTCTTATTTGACAGCGGTGTGTTATCACGCTTTATATTGAAAAGCTTTGACATTGGCATTTCAAGCAGATTTGCTATTGTCTGCGCTTTGCTTTCGGCTATATTTCCGCCATTGCATACTGTTGAGAGCGTGTTATTGCCTACACCTGCAAGCTCAGCGGCTTTCTTTATAGTCAAGCCACGCTGTTTGAGCATAGCTTTTATATCACGCTTGGCTGTTGCTCTGCCCTGTGTACGCCTTATGCCGTTTTTAGAAAGCGTTTCATAGAAGTTATTAAGGTGCTGAGGGCGTATTTCTGCAAGCTTTAAATGCCCGATACTCTCCACAGTAAGAGGCATAAACGAACGATAGCTCAGTATCGTCTTATGCTTTGCGCCTGCACGCTCTTTCAAGCCGATAACATACTCAGCGTATTCTGCAAAGGTCTGACGGCTGTCAGCTACAAGTCCGCTCCTGCACTTCTCCTCAAAGTCAACGGCAAACTTATTCAGAGCTTTCTCGTTCTGTCTGTCGGTCTTATTGGGGTCGGGCTTGAATGAAGCGGTATAGGGTTTAAGCTGTGAGCCGTCTGGAGCATAGCCCTTGAATACTCTCACGGAATACGAAATAATATTGCCGTCCTTGTCCTTTCTCGGCTGAATGTATGCCATTGTATCAAGTCCTTTCTGATAGTGTATTAAAATGGTACGCCGTTGTCTGCCATGATTTCAACAAAATCATCAAGCGTTATCGTCACATTGTCATTATCTCCGATTATTTCAAAAAAACCTTTTTCTCTATCAAAAGAATAATAGTTTTGGCGGTCAAGTTTCATATCAATAAAGCGGCACTCAAAAGCGTTCATTATAGTGGTTTTGATATCTTCGTAATATTCTGTGCTTCGATTTACCTCAATCGTTGAGAGTGCATTGTTATATTCCTGTGCAAAATAAGCAAGACCTGTGTCGCTTATCGTGATGTTCAAGTTAACTATATCATCATCAAAAGAGGCATTTCGCTTTGATAGTCTAATTTGTGATTTATCAAGGTCTAACAACGTCTTAATTGCATTTAAAATTTTGTTTTTGATATCTTGTTCATTGCTTTCCGCTGGACGTGCATTTATACCACATATTTCATCAAGAGAAAGATTTAATGCCCTTGCTACCCCTGCTATTAATGCAATGTTTCCACCGTTTTGTTTTTCACCTTTTTCTATATCGACAATTGTCGTTTTTGTCGTTTCTGCTTTATCTGCAAGTTGCTGTTGTGTTAAGCCTGCTTTAGCTCGTGCGAGCTTTATTTTATTACCCATATCCTTGACGTTGAGTTGATAATCATTCATAAAATGCTGACCTCTCTTTTATTGTTGTTGCTTTTATTATACCACGTTCAAGATATCTTGTCAATAACAGTTCTATGATACAATACACATTGTATGGTAAAGATATCTTGACTTTTGTTTCAAGGCTTATTGTATTGCAAAAGCAATTCTAATAAAAGAAAATTTATATTGACTTTACTAAAATATGGTTATATACTTAAATCAGCAACAACGAAACGAGGTGAAACGAAATGACAGGAGCAGAGGCAAAACAGCTCATAGTGTCGGCAGGCTTAAAGTGCTGGCAAGTTGCTGAGCTGTGGGGAGTGAATGACGGCAATTTCAGCCGCAGACTTCGTAAGCCGTTCAATGATAGTGAGGTCAAGAAGCTCAAGACTATTATCAAACAGCTTTCAGCCCAAAAAGAAAAGCCGTCCGAGTGATACCAGCACCCGAACGGCGAAGCAGGCTTTAATTCCTGCATATGAAAACACACACGTTTCCGCTCCTATTATACCACGCAATGGAGTGGAAAAGCAAGACCTATGCGTGGAGAATTGGAGTTTATTTTGAAAAACATAGATATTACAAGACCTGTTCCCAGAATGAGAACAATTCCGCAGGTGAAGAAAGAGTTCCCCGATCTACAGCTTTCAGAACGTTATCTGCGCTCATTGGTGCGTGAACACAAGGTGGTTTGCGTTCAGGTCGGTGTCAAGACCCTCATAAACCTTGACAGCTTGTTTGCGTTTCTTAATGGGCAGGGGGCATAAGACTTGGGCAAGGAAAAGGGCTGGATAAGCTTGTCCAGGAGCATTGTTGACAATTGGGTCTGGGATAATGGCGAACAGTTTTCACGGGGTCAAGCATGGATAGATTTGTTACTTTCAGCCAATCACGAAGATAGAAAAATCATGTTTGACGGCAAGCCGCTCTTAGTAAAACGAGGCAGTTTTGTTACCTCTCAACACAAGCTTGCTGACAAGTGGCACTGGAGCAGACATAAGGTGAGTTTATTTCTTAAAGCGCTGCAATCAGACCAAATGATTGACACAATCGTGAACCACCAGCAAACCACCATTATTGTACGCAACTACGCCAAATTTCAAGCCCCTACAAATGGCAAAGGAACCAGCGAAGAACCAGCAGTGAACCACTGCAGAACCACTGACGGACAAGTGAGGGACATAAACAATAACATAGACAAGATTAACAATGAGAACAAATTAGCTGCTCCCGCAGCGACACAAGTAAACGTTGTGCGCACGGACAGACAAGGATACACCAATTTTTAAAGGAGAATTTATGAGCTACAAACTGCAAACAAATGATATCTATGGCTTTGCCAACTCAATAGGCGCAGAAACTCACCGCAAGGGTGACGAACTATTCTTTAAGTTTTGCCCTTATTGCGGCGGTGACGGCCATGATAAAGATACATTCTCAATCAACCTCAATTCAGGTGCTTTCAAGTGCTTTAGATCCAGCTGTGACAAAAGCGGACATTTTGTGCAACTTGCTAGAGATTTTGGCTATAAGCTCGAGTTTGAGGACGATAGGCCAAAACGATATCGCAAACTCCCTCAGACAGCTATTGAGGTGCGTGACAATGCGGTTGCCTATATGAAGTCGAGGGGCATATCCGAAGCGACCACACGCAAGTATAAGGTCACTACACGAAAAGATCGTAATAATGTTTTGGTCTTTCCATTCTTTGATGAGCATGGCGTTTTGACTTGTGTCAAATACCGCAAGACAGACTACTCACCTGACAAGGACACTTGCAAGGAATGGTTTGAAAAAGATACAAAGCCGATACTTTTCGGCATAGCCCAATGCACGAAAAATCATGGGCGGCTTATCATCACAGAGGGACAAATCGACAGCTTATCTGTTGCAGATTGTCAGATAGAAAATGCAGTGTCCGTTCCCACGGGACAAGGCGGCAGAACATGGGTACAGCACTGCTACGATTTTGTAAATGGCTTTGATGAGATCATAGTCTTTGGCGATCATGAAAACGGACACGTTACTTTGGTCGACCAGATTACCGCTTCTTTTCCCGCTAAAAAAATCAAAGTGGTACGTTCCGAAGATTACCTTGGAGAAAAGGACGCAAATGCTATTTATTGCAAGTATGGCGCAACTGCAATACATGACTGCATAAATAATGCCACCGAAATACCGCTCAAGGCTGTCAAGAAGCTGTCTGACGTTAAATCAGTTAATCTGGAACGTCTTGAACATATTGCAACAGGTATTTATGGCTTGGATAAGATAATTGGCGGCCTTTATATGGGGCAAGTCACTGTCATCACAGGCAAACGTGGCGACGGCAAATCAACATTAGCGTCGCAAATAATCGCAAATGCTTTAGATCAGAAAGACCCTGACGGCGACCCTTATTCCGTTTTTATCTATTCTGGAGAACTACCAGACTATCACTTCAAGCGTTGGCTGGATCTGCAAATCGCAGGCAGAGAGCATATTGATGAGGCTGTCAATGTTTACGGAGATTACACTTATGACCTCTCAGACAACGTGGTCGATAAGGTAAACTTGTGGTATGATGATAGGGCATATATTTTCGACAACACTGCTGTGACCTCTGAACTGAGTGTTGAGGGAGATAAAGCCGTGAGAACTGATAAAATTTCCTTGCTTGGTACCATAGAACAGGCCGTATGCCGCTTTAATGTTAAATTGGTGCTGATCGACAACTTAATGACAGCACTAGACGTTGATTTATCTCATGACTTGTATAGGGCGCAATCCGACTTTGTGAATGCAGTCAAGCGTATAGCAGTAAAGTACAATGTGGCTGTGTTACTTATTGCTCACCCGAGAAAATCAGCTGACGGCACAGAACTTAACGCCGACAGTGTCAGCGGTTCGGGTGATATCACAAATAGGGTTGATTTGGTTTTAACATATAGCAAAAACATGGACAGCGACAAAGATATATATCAAAGCAAGATCGCCGTTGTTAAAAACCGCCTTACAGGCAAGCTGACGAACAGTATTAAGGTGCTCTTCAGCCAGGCAAGCAAACGCATTGGCTGCAACAAAGTGGAATGTACGAGGGTTTACAGCTGTTTCAAAGACGGCTTTGACGCTTCTGAGCCACATGATATGCCGCCATTTTGAAAATTTAGGGGGTGGGTCGAATTTTGCCCCTCCCCCCTCACTTTCAAGCCCTCTTTCCGCAAGGAGTACCGAGTGGGCAGAGGTCATTTTTTACGGCTCATAAAATCGTATAGAGGGGTATTGCAAATTATTGTCGGATATATACAAGCATAGAGAGGTGTTGCAATGACTAATGAAGAATTAGCGGTCGCTATCAAGCAAGGCGGTGCAGATGATTTAAAGCCTGCTTTGTGGGACAGGGTAAAGCTCTTGATGTTCAAGCTTGCAGGGCAATATTATGAAAGCTATGAGAAACGTTTCACGGCTTGCGGAGCGGAGCTTGAAGACTTTCAGCAAGAGTGCTATCCTGCTTTCGTAAAGGCTCTTGAAGCGTACAGTCCCGAAAAGGGCTATGCTTTCACGAGCTATCTTGAGTATCATATACGCAATGCAGGTGCGGAGCTGTTGGGCATACGCAACGCTGACCGAGAGAATAACAAGCCCCTAGACAACTGCACAAGCCTTGATAAGCCCATTGATACAGGCGACAGCAAAGAGCTGTGCTTAGCTGATATTATCCCCGACAGCAACTCACAAGAGGGCTTTGAGCAGGCTTTACAGACCATTGCAGACGAACACACAAGAGAGGTATTGCACAAGGCTCTTGGCCGCTTAGACAAGCCCCTGCGTGATGTGATAGTGCTTTATTACTTTGAGGATATGACACAAGAGCAGATAGCAAAGCGTGAGGGCGTGAGCGGTGAGTGTATCAGACAACGCAAGGCAAAGGCTCTTAGAAAGCTCCGTTGTATGGCTGAACTGCGAATACTGCGAGAAGAACAGAACATTGAAAGCCGCCTGCATTTTGACAGCCGCACCAACACGAGGGCTTACTTCAAAGCTCAACAGCGTATCTCAGAGATAATAAAGCGTGGCTCATACCTCAGCTACGGACAGCGGCAGGCTATAATATATGACTGCGAGATAGAACAGCTTGCAGAGGACAACGCAGAGTATCAAGCAATGACACACTTTGAACAGCTTTGTGCTGAGTATAACGTTTGGGCAAAATAAAAGAGAGCAAGCTTTAACGCTCACTCTCCAATAATATTCACGGCTGGATATTTACATTTTGCCTGCCAAAGCCATTGCATAAATAAAGCCTTTGATAAAGCCGTCATGATAGCTTGCTCCCTGCGAATTGCCGCAAATCGTATCAAATTCAAACGCAAGCTTTGCATTATACTCAGACTTCAACTTGTCAAAAAATCTCTTTGTGTCCTCATTCATCTCCATTATGTAATCACTTTCGTACTGCTCCAAAGCTTGACCGAGTTCACAATGGTTATAGTTTTTGAAGATGTTTTCTACAAGCTCCAGCTGTTTCTTATTAAGTTCCATGATTTTTTTACCTCCGATTTTGTATTTTTATTTTTAGGACAGATTAATAATAACATACTGAGGACAATATATCAATATGCAAATTATATAAACTTTAGACAGCTATTTTGTATATTTTCTATATTGAGGACAATATTATAAATATGTTATAATACAAGAATGAGGTGATTTAATGGCATACACGCAAGCGAGCAATAAAGCCGTGCAAAAATATAACAAAAAGGCTTATGATGACCTGAGAATACGAGTAAAGAAAGGCGAAGGAGATATAATTAAGACCCACGCCAAAAGTCAGGGTGAAAGCCTTAACAGCTTTGTTGCGAGGGCTATCCACGAAACTATGAGCAGAGATAAAACAGAATAACAAAACAGCAGGCGTTATTATACTCCACATCACTAATGCTCATTAAATGATACTGCATAATATTGAACAAAAAGAAAAGCAAAGTTTGTGCATATTGCGAATGGCATTTTTACTCAATTTTGAGTATAATAACAGTGACAGAACCTCACGCACCTCTTAACAATGTGTCCCAGTGAGGGCTTTTTTTTAGGTGGTGATTATGGTATGAATACAAAAGAGCCTGAGTTATTTTGCAGACAGGTAAATAAGCTTATAGAGCATGGCTGTGAAATAACCGACTATGAGCAAGCCATAATGATACTTAACAAAATCAATTATTATAAATTATCAGCTTATTTTTTGCCGTTTAGAGATAATGACGGAAATTATAAGCAGGACACAACGCTTTTGCAAGTTTATAAGATATATGAATTTGACAGAAAGCTAAGTGCGTTTCTTTATGGGATAATCCAAAAGATAGAGGTTTTTGTAAAAACACAGATAGCTTACTATCATTCAAACAAATATGGTGCTTTAGGTTATTTAGATCATTCCAACGTTGCCGATAAAATGATAGAAAAACATAAAAAGCTTATTGATAATTTCAACACTGAGGTAAAACGCAACAAAGAATTACCTTTCGTGAAACATCATATAGACAATTATGACGGCAAATTTCCGTTGTGGGTAGCTGTTGAATTATTTACTTTGGGCAATACATCACAGTTTTACTCGCAAATGAAAACAGCAGATAAAAAAGTTATAGCAAGGTCTATTTCGTACATAACACAAACAAAACAGAATGTACATATTCGCAGCTTGAAAGCTGTCTGCGGTGTCTTACCACACTTAGAAATAAATGTGCTCACTTTGGAAGAATTTATTATTCAAGGTTTAAATGGTTTCCGTCTTTGCCTTACGAGGAAGAATACAAGGCGTATGCTCGTGGACGCAATTTTATTTATCTTTACCCATATTTATACATTATGAAAGTGTTGTACCCGTCCCCTGAAAGCTGGAACGGCGTTGTTACAGAGCTTGCCGCACTTATAGAAGAATATAGCAACTATATTGATATAAACTGCATTGGCTTTCCCGATAATTGGGAAGAACAATTATCAAGAGAATAAATCAAGCAGGCGTTACACCTTTGAACTGTCGATAAACTGTCGAGAGGGTGCGAAGTCTGCTATTATTTTGTATGCACGGCTGTTAAAACGCTCTGTAAAGCCCCTAGCGTGCGTTGCATGGCGTTCTGTGTGTTTAGTGGTGAAAATTATGTTACACGCTCGACAACAAGGTTAGAATTGAGCATAAGCCGTTTGACGTTGACAGGCAAACACGAGGGCACTAATGCCAAAAACCAAATAAACGATAGTTGCAAAATAATGAAGTTCAGCGTGATGTACAAAAATGTAGCTGTGTGATTTTTTGTACAGCAAATAGTTCAACAATAGTTCAATAATTTGTTGAACTTTGGCGAAATGATATGAAATGTTATAAAATGACAATACGCTGCAAACGGCTTAAAATCTAGCTTTACGCCACGTTATGCAATGCTGTGAAATGCTAGAATTTTAACTACGAACCAGTAGGTCGGGGGTTCGAGTCCCTTCTGGCGCACCAGGTCACTTGTAGTGACTGGCATAGCACGTCTTACAATTTGTAAGGCGTGTTTTTTTTATTTCTGTCATTGCCAAAGCACTGTCAATGTGGTATAATATGACCATTAGGAGGCATTAACTATGAAAACAGAGAAAAAGAAAACCAAGGTAGACCTTGTGACGGGGTTTCTCGGAGCAGGGAAGACCACTTTTATAAAAAAATATGCCCGTTATCTTTTGGATAAGGGCTGTAAAATTGGCGTGTTGGAGAATGATTTCGGTGCAGTGAATGTGGATATGCTTATTTTGCAGGAGCTTTTGGACGAGAATTGCGACCTTGAAATGGTCTCGGCGGCTGATAAGGATTGCCACAGACGGCGTTTTAAGACTAAGCTTATCGCTATGGGTATGCGTGGCCTTGACAGGGTCATTGTGGAGCCGTCAGGTATCTATGAAGCTGACGAGTTCTTTGACGTGCTTAGAGAAGAACCTCTTGATAATTGGTATGAGATAGGAAGCGTTATAACTATTGCAGATGCCTGCCTTGATACCAACTTGTCGGAAGCTTCTGATTATCTTCTTGCTTCTCAGCTTTCGGAAGCAGGCATAGTTCTCATGAGCAGATGTCAGGAAGCCACAAAACAGGAGCTTGAGGATACTCTAAAACACCTTGAAGCCGTGCAGAAAAAGTTCCATTGCCACAGAATGACTAAGCCTGAGATAATAATGAAAGATTGGTCGGGGCTTACAGACGATGATATGGAAAGGATAGCCAACAGTGGCTATGAGCCGGATTCCCACGAAAAGCTGTGGTTCGACCAAGATAAAGCTTATACCTCTTTGTATTTTATGAATATGAAGCTTCCTGACAATGCTATGGAAGATGCTGTGAGCAGGCTTATGAGCGACAGCAAGTGCGGAAGGATATTCCGCGTAAAAGGCTTTATGCAAAACGCTGAGGGCGAGTGGCTTGAGCTTAATGCCACCCACAAGAACATCACTGTTGAGCCTATAGAGCGAGGTCAGGCGGTGTTTATCGTCATTGGCGAGGGGCTTGACAAAGAGCATATCGACGGCTATTTTGTGCCTGTATAGTGTCAAAATATTGTAAAATAAATGCGGAATGTATTGTATATAAGCTTGGATAGTGATATGATAATTGCAGGTTATAATTACACATTTTAAAGATCGGTGCAAGTGTATCTCATGCTGCAATGTATGGCGTAAAATGCCCGTCACGGCGAGTGACTGTAGGGGAGCGGCGCAATTTCTGCTTTGCAGAAATACGACGTCCCGTTCGGAGAGCGACATGGTTTGTATAATCGCAAATTCATGCAGGCGAGCAAATGCGGGCGAACACTGTTCGCCCCTACAATACATTATGTGGACGTAAAAAGCCTTGCGTAGATAAATATAATCATAAACCAACAGGAGAAATCAATGACATACAAAGATATAAGAAAAAACAAGGAAATAAAAGCATTTATAAAAAGGGCAGGGATAAATCTTACATCTCTGGGTTTTACAGACCATTCAGAGGTGCATACCACTCTTGTGGCAGACAGAGCCGCCGCAATACTTAAAGAGTTCGGCTATGATGAGCATACCATAGAGCTTGCAAAGATAGCAGGGTATATGCACGATATCGGCAACGCTGTCAATCGTACACACCATGCAGAGTATGGTGCAATACTTGCAAACGATATTCTCAAAGACACTGATATGCCATTGGAAGATAGGGTGACGATAGTTTCCTGCATTGGAAGCCATGACGAATCAACAGGGGGCGCAACAGACCCGGTGTCAGCCGCAGTGATAATAGGTGATAAAACAGACGTGCGACGAAATCGTGTGTCAAATAAGGATAAGTCCTCTTTTGATATCCATGACAGGGTGAACTATGCGGTAACAGAAGCGAGCTTAAAGATAAATGCTGATAAAAAGGTCATATCCCTTAATTTGCAGATAGACGAAAGTATCTGCACCATGTATGACTATTTTGACATTTTCCTGCAGCGTATGCTCATGTGCAGAGGTGCGGCAGGTGTTCTGGGAGCAAAGTTCAAGCTTACAGCAAACGGAAGCAAGGTGCTATAATTTAACGCACAAACTATGTAGGGGAGCGGCGCAATTTCTGCTTTGCAGAAATACGACGTCCCGTCCCCTTGACATTTCGTCTGCAATCTTATTTATGTTATCCGCACAATGTTGCTCTGCACAAATTCCGGATAATTCAAATCTTGTCGCTTCGAGCGGGCTGTCGAGGGCGCCAGCCCCTACAGTTGCATTATATCCATAAATAACAAAAGGCTATGTGTTTTTTTTCACACATAGCCTTTGTTTTATTTTACAGTCTTTTCAGTATAAGCACCATAATAGTTCACACCATTGTATTTTCTGTATGCCCTTATTCTGAATGTTTTAGTGCCTGACAGATTTTTTGCAGTGTAGCTTTTGCCTGATGTTGTGGTGAGCTTCTTCCAACTGCGTCCTGACTTAACATATATCTCATATCCTGTGGCTTTTGATACCTTGTTCCATGCAAGTGAGATGTTGCTTCCCGAACGCTTTGCCGTTTTGACAGTGACGTTTGCAGGAAGTGTACAGGTGACAAGTTGTGCAGGCTTGCTGTATTGCATAACATTGTCGCTTACATAATATGCCTTTACTCTGTATGTGTACATAGTGCCTGATGACTTGCCTGAGTTGGTGTAGTACGGATAAGCAGTGTCCCCAAGCTCTTTGTAGCTGTCTGATGTTCCTATCCACTGATAAACGCTGTAGCCGGATACTCCATTCACGCTTTCCCATGTGATAGTGTTGGAACTTGATGTGTTCACTGATGAGGAAAGCCCCTTTGGTGTGTTTGCAGGACGAATGGTGATGTCCTTTTCAGTGTAGTCACCATAGTAGTTTATGTAGTTATAATTTCTTATGGCTCTTACTCTGAAACGATAAGCTGTGTTCTGTGAAAGATCGCTTGCAGTGTAGCTCGTTCCCGAAAGGGTGGAGAGAGTTTTCCATGTTCCGTTTGTGTACATCTCTACCTGATAGCCTGTAGCCTTTGATACCTTGTTCCAGTTGAGTGTTATGGAATCAACGTCAGTGGAGCAAAGGGAGAATGATACGTTTGCAGGAAGAGTGCAGGTGGTAAGCTCAGAGGAATATGCACCCTCGATACGCTGTCCGTCAACAGTGTTGAATGCCCTTACCTTGTATCTGTACATCGTGCCTGAGCTTTTCTTTGAGTTTGTGAACTTTGTGGACGTGGTCGTGCCTATGAGCTTGTAGCTGTCGTTAGTACCTATCCACTGATAGATCTCATAGCCTTCCGCTTTTTTGGAAGCGTTCCATGTTATGGTGTTTGATGTAGAAGTGTTTGAAGTGCTTCTTACGCCTGTTACTGCACTTGGTATGTCAGTGACCTCAGCGTTTACATATGTGTAGCCACCATTGTAGTATACGCCACTGTAATTTCTTCTTGCTTTTACCCTGAACTTATTAACACCGTTCTGTGTGATACCATTCACCTTGTATGAAAGGCTTGAAGTTGTGCCGACCTGCTTCCATGCACCGTTCACATAATGCTCCACGATGTAGTCGGTCGCCTTTGAAACTTTGTCCCAACTAATGGTAACAGAAGTTCCCCTTGCAGAAGCGGATATCTTTGAGATGTTCGCAGGAAGCGTGCAGGTGGTGAAAACATCAGAGTAATCGCCGTAAACACGCTTGCCTGAAGCGTCACTGTAGGCTCTCACCATGTATTTGTACATAGTGCCTGTGGACTTATTGGAGTTTGTAAAATATGTATTTTTTGTATCCCCTATTTTTTTCTTGTGAGGGTCGCTAGGGCTTGTTCCCTGATATACCTCATATCCTGTTGCGTCAGGAGCGCCGTTCCAGGCAAATTTGTTGGAGGTGGAGGTGTTTGCCACTGAGATAAGGTCGGACACATAAAGTGGAAGCTTGCCCGAATACCATACGTTCACGTCAGTGTAGGCTGAAATGCCTGAAACAGTACCGCTTCCTGAATATTGCCACATATCCATGCGTTGGTCATAATTGGTGTTGCTTGTGTAGTGAGCCAGCCATATAGGATATTTCTTGCCAAGCCCTGCTCCGTCAATGTAGTAGTTTAGCCATGTGTAGTTTGCATAAACACCTGCGCTGTAGCCAGACTTTATGATAGTGTCGCAAAAAGCTGTGCAAAGAGCGGTCTTTTGAGCCTTGGAAAGCCCTGCGCTGTCAAGTCTGCCAGTGTCATAGTCAACAGACTCGATATCGTAATAAACAGGCATTTGCAGAGAATATCCCTTTATCCTGTCAAGAACGAACTTAGCCTCTGCCTTAGCCTCGGCTGTGGTTATCGCCTGCGTGTAGAAGTATACGCCAACTTTAAGCCCTGCCTTGGTAGCTCCGTCAAGATAGGTCTTGAACTTAGGGTCTTCCACAAGCGTTCCTGCACTGCCATAGCCACGGTAGCCTACTCTTATGATAACAAATTCCACACCGCTGTTTTTGACCTTTTTCCAATCTATGTTGCCTTGATAATAGGAAACGTCAATGCCATAGACCTTTGAAACACCGCTGAATCTGTTTTGATGAGTAAGGCTGTCAGCCCCCCACAGAGCAGACATTGTCATAATGCCGTATGGATCGTTGTTTTCAAGATATTTATGATACTCAGGGTCGTCCTCAGTGACAGGCTCTAAAAGACCATCAGCCTCCATATTGCCTGTAGCATATTCAGGCTTTGATATCTGGATATCATTTGAAAGCTCACTTGACGCAATGCTTTTCTCTGCCGCATACACGAATGGAACAGACTGAGCCATTATTGCCGCTGACAAAACCACACCAGTCAGCTTTGGAATAAATTTCATAATTTCCTCCCGTAGAATTGTAGGCAGAGTTAACATTTTTCCTGCCATTTTACACGATAATTTTTACACACCCTTTATTATAGCCCTTTTTCAGCACGTTGTCAAATTCGCATTTATACAAATAAATACAATTCAGTAATTTTAAAGTTAAATCATTACACTTATTTTGAGATTTATGTAATAATAAGTAAGTAAAGATGTTCATGATACACAAGATTAGGAAAGAAATTTTGTGTATCATGATATGCCTTAAATGGCACTGCAAGGCACAGTTAATGAGAATAATCAGCATTTTAGCTGGCATAATAATGGAGAAAAAAGAAAAGGAGAGCATAAAAAATGGATATATCAAAGCGAAACGCAGTTAGGATAGTGTCTTTCACAGTGGCTGTCGTGGGTGTGCTTGCGGTGAGAAATATACAACTTATGAGCAGCGAAAAAAGGGCGTTGCGTAGTGTGAGCTACACCTATTCAAGAGCCATGGGCGACCTGTGCGACGCAGTAGAGAACGTGAGCGACACTCTTGAAAAGGAACTTTATGCAGGCTCAGGGAAAATGCACCAGTCACTTGCGGTGAAGCTTTACAGAGAAGCGTCCTCGGCAAAGGCGGCTCTGTCACAGCTTCCCATAGAAGAGCTGCAGCTTGAAAACACCTACAAATTTCTCTCACAGGTAGGAAACTACTCCATGGCAGTGAGCGAGAGGCTCATGAACGGCGAGGAGATAACAGACGAGGAGTATGAGAACATATCCTCGCTCTATGACTTTTCCAAAGAACTTTCCGAGGATATGTGGGAGCTTGAAAGCTCAGTGAACAGCGGTGAGATAGCACTCACCCAAACAGGCTCACAGCAGAGCGATCCGCCCACAGTGACAGAGGGCTTCTCAGACTTTGAGGGAAGCTTTGAAAGCTATCCAAGCCTTATTTATGACGGCCCATTCTCAGACAATATCATGGAGCGTACCCCACGCATGACATCTGAGGCAGAGAACGTTTCACAGACCAAAGCCCTTGAACGCTGTTCCCTGGGGCTTAACATGAACTCCACAGTGTTCACAGATATCTCAGAGGTAGAGGGCAAAATGCCATGCTGGAGATTTTCAAACGAGGATAAGACGGTGGCTTGCGAGGTGACAAAGCAGGGTGGATATATCTCATATTTCCTCAAAAGCCGTATCAGCGAAAGCACAGAGCTTACAAACGAGCAGGGAGTAAAGGCAGCAGAGGATTTTCTCGATGACCTCGGCATACTGTCCATGAAAACCACCTACTATGAGAATATCGACAACGTTCTCACAGTGAATTTCGCCTACAACGACCTTGACGTGTGCTGTTACACCGACCTTATAAAGGTATCAGTAGCAATGGACGACGGTGAGATATTAGGCTTTGACGCAAAGGGCTTTTTGGTGAACCATTATGACAGAGATATTCCCGAAGCGGATATATCCCAAAGCCGAGCGAAAGAGAGCGTGTCCCCACGCCTTGAAATAGTATCCGGCAGGCTTGCACTTATCCCTACCGACGGTTTGGAGGAGAAGCTGTGTTATGAGTTCAGGTGCAGGGCGGAAAACGGCAGGAACGTGCTTGTATATATAAATGCACAGACCGCTGAGGAGGAGCAGATACTCATTCTTGTGGAAAGCAAGTCAGGAACACTGACTGTATAAAGTAGGAGGATAAAAAAATGTCAGATTTCAGAAATTCAAAGACAAAAGATAACCTTATGAGAGCCTTTGCAGGGGAAAGTCAGGCACGAAACCGCTACACAATGGCGGAGGAAAAGGCAAGACAGCAGAAGCTTTATGTGCTTGCCGACCTATTCAAATTCACAGCCGATCAGGAGAAAGTTCACGCAAAGATATTCTACGAGCATCTCAAAGAGCTGTCAGGGGAGAGCGTGTTTGTTGACGGCGGTTATCCTGTGGATATTTCGGAGGATATGTGTACCTTGCTTGGTATGGCGGACCACAACGAGCGTCAGGAATCAGACGACGTTTATCCTGCATTTGCGGATATTGCAAGGCAGGAGGGCTATGGAAAGATAGCTCAGGACTTTACGAATATCGCCAAGATAGAGAATGTTCACGGCAAGCGTTTTGCGGCATTTGGCAAGCTTATGAAAGAGGGAAAGCTGTTCTCTTCCTCCCAGTCTGAAACGTGGGTATGCTTGAACTGCGGTTATATCGTGGAGGGCACACAAGCCCCTGAGAGGTGTCCTGTTTGCGGAGAAGCGCAGGGATATTATATCAGGCTTTCAATGGCGTCATGGGGAAGTAATTGTAACTGTGATAAATAGTGCTCTGTGCGGTGCGGCTGAAAATGCCGTGCCGCATTGTGCTATGTAAAAATACATCGCCGCAGGCGATACCATAATTCCTCACTCCTCATTCCTCACTTTCCCGATTTGTTTGCATTATTCACAATTATATGTTATAATAAAAATAATTGCGATAAAACATGAAAGGACTTGTGATAATTGATATATCTTGATAATGCCGCCACCACAAAACCTTGTGATGAAGCTAAAGCGGCTGTAATGAAAGGCTTGGAGGTCTTCGGAAACCCCTCTTCTCTGCACAGAGCAGGTCTTGACGCTGAACTTCTTGTTTCTGACGCTCGTGAGATCATTGCCGACGCTCTCGGTGTTACCCCTGATGAGGTCTATTTCACTTCAGGCGCTACTGAAAGCAACAATACCGCTATTTTCGGGGCTTACAAGGCTCACGGAAAACGTAAAAAGCGTGTTGTCATATCCTCTGTAGAACACCCTGCTGTGAAAAATCCTGCCCAGGAGCTTGAAGATATGGGCTGTGAAGTCATAAAAATATCACCTGATGAGAACGGCGAGATAAACGCCCGTGATATCTTTGCCGCTGTGAACGAGGACACTTTCCTTGTTAGTTGTATGCTTGTGAACAACGAAAACGGCTACATACTCCCTGTGGAAAAAGCTTTTTCTATGATAAAGAAAAAATATCCTCAGGTGATTACTCATTGCGACTGCGTTCAGGGCTTTATGAAAATTCCTGTGAAAGCCAAAAAGCTGAATGCCGATATGATATCCCTCAGCGGTCATAAAATATATGCTCCAAAGGGCATCGGTGTGCTGTATGTAAAAAAGGGCGTTCATATACCGCCTTTTATGCTTGGGGGAGGACAGGAAAAAGGCTTTCGTTCGGGTACTGAGTCAGTGCCGCTCATATGCGGTTTCGGTGCGGCGGTGAAAAAGCTTGCGCCGAATGTTTCTGCGAACTTTGAAAAGGCGGCTGATATCCAAGCCTATCTCATAGAAAAGTGTAACGAAAACGGCGATGTTTTCGTAAATTCACGAAAAGGCGGCTCGCCTTATGTCACAAGCATTGCCGTCAATGGATTAAAGTCCGAAGTACTTCTCCACTATCTTGAAAAGCGTGAGATATATGTTTCAAGCGGCTCAGCCTGCTCAAAGGGCAAGAAAAGCTCTGTGCTAAAAGAGTTCAGATATCCCGAGCAGAGCCTTGACTCCACTATCAGGATAAGCTTTAGCATCGACACCACAAAGGCCGATATCGACGCTCTTATGGAGGGCATAAAGTCTGCGCAGAACGACCTGTGCAAGGTAAGGTAAAACACGCAAACAAATGTTTTGTACTATTTATAAAGGGGAACGGCGAAAAAGGTCGCTTTTGACAGGTTTTTGACGAGGACTTTTTTTGTGCAGTTTTCGTAAAGAAAGGATAAAATTTATGAAAGAAATCATTCTCTGCAAATATGGCGAGATAGCTCTGAAAGGTCTTAACAAATCAAGCTTCGAGAGCATGATGACAAAGAGCGTAAAAAGAAGACTTAAAAGCTGTGGACAGTTCAGCGTATCAAAAGCACAATCTACTTTGTATGTTGAGCCACTTAATGATGACAGCGATGTTGACATGGCGGTGGAAAAGCTGTCGAAAATTTTCGGTATCGTTAAGCTCTGTCGCTGCTGCGTTCTGGAAAAGGATATGGACGAGATACTCACAAAGTCACTTGACTATATCGAGGACGAAATGGAAACTGCAAGAACTTTCAAGGTTGACGCAAAGCGTTCAGATAAGAAGTTCCCATTCAAGTCCCCTGAAATATGTATAGAAATGGGCGGAAAGATACTTGAAAGATTTCCACACCTTAAAGTTGACGTTCACGATCCTGACGTTGTAGTAACAGTGGAGATAAGAGAAACCAACGCCTATGTTCACGCAGGCTCTATCGAGGGCGCTGGCGGAATACCTGTCGGTTCAAGCGGAAAGGCAATGCTTCTTCTCTCAGGCGGTATAGATTCGCCTGTTGCAGGCTATATGATGGCAAAGCGTGGTGCGATAATATCTGCTATCCACTTTGAAGCTCCGCCGTATACTTCTGACAGAGCGAAGATGAAAGTTGAAAAGCTTGCCAAGATAATCACTGCTTACTGCGGTGATATCAACTTCTTCTGCGTGCCTTTTACGGAGATCCAGGAGCTTCTGAGAGATAATTGCCCTGAGGAGCTTTTCACTATCCTGATGAGAAGACTTATGATGGAGATAGCACAGAGGATATGCGAGAAAGAGGATATCCAAGCCCTTGTCACAGGAGAGAGCCTTGGTCAGGTAGCGAGCCAGACTATGTATGCAATGGTCTGCACAGACGCCGCTTGCCGTATGCCTGTATTCAGACCATGCGTTGGTATGGACAAATCTGAGATAGTGGAGATAGCAAGAAAGATAGATACTTTTGATACCTCTATCCTCCCTTATGAGGATTGCTGTACGGTTTTCACGCCAAAGCACCCTAAGACAAGACCAAATCTTGCAGACGTTGAAGCCGCTCAGAACGCTTTCGATTGGGAGCCTTATATCCAGAAAGCTATCGAGGGAACAAAGCCTTATCTTATCAAAAACGCATAGCGTATTTTCATGGCGTACACCCGTTGCATGGTGTCTGTGAAAAGGTTACAAACGGGTTAAAACTGTAACAGCTTGTAGCTTAATTGTACGCTTTTTTGTACCCGAATATTGTGTCTTTCCATGGTGAAAAATGCCGAAAAGCCCCGAATTTTCAGGGCTTTTCTTTGCGTCCAAAAGGGTGTTGAACGGGCTTGATAATAATGAAAAATCAGTAATTTGGTAACAAAAGTGTAACATCTGCTTGCAGAATTTGCTATTAACATTGGTTTTTAAAAAACGTCGAATTAACAAAATGGACAAAAAGAGCCGATTTTTTATGTGCAATATATAACTAAAAGGGGTGATTATTACTATGAAATTTGCTGAAGGTGACAAAGTGGTTACAGATAGTATTGACATAGTTACAAAAAGTGTAGTAAAATATATGATAAAGAGCGGTCGGAAGCTGTGTACTGCGGAAAGCTGTACAGGCGGAATGATAAGCCAGACGATCACTTCCGTTTCGGGAGCGTCGGAAATGTTCCTCGGCGGTGCTTGCACCTATACGGAGGAAATAAAGATGAAGCTTCTGAACGTGAAAAAGGAAACGCTGGAGCAGTATACTGTTTATTCTGAACAGACAGCCAGTGAGATGAGCAAGGGTGCGCTGAAGCTTTTCGGTGCAGATTGTGCAGTGGCTGTTACTGGTATAGCAGGGCCAAGCGGCGGCTCTCAGGAAAAGCCTGTGGGAACTGTGTATGTTTCAGTGAGAAGTCGTCAGAAAGAAATAGTCAGACGGCTTGAGCTTTATAAAGAATATGAGAATTTGGACAGAAGAAAGATCCGTATGCTTACAACAGAAACAGCACTGAGAATGGTGCTTGAGCTGTATGAACAAAAGGCGGAGGCTTGAAATAAATGTCAATGGCTAATGAAACAATGAATCTGTCCGAAAAGGACGATACAAACTTTTTTGTAAGAGTAGTAAGATATTTTATCCCGTGGAAGGGCGATGGAGCAGGAGAAGTGTTCAGAAAGATAGTGTTCATGTTCTCTATCGTGCTTTTCTGTGTTTCTCTTAATGAGCTTTCTGATTTTCTGAAAGCCGACGAGCAGGATCAGAACTATATGCAGGAGATCGTAAATTACGAGCCTGACTTTAGCGATGACGTTGACCTGAGCAAGAATAACGGCTCAGACGATATTGACGTTTCTGACCCTGAGGCTTCAACGAAGGACAGAGAAGTTCAGGGTTGGGCTAAGAAGCTTCTGAAAAGGAACAAGGACGTCGTAGGCTGGATAAAGATCCCCGGCTTTAAAAATTCCGCAGGTGATGAATATATAAACTTCCCTGTTCTTAAAGGCAAGGATAATGAATATTATCTTTACAAGAATATAGACAAGCAGTATTACGAATCGGGAAGCATTTATGCAGACGCTTGGTCTACCATAAATAAGGACGGGCAGTCTGACAATATCACGATATATGGTCATAACATGAGATATGTGGGAACTTCTTTTACTCACCTTACTGAGTATAAAAAGGGAGTTGATTTTCTTAAGAAATATCCTGTTATCGAGTTCAATACTATCTATGACAGCAACTGTAAGTATGTTATCGTGGGTGCGTTCGTGACGGGAATACTTGAAAATCAGGACGACGGAAAGCTCTTCAAATACTGGACTACCAGATATTTTGACGACGCTGACTATAAGTTTGACGATTGGATCTCAGAAGTGAGAAAGCGTTCGTGGTATTCAAACGATATCGAGTGTACAGCAGACGATAAGTATATATCGCTCTCAACTTGTACAAACGAAACTTCAAATCTCAGGTGGGTAATCGTGGCGAAGAAAATGACGGCTGACGATAACCTGGATCTTATAATAGATTCCTATAAGGACAAGGCAAATAAGGATATTTATTTTCCTAAATGCTGGAGAAACGTATACGGAAACAATAAGAAGTATTTCGGCTGGGATTATTGATGTTTATTACACCAAATCGGTGTAAAATAAATTTTAGCTGGCGTCAAGCTCACGGACGGCAGTGAAGACGGTTTGCGTGCAGACGGTCGGAAAGGGTAATGTGATTAAAATGAAGCAGAAAAAAACTGAAGACAGCATAAAGCGAACAGCTAAGCCGTCGGTCAGGAAAGTAGGAACAATGCTGGGCAGCGGTGCGCTGGCAGTGCTGATGATAGGTACAGTAAGTATCTTTGCACTTACAAGCGGCAACAACGAGGCTCAGAAGGACACAAAAGCTGCAATAACCAACACTAAGACCACTTCTGTGACAGAAGCAGAAACTGAGAGAGATGAGACCTATACTTCAATGAACACCGTTACATGGAGAAAAGCGGGTATCAGCGAGTATAAAATGGCACAGGCAGAGTCTGAGACAACAACTTCCGCCAAAGCCACTACAACAAAAAAGACAGAAACTACTAAAAATGCAGCAAAAGAAACAAAGGTCAATAACGTAACAATGGTCGCAACTGAGATCGTGAACGTCAGAGAAAAGGCTGACAAGAACTCAGAGATAGAAGCTATCGTTGCAACAGACGAGGAAGTTATCGTTACGGCTGAAACAAGCGACGGTTGGTATAAGGTTACATACGGCGACTACAGCGGATATGTAATGAAGGACTATCTTAAAAAGGCAGAAGTAACAACAACTTCCGCTGCGAAGTCCGAAACTACAACAGCAGCTAAGAAGTCTGAAACAAAAAAGACTACGACAACAAAGGCTAAGACAACAAAGTCTGAAACAAAAAAGACAGAAACAAAGAAAGCAACAACAGCAAACTCGAACAGTTCTGTTATAAGCTATACAGATGAAGAATTTGATATGCTTTGCTACGTTCTTCAGGGCGAGGTAGGAAACTGCTCAGAGCAGAGCAAGATCGCTGTTGCAAATGTTATTATCAACAGAGTGAAAACAGGCAGATTTGGAAGCTCTATAAGCGACGTTCTTACAGCGCCAAATCAGTTCACTGCAATAAACGGCTATTACAGCGGCAGAAACAAGCCAACTCAGAACACTATTGATTGTGCAAAGAGAGCGCTGAACGGCGAGGATAATTCAAACGGTGCAGTTTATTACTACGCTCCACAGTATTGCGGTGGAAGCACAGCCTCTTGGTTTGAATCACTCACATTCTGCATGGAGCTTGATGGTCAGAGATACTTCAAGTAATATTTGAAGTTTTTGGCTAAAATGCTGATATTGTAGATATAAAATTGTATATTATGCTGAAAAGTCAGGACGAAACTTAGCTTTGTCTTGACTTTTTTTCAGTATTTGATAAACTATTATTTAGGTATGCAGTGAGTATTTTGCTGCCATTGGGAATGTTTTGCGGTGTGACCGCTTGAAGGTAAGGACAGTGTCTTGACGATGAATTTGATGACAAAAAAGATATGTGCAAATGTCTGCGCAGCGGTAATGAGCATAACTGCCGTTGGTATATGCGGTGAGCTGCTGCTGGATAATAAAAGCGTGGGCGCAGAAAAAGCCCCTGCGGTGCAGGTCAAAAACGTTGAAGCTCAAAGCGTTAAGACCACTGCCGCTACTGAGGTCTATGACTTTGTGAAGTTCAAAAAGTCCTCTGTGGATAAGTATGATATGTCTTATGTTCAGCAGAAAAAGCAGGCAAAGACCACAAAGAAAAAGGCTTCAGCCAGTGAGTTTACTGTGGAAATGCCTGAGGATAAGGGCGAGTATTACGATATAAAGAACGACCCTGCTAACTTTACAGATACAAGAAGCGTCGCTGATGAGTATTATACTGTCAATGATATAATCTCAGGAAATATCGTCACTCTTAATGGTCATGAACTGCTCTGTCAGATAGTCAACAGCGAGATAGGCGGCGAGTGGGGCGAGGAAGCCATAAAGGCGCAGGCCGTGGCGGCTTATACATGGGTCAGATTTAACGATTCTATCGGTGCTATACCTACGGTGGGGCTTAAAAGCGGATATTCTTCAAAGATAGAAAGATGTATAAATGCCGTTGAGGGTCAGACCGTTATGTATAACGGCAATATCATAAATGCAGTTTATTCTGCTTCAACAGCAGGTTATTCTACCACCAGTGAGGATATATGGGGCGTTTCTTACCCATATCTCAAGCGTGTAAAGAGCGAGTTTGACGATAAAGATCCTAACTGGGGCATTGAAACTACATATACAAAAGACGAGGTCAAGGAGCGTATCGAGAGCCAAACTGATATAAAGCTTTCTGACGACGTGAAGAACTGGTTTAAAATAGACTCTGCTTTCAGCGGAAAGTATATAAGCGGAGTGACTATCGACGGTCATACGAGCTGTACCTATGATGGCAGTGAAGCTAGGATAACAGGTATCACGCTCTGCAACCTCTTTGATGTGAAATCGAACGCCATGGAGATAAGCTATAAGGACGGTGTGTTCACTTTCAAGTCCTATGGCTGGGGTCACGGCGTTGGAATGTCGCAGTGGGGCGCTTGCTATTATGCCGAGGCTGGCTATACATACGATCAGATACTTACTCACTATTATGTGAATTGCTATCTTGGTCTGTCGGCTGTAAATGACAAAGCTGTAAAGAGAGGTCAGATGTCGCAGGACGAGATAGATAAGGAGATAAAGGATTCAGAGATAGTTGACGAGGGCGGAAACGCTTCAGGCGACAGCAAAGAGGACAGTGAGCCTGCACAGACTCAGCCGACCGAGAACGGCACTGTTACCACCGCTCCTGCTACAGAAGCACCTGATACTACAACAACTTCGTTTGACGTTCAGCCTGAGGATAATATCACCATAGAGCAAAATACAGAAGAAATATTATAACCGAAAGGGAGAATAAAAATGGGATTTTTTTCACCTAAGAATACACCTGAAAATGCAGTAAAGGCACAGATAGACGCAAAGCTTGCCTTTATAAACGATAAGTATACCGAGATAGGCAGATTTGTTAAGCTCAGAATGGCTGACAAGATAGAAGAGCCGGAGGTGAAAAACCTTATTGCTCAGATAGACGCAACTCTTGAAGAACTGAAAAATCTTAATGAACAGCTTCTTACCATCAGAGGAATGAAACTTTGTTCCGGCTGTGGTCACGAGATACCAGTGAATATGGCGTTCTGCCCTAACTGCGGAACAAAACAGCCTGAAATGGCTCAGCCTGTTTATCAGCAGCCTGCTCAGGGCGGTGCAGTTCCAATGGGCGCACAGCCTGTTATACAAAACAGTCAGGGCTATCATAATCACCCTGTTTCACCTGCTTATACTCAGCCACAGGCTAATCCTGTTTATGGCAATCCTGCTCAGCAGAATGTTCAGACAGCCGCTCCTATCCCTGAGCCTGCTGTGGCACAGACTGCTGCACCTATCCCACAGCCTGAAACAGCACCACAGCCTGCACCAATGCCACAGCCTGCTCCGGTTATAGCAGAAGCTCCGGTGCAAGAGCCTGCAAACAGCAGTTTTGTATTCTGCTCTCAGTGCGGCCACAAAGAGCCGGCAGGCGTTAAGTTCTGCTCAGAGTGCGGAATGAAGTTGTAATAAAAAAACTAAGGCAGCGCAGGATAATAAGTGCGTTGCCTTTTTGAGTAAGAAGTAAAGGAAGTAAAGGAAGATCTTTATGTCAGTGAATATTTCAAGCGAGCTTATGGATTATGATGTTATACTTGCTTCAGCGTCGCCAAGAAGAAAAGAACTGCTGTCGTTGATGTGTGAGAATTTCAGGGTTATCCCCTCTGATTGTGACGAAAAAATACCGGAGGACGTTACACCGGAGCTTGCCCCTGAGTATCTTTCAGGGATAAAATGCAGATGTATCGCTTCTGTCTATGACCTGAGCGTTGTTATCGGCTGTGACACTGTTGTAATATGCGATGGGGAAGTTCTCGGTAAGCCTGTGGACGAAGCTGATGCCATAAGAATGTTAAAAATGCTGTCAGGCAAGACTCATCATGTTGTAACAGGTGTTACCCTTGGCAGAGGCTGTCGTTACAGTAGCTTTTCTGTTGATACTGCAGTGACTTTCAGAGAGCTTTCCGACCAGGAGATAAAAGCCTATGTGAAAAGCGGCGAGCCTATGGATAAGGCGGGGGCTTACGGCATACAAGGGCTTGGAGCACTTCTTGTGGAAAAGATAGACGGGGACTTTTATAACGTTGTTGGTTTGCCTGTGAGCAGGCTTGCAGAGGAGCTGCACGATTTTTTGAAGAAGGTTCAGTCGAAGTAGATCTTCTTGTTGCTCTCCTGAGTTTTCGGGAACACTGTCACCTTGTCGTTTCCGTCAACTATGCAGAGAAAGACCTTGTCAGTTGATGAACAGCCTTGCTTTCTTATTTCGTTGGTGAGCCATTTTATCTCCTTGCCTGCGTATTTCAGGTTGTCCTCCATAATAACGCCGTCAAGGATAAGGTCGGTGCAAAGCTTTTCGTCCTGCTTCTCATATCCTAAGTCTTTTGGAGTGAGAGGTGCTTCTGTGGCACGTTCCATGAAAGAGATATTGCCGTTGGTTTCCAGAATAGCGTAGTATATCTTTGAGATGTCGAAATAGCCTGATGTTCTTGCTCTTGAAAGCAGATCGTTCACATCAAGCTTGGCGGTCTTAAGGTTTTCGGGATATATTTTGCCTTTTTCAATAAGCAGGATAGGTTTGCCCGAAAGAAAATGTCGGCAGTGGATAGACTTCATCGTAAGCACAGACAACAGAAAGCCTGTCAGTCCGTAAAGCACCATTGCGATAACAGGCACGATAAGCTCGTCCATTTCCTGCGAAACAGCCATTTCAGAGGCGATAGAGCCTATGGTGATTCCGTTGATGTAGTCAAAAAGCGTGAGCTGTGATATCTGCTTGTTGCCAAGAAGCTTTGATATGGCAAACATAACGATTATAGAGCCGACTGTGGCAAGTATGGTGTGAGTGATGTTCATAGGTGTTTGACCCCTTTCAGAATATGCCCTTATTATCTGCATATGCGAACGTATTATTCTTCTGACGCATATTATGACAGAGAAACGTTGTGAGCAGGAAAGGGCGGTATCAGTGGAAAACAGGGGATCGTGCTGCGGTCAGCAGCTTAATATAATGGCTGCGGCATTTGCAAATTATCTTGGCGAGGGTTTGAGCGTTGACCAGCTTGGGCTGCTGTCAGCCTTTTTGCAGTCGGTGGGCGAGTCGCTTGACGTTATCGCCTCCGCAAGGCAGCTTTGTGCAGGAAATGATAATAATATAGCAGATAATTGATACAGGAGCGTAAAATGGGACTTTTCAGAAAAAATAAAGGCACTCCGTTAAAAGAGCTTGAACGCTATCACGGAAAGCGAGTTTCCTATGTGGTGGAGCGTGAGGGCGCAGAGGAAAATGTTATCGGAAGAACAGGCGGAATATCTGTTGATAGTGAAAAGCTTGTGGTGGTGTGTGACGGACACGAGGTTTTCAGGTGCAGTACCGACGGCATAGTCTGCGCTGAGCTTATGAGCCACAACGGAGCGGATATAAAGGGCAGGGATATGACCACAGGGAAGCTTCGTCATATCGTTGTGCATTACGCAAACAAAAGGTGATATTTTTGCAAATGCACTCTCTTTGCACATAATTCTATCACATTGCAGTGGTAATATTATTACAGTCGGAAAGGAAAGACCGACAGTTAAAAAGACTTCATGATTGTTTTCTTCATATATTTTTTCTATACTTCCTTAATGAATAAAAACCTGCACTCTCGTGTGGGTTTTTATTTTTTGTATAATGTCTTAGAGAAAAATTCATTTTATTGCTGTTGACAATTCATATTTATGGTGATATAATGATTGTATTGAATATCGTAAAGGCTGTGACGAGAAAGGTGACGGTGCGAATACTTCGCAGAGAGCGGACGTTTGGTGAAAGTCCGCAGGGATAACGCCGTCAGGATCATCTCTGAGCTGATCCGCCTAAGCAGATGTGTTAAGCGGATACGGTTTCTCACCGTTAGAAAGAGATATGAGTGGCGGGCTTATGGTCTGCAATCAGAGTGGTAACACGGAGATATTATGTCTTCGCCTCTAGTCAGGCGAGGGCTTTTTTTATTACATAGAAAAAAGAGGTTGTTTTTTATGCTTACATTGGATAAGGTTTTTGACGCTTCAAACGTGCTTAAAGAGGTCATCAGACCAACAGCGTGTATCCATGCGCCAAAGGTAAACCCTGATTGTGACGTTTATCTGAAAACAGAAAATCTTCAGGTAACAGGTTCTTTCAAGGTAAGAGGAGCTTATTATAAGATATCACAGCTTTCAGACGAGGAAAAGTCACACGGCGTTATCGCCTGCTCAGCAGGAAACCACGCACAGGGCGTTGCTCTCGCCGCAACAAAGAACGGTATAAAGTCTATCATCTGTCTTCCTGACGGCGCACCTATCTCAAAGGTAGAGGCAACCAAGGGCTATGGCGCTGAGGTATGTCTTGTGCCTGGCGTTTATGATGACGCTTATGCAAAGGCTATCGAGCTTCGTGACGCTAACGGCTATACATTTATTCACCCGTTCGATGACGAAAATGTTATCGCAGGTCAGGGAACTATCGGTCTGGAGATACTAAGTCAGGTGGCTGACGCAGACGTTATCGTTGTTCCTGTTGGCGGCGGCGGACTTATCTCAGGTGTTGCATTCACTGTAAAACAGCTCAAGCCAAGCGTTAGAGTATACGGCGTTCAGGCTGAAGGCGCACCTTCAATGGTAAATTCACTTAAAGACGGCAAGATAGAGTGCCTTGAAAGCGTTCACACTATCGCAGACGGAATCAAGGTAAAAGAGCCTGGCGAGCATACCTTTGAGTATTGCAGTAAGTATGTTGACGGCGTTGTTACAGTTTCAGACGACGAGATATCATCAGCTATCCTCCACCTTATCGAGAAGCAAAAGCTCGTTTCAGAGGGCGCAGGCGCAACACCTGTTGCCGCAGTAATGTTTAATAAGATACCTGACATCAAGGGCAAAAAGGTTGTATGTCTTGTTTCAGGCGGAAATATAGACGTAACTATCCTTTCAAGAGTTATCAAGAGAGGTCTGCTCAAGTCTGGCAGATCTGATACTCTTACTATCCAGCTTGAGGACAGACCTGGTCAGCTTAGAGATGTTTCAGAGATAATTTCAAAGCTTGGCGGAAACGTTGTTTCTGTTCACCACGAGAGAGCAAGCGAGGACAGCGATATCACAGATTGCCTGCTCAGACTTGTTCTTGAAACAAGAAACTTTGATCATATCAGAGAGATAAGACAGGCTCTTACAGCCGCAGGCTTTAAGATAGTCAATAAGTAATTTTAAGACAGGAGTAGATAAAAATGGCAGAAGTTGTTTACACAAAGAACGCACCGGACGCGATTGGTCCATATTCACAGGCAATGAAGGTAGGAAACCTTGTTTTCACATCAGGTCAGATAGCAATCAATCCTGCAACAGGCAACGTTGAGGCAACAACTATCGAGGAGCAGACACATCAGGTTTGCAAGAACCTCACAAACGTTCTTGAAGCCGCAGGAACATCTATCGGCAAGGCTGTAAAGACAGTATGCTTCCTTAAGAATATGTCAGATTTCGGTGCATTTAACGGAGTTTACGGCGAGTATTTCACATCAAAGCCTGCACGTTCATGCGTTGCCGCAAAAGAGCTTCCAAAGGACGTTCTCGTTGAGGTAGAGGTAATCGCTGAGGTATAATTTAGCATATTATCTTGTAGTGGAACGGCTGAATTTCTGTTTAACAGAAATGCGACGTCCCAATATTGTGGGGCTGTATTTCAAGTATTTCGGGCGGCGTATGTCGCCCGTTGTTTTTCTGTAAAAAGGGGTGAGGAAAATAAGCAGTGAGTTTATAAAAAGCAAAATGCGGACGGTGAAAAAATTCTCCATAGCCTTTGCAAAGTGGGTCTTTATCGCCTGCGCAGTGGGCGTAATAGGGGGAATAGTCGGCTCGCTGTTCCATATGGCGGTAAACTTTGCCACAGGCTTCCGTGATGGTCATAGCTGGACATTGTATCTTATGCCGTTGGCAGGTCTGTTTATCATTTTCAGCTATCGTGTCTGCAAGGTGAACGAGGAGACCGGTACAAATCTTATCATAAGTTCTGTTCGTGGAAACATCAAAGTGCCGCTGCTTATGGCGCCTCTCATCTTTCTAGGCACCGTACTCACCCACCTTACGGGCGGTTCGGCAGGACGTGAGGGTGCGGCTTTGCAACTTGGCGGAAGCATTGGCGCAAAGGCAGGCGAGCTTTTAAAGCTTGACGAAAAAGACTCCAGCCTTGTGATAATGTGCGGAATGAGCGCGGTGTTTGCCGCACTTTTCGGCACGCCTTTGACTGCGACTTTTTTCGCTATGGAAGTAATAAGTGTGGGCGTTATATACTATGTGGGTCTTGTGCCTTGCATAGCTTCCTCTCTTATCGCATATAAAATATCGCTGTTGGCAGGGCTTGCGCCAACAAAGTTCAACATAACAGGCATACCAAGGCTTTCCCTTGTGTCTGTGACCCAGATAGCGGCGCTTGCGGCTCTTTGTGCGGTGATATCCATACTCCTTTGCATGGTAATGGAGTTTTCACATTCAAGATTTCAGATGTATCTGCCTAACACCTATCTCAGGATAGCTGTAGGTGGCGTTGTGATCATTGCATTGACTTTGCTTGTAGGTACAAGGGATTACAACGGAGCAGGCGTAGACGTTATCGTGGCGGCTTTAGAGAAAGGTAAGGCGCACCCAGAAGCCTTTGCCCTGAAAATGCTTTTCACCGCCATAACTATAAATACAGGCTTCAAGGGCGGTGAGATAGTTCCGACCTTCTTTATCGGAGCAACTTTCGGCTGTACAGCCGCAGGTTTTTTGGGGCTTGACCCATCATTCGGTGCGGCTATAGGTCTTGTGGCACTTTTCTGTGGCGTTGTGAACTGCCCTGTGGCTTCCATACTTCTCAGCTATGAGCTTTTCGGTGGAAGTGGGCTTGTGCTTTTTGCAGTCGCCTGCGGAGTAAGCTATATGCTTTCTGGCTATTACGGACTTTATTCCAGCCAGAAAATAATGTACTCAAAGACAAAGCCCGAATATATCAACATAAATGCAAAATAAAAGAGAGCCAAGTGGCTCTCTTTTTTTGCCTATTCACTCATTGTTATGCTCTCAAACTTACCCCTTGTGACCTTGATAAGGTCTTTCGGAGAAAGCATTATCTGCGACCCGATACGTCCGCCGCTTATGATTATCTCCTCGAACTGCTCCGCAGAGCTGTCAACTACCGTCATGTACTGTTTTTTCATGCCAAGGGGTGTACAGCCACCACGAATGTAGCCCGTAACAGAGTTTATATCCTTCACATGGAGCATCTCCACCGACTTTTCGCCCACAGACTTTGCCGCCTTTTTCATGTCAAGCTCCTCTGCGATAGGGATAGCGAAAACATAGTAATTTCCGCTTTTTCCCACTGTCACAAGGGTCTTGAACGAGCTTTCATATGGCTGACCGAGCATATCTGCAATGTGTATGCCGTCGATAAACTCGTCGCACTCGTATGTGTTGACCTTGTATTTTACCTTATTTCTGTCAAGAATACGCATGGCGTTGGTCTTGACTTCCTTATCCTTTGACATTTTTTATCGCTCCCAATAAAATATTGCCCCTATTTCTCCCTTGAAAGCTTCACAGTGTCAGCAATTATCTCGGCGCACATTTCGTAGCCAAGCTTGCCGCTGTCAAGACACATATCATAGCTTGAAATATCTCCCCACTTTTTGTTGGTGTTGGAGTTGTAATAGTCGGCACGTTTTTTGTCATACTTTTTGAGTCTTGCTTCTACCTCGTCCTCGGAGATGTTGTGCTTCTCAATTGCGCATTCCTGACGCTTCTCAAAGCTTGCATTAATGAAGACATTCAGCGTCTTGACTTTGTTTTTCAGTATAAAATCTGCACATCTGCCCACAATAACGCAGTTTCCCTTTGAAACAAGCTCCATTATTACCTCTGTTTCAGCGGCGAATATCTTCTCTGTTATAGGATACTCTTTCTCCTTTGAAAACAGATTTATCGGTGTTTTGAGAATGCTCAGAGCAGCTTCCTCGTATTTTTGTATCTCGCTCATTGCAATGCCGCTTTTTTGTGCCGCCATGTCGATTATCTCTCTGTCATAGCATGGGATACCAAGCTTTTCAGCCACAAGCTTACCGATAGTCGAACCGCCTGCGCAATAATGTCTGCCGATAGTGATAACTTTTATTTCAGTCATTTTCTGTTTCTCCTTTTGCAGTATTTTTTTATTTTTTTGACGGACTTCTGCCCTTTTATACAGTATAATATATTTGCTTGTTATTGTCAATAACATATTGGTTACACTTTGTTTAAGCTGGAGTAATAAAACTCCTCATAAAACGGAAAAGGACCGACCCTATGGTCAGCCCTCTTTCGTAGTAAGGAAAGTAAAATGAATTAAAACGAAAAATTCCTATTTATCAGCGTTGGCTTCTTTTATTTCGATATAAGCCTTCATAAGCTTGATAGCACCGTCAACGCCTGTTTTGGACGAGTTGATACAAAGGTCATAGTTCTTTGCTTCGCCCCATTTCATGTCGGTGTAATAATTATAGTATGAAGCTCTCCGTTTATCAGTCTTGCGGATAAAGTCCTCAGCTTTGTTTTTTTCAATATCGTATCTCTCAAGGATACGCTTTTTCTTTTCGGCAGTGTTGCCGGAAATGAAGAAGTCGATAATATTAGGCTCATTTTTCAGAACATAGTCAGCGCAACGTCCTACAATAACACAAGGACCTTTCTTTGCAATGTTCTTGATAGTTTCAAACTGAGCCAAGAAAATCTTGTGATTCAGCGGCATATCAGGATTGATCCTGCCGTCTGCACTTACAGGGTAATTACCCATGACCAGTGAGAAAAGAAAGCTGTTAGTATAGGATTCATCGTTCTTAACAAAAAGCTCCTGACATATACCGCTCTCTTTTGAAGCCATTTCCAAAAGCTCTTTATCATAGAAAGGTATGCCCAGATCATCAGCAAGCTTCTTGCCTATTTCACGTCCTCCGCTGCCAAATTCACGGCTGATAGTAATAATCGATCTCATAAAACATATCTCCCTTCTTTGATATATTCTTTTTAACGTACATTTATTATAGCATATTTTTTGTGATTTGTACATAAAAATCCGTAAAATTCTTGCACAAATTTATGTATTTTATATTGTGCATTTTGCGTACAAATATATTTAACAAATTCGTGACAAATACAAAGGCAATAAAAAAGCGGGACGAATGAACGTCCCGCTTGAAAATACTGAATTATTCAGCAACGTTAGCGTTTGCTTCCTTGATGATGTAATCAACAGCCTTCTGGTTCTCAGCAACGCACTCTGTCCATGTAGTAGCTCCGCCGCCTGTTATCATTGTAGCCTGGTTTACTGTCTGCATAAGTGTTGAAAGCTCAGCAGATACGCCGTCCTGGAAGTCAAATACAGGATTCTGTCTAGCCAGATCGTAAATTGTCTTACGCATCTCGATCATATCGTCTGACCAGCCGTAGTCGTTCTTGAGCTGTTCTTCTGTAATGTTCTGTACCTCAGAGTTTGCAACCTTGCAGCAGTTTACGTACGCATTGAAGCCGTCTGGGTTTGGAGCGTTCTTGCAGAGGAGATAGCCGTTTACGCCTGTAGATACATAGTACTTGTCAGAATCGTCCATTCTTGGCATTGGAACGAACATAACCTCGCCGTCCTTGACGCTTCCGAATGTCTTAGTCTTTTCAGGAGTATCCTCGAGAGCCCATGTGCCGATAGGAATGAACAGTGTGAGCTGTGAACCAAGACCTTCACCGTTAGCTCCGTCACCTCTTGTCTTCCAGTTGTTGCTTGATCTGTCGAATACAACGTTGTTCTTCTCAAGGTTGTACATAAGATCCTGAACTGTGCCAACTTCAGCCTTGCCCATGTTGTTTACAAGCTTGCCGTCCTCAAGACCGATAAGTGGATAACCGCAAGTATCGTTAAGAGCCTTGCCGTACCAGTAACCATCAAGAGCATATCTGTCAGCTTCAGAGTCTGCAAAGTCAAGGCACATCTCTGTGAACTTGCTCCATGTCCACTCGTCATTAGCGTAAAGCTCAGCAGGATCGTCATAGCCAAAGTCTGATATTGTCTTTGTGTTGTATACACAAACATACTGTGGTTTTACGTCGATAGCAGCTACATAGTGCTTGCCGTTGAATACGAATGAATCGTTAAGTGTCTGTGATGATGACCAGATGTCTGAGCTGAAATCAACTACATCGTCGATAGGCTCGAACATGGCCTTGATTGCACCCTTAGGGAATGCGTCCATGTCGTCAGCAGGGAAGAAGTCAGGTGAGTCGTTAGCCATAACTGCCTTAGCAAGATCAGTATATCTGTTGTCCCAAGTTGTCCGAACGTACTCGATCTTTCCACCGTACTTAGTCTGGAAAAGTGAGATAGCAGGTGATTCTGACTTACCATCACTAGGGTTGATGTCATAGTGAGCCATCCACTTGATTGTCTTGTTTGAAAGCTCGATGTCAGGGAGCTTATCCTGAAGTGCATTTACCTGCTCCTTCTGATCATCTGTCATAGCCTTAGCTTCCTTCTTGGAAGATGAGCTGTCACTTGATGAGCTGCCGCAAGCAGCCATGCTGCAAGCCAGTGAAAGCGCACAAGCAGCAGCGAAAATTCTCTTTGCCATTTTCATTATAGTAACCTCCTTGATAATAGACGAATGTTCCTTACCCAAAACGTTCATCTGTTACGATCGACAAGCATTGTTACCCGACAACGCTTGCCATAACGCTTATTTTTCGTCCTTACTAATGATAACAAAAAGTTTAAATTTAGTCAATCAGCATTTTGCAATATAAAGCTCAAGCGTTTTTGTTGATTATGACAAAGGTGTGTTGAATTTGTGTGAGTATTCGTTTTCAGAAAACGTTTTCGCAATTTCACTCATACATATTAATAAAAAGTTTACAATTGTTGTATACAGCTTTTACATTACTGTATCACCTGTCTTTTGTCAGCAGGTGAGAGTTTGAATGTCCTCTTGCGACAGGGCAGGGTGAACGGCGCGGTTTATGCCCATTGCAATGAGCTTTGCGCAGTTTTCCGAAAGTTTGTCGGCAGTTTTCGGAGCGACCATGATGTTTTCAGAGCTTTCAGGTGCTGTCTGACCAAAAATGTGCTGTGCGGCAGTGCAAAGGTCTATGACCGTTGGCACGCCTATGGCAATGCACTTTACCCCGAGGGTCGAAAGCGAAAGCTCTTTTCGTGCGTTTTCGACTCCGCTTCCCGGAGAAATGCCGGTGTTGCAAAGCTGTATTGTCCTGCCAAGATTTGAAAGCTCGCTGCAAGCCAGTGCGTCAACGGCAATGACAGCCTGCGGTCTTACACGCTCTGCAATTGCTTTTACCTGCTCTGAGGATTCTATTCCCGTGTTTCCAAGCACTCCTGTCTGTATCACTGTGACCTCGCCCAGATCGTCAGTATCAATCTCTTTTGCAAGGCTTTTTATGTGGCGGGTAGCGAAGATCTTTTCAGCGGTAAGAGGGCCAACAGCGTCGGAAGTCAGGGCATAGTTCCCAAGCCCTACTGCCAAAAAACGTTCACATCCACCGCAAAGCTCCCCTATGGCTTTTGCTATGACTTCTGCACGCTCACGAAAACTGTCGCTGTACATATCGAATGTTGAATCTGTGGCGGTAAGGGTGATGTATCTGCCGACAGGTCTGCCAAGCTTTTCGGCGGCTTCCTGTGTTTCTATGGTGATGTCCGTTACCTCAAGCCTAGCGTTTTCAATAACCTTGTTTTTGACTTTCACTCCCTGAAGCTTTTCCGCACCGCCTGCCTGAGAAAAGCTCTCCGCCGCCATATCCGTTCTAATGCTCATTTTATTCACCTTTCTGTGATATCGTGTAAGTTTTTGTGTGTTCCTACAATTTAGACCGCAAAATTTCTATATTTTTTTCAGTAAACCCCCTTGCAATTTCTTTTGAAATGTGGTAAAATATTTTACAAGGCTTGTTTAAAGGGCTTTCCGCATTTCCTCTCAGTCTGCGGATAGCTTGTGCAAATAAGTGCAAATTTATACAGAATGAGGGAGGTGTCGGTATGCCAAACATTAAATCCGCTAAGAAGAGAGTCAAGGTTATCAACACTAAGACAATGAGAAACAAGGCTGTAAAGTCTGATCTTAAAACTGCACTCAAGAAGGCTGACGCTGCTGTAGCTGAGAATGCAGAAAACAAGGAAGAAGTAGTAAGAGCTGCTATCAAGAAGGTAGATATGGCTTGCACAAAGGGCATTATGCATAAGAATGCTGCTGCAAGAAAGGTATCACAGCTTGCTAAGAAGCTTGGCTAATTTTTCAAAGTAGCTTACAAGACCGTTCCGAATGGGGCGGTCTTTTTTTGTGTATTGGTCTGTACTATATAATATAGTATACTTTGTTGGTCGTAGTTGACTTTTTGGAGCTGTTATAGTATAATTGAGTTGATAATAATGCAGGGGAGGGATTTTATGACGTATCGTGTTGGAAAATATACGCTGCCTGAATACAGTGTGCTTATGTCGGTGTATGACCGTGAGCTTCCTGAGAACCTTAACGAGAGTCTTGAGTCTATGCTCATGCAGTCATATCCTCCCTCTGACTTCGTACTTGTGTGCGACGGCAAGCTCACCTGCGAGCTTAATATCATCGTGAAGTCTTTTCAGGACGAGTTCAAGCATATTTTCCATATCGTTCAGATAGACGAGAACGTGGGCGTTGGAAAGGCTTACAACGAGGGCATAAAGGCGTGTAAATGCGATTATATCGTGAAAATGGACAGCGACGATATATCTCTCCCTAACCGCTGCTTGAAGCAGATGACCCTTTTTGCGGTGAAACCTAAGCTTGATATCATCGGCACATATGTGGAGGAGTTCGACACTGACACTGACGAGGTAGTTTCGGTGAAAAAAGTGCCTGTCATGCATAAGGATATCGCTTCATATTCCAAACGACGCAACCCTTTCAACAGGCAGTCTGTGGCTTTTCGCAAGTCCTTTGCGGAAAAGATAGGCGGTTACAGTGACCTTAAAATGTGCGAGGACTATGAGTTTATCGCACGAATGTTACAGCATGGTGCAAAGGGGCAGAATATACCCGAGGTGCTTGTGCGCTACCGCATAGATGAAAATACTGTGGATACACGCAAAAGCTGGGAGCATACAAAGGCTTTCATTCGTGTGAGGTGGATAATACACCGTTCAGGGTATACGGGCTTCCGTGACTTTTTCATGCCATGCGCTCTGCAACTTGGCTTGTTTATATTTCCCAGAAAATTCACCCGTTGGGTATACAGAACGTTTCTCAGAAAATAATATTTTTTATATATGAAAATATGAACCCAATGCCGTGTGGGTTCATATTTTTTTAGTTCAAATAAAAGTAAACGTTATCAATTTTGAACACGATGTTAAACATTAAAAACGGCTATTGACAATGGTTTTATATGTGATATATTTAAAAGTATGGAATATAAAGCCTAAAGGCGAGGCTTCGCAAAGCTTGGCTTTATAAAAATTTGAATATTTTGATTATTAATGATAAGGAGAACATTATGAGTGAAATAATGAAAAGAACAGTTGCTGCCGTTATGGCAGTGCTTATCGCTTGTGCGGCAGCAGGCTGCAGCAGTACAGGAAACAGCAGCTCAGGCAGTTCGTCAGCAGGTGAGACTACCACTACAACAGCCCCTGTAGTTGAGGATATGGGCAATATCGACCTTTCAGATGTAACGACAGAGTATGACGTTCCTGAGGATTTCAGCTACGAGTCCGAGGCGGAAAAAGGAACTCTTTCGGGAGGTGCGGCAGTGCTTGATAAGAATTTTCTTGGTAAGTTTTCTGGCGATGGCTTCGTTTCCATAGGCTCATCGGGAGATATGGTGGAGTTCGAGATAGATTTTCCTGCAAAGGGAAGCTATAATATTACTCTCACAATGGCGGCAGACGGCGAGGGTCAGTCAAATCTTATCACTGTTGATGGTGCTGCGCTCACAAACTTCACATCAACCACAACAGAGTTTGGCGACACTATGGCTGAAAATGTGCTTATCGACGAAGGTACTCATAAGGTAGGCATAAAGGGCGACAACGGTCATATCTATATTGACAAGATAAAGATAACCCCGGCTCCTGCTATCGACCTTTCACAGTATGAGGTATCAAATCAGCTTTCAAATCCTAACGCTTCTGACGAGGCAAAAAGACTTTATAACTTCCTTACGGACGTTTATGGCAAGTATACTATCTCAGGTCAGTTTTCAGGAGATAACGAGGGCAAGGACTGCCGTGAGTTCAAGGAGATAAAGAAGCATACAGGCAAGACGCCTGCTATACTTGGTCTTGACGTTTCAAACCTTTCAAACAGCGCACTTTCACATGGCGCAGGCGGCGGAGATATGGTGCCATTGCAGGCTATGGACTGGTACAACAACGAAAATGGTATAGTTTCACTTTGCTGGCATTGGTATGCCCCTGATAAAAACCTGGAAAAGAACGGCGGAGCATGGTGGCAGGGCTTCTATTCTGAATACACAGACTTCGACCTTGCAAAGGCTCTCAGCGGTGAGGACAAAGAGGGCTACGATTCTATCATAGCAGACCTTGACCATATGGCAGGGGTACTTAAAGAGCTTGCAGACGCAAACGTGCCTATACTTTGGCGACCTCTCCACGAGGCGGCAGGCGACCCTAAGTATCCTGGCAACGCATGGTTCTGGTGGGGTTCAGCAGGAAAGGACGCATATATTCAGCTTTGGCAGCTCATGTATGACAAGTTCACAAACGAGTATGGTCTTAACAACCTCATCTGGGTATGGAACGCACAGAATCCTGACTGGTATCCGGGTGATGAGTATGTTGACATCATGGGCTATGACTGTTATCCTGCAGAGCAGGACAGCTCTTCACAGAAGTGGTATTATGACCTTGTGAAGTCAAGCACATCCACAAAAAAGATAATCGCAATGACAGAGAACGGCTCGATGTTCGACCCTGACGGAGCATTCAACGACGGCACACGCTGGGCGTGGTTCAGTACATGGAACGGCGAGTTCTGTATCAAGGATAAACAGCTTTCAGATCAGTACACCACATTTGACGAGTGGAACAAGATCTACAACAGCGAAAGAGTTCTTACCCTTGACGAGCTTCCAAACCTGAAATGCTATCCAATGGATACTGAAAAGTATCTGGAGGAGCATAAATAATTTCGGATAATAACAGTAGGGGCGAACAGTGTTCGCCCGTTACTTTGCACATTTTCGACCAATTCAAACAGGCTTGAACTCAACTTACAAAAATTGTTGATATCATGGCGGCAATATGCGGGCGACCTAAGATCGCCCCTACATAACAAAACTGCGGACAGTGTTTAAACTATCCGCAGTTTTTATTTTTATCATTACAATGCTTGTGCCAAAGGCGGGCGAACGCTGTTCGCCCCTACAATATAGACCTTGTGGAGTATTATCAGCTATAAATATTCAGTATGCAAGGTGCAACATAAACCACTATCATCACAATGGTTCCCGCACCGATAACAGCCACAAGTGCAGCGGCTTCCAAAGTTTCTCCGAATTTCAGTTTCTTTCTTATGAAGAAATATCCCGCTGTCAGCGCAATGCCTGCGATAGTCAGTGCAAGACCTGCATAAAAGCCATTTGGCACGCTTGTTACAGTTATTGTGTTCTCGCCCTCCTGCAAGTCGAAGCTTACAAGGTCACCGAAAACCTTGTCATATGAAACAGCCTTGCCGTTGACCTTTATTTTCAGACCCTCCTGATATGGTATCTGAAGCACACATTTCTGTCCTGCCTTTGCGTTCACGCTTCCTGAAAGCTTGCCGTCAATGTCTGTAAGACCGGCGGTCTGTGCCTGCTCAAGTGCCTTTTCAAGAACATTGTGGTGAAGCCCGAAAACACCATAGGAACGGCAGTTGGTGATGTCTTTCTTCAAGGTCACACGCACGTTGACGTGTTCATTTTCAAATTCCCCAAGCTTCAAAAGCCCGTTGCTCGATTGCGACGGATAATCCATCTGCATTACCTGACCGTTCACTGTTACCATGAAGCTTCCGTTTATATCCTCGCTGAGGCTGTTTGAAAGCTTGTCGAAGCAGTCAAAATAAAGTGTCTGCTTGTCTGTCACATCTATGCTGTAGTCCATGTAGGCTACATCGCCTGTGGTGTTGAGGGTGTAGTTCGGCTTAAAGTTACTGTCGTCCTGCACACCATAGATCGTGGTGTATTCGTAGTCTGTGATAAGCTCGTCACGGTTGCCGCCGAAAAGCTGTTCAAAAAGCTTTTTCTGAACGTCGCTTCTTGTGCCTGTGGAAAGCTCCTCACTGCCGCTCAGGTCAGCGTCGGTCACAATGCCAAGTGGGAGATAGTATTCTGTCGGCACTATCTCGTAGGTATCGTTTGAATATACAGCGTCAGCCGAGCCTGTATTTTTTTCAATAAGATATTTTACTGACAGCAAAGCGTCAGTAAGCTCCGTTCCGCCATATGAGCCTACCTCCATCCAGTAGGAGGAGTAACCAAGCTGCTTCATCATGTACATATAATCACGGCTTGTGAGGGAGGTGTAGTGGCTCAGGGAATTGTATCCCATTGAACCGACCAGATTGACCTCGAAAAGCTTGCTTGCGGTCTTTACTCTGTAAAAGCCCTCTGTTTCGTCAAGTCTGTCTGAAAGATCCATTATCTTCTGATGATTAGCCGCACGCTGAGGATTGTTCATGCTTGGGGATACCATATAAATGTTCACGTTTGCGTAGGACTCAGCCGCAACGAACATTGCAAGGAAGACAGCAAATATCTTCTTTGATATCCAGCCTTTTTTGTGTAGCAGAACGACAATCGCATAAAATGCCGCCGCCACAATGAAAAATTCAAGGCAAAGCTCAAAGGCGGTGCTGTCCTGCCAAAGGCTTGAGGTGTATTTTGATATTCCCGAGCGGTTGTTTTCAACAAAGCCCTCTGAGAAGTTGTAAAAGCCGTAGATAAGTGCCGCAAGTATTAGGAAGATAACAAAGTGGTCGCAGTTTTTCTTTCCTTTTGCCACTGCGTTTTCCGATGAAAGGAAATATCCTGCGCAGATAAGTGCAAAGAAAATGGTGATGAAAGCGTATCTGCATGGGAATGACATATAGCTTCCTGTGTGCCACATAAGGTTCGCAGGCTCTATTAAAATAGGTACGAGCATCAAAAAGAGCATTATAAGGTCGGTGTTAAGACGCTTGCTCCTCTTTTTGCCGTCAAGAAGAAATACCGCAACTATAACTATGACCGAAGCCGTTGACAACAGCAGGCAGAAGGTCGTGTAGTAGTTTGTGATGAATGAAGAAGTCTCAAGCTGTTCGATAACTGACTTTGAACGTCCGCTTGACAAAAACTGCAGGAAGCATGGTATCCATACCACCGCCGAAAGCAATGCACCAAGGAGCGAGCCTATAACAAATCTGCATGGAACGTCCTTGTATTTTTCCTCCTTGCGGTAACGCCAGCAGCAAAGAGCCATGAAAATCAGTATGAAAACAACGATCATGTAGCTGATGTAGTAGTTCACTATCATCATAAGTGTGAGCATGACAGTGTACGGGATAATGCGCTTTTTCTCGAAAAGCTCCCTGAATGCCACCATAAGAAGAGGGAAAAGATACATCATGTCAAGCCATATGTTGTTCTGATAATAGAACATTCCATAGCCGCAGAATGCGTATATGACGCTGAGTACAGCGCCAATATAAGGGTCGAGCTTTTTTTGACAGGAGCGGAAATATATCTGCGCCGTTACAGCCGCTGTCATCATTTTAAGCACTGTGAGAATGTTGACGAGGTAGATTATGTCAGCCTTGTCAACAAAAAGCACAAGCAAAGTGTAGGGGCTTGCGATAAAGAAGAAGAAAACGCCCCACAGGTCCATTCCTCCTGCATTGTGGAAGTTAAGGAACATTCCGTCCTTGCCTGTGAAAATATCCTTGAAGTCGGTGAGCAGAGGTATCACCTGCTGTGACATATCACACCATGATACAGTGCCGTCACCAAAAGGGTAAAGCCCATGCCGATAAAAAGCAAATCCCATTATGAGCAATACAGCCAGATGTGGGATGATAAAGGGCAGAGCTTTTTTCAGCTTATCCATTTTGTTCAGTCCTCCATACATAACATAGTTTTTATATTTTTCTTTAAAAAAACATTATAATTATACTCCATTAAGAGCCAAAAATCAATATTAAATAAGCCAACTTTAGGCTTCGTATGATGAAAATTATGTGAAAAACATGGTCTGATGTTGATTTTTTTGCAGTGAGGTGCTATAATAGGCTAGTGAAAAGGCAGAAGTGCCATTATTAATGATCGAAAGGACGATAAAAATGAAACTTAAAAAGCTATTCAGAGCATTGGCTCTTTGCACAGCAGGCGTGCTTGCCTGCGCAATTCTTACAGCCTGCGGAGATAAGGGTGACAGCTCATCACAGGCCTCTGCGGCTGACACTGACAAGAAGTTCGTTATCACGCTTTATGCCAATGACGCACCTATCACCTGCGAGAACTTCGAGAAGCTGGTAAAGGAAAAGTTCTATGACGGACTTACTTTCCATAGAGTTGTAGATGGCTTTATGGCACAGGGCGGTGACCCTAACGGTGACGGCACAGGCGGAAGCAAGGAAACTATCAAGGGCGAGTTCTCAGCAAATGGCGTTGAAAACAGCTTGAGCCATACAAGAGGCGTTGTTTCAATGGCAAGAGCAAGCGATATGGACAGTGCTTCAAGCCAGTTCTTTATCTGCTACAGCGATAAGGATACCTTTCTTGACGGTCAGTATGCGGCTTTCGGCATGGTAACAGAGGGCATGGACGTTGTTGATGACTTTCTTAAAGTTGAGAGAACAACAGGTTCAGACAACGCACAGTCAAAGCCTGTTACGCCTATCACTATCGTAAAGGCTGAAATGATAGATGATGACGTAGACGGCAATCACAGAGTTCAGTTCACAATGAATTTCTAAGCTGATTTTCACAAAGAGGTGTCCCCATTGGGTGGATACCTTTTTTGTTTACTAAAATGGTTTGGCAAAACAAAAAATTCATAATTTATATATTAAATCACTGATAAAAGCTATTGCAAAAAGCCGTGTGTTCAGTTATAATATATGATATAGGTTTATGCACAGCCGGTATTGGAGGGCTGTCGCTATCAATTTTTGAAAGGAATGTATGTTATGAAGAAATTTGCAGCAGGACTTATTGCAGTGGCAATGAGCGTTACAATGCTTGCAGGCTGCGGAGTGCCTGCTAATACAGTTCACAGCGTTGACGATCTGGAGGGCAAGACTATCGGAGTTCAGCTTGGAACAACAGGCGATATCTATGCCGAGGACGTTAAGGACGCTAAGGTAGAAAAATACAACAAGGGTGCTGATGCTGTTCAGGCTCTGAAGCAGGGCAAGATAGACGCTGTTATAATCGACGCTGAGCCTGCTAAGGTATTCGTTGAGAAGAACGACGACCTTGAAATACTTGACGAGCCTTTTGCTGAGGAAGAATACGCTATCGCTATGAAGCTTGACAACACTGAGCTTCAGACAGCTGTCAACGGTGCTCTCAAGGAGCTTAAGGCTGACGGAACACTTGACGCTATCAAGGCAAACTACGTTGGCGAGAACGCTGGCAAGAACCCATACAAGTCCCCTGATAATGTTAGCAGAGATAAGGGTACGCTTGTAATGGCAACAAACGCTGAGTTCCCTCCATACGAGAGCAAGGAGAACGATAAGGTCGTTGGTATCGACGCTGATATGATGCAGGCAGTTTGCGACAAGCTTGGTTATGAGCTTAAGATAGACGATATGGCATTTGATTCTATCATCTCAGCCGTTCAGTCAGGCAAGGCAGACGTTGGCGTTGCAGGTATGACAGTTACACCTGACAGAGAGAAAAACGTTCTTTTCTCTGACACTTACACATCATCAAGTCAGGTAATAATCGTAAGAAAGAAATAATTTTTCACACTTCGGCTGTCGTAGAGCGGCAGCCGAAATTATTTTGATAAAGAACAGGAAGTGCTGAATTGAACAAATTCATCGACGATTTCCAGCAAAATTTTTTGGACGAGAGCCGTTGGCATTATCTTACCAATGGTCTTAAAACAACACTTATCATAACCTTCTTTGCGGTCATACTTGGCTTTGTGTTGGGATTTCTTGTGGCTATAGTCCGCTCTACTCATGATAAGACAGGCAAAATGAAGATACTCAACGCCCTTTGCAGAGTGTATCTTACAGTGATAAGAGGAACTCCTATGGTAGTTCAGCTCCTTATAACATATTTTGTTATTTTTGGAAGTGTGAACATAGACAAGACTCTTGTGGCTGTGCTTGCATTCGGCGTGAACTCAGGCGCATATGTGGCTGAGATAGTCCGTTCAGGTATCATGTCAGTTGACAACGGTCAGTTTGAAGCAGGAAGAAGCCTTGGCCTTAGCTATCGTCAGACAATGATATCAATAGTTCTTCCGCAGGCTTTCAAAACTGTTCTGCCTGCCCTTGCAAACGAGTGCATAGTTTTGCTTAAAGAAACCTCTGTTGCAGGATATATCGCAATTCAGGACCTTACAAAGGGCGGAGATATAATCCGTTCTCAGACGTTCTCGGCATTCATGCCGCTTATAACAGTTGCACTTATTTACCTTATAATGGTAGTTGTGCTTACTCATCTGGTAGGAAAGCTTGAAAGGAGGCTGTCGCAAAGTGATAGACGTTAAACATCTCAGCAAGTCTTTCGGCGAGGTTGAAGTGCTGAAAGATATAAACGAAACTATCGACAAGGGCGAAAAGGTCGTTATCGTTGGTCCGTCAGGCTCAGGAAAATCCACCTTTCTCCGCTGTCTTAACCTTATGGAAAAGCCGACCTCAGGAGATATTTTCTTCGAGGGCGAGAACATCACTCAGGCGAACGAGCATGAAATGAACAAGCTCAGACAGAGAATGGGCATGGTTTTTCAGCATTTCAACCTCTTCCCACATCTTACAATAAAAAAGAATATCACTCTCGCCCCTGTGAAGCTTGGCCTTATGACAGCCGATGAAGCCGACAAAAAGGCGGAGGAGCTTTTGGAAAGAGTTGGTCTGCCTGATAAGGCTGACGAGTATCCTTCAAGGCTCTCAGGCGGTCAGAAGCAGAGAATAGCCATCGCACGTTCACTGGCGATGAACCCTGAAGTAATGCTTTTTGACGAGCCTACTTCTGCACTTGACCCTGAAATGGTGGGCGAGGTGCTGGAGCTTATGAAACAGCTTGCAACCGACGGAATGACAATGGTTGTCGTTACCCACGAAATGGGCTTTGCAAGGGAAGTTGCTTCGAGAGTTCTGTTTATGGCAGACGGAAAAATACTCGAGCAGAACAAGCCGTCAGAGTTCTTTGCACACCCTGAAAATCAGCGTTTGAAAGATTTTCTCTCAAAAATCATATAGAAGTCAACACCGCACAATGGAAGCCTATCGTCTTTGTGCGGTGTTTTTTTTGTTTGCAAAGGTCTAAAATGCTTGACATTATGGGCGTTATGGTCTATTATTATTTTATACGACTTTATTTTAATAGGAGATACATAAATGAGTTTAAAAAACGCTTTCACCATTATTTTCGGCAAGCTTATGGTTAAAACTCTGCACCTGCTGGGCAGGGACGCAGGTAACTTTCCTGGGCTTGTGCTGTGGACTATAAATAAAGACTGCCTTAAGGCTTTCAAGGTGGATTGCCCTATCGTCGCCGTCACAGGCACCAACGGCAAGACCTCTGTTACAAACTATCTCAGCCACATTTTTGCAAGCGGTGGAAAGAAGATAATCACAAACCCGGAGGGAAATAACCTTGATACGGGCATATGCTCACTCCTGCTCAATCACTGCGATATGAGGGGAAGAGTCCATGCCGATTATCTTGTGCTTGAAACTGACGAGTCCCACGTTCCTGTGGTCTATTCAAAGCTCAATTTGCAGACCCTTGTTCTGCTGAATTTCTTCCGTGACCAGCTTGACAGAAACGGCGAGGTGGAAACACTCATTCTCAAGGTGAAAAAGTTCCTTGAAACATTTGAGGGCAACGTTGTTCTCAATGCCGATGACCCAAACGTGGCAAGACTTGGACTTGCTAACCCCAATAATAAGAATATCCACTATTTCAGCGTTGACAGATATCAGGGCGCAACGGATAAGCCTTATGAGGTGGGCGAGGGCAAGTTCTGTCCTTTCTGCGATACTGAGCTTGTCTATGACTATTATCAGTATTCACATATCGGCAAGTTCCATTGTCCAAAGTGTGGTTTTGGCAATATCGAGCCTGAGGTGGAGATAAAGAACGTTGACCTGACTGTTCCGTCCTTTGAAGCAGACGGGGAAACATATAAGACCGCTCATAACAGTATCTATTATATGTATAACATGGCGGCTGTCTATACCGCCGCAAAGCTTTATAACTTTGATAAGGCTATATTGCATGACACTTTTGAGCATTTCGAGGTGAATAACGGCAGACTTGAACGCTTTGAGGTTGACGGCTCAAGCCTTCTTGTGAACCTTGCCAAAAACCCTGTTGGCGCAAATATGACCCTGCGTGTGATGAACGAGCAGGCCGGCTCAAAGGAACTGCTTTTTGTCCTTAACGATAACCTTGCAGACGGCCATGACGTTTCATGGATATGGGATATAAATTTCTCCGTGTTCAATAATGTTGACAGAGTTGTGACTTCTGGTACGAGAGCATATGATATCGCCATAAGAATAAAATGCTCAGGCTATGACCCTGACAAGATATTCGTTTATCCTGATCTTGACGAAGCAACAGCGTCACTCTTTTCCACAAAGGGAGATAAGTTCGCCATAGCCAATTATACCGCTATCCAGCCGACAAGAGCCGCAATAAAAAGATACAAGAGCCTGAAAGAAAACGGGGAGGAAAAGTAAAATGGAAAAGCTGAAAATTCTTCATATGTATCCTAATATGCTTGACCTCTATGGCGACAGCGGCAACGTTGAAGTGCTTTCATACCGCTGTAAAATGCGTGGCATAGAGCTGGAAGTTTCAAAGCATCTTATTGGTGACAAGGAAACTGATTTCACCCAGTATGATATCATCTATCTTGGCGGCGGTGCTGACTTTGAACAGCAGATACTTGCCGATGACCTTGTTTCCTGCAAGGACAGTATCATTGAAGCTTATAAGGCAGGAACATTTTTCCTGATGATATGCGGTGGCTATCAGCTCATGGGTCAGTATTATAAGGACTCAAACGGTGAGAAAGTGCCGGGATTGGGGCTTTTTGATTACTATACTGTGGCGTCTACCGATAAAAGATGCAGATGTATCGGTAATATCGTCATTGAGGCTCAGCTTGACGGCGAGAAGTATAAGGTCATAGGCTTTGAAAACCATGGCGGACAGACCACCAACGTCAAGTCACCATTCGGAAAAGTCCTCTCAGGCAACGGCAACGAGTTTGAAAGCAGTACCGAGGGCTATATGGAAAAAAGCGTTATCGCAACCTATCTCCATGGTCCGCTCCTGTCTAAAAATCCAAAGGTCAGCGACTATGTTATTTCATACTGCATGAGCCGTAAGCTTGGCGAAAAGTATATCCCTGCACCTATAAACGATAAGCTTGAAGAAGATTGCCGCAAACAGCTTTTTGAGAGGCTTGGTGTGTAAAAATGTTTTCACTGTTCAAAAAGAAGCAGGCTCAGAGCGAACCTCCGCTGAAAAAGAAAATAAAGGATATGAAGTGCAGAAAAATAAACTACGTTGACGAGGGCTTTGATACCCTCGCATCGGAAATGTCTGCCGACCCGAAAGCTATTCTCAGGCTCAAGCCTGTGAACTATTATGCCATAAAAAATAAATATATCATGGGAAAAGTTTATACGTCTGAGGATCATCAGGAGAATTATGTGCAGTTTTTCAGATACGAGTATGAACACGAGTGCGGAAAAACTGATATCTACCCCCTAAGTGCAGAGCTTATGTCAAAGGCTCTTGCAAAGGTGGGCATAATAATAGACCTGAAAGCCCTTGCCAAAGACCAGTGAGGAAACGAAAATGGCTTCAAAACTTGACGAATTTGATATGAAAGCCCCTGTGGCTGACCTGCTTTATCCCTCTGTGGAAAAGCACAACGCAATGAAAAAAAGAGCTGCCGCCCTTGAAAAGCTCCCCAGAGCCTTTGTTGACAATCTGGAGCTTGAAAAGGTGGCTGATTTTATCACGCCCCATTACCAGTATCGTGTAATGAGGCTTTTTTGTGAGGTTTGCGACGATGAGGAGGTAATAAACTACCGCCTTGATATCCTTGACGATTTCATAAGGCTTCCGTCATTGTCTGCCACCATACGCAAGGTGATAAACGTCATGGTGGAAAATGACAGAAAGAACATCTATAATCTTACTACTCCCGACAGCTTTTCACAGCTTGATGATGCCATAAGCGGCTTTGACGCTTACATACAGTGCATGGAGATAATGCACGATTTTTATGGGAAAATGAAAGATAAGATACACTCAGAGGGCGTAAAAAAGCTTTTTGCGTTTTTTGAGGAGCATTACGGTGACAAGCATTATATATCCCTGAAGGGTGAGATAGAGAAGCTTAAAAAGGCACTCTATGACCGCATACGAAGCGTTACAGTGGCAATAAACCTCGATGAAAGGCTAGTTCCTGTTTCAGCAGGCATTATAGAGCTTTCAAAGGAGCGTTACGATATAAAGCCGTCCCTTGTTGACAGGATACTTTACCATGGGGCAAAGTTCAACGATAAGGCTGTTGTGAAAAATCTCAGAAAAAAGTATAATGACAGCGAGGTGTCTGACGATAAGCTTATCAACACTGTGGATAAGACCCTTTTTGACGAGCTTAGCGATCTTACTGATACTTTTGTGAAAATGATAGACAAAGTGCTTGCAGAGTATCAAAAAGCAGGCATTGCCGATATGCGCTATATAGACTATCAGCTTGAATACTACATGGGCGCAGTGGCTGTGATAGAAGCCTGCGAAGATCAGGGACTTAAAATGTGCCGTCCGAAAATTCTTCCTGCAGGTGAGAGAAAAGCCGTCATAAAGGATATCTTTGATCCTGTTTATTTCCGTGAAGCCAGGATATATAATCTTGACCACAAGGAGAAAAAATCCGTTGTCACAAACGATATCACCATGGGAGGTGACAGCGAGGGCTTTTATGTGCTTACGGGCGCAAACAACGGCGGAAAGACCACATTTCTCCGTGCGGTCGGTCTGTGTCAGATAATGGCGCAGACAGGACTTTATGTGCCTGCTTCATACTGTGAGATATCCCTTGTGGACTATATCTACACTCAGTTCCCACAAGAGGAAAAAACAGGTATCGACACAAGCCGTTTCACCACAGAGATAAAAGAGTTCCGTGAAATAAGCGACACTATCACAGCAAACAGCCTGCTTCTTATGAACGAGTCTATCCAAAGCACAACCCCCAGGGAGTGCGTTGAGGTCGCCTGCGAGCTTTTGAGGATATTCTGCAAAATGGGCGTAAGAGGAGTTTTTGCAACACATCTTGTGGATATCGCATACAAGACCGTGGAGCTTAATAAAGACAGCACGCTCAGAACAAAGCTTGCAAGCATTGTCGCCGACGCAGATGATGAAACAGGAGAGCGAAAGTATAAGATAGTCCGTGGAATGCCCCGTGACAACAGCTTCGCTCAGACTATCCTTAAACAATACGGCATAGATATGGAAACGATAGAAAAGCGTATAAGAGAGAATAAAGCCTGACTATTACAAAATTGTAACCATACTTGAAAATTTCTTTGATGTGTGATATACTGAAACATACAACTATGAAGACAGGAGATAAAACCATGAAAAAGATACATAGAACATTGAGCCTTTTTACAGTCGCTGCAATGTGCACCGCACTTCTCTGCTCATGCGGAGAGGTGCCTGACAGTTCACAGACCGACAGCAGTTCAAAGGCAGTCACAACTACAACAGCCGATACAACGGCTGATACAACCACCACAGGGGAGGCGAGCAGTACAGCTTCTGCCACTTCTGCACCTGACAGCAGTGTTTCAGACAGCTCATCAGCGGTAACGGACGATACAAAGACGAACGGCATCACACCTGCCATGTGGAAAGTGACTTCACCTGAGGGCAACACAATGGTAATGCTCGGCTCTTTCCATGCACTGAAAGACGAGTGCTATCCGCTCCCTGAGGCAGTAACAAATGCGTACAACAAAGCTGATATACTTGCAGTGGAGTGCGATATAACCTCCACAAGCGAGGACGGCGAGTATATGAAAAATCTTATGAAGCAAATGCTTTATAATGATAACACAAAGCTCAGCCAGCATATTTCCGAGGAAGCATATTCAGCACTGCAAACATATCTCGGCTATTGGGGCATGGATATTTCCGCCCTGGAGGTCTACAGACCATGGGCTGTTTCAAGCACTCTTGATACCCTGCTTATTCAGGATTCCGGCTTTGACTCGGAAAAGGGTCTTGACAACTACCTTCTTACCACCGCCCATGCAGACGGTAAGGAGATATATGAAGTTGAGTCGGTGGATTTCCAGATGAATCTGCTCATAAACTTCTCTGACGATATCTATGACCTTATGTTCAGAAGCTACGAGGGTGAAACCAAGGAGAGCCAAAAGCAGGCTCTTGAAGACCTCTATACCGCATGGAAGTCGGGAGATATCGAAACCTTCCTTGAGGAAGATAACGAGGAGGAGCTTGCAGGCTATACCGAGGAGGACAAAAAGATCGCCGAGGATTATAATAACCAAATGCTCTATGACAGAAACAAGAACATGGCAAAAGCTGCCGAGGATCTTATGTCTCAGGGCAAGAACGTGTTCTATGTTGTTGGTGCGGCACACTATGCAGGCGAGGGAGGAATAATCGACCTGCTTGAAAAAGACGGCTACACAGCCGAGCGTGTGCAGTATTGATAGACTTATAGATTTGTATAGGGAAAAGGGGTAAAAAATAAATGCCACATTCATCAGGGGGAGGCTCTCACGGAGGAGGATCACACGGAGGCTCGCATCACAGCAGCCATTCACACGGAGGCTCAGGAAGAAGCTCACGCCACGTAAGAAGCACCTATTTCCCGGACGCAAGAAGATATGTATATTATGATCATCACAGACCTGTCTATGTCTATGCAGACTATGACATAACCGAAAAAAGAAGCCCTTTGAGATTTCTTATGCTGCTTTTCTATCTGCCGTTTATTTTATTCACATTTTCTATGTTTGCCGAGGCTTATCATCACCCTCATAAGCTTCCCCAAAACTATGATTATAAAATAGTTGTGGAGGATAAAGCAAATGTCCTTGGCAACACCGCAGAGCTTAGAAACTCGCTGGTGGCATTTTATAACCGCACCGGTATCTCACCTGCGGTCATAACAGTGGAAAATTCCGATTGGCAGGGGAATTATTCAGACCTTGAAAACTATGCCTATGATCTGTATGTGAACCACTTTGCGGACGAGAGCCATTGGCTCATAGTTTACTCTACTCCTGACGGCTATTCTTCCTCTGACGGCTTTGAGGATTGGTATTGTGAGGGTATGCAGGGCAATGATACAGATGATGTTCTGACAGAATCAGTAACGAACAGCTTCAATGACGAGCTGCAGAAAAATCTCACGGCGAGAACACGCTATACAGTGTCCTCGGCTATCAGCACATCATTTGACGACCTGACGCCTACCGTAATGAAGAGTAAAGTAAATTGGACTATGCTATTTACTTCGATCGCCATTCTGGCCTTTGTGTGTCTGCACGCCTGCCTTATGATAGGTATAAATCCAAAGGCGAGAAAATATGCCAAAGCAAAGCCATGTTCTGACGCAGCTCAGGAAAAAGCCTGCGAATATTGCGGCTATACCTATGTCGTAGACACCTGTACAGAATGTCCTCATTGCGGAGCGCCTATCCCACCAGAGGATCAGCCTGGGGCACGATTTACTTGATAAAAAAGTCACCGCCTGAGAAGCTATTTCTCTCAGGCGGTTTTGTTTGTCATTTTTAGCCGTACATCTCTGTCTGCTCAGCGTAGCTGTAGATTATCTCGGAGTCAGGGTCAATGGCAACTCCCTTTGCGTGGAAAAGCTCTGTTATGGTGACGAACTCGTAGCCCTGTTCTTTGAGGGCAGGGATTATCTTATCAAGGGCTTCAACTGTCTGAACGTTTCCGTTCATATCGTGAAGCAGGATAATTCCCCCGTCCCTAGCCTGTGCAAGCACCTTTTCAACACGCTCCTCAACGCCTATGGCATTGTTATAGTCCTCTGCGCCGTATCCGCATATAAACGGCATATCTATAACGTCAAACATTGTCTGGTTCACCGCAATATATGGCGGACGGAAAAACTGTGGACGTTCGCCAACAGCCTCTTCCACCTTGTCAGAGGTAAAGTCTATCTCGGCTTTTATTTCCTCTGCGGTCATTTTTGTCATGTCAGGGTGGCTCTGAGAGTGGTTTTCAATGTCACAGCCCATGTTGTAAGCACGCTTCATGACCTCTGCACTCTCGTCTGTGATGTTGTTTCCGATAACGAAAAACGAAGCCACAATGCCGTGTTCTTCAAGTTTGTCAAGGACAAGGGGAGTTGTGTCAGTGTTAGGGCCGTCATCAAAAGTGAGGGCTATCACTTTTCCGTAGTCAGACTTGTCACGAAGCTGTCTGCGCTTATTCTGTGAACTGCTGTCCTCAGCCTTTGAGCTTTCTTTTTCCAGACTGCTGTTTTCGCCAGTCACACAGCCCACTCCCATAGCAAGGCTGAAAGCCACAGCACCCATAAGAATAGTTTTAAGCACCTTTTTCATAAGATTTTCTCCTTTGTTTTTATTATCTATATGATAGCATATTCCCCCATGATTTTCAATAGAATTTGATGATAAAGCAACAAAAAAACGAGCGGTCAAAAACCGCCCGTCAAATGTCTTTTATTTTTCAGAATGTTTCTTGTCCTTGAAGAATTTTCTGTATATTGCCACTGTTATAACAGCATAAATCGTTCCCGTTAGAACGCCTGCGATAACGTCAAATGGATAGTGTACCCCAACATACAGCCGTGAGAACGCAATGAGTGTTGCCACTATAAGTGCAGGCACGCCATATTTTTTCGGCATCTCCATGAACATTACCACCGCCACTGCAAAGGAGGCTCCCGAATGTCCCGAGGGAAAGGAGAAGTCCGATTGTGCCCCTATTATCCTGTTAAGCCCCTCTACCACCTCGTAAGGTCTTGTTCTGGCAATAATGTTTTTGAGAATGATGTTGTTTATAAGAAAAGTCACCGCAAGGGAGCATGAACACACGATGCCTGTTGTTCTAGTCTTTTTCAGTATGAGAAGTAAAACGCATATGCCTATCCATAACGCACCTCCGTTTGCAAGATATGTTATGAACTTCATTATGGGGTCGAGCCACCCTGCACGCAGGTTGTCCTGTATCCATAACAGTATGTCGCCGTCTAGTTTAAGTAAGGTGTCTAACATTTATCCTCCTGCCATTTATGTAAATCTATCCCTTGAATATATTTACATCAAAACTGACAAGCCCGTCAAAAAACGAGCCTGTCCTTTGTGTATTAATGCTTTAGTTCATATTTTCGCAAATTAATATTATGATAAGTTCATTTTCGTGTATAAAAAGCTTAAAATCATGTGTCATACCCTTAACAAATTCAATTTGCATAGAAATTTGATTTCCAATTACAGCTTAACAGGCTCTATCTTCCAGATGTTTTCTGCATAGTCCTTGATAGTTCTGTCAGATGAGAACTTGCCTGCATTGGCAATGTTCAGCCAGCACTTCTTAGCGAATGCAAGCTTGTCCTTGTAGTCTGCGTTGACCTTGAGCTTTGCCTGAACATAGCTTTCAAGGTCGCCAAGAACATAGTAGTGGTCAGGAACGTGCCAGCTTGCACCGTCAGTGAGAGCCTTGTAAAGCTCCTTGAAGCTGCCCTCCTCGTTGGACGGAACGCCGCCGTCTGAAAGGCTGCCGTCAATAAGCTTGTCAAGAACACGCTTTATCTTGTCGTTTGAGAAAAGTATCTCCCTAGGGTCATACTTTGGCATTATCTCAGCCAGCTCCTCTACTCTTGCACCGAAGATGTAGTTGTTCTCCTCGCCTGCCTCCTGAACGATCTCAACGTTAGCTCCGTCATAAGTTCCCAGTGTAACAGCACCGTTGAGCATAAGCTTCATGTTGCCTGTACCGCTTGCTTCAGTGCCGGCAGTAGATATCTGCTCTGAAACATCAGCCGCAGTAACAAGCTTTTCCGCATAGGAAACGTTGTAGTTCTGTACGAAAACCACCTTGATAAGGTCTTTTGTGTCAGGGTCAGCGTTCACAAGCTTGCTTATCTCGCCAATAAGCTTGATGATAGCCTTAGCCCTCCTGTATCCCGGTGCAGACTTAGCACCGAAAATAAATGTTGTCGGTGTGAAGTCCTTTATAGAGCCGTCCTTGATACCATAGTAGATATACAGTATAGACAAAGCGTTAAGGAACTGCCTCTTGTATTCGTGCAGACGCTTGATCTGAATGTCAAAAATAGTGTTCGGGTCGATGTCAACACCGTCATGCTCCTTTACAAAAGCGGCAAGGCGGTTCTTCTGAGCCTCCTTAACAGCCATGAACTCGTTAAGAACAGCTTCATCATCAGCATATTTTTCAAGCTTTTTAAGCTCGTCCAAGTCCTTCACCCAATCTGCATTGCCAAGAAGCTTTGTGATAAGTGCGGAAAGCTCAGGGTTGCAAAGTGCAAGCCAACGTCTTTGTGTGATACCATTGGTCTTGTTCTGAAATCTCTCAGGATAAAGCTCATACCAATCCTTAAGAGCGTCCTTTTTCAGTATCTCAGTGTGGATAGCCGCAACGCCGTTTATATAGCTTGAAACATAGATAGCCATAAACGCCATTTTCACCATGCCGTCGCCAACAGGAGAAAGCTTAGAGATATACTCTCTGTCCTTTTTGAGAGCGTACATATCCTTTATAAAACGCTCGTTTATCATAAGGATATATGTGTAGACCTCAGGCACTACCTTTTCCACAAGTCTGCAATCCCACTTTTCAAGAGCCTCAGCCATGATAGTGTGGTTTGTGTAGTTAAAGACCTTGTGGGCGATCTCAAAAGCCTTGTCAAAGTCATAGCTATGCTCAGCACAAAGCTGTCTTATAAGCTCAGGCACAGCGATAACAGGGTGAGTATCGTTAAGCTGGATAGTAATATAGTCGCCAAGGTTGTCAAGAGTGCCGAACTTAGCCAAATGCTTTTTGAGAATATCCGTCACAGAAGCGGAGGAGAAGAAATATTCCTGTTTAAGTCTGAGTATCTTGCCCTCTTCACAGTTATCGTTAGGGTAAAGCACCTTTGAGATGTTCTCAGCGTCATTTTTAGCCTTTACAGCACCATCATAGTTACCGCAGTCAAACTGAGCGAAGTCGAAATCCTCCACGCTCTCAGCCTGCCAAAGTCTGAGTGTGCCAACGTTCTTAGTGCCAAAGCCGATAACAGGCATATCATAAGGCACAGCATAAACAGTCTGGTCGCCATATTTAACGACTACCTTGTCATTTTCGCATCTCTTAGACCAAGGGTCGCCGTACTTAGTCCAGTTGTCAGCCTCTTCCTTTTGGAAACCGTCAACTATCTTCTGCTTGAAAAGACCATACTTGTATCTTATTCCGTAGCCGTCCAAAGGCAGGTCATGAGCGGCGGCGGAATCGAGGAAGCAAGCGGCAAGTCTGCCAAGACCACCGTTGCCGAGGGCAGCGTCCTCTATTTCTTCAAGGTCATTAAGACTTCTGCCGTGAGCCTTCAAAAGCTCGTCCACCTCGTCAGTGATACCAAGGCAAAGGAGATTGTTATAAACGGCTCTGCCCATAAGGAACTCCATAGAGAGATAGCAGGCTCTGCGGCTGTCAAGGTGAGCCTTTCTGCTGTTCTCCCAATCGCTGTCAATAAGCTCCATAACAGTAGCCGACAGGCTTTCGTGGAGCTGCCAAGGCAGAGCTTTTTCAACGCTCGTGCCAAACTTCTTTTTCAGGTCTTTACTAAGTTCGCTGTAAAACAGTTCTTTGTTCATTGGTTTTTTTATCCTTTCTGGTGTTTTATGTATTCTATTGTGCTTTTTTTATTTATCCGTATATTGTATGCGCAGGGGCGAACATTGTTCGCACGCATTTATCTTGCCTCTCAAATTTTCCGCCTGCCACCACATTGGATTTACACATTGTTAGGCAAACGCAACAAACTATTCCCCTACATCTTATTCAGGCAAGTTCTTCTTCCGCAAAATCGCTGTCGCTCTTTGCGGATCTACGTTGCGCTAAGGGATAGAAAAGCGGTGCAGATTTAATTCTCCGATATTACTTTTATCTGGTATCAAACTTTCATGTGCTTTTTGGTTTTATTCTGCACCGCTTAGTAGGCTTACGCCTATTGAGGCTCTGCCTCAAACTCCGCAGGGGCTTTGCCCCTTGACCCCACAAGCCCTCTAGCGTCGGGCTTGAGCCTGCGCTTTATTGCTCGCTACGCTCGGTGCTTGTGCACAACTCTGATAAGCTATGCACATTCCTCACTCCTCATTCCTCATTCCTCATTTATCCCTGCTCTATCTGCCATACACCGCTGTTATCTTCGCCAATCTCTCCGCCAAAGTATCATCAAGCTTATCAAAGCTTTCCAATCTCCACTTCCAATTTGCTCCCACTGTTGACGGTGTATTCATTCTGGCTTTATCGTCAAGGCAAAGTATATCCTGCATTTGTGCGATAGCTGTATCACACACGCTAGACCAACAAAGTCTTACCATTGCCCAAGGCACGAACTCGTCTTTTGTAACTCCAAGATAGTCCTTGCAGTAGCTTCTGGTCTTTTCGTCACAGCTCTTTATCCAGCCAAGTATGGTTTCGTTATCGTGCGTACCTGTATAGCAAATGCTGTTGGTGGTCTTAAAATTGTGGGGCAGATAGCCGTTTGTATTATCAGAATCAAAGCCGAACTCCAGCACCTTCATGCCAGGATATCCGCTTGCGTTGAGCATTTTTACAACGTGCTTTGTAAGAAAGCCCAAGTCCTCTGCGATTATCTTCACGTCCCCAAGCTGTTTTCTCACTTCTTTGAAAAGCCTCATGTCAGGACCTTTTCTCCACTTGCCCTTTTTGGCGTTCTTTGCACCGTATGGTATGCAGTAATAGCTTTCAAAGCCCCTGAAATGGTCTATTCTCACCACATCATAGGTGTCAGAAGCCGCCTTTATACGCTCTACCCACCAGCGGAATTTATCTCTTGCTATGTATTCCCAGTTGTAAAGAGGGTTGCCCCAAAGCTGACCGTCTGCCGTGAATGCGTCAGGTGGACATCCTGCCACCTCAACAGGCTTTTTCTCCTTGTCAAGGCTGAAATACTGCGGTGTACTCCACACCTCAACACTGTCATATGCCACATATATGGGGATATCGCCTATTATCTCGATGCCCTTTTCGTTGGCATAAGCTTTTAACTTTTTCCACTGCTGGAAGTATTTATACTGCACAAAGCACCAGAAGTCTATATCATTTGCATATTCTTTTCTAGCACTTTTTATCGCCTTAGGCTTGTACATTTTCAGCGGTTCGTCCCATTCATACCAAGCCTTGCCCTTGTTGGCAAATTTCAGTGACATAAACAAAGCGTAATCGTATATCCAGTCTTTGTTTTCCACCACGAATTTTGAGTATGCCTTTTCAGGCTTCTTGCGAAAACGCTTGTGTGCCGTCCTAAGCACCTTGAAAATGACCTCGTATATCTTGCCGTAGTCAACAGACCCTTTGTCATCGCCCCACTCAATATCCTTGTATTCCGCAGGTTTCAGATAACCCTCTTTCTCCAGAGCTTCAAGGTCTATAAAGTATGGATTTCCAGCGTGAACAGAAAAGCTCTGATATGGCGAATCACCATAGCTTGTAGGAGATATAGGAAGTATCTGCCAACATTTTTGGTGAGCCTTTTCAAGAAAATCCACAAAAGCATAAGCCTCCTTGCCAAGCTTGCCGATACCATAATCGTTAGGCAGAGAGGATATGTGCATTAAAATACCGGACTTACGCATAAAAATGCTCCTTTCATGTCAAAACCGCACCCATGTGAAAATTTCAGTGCAGTCACATATAATACATCATTATGATTATACTACTTTTCAGCCATTTTTGCAATAGAAAAACCGCCATATATTTCATTTTAGAAATAATTTCTCTAAACAGAAAAATCCCGAGGACGCAAACCCTCGGGATGATCTTTTATTCATGTGTTATCATCATAAGCACCGCAAAGTAGTGGAAAACACTTCCCGCAATGGTGAACAAATGCCATATTGAGTGAAAATATTTCTTGCTCTTTTTAACATAGAAAATAACGCCCACAGTGTAGAAAAGTCCGCCTATAAGAATAAACCACAAGGACAGAGGATAAACCTTTTCTATCATAGGCTTGACGGCGATTATAACTACCCAGCCCATTGCGATATAGCATACAACAGAAGGCTTGCGGAACTTTTCAAGGTCAATGGAGTTCAGCACAATGCCAAGAATAGCCGCACCCCAAACGATTCCGAAAAGAACCCAGCCAAACGCACCTCTCAAAGGCACAAGGGTGATAGGGGTGTAGGTGCCTGCGATGAGGAAGAAAATGGTGTTGTGATCCATTATCCTGAAAAACTTTTTGGCTTTTGGATTGGTGATAGCGTGATAAAGGGTTGACATGGTGTAAAGTATGATAAGAGAAGCTCCGAAAATAGCGGAGCTTACAACGCCCCAAGCGTTGGAGTAAATGGCAGCGAGAACGATAAGAACGGCAGTGCCGGCAATGGATAGCAGACCGCCTGCACCGTGTGAAACGGAGTTGAAGATCTCCTCGCCGAGGGTGTATCTTTTGGTTAGATCCTGAGATTGGATCTCAACAGGTTTTGACATAGTATCATTTCCTTTCCGATAGGACCGAGAATTTGCATATAAGTTTTATTACTATAGTATAGTAACATTTTTTTAGACACTTGTCAAGTTTAAATACAGGTGTAAAAAGTGAGGAGTGAGGAATTAGGAATTAGGAATGAGGAATGAGGAGTGAGGAATGATGAGTGAGGAGTGAGGAATGGGCAAAGCTGACCAGAGTTGTGCCCCAACACCGAGCGAAGCGAGCAAAAGGTCCAGGGGTGAAACCCATTGTGGGGGTCTGGGGGCAAAGCCCCTAGCGGAGCTTGAGGCAGAGCCTCAATAGGCGTAAGCCTACTAAGCGGTGCAGAACAAATCCAAAAAGCACATAGAACCCAAACATCAAATAAAACCAACATCGAAGCATAAACCTGCACCGCTTTTCTATCCCTTAGCACAACGTAAATCCGCAAAGAGCGAAGCGATTTTGCGGCACAGCAAACTCGCCCGAATAATCCGTAGGGGCGAACATCGTTCGCCCGCATGGTATGCAACCAGTACCATGTAAACAAAATACCCCCAATAACTTAAATCAAAAAAATTTTCAAACCCCCCTTGACAAAACATGAATATATGATATAATAAACATATGAACAGTTATTCATATGATGAATTGAAATGACCCATATCGAATATACTAAAACAATAATAAGAAAAGGAGAGCGAAAATAAATGAGCGAGAATACAGTAAAGCATGAGCATAAACAGTGCGGAGGAAAGAATATAGAGAAAATGGAGGAAATAGGGAAAACAATGCCCGTTGAGGAGGAGATATATGACGTGGCAGAGCTTTTCAAAGTCCTTGGCGACCAAACAAGAGTGAAAATACTCTTTACCCTTATAAAGGACGAAATGTGCGTGTGCGATATCGCAGAGCTGTTGGAAATGTCACAGTCAGCTATCTCGCATCAGCTGAGAGTGCTAAAGCAGGCCAGACTTGTGAAGTATAGACGTGAGGGAAAAACAGTCTATTATTCAGTTTCCGATGAACACGTCGCTGTCATACTCAATATGGGTATCGAGCATATCAGCGAGTAAAGAAGTGATCTGATCTTTGTAGTATAGGAGAATGTGAAATGAGTAAAATGACTTTGCTTCTTAAGGAACTCGATTGTCCTCATTGTGCGGAAAAGATCGAGAAACGTGTGGGCGAGCTTTCAGGCGTTAAAAGCTCTAACCTTGACTTTATCAATAAAAAGCTCACAGTTGATTTTGACGGCGATAAAAACGCCCTCTTTACCCAGATAGAAAACGTCGTCCATAAGCTTGAACCTGACGTTAGCGTGAAAGAGCTTGGCAATTGCGCTGAGAAAACTCTCTATCTGAAGCTGGAGGATCTCGATTGCCCTAACTGCGGTGAAAAGATAGCAAACCGTGTGGGTGAGCTTGCAGGCGTTATTTCATCAAACGTTGATTTTATCAGCAAAAAACTTACTGTCAAAACAGACGGCTCTAACCTTGACCTGCGTATCATGATAGAAGATACCGTCCATCAGCTTGAGCCTGATGTTACTGTTAAGGATTATGGTGCTCAGACAGCAGAGGAAGAGCCTGTGAATGACCATAAGGGCGAGATAGTCAAGCTTTCTGTGGCTATCGTGTTCTTTATCGCATCAATGCTTTTGGATAAGCTTGGAAGCGGCACTGTATGTGAGTATCTCAGTGCAGGCCTTGCAATAGTTGCTTACCTTATCGCAGGTCTTGACGTTGTTATCGCCGCTGTAAGAAACCTTGTTAAAGGCGAGGCTTTTGACGAGTCACTGCTCATGACTATCGCAACAGTTGGCGCATTTGCACTTAAAGACTTCCGTGAGGGTGCAGCCGTTATGCTGTTCTTCCAGGTGGGCGAGCTTTTCCAGACTATCGCAGTAGAGAAGTCAAGAAAATCTATCACAAAGCTTATGGAGCTTAAGCCTGAGTCTGTAACAGTAATGAGAAACGGCAAAACATACGAGCTTCCTCCTGAGGATATCCTCAAAGACGAGATAATTGCCGTAAAAACAGGCGAGAGAATACCTCTTGACGGTATCGTAACAGAAGGCGAATCAGAGCTTGATACATCAGCACTTACCGGTGAGTTTCTTCCGGTCGAGGTCAAAGCAGGGGACAGCGTCCTCAGCGGCTCAACAAACCTGAGAGGACTTCTCAAAGTTCGGGTCACAAATACCTTCCACGAGTCTGCAGTGTCGAAAATTCTCGATATGGTGCAAAACTCCAGCGAAAGAAAAGCCAAGACCGAAAAGTTCATCACACGTTTTGCAAGAGTTTATACCCCTGCGGTAGTAATTGCTGCATTGGCACTGGTGTTCATTCCAAGCTTTATCGTGGGCTTTGACCAGTTCTCAAAATGGCTCTATAGAGGACTTCTGTTCCTTGTGATATCCTGCCCATGTGCACTTGTTATCTCAGTGCCTCTCTCGTTCTTCGCAGGAATAGGCGGAGCTTCTAAAAAGGGTATCCTTATCAAGGGTGCAAAAAATCTCGAAACAATGGCGAAGTGCAAAACTCTCGCAGTTGATAAAACAGGTACGCTCACAAAGGGCAAGTTCACTGTCCTCAGTGTAAACCCACAGGGCGTTTCACAGGATATCCTCCTTGAAGCTGCCGCATATGCAGAAAGTATGTCAACTCACCCTATCGGTATCTCCATAGTGCAGAGATACGGCAAGGAAATAAACGGTGCAAGACTTTCTGATGTTGAAGAGATAGCAGGAAACGGTGTAAGAGCAAAGCTTGACGGCAAGGAGATACTTTGCGGAAAGAAAGCACTTCTTGAAACAAACGGCATTGCAGCACAAAGCTCAGAAGACTCCGCAACGGCAGTTTATGTTGCCCTTGACGGCAAGTTCATAGGCGAGATACTCCTTGGCGACGAGATAAAAGAAACTTCTGCCACAGCCGTTTCAAGACTTAGAGAGCTTGGCGTTGAAACTGTCCTCCTCACAGGGGATAAGAAAGATACCGCCGAAAAGGTGGCAAAGAAAGTGGGCATAAAAACATTCTTCAGTGAGCTTCTCCCTGAAAACAAGGTTGAAAAGGTCGAACAGCTTATAAAAGACCCCGACCGCAGACTTGTTGCATTCGCAGGGGACGGAATAAATGACGCACCTGTTATTGCAAGAGCCGATATCGGTATCGCAATGGGTGGCTTAGGCTCAGATATCGCCATTGAAGCCGCAGACGTTGTGCTTATGAATGACGATCCGTCAAGCATAGCAGACGCAGTAAAGATATCCCGAAAGACTATGACAATAGTAAGAGAGAATATAATTTTTGCCCTTGGAGTAAAAGCCCTTGTGCTTATATTCGGTGCATTGGGACTTGCAGGAATGTGGCTTGCGGTTTTCGCAGACGTTGGCGTAGCCGTAATAGCTATCCTCAACGCCCTAAGAAGCAGCAGAATAAAATAAAACTATGTTTAGACCTGCAAATGCGCATAAATACGGCATTTGCTTGTAGGGGCGAACAGTGTTCGCCCGCTTATCCACAACAACGTAAAAATAACAAGGCGGAGGCTGGAAAAAGCTCCGCCTTTTTTTCTGTCATTGACAATAAGCCTGATATGTACTATAATATTGGTATTGTAAAAATGAACGGAGGTGCAGTCAGGTGGCTAATAAAGACAGACAACAAAACTACACAAACGATAATAAGCCTCAGGACTACTATGAACAGGAATATCAGCGACAGCTTGACGAGTTCAACCGCATAAGCGGTGCGGGCGGACAGCGTGTTCAGCAAATAGACGAGGGCGTGAACGACTTTGACGATTACTATGACGCTGGCTACCCTGATGATAATACACAGGGTACAGCTCAGCCATACGGGCAGGAAAGCCGTTCATCATCAGATCACGCAGGCTCATACAGAGAAAGCACTCCAAGACGGCAGACACAGAGCAGACAAACGTCACGTCCACAGAACAGACAGAGCAAGCAGAGAGGTTCAGGCAAGTCAGCAAAAAGCAACAAGACCTCAGCCCAAAGACGAAATAATGACCTGCAATTTGGCAAAAACAATAAAAGCCGTAACGGTCAGACGAACAAAAAAGGTAAAAACAAAGTGGAAAATAAAAAAAGACACCCTATAAAAACCTTTTTCAAGGTGCTTATCATCATACTTTTGGTGGTTTTCATATTGGCGAACGTGCTTATATGGCGATACATAGGCATGGTGAACAAGGTGGAAAGAGGTCAGCGAATGAACACAGATGCTTCCATGAACAGCTCTGATGTACGAAATATCCTGCTTATAGGCTCTGATACAAGAAACGCTGACGAGCGTGGCAGAACAGACTCTATGATACTTCTCTCCATTAACAGCACTACAAAAGAGATAACAATGACCTCTTTCATGCGTGATATGTATGTGAATATCAAGGGCATTGACGCTGACGGAAATGATATAGACACATGGTCAAAGCTCAATGCAGCGTATGTTTACGGCGGTGCAGAGCTTCTTATGGATACCATAGAGTATAATTTTGATATTGCCGTTGACGATTATGTTTATATCGACTTTCTGTCATTCGTTGATATCGTTGACGCAGTTGGCGGTATCGATCTTGACATTTCCGACGAAGAGGCCGAGGGCATGAAGCCTCCAATGGCAGAGCAAAACAAGCTTCTTGGCAATAAAAAGGGTACAGACTATCTTGATAAGGGCGGAAAGAAGCTCCATGTAAACGGCAATCAGGCACTTGCCTATGCAAGACTTAGATATGTTGGCAACGCAGATTTCCAGCGAACAGAACGCCAGAGAACAGTTATCACAAAGATAATCGAAAAGGCGAAAGGCTCAGATCCGCTGACTATAGACAAGTTCGCAAAAGCATCAATGTCACATCTTACAACCAATATGTCCCAGACACAGCTTTTTGCTCTTACCTATAAGGCGATATTCTCCATGAATTACGAGATAAAGTCCATGAGAATACCTGATGATGATTCCTATTCATATGGCACATCATCTGACGGTCAATCAATTCTCGAAGTGGATTTTGAAGCCTGCAAAGCACTTCTCAAGAAAGAGATATATAACCAGTAAAAATAAAAGCTCTGCTTCGGCAGGGCTTTTTATGTGCAAAAATATAGGTGCGCCGTCCCCTGCATGGTTTGTGCGTTTTTAATATAATTTTTTGTTATACAAAAAAGCCCCGCTAATGCAGGGCTTTCTATATTTGTATTATTGTTCAGGTGTCGGCTCAGGCTCAGGCTCAGGAGCAGGCGGATCAGTTTCCGTAACAGGCTCCGTTACTGTTTCTGTAGCAGTTTCCGTGTTCGTTGACACCTCAGTGGTTTCACTTGGCTGTGTCAAAGATGGAGTAGTTTCAGTTGCTTTTTTCGTTTCTGTTGAAGCCGAAGTTGTTGTGGTGGTCTTTGAAGTTGTGGTCGTGGTGATGTAGCTTGTGGTGGTCGTAGTTGTGGTGGTCTCTTCCTCTGATGAGTCCTCCTCCACAGGTGCGTCACCGAATGCTATAACGCCCCATTTTCCAGACTTCATTACCCATGCCTTGCCGTTGTGAGCAGGTCTTGCCTGATCGAACTCGCCTGGCTTTACGATACAGTTGCCGTCTATGTCATAATAACCATATGATGAATCTATGGATACCGGCAGATAATCGTCAGTGAAAAGATAAGGATGAACAGCCATCTCGTCATCTATCACCCTTCCGCAATAGGCACTCATGTCACCGTCGCACTTAAAGTCGATTATAGTTTTGCCGTCAGAACCAACATATCCCCACTTGCCTTCGTCGTTCTCAAAGGCGATGCAGGTAAGTCCTGCGCCTTTGTATGCAGGGGCATAGAAATCAGTGTACTGCATATCAAGTATAAGCTTGTCCTTTTTAGCAAGCCCGTAAAGCGGTTCGCTCACAGGAGAAATGTCATAAAAACCATTGTCAGACTTCTTCACGTCAGCTTCACATACCACAACAGCCTTTTTGCCAGTGTATTCTTCGCCTTGTTCTTCGTCAGCGTCCTTTACATAGATCTTTTCCTCATTGCTGTTCCAGTAATATTTCGGTGAGCTGTCATGATGTTCCGCCGCATAGTATACTACCTGATTTGAGCTGTCGATACTGCAATACTCATACTCATCATTCTTTTCATTTATAATATTGAAAAGCGTGACCTCTCCGCACCAGCAGGTGTAGTAATCGTCATATTCCGCAGGCACTACCATGTTTCCGCTGTAGTCTATAATGCCATATTTGCCATTCTGTCTGATAACAGAATAGTTAGCATAAGCTGTGTTCTTTTCGTTGTTGGGGTCGACCTGACTTCCGTCAAAAGAAATGATATTATCGGCGTTTATAGTCGGCTCTATGAGCCAGCGATAAGCTTGTTTCTGTTCTGAATTTGAGTCAGCCGTATAGGAATAACCACCAGGGGCAACGTCGTCATCAGCACCCTTTTCCCAAGGCATGGCACAGCCTGTGAGCATAGCACCTGCAACAACGGCTGTCAGAGCAGAACAAAAAATCTTGTTCATAAGTTTCCTCCTATCATTTTCTGCTTCTTCCTTATCACCCATTATCTGTATTTTTTTATCTTTTCAGGGCAATATCTACACATACGATTATTATATACTATAACCCCTTTTATGTCAATAGCACAACTTACAAACAGCACCGCAAAGCTGCAAGGATTTTCAGCGATTTTAACACGAAAATCCCCGAAAAATCGTCGTTTAAAGCTTAAAAGGGACTGTCGTCCTGCAAGCGTCAGTCCCCCATATCTGCATGATTATTTTATGAGCTTCTCCGTCCAATTATGCGCACCATTTTCCAATGTTTTGAAATCAAAACAACGCTTTGATATTACGTGTTCAGGCTTGTCATATTTGAGAGCATACAATGAGCGTGCATTGTTTTCAAGAGGAAGTTCTTTGATATATTTCATTTCTCTTTTCAGAAGGTCAATGTATTTGCTTTTGGCAGTATCATTTTTGAAATCAACATACTCCTCGATTTTTTCGTATTCAAGGTCTGTCATTTCAGACACAGGCACAGGGAACATATAATTAAGATTTACAACAGCTATAAGCACGTCATTATGTATTATTTTCTGAAAATCTATATTTGCCTTTATTTTATTGTGTCTTGGCTTTGCAGAAGATACCTGCGTCACATATGCAAGGTCACCCACACGCATAAGCTCTCCAAAGAACGGCTTCAGCTTATCATTTCCGTAGTCTGTTCTTGGTATCCTCGACTCATAATTTTCTCTCAGATAGTCAAGGTAATCCTTGTTTATTATTTTCCACTTCTGCACGTTCATACATCTCCATACAAAAAATAAAGGGTCAAAACAAATTGACCCTTTAAATACCTATTAAAGCGATTTTAGACGGATTCGCAACCCCTATTAAAACAGTATTTTTAAAGGCTCTGTGACCTCTATTAAAGCGATTTTAGACGGATTCGCAACCCCTATTAAAAGAATAAATCTTTCTAATTCTATTATACCACATTATATGTAAATGTCAATAGTAAAGTGTCAGAAATTTTCCTGATTATTCTTCCTCTTCAACCGGCATATTCTCCCAGTTGTGGTAAACGTTCTGAACGTCGTCATCGTCCTCAAGATGCTCAAGAAGCAGACCCATCTTTTTGATAGCGTCCTCGTCTTCGATAGTTGTGTAGTTTGAAGGAACTTTCTCAGCCTCGGCAGAAAGTACCTTGTAACCCATTCCCTCAAGAGCTTCTCTTACAGAAGAAACCTGATTAGGGTCGCATGATATCTCGATAACATCGTCATCAACGTTGAAATCGTCAGCGCCTGCCTCAAAGCAGTCCTCCATTATCTTGTCCTCGTCAGCACCGTTGTTCTCCATAACAACAGTACCAACATCAGAGAACATGAAAGATACGCAGCCTGATGTACCCATGTTTCCGCCGAACTTGTCGAAGAAGTGACGGATATCGCCTGCTGTTCTGTTCTTGTTGTCTGTAAGGCACTCAACGATAACAGCAACACCGCTTGGACCGTAGCCCTCGTATACCATTGACTCGTAGCTGTTCTTGTCGCCGTCGCCTGCTGCCTTTTTGATAATTCTATCGATATTATCGTTAGGCACGTTGTTTGACTTAGCCTTTGCGATAAGATCTCTCAGCTTTGCGTTACCTGCAGGATCAGCACCGCCCTGCTTAACTACAACAGCGATCTCTCTGCCTATCTTTGTAAATATCTTAGCTCTTGCAGCGTCTGTTGCACCCTTTTTTCTTTTAATGTTTTCCCATTTTGAATGACCTGACATTTGATTCACTCCTTGATGTAATATTATTCATTGATGCTGCCCACAGACCATGCTGCCTCGAACAGTTCACCTATACGTTCCTCACGCCCCGTGAGATATAAAAAACCGAAAAGACATTCCAAACCTGTCGCCATGCGGTATTCCCCCACAGTGGAATGTTTCGGAGCATTTATGCCCTTTGCATTTCTGCCCCTTTTGAAAATATCCATTTCCTGTTCGTTAAGCAGCCCCTCGTAAAGCCACTTGCGAACAGCCTTTGCCTGATATTCCGCACACACCCTCTCAACAGTGAGCTTGTGCAGCTTGTCCGCAGGCATATTAGCTTCAAGGATAAGCTTTTCTCTTACCCTTATCTCGTAAACGCCGTCCCCGATAAAAGCCAGTGCCAGAGGGGAGTATTGCATAGCGTCCATATCAGAAAGCCTTCCCGTGACGCTCCCTCCTATCTGAGATATTCAAACTCAAAGTCGAATATAGAAACAGTGTCGCCCTCTTCGATACCCATTTCCTCCAGCTTGTCGATTATGCCGCTGGTCCTGAGTACGTTCTGAAAATACTGGAGGGAAGAGTAGTCGTCCATATTAGCCGTCCTGAGTATGTCAAGAAGCCAATCTGCTTCCACGAAATAAACGCCGTCCTCCACAGTAACACGGAAGTCTTTTTTTGAGATGAGCTTATCGTCAAGCTCCTCCTGAGTGAGCGGCTGAGCTTCAAACTGCTTAACAGGCGGAAGAACAGAAAGTCGCTCCCATACGCCATACATAAGCTCTTTTGTTCCCTTTGTGGTAGCGGCAGAGATCTCATAGAAGAGAAGTCCCTGATCCTCAACATAGTTTCTTAGTCTTTCCACCTGCTCAGGGGTAGCCATATCGCTCTTGTTTGCGGCAACTATCTGCGGAGCTTCCGCAAGCTCCATTGAGAAGTTTTCAAGCTCGTGATTTATCGCCTTGAAATCCTCGATAGGATCTCTGCCCTCGCTGCCTGAAACGTCGATAACGTGAACGATAAGTCTGCACCTCTCAACGTGCCTGAGAAATTCGTGACCAAGACCGACGCCCTCGCTCGCACCCTCGATAAGACCTGGGATATCTGCCATAACAAAAGATTTTCCCTCTTCTATCTTAACAACGCCAAGCACAGGCGTCAGGGTAGTGAAGTGGTAGTTGGCTATCTTTGGCTTTGCCGCTGAAACAACAGAGATAAGTGTGGATTTACCAACGTTTGGAAAGCCCACAAGTCCTACGTCTGCAATAAGCTTGAGTTCAAGCATTACCTCATATTCGTCACCACGGAAACCAGGCTTTGCAAACTTCGGTATCTGCCTTGTGGAAGTGGCAAAATGAGCGTTTCCACGCCCACCCTTGCCTCCGTGAGCGATAATAGCAGGCTCATCAGTAGAAAGGTCGGCAAGTATCCTGCCGCTTTTTATCTCTTTAACAACAGTGCCTCTAGGAACTTTGACAACAAGGTCGGGAGCATTTCTGCCTGAGCAGTTTTTGCCGCCGCCGTTCTGTCCCTTTTCGGCAACATATTTTCTCTTATATCTGAAATCTATAAGGTTTGAGATATTGTCGTCAACAACGAAAACAATATCTCCGCCCTTACCGCCGTCACCGCCGTCCGGACCGCCTGCCGCAACGTATTTCTCACGGTGGAATGAAACTGCACCGTCACCGCCGTCACCGGCTTTTATATAGATCTTCGCCTGATCGACAAACATGATCAAACCTCCTTATAAATGATATTATGCGTAAATTTAGTTGTCATTAACCAACAAAAGACCCCAAGCCTAAGGCTCAGGGTCATATGTTACAAAATTAAGCCTTGGGATAAACCGAAACCTTCTTGCGGTCTCTACCGAGTCTTTCAAATCTTACAACACCATCGCTTGTTGCGAACAGAGTATCGTCAGAACCCTTCTTAACGTTCTCGCCTGGGTGAATGTGAGTACCTCTCTGACGAACGAGGATGTTACCAGCCAGTACGAACTGACCGTCAGCTCTCTTTACGCCAAGTCTCTTTGACTCAGAATCACGTCCGTTCTTTGTAGAACCCATTCCCTTTTTATGAGCGAAAAACTGCATTGAAATCTTAATCATCTAAATTACACCTCCATAAAATGTAATCCGTCCGATCAGTTATCTCTGACCGTGACTTTGATCCTGCCTGAAAATTCCTCAGCTAGAAAATATAAATGAGTGAGAAGCCCTAAAAGTAGCTTGTCCCCCTCCTCTGAGCTGTCATTTTCAAGCCTTAATATTATTTCGTTTTCTTCCACTGCGACATCGGCCTTTATCTTAAAAGCCTCAGTGACAGTGTTAGCCGTCAACATTACAGCAGACGATACGCTTGCACAGCATACGTCCTCGCCATAATCTGCATAACCTGCGTGACCCGTTATACGAAATCCCACAAGCCTGTCATGCTCATTTCTGAAAAAATCAGCACAGATCATTATGCGTTGATAGCTTCGATCATAACCTTAGTGTAAGGCTGTCTGTGACCGATCTTGGTCTTTTCGCCCTTCTTTGGCTTGTAAGTGAATACAGTCACCTTCTTGGACTTGCCGTTCTTGATGACCTTAGCTGTTACGGAAGCGCCGTCAACATATGGAGCGCCAACCTTGATACCGTCGTCAGCGCCAACTACCATTACCTTATCGAAAGTAACAGCGTCCTCAGCGTTTACGTCCAGCTTTTCTACGAAAACCTCATCACCAGGCTTAACCTGATACTGCTTTCCGCCTGTTTCAATTACTGCGTACATTACGAATGCACCTACCTTTAAATAAACTCGCTACGCACGGTGGTCTGCAAATACAAACACTTATGACCGTGAATATGCGGCTTTAATATCATAACATATCCGCCCCAAAAAGTCAAGCACAGCTCTGTTTCTGCTTGAAAATTTACAGAAATTTAACTTTTAAAAATTCCTTTCCTATCCAATGACGTCCCGCTGTAAACATTTCTCCTTAAACCTATTGTAAACCCGCAAAAAATATGCTATAATAAATGTGTATACATTATATAATATTACGAAAGAGGTCGAAGAACAATGACAAATTCTTATGAAAGCCCGTTTTGTACCAGATATGCAAGCAAGGAAATGCAGTTTATTTTCTCTGCTGACAAGAAGTTTACTACTTGGAGAAAGCTGTGGGTAGCCCTTGCCCGTGCTGAAATGAAGCTCGGTCTTAATGTTACTCAGGAGCAGGTAGACGAGCTTGAAGCTAACATTGATAATATAGATTATGCCGCTGCCGCTGAGCGTGAAAAGCTTGTTCGTCATGACGTTATGTCACACGTTTATGCTTATGGCCTTGTTTGTCCAAAGGCAGCAGGTATCATTCACCTTGGCGCAACTTCATGCTATGTAGGCGATAACACAGACGTTATCATCATGAGAGATGCACTTAAGGTCGTAAAGAGAAAGCTTGTCAAGGTTATCGACCAGCTTGCAAAGTTTGCCGATAAGTATAAGGCTATGCCTTGCCTTGCTTATACTCACCTCCAGCCTGCACAGCTCACAACAGTGGGCAAAAGAGCTACTCTTTGGTGCAACGAGCTTCTTATGGATCTTGAAGATCTGGATTTCAGACTTGCTAACCTCAAGCTCCTCGGTTCAAAGGGTACTACAGGCACTCAGGCTTCATTTATGGAGCTTTTCCATGGTGATACTGATAAGGTAAAAGAGCTTGAAAAAATGATAGCCGAGGAAATGGGCTTTGACGCTGTCGTTCCTGTTTCAGGTCAGACCTATTCAAGAAAAATGGATTATCAGGTATGCTCAGTTCTCGCCGGTATCGCTCAGTCTGCTATGAAGTTCTCTAATGACATAAGAATTTTGCAGTCATTCAAGGAGATCGAAGAGCCGTTCGAGAAAAATCAGATAGGCTCTTCCGCTATGGCATATAAGAGAAATCCAATGAGAGATGAGAGAATAACATCACTTGCCAGATACGTTATCTGCGACGTTCTCAACCCTGCATTCACAGCAGGTACACAGTGGTTTGAGAGAACTCTCGACGACTCTGCAAACAAGAGAATTTCCGTTGCCGAAGCTTTCCTGGGTGTTGATGCTATACTCAATATAATGCTCAATGTTACAGATCCTGACAACGGCTTGGTAGTATATGACAAGATCATCAGAAGAAGAGTTATGGCAGAGCTTCCTTTCATGGCTACCGAGAATATTATGATGGACGCTGTAGAAAAGGGCGGAAACAGACAGGAACTTCACGAAAGAATAAGAGAATATTCAATGGTAGCAGGCGCAAGAGTTAAGAAAGAGGGACTTGACAATAACCTCTGCGAGCTTATCCTTAACGACCCTATGTTCATGATAACAAAGGAAGAAATGGATAAGATAATGAAGCCTGAAAACTTTATCGGCAGATGCCCACAGCAGGTGGACGAGTTTATCGAAAATTGCGTAAAGCCTGTTGTCGAAGCAAACGGCGTGTCTGACGATGTTGCAGAAATAAACGTATAATATCAAAGGATAAAAAATATTTTTCAGCGGGCTGATAGGTCTTTTCAGATCGTCAAGCCCCTGAATTTTATCTGATAAACATCATGAAGAAAAGCCAAAAAGGGGAGAAAACGTGAGAAACGGTGATAAAAATGGAACTTGAACAATATAAAAGCAGTGCCTTTGAAATATTCGACAGACTTCTCAGAGCAATGAGAAGCCCCGAGGGCTATGTCCACCCGCAATCCCTTTTGTGCTGTATAGGCTCTCTTGCAGGCTATTCCTGTCAGCAGGACGTGAGAAAGCTTTTCATGACAGAGGGAGTTCAAGAAGAGGACGTTTTCACAGTGTTCACTGATAAGTCGGGCAGAAAGTATTTCTATGGTGATATCATTGACGAAAAGCTGGTTGGCAATAACTACTCAGTGTGGTCTTTTACCGCAGGAGTGCTAAAAAAATATAACGAGCCTTTTACGGACGTTGGGGAAATGCTACGCTACACTGCGGCGAACGCAGGGGGCGCAAGCTTTGGCAAAATAAGAAATTGTACCACAGGCGAAACTGTCCAAAGCTATATAAAGCTTCTTTGGCAACCGCTTCTGCCTATAGCGCAGAAGTCAGCAGGCAGGGGAGAGCTTCACATAGTTTTCGGACTTTGCATACAAAAAGCCATGATGACCTGCAAAGGCGCAGTTTCGCTTTCAGAGTGTGCAAGAATAATAATGGAAAGCGCTCTTACGGGGGCAAGGGTGGACTTCAAGGACTTGTAAGGTAAACAAAATAAAAAAATAGGGAGAAACTTAATATGAAAAATAGCAGAAAAAAAGCCGTACTGCTGGCGGTATTGCTGTCAGTGTCACTTTGCGCCTGCGGACCTGTTGAGGAAGCCGCAGACAGCGTTTCAGAAACGAAAGATACTACTGCGGAAGCGGTGTCAGATACGCCCGACAGTGTGGAGGAAAGTTCGCAGACGGATGACAGTTCGCAGGTGGAAATAATTCGTGACCCTGAGCTTGTTTGTGACCTTAGCGAAATACCATATACAGCCAAATGCACCGTAGGGGGCAATTTTGGTGCAGAGGCAATGCTTTCTGATTATTATGGTATAAACGCAATGATAAATTCTGACGAGCCGCTCCTTAGTATACCTGTCAAGTATACTGACGCTGATTTCGGGGGTGGGGTCATTCGTTTTGAGTTTAGCGACAAAATAAGCGACGAGCAGAAAGCCAGTGCAGTTATAATGCAGTTTGACGAGGATAGCACGTTCACGAAACTTGAAAGTTTCGTTGACGAAAATGGCATTTCTGCGAATATCACCACGGGTGGCGTTTACATGGTCATAGACAGCTATGTTTATGATATGTTTAACGGAGAGTCGGTGGATATAGACCGTTATGATATTGAAAACGGTTTGACCATAGAACTTTCGGATTTTTCTGCCGCTTTAGAGTTGCCTGAGATAGGTGGATTTTCTGCCGCAAAGTTGGAAAAGCATGAGATAACCACAGATGATTTTGACGGCACGAGAGATGTGAAGATTGTCTATGCAAATCTTATTGACGGCAAAGTGGACGAAAAATATGATGGGTTAAATCTGTCATTGTCTTATTATCAGCGGCTTGACAAGACCACGGTCGATGATATGCTAGATATGTATGCAAAGTCGGCTGATATCAGCTCTGATGATAATGTTTGGCTTGATTATCGGGGACTTGACCTTGGCAATGGCAAGCGTGGCTGTGTTATTGCGGCTCTGGGTGAGGATCAAAGTGTGAACGTTCAGGGCATATATGAGTTTTCTGACAGTGAATATATACAATATAATGTGGTGATACCACTAAAGTATGTTTCAATGGGAGAAGATATTTTCGATTCAGCTATGAGTTTTCGCTATGCAGAATAAACGCATTTATAATGTTGAGGCGGTCTTAGGAGGCTGCTGTTTTAAACGCTTTTTGAAAAGCTTTTTATATTGGTAAAAATTTTGCGGTCGTTACCGCATTGAAAGGATTTGATTTGATTGAAGATCGAAACACAATGTTTACACGAGGGCTATACGCCTAAAAACGGAGAGCCGAGAGTAGTGCCTATCGTACAAAGTACAACCTATGTCTATGACTCATCAAGAGAGATAGCCGAGGTCTTTGACGACCCCACCAAGAGCCTTATCTACTCACGCTTTGAAAACCCTACCACAGACGCAGTTGAGAAGAAGATAGCCGCTCTCGAGGGCGGTGCAGCCGCAATGTGTACATCAAGCGGACAGGCTGCCACACTTTGCTCTATCCTGAACATCTGTCAGGCAGGGGACAGCTTTATAGCTTCCACTTCTATCTATGGCGGCACCATAAACCTTTTCAGCATAACAATGAAAAGACTTGGCATAGAGTGTATCTATGTTGACCCCGACGCTACAGATGAAGAGATACAGGCGGCATTCAAGGATAATACAAAGCTTGTTTTCGGTGAAACTATCGCAAACCCTGCGCTGACAGTTTTCGATATCGAGCGTTTTGCAAATATCGCCCATAAGAATGGCGTTCCTCTTATCGTTGATAATACTTTCGCTACTCCATACCTTTGCAGACCTATCGAGTGGGGCGCAGATATCGTTATCCATTCTACATCAAAGTATATGGACGGCCACGCAGTTCAGGTTGGCGGCGTTATCGTTGACAGCGGCAAGTTCGATTGGACGGGCGGAAAGTTCCCTTGCATGACCGAGCCTGACGAAAGCTATCACGGCACTATCTACACTGAGAAATATTCTTTTGCACCTTACATAGTAAAAGCAAGAATGCAGCTTATGAGAGATTTCGGCTGCTATCCTGCTGCAAATTCCTCGTTCCTGCTCAATCTGGGACTTGAAACTCTCCCTGTAAGAATGAAGCAGTATTGTGAGAATGCGCTCACAGTGGCAAAATTTCTCGAAAGCAATGACAAGGTAGAGTCCGTTGCATATCCTGGACTTGAAAGCGATAAGTACCATAAGCTTGCTGAAAAGTATCTCCCTCTTGGCACAGCAGGTGTTATCTCGTTCGTTATCAAGGGCGGAAGAGATACAGCGGCAAAGTTCATGGACAGCCTTAAGCTTGCTTCCAACGAAGTTCACGTTGCCGATATCCGTACTTGTATCCTCCACCCAGCCTCCGCAACACACAGACAGCTTTCAGACGAACAGCTCGTTGCCGCAGGCATAAACGGCGGAATGATAAGACTTTCCGTAGGTCTTGAAAATGTCGAGGATATCATAGACGATCTTAAGCAGGGCTTTGCGGCTATCTAAAATCCATCGAAAGGAGAACAGCTTATGGCTTTGGAAAACAAACTTGGTATAACCGACTCTGCGACTCTTGCCAGAACAGAAGAAAAGCTAAGCAAGGAAAAGGCTGTTAAGCTGTTTGAACATGGCATTTTGGATAATCAGAAAGCAGGCAGTTTTCAGGCTCTCTCAGAGATACACAAATATCTTTTTGAGGATATCTATGATTTCGCAGGGAAAATAAGAACTGTGAATATTGCCAAAGGCGACTTTCGATTTGCCCCTGTTATGTATCTTGAAAGCTCCCTTGAAAATATCGAAAAAATGCCACAAAGCGACTTTGACAGCATAGTTGAAAAGTATGTTGAAATGAATATCGCCCACCCATTCAGAGAGGGTAATGGCAGATCAATGCGCATATGGCTGGATATGATGTTCAGAAAAGAGCTTTCTATGGCGGTAGATTGGAGCAGGATAGACAAGGAGGATTATCTCCTAGCCATGGAGCGAAGCCCCATTCGTGATATCGAAATAAAGCACCTGCTTAAAAACGCCCTCACAGCGGATATAAATGACCGAGAGCTGTTTATGAAGGGCATAGACCAAAGCTATTATTATGAGGGCTATAACAGCTACAGCATTGATGACCTGAGATAAAAAAATCAAGGACGGATATTTCCAACGAAATACCCGTCCTTTTTATATGCCTATCCATTCTGAGGGAGCGTAACAATAAAATTTGTACCCTTTCCGTATTGTGATTCTACACGGATATTTCCGTTGCACAGCTCCACGATACGCTTAACAAGGGGCAAACCAAGTCCGTTTCCCTCTGAAGCGTGCGCCCTGTCCCCTTGATAAAAACGCTCGAAAATGTGTGATATGGTCTGCTGATCCATGCCGATGCCACGGTCAGTTATCTCAGCCGTTATCACATCACCCTCTTTGAAAAGCTTTACTCTGATAGAGCTTCCCTCAGGGGAGAATTTTATGGCGTTGCCTATTATGTTCACCCATACCTGCGAAAGCATTTCCGCATTGGTGGTGTATTGTATCTCCTGCATATCAATGTCAAAGCTTATGTCCTTAGCCGTCCATTGCTTTTCCAGAAGAAGTATGCAGTTTCTCATCTGCTCGTCAAGGGAAAAGCTTGTCTTGTCAGTGATGATCTGCTGATTTTCAAGCTTTGAAAGCATAAGAATGTTCGATGAAAGATTGGTCAAACGCTTTGATTCGCTGATGATAATGTCAATGTATTCCTGCTTTTTCTCTTCTGACAGATTTTCTTTTTTTAGCTGTTTCGCAAAGCCCTGGATAGAAACGATAGGCGTTTTGAACTCGTGGGAGAAGCTGTTGATAAAATTCTCCCTGAACATCTCGATGCCCCCAAGCTCCTGCGCCATTTTGTTGTAGCTTTCTATAAGCTCGTCTATCTCGCCGTTAAAACCTGTTACCTCTAACCTTTGAGAGAAATCTCCCTTTTCTACCCTGTGCATTGCCTTTTTTACCTCACGCACAGGTCTTACTATCTTGCTTGCTACAGCGGCAGAAATGCAAGTGCCGATTATTACAGATACCACAAGTCCCACAATAAGGAAAACAAAAGGCATTTGCAAAGGGGATAGAAAATGCAGGCATCTTTTTATGCCTATCATTATAAATCCCGTAAGAAGCCCTGCCCATATCATTATCATAAATACCGCCGAAACTATGCTGGCGTTCATGGTGTAATTTCGCCTGCGCTCTGAACGAAGAGCAGAGATAAGATGTTTTTTCATGAGCCTATCCTTTCAGCTTGACCGCCTTGTAGCCAAGCCCTCTCACTGTCATTATCTCAAAATCGCGGTTATTCTTCAAATGCTCTCTTATGCGGTTTATGTGTACGTCCACAGTGCGCTCGTCAGTGTCTGAGGTCATATCCCAAAGCTCGTCCATAAGCTGACGGCGGGTGAATATCTTGTCGGGATAGGAAAGAAGCTTGTAAAGAAGCATGAACTCTTTCGGCGGAAGCTCCATTATGCCCTCAGGGGTCTTGATAGTCAGTGCGTCATAGTCGAGAGTGGTGTCGCCCACGGTTATCTTGTGGTCGCTCACTATCTGCGAACGTCGCAAAAGTGCCTGAATACGCAGAAGCATTTCCTCCTCGTCCACAGGCTTCACCATGTAATCGTCCGTACCTTTTATAAAGCCCTGCTTTTTGTCAAAAGCCGTTTCCTTAGCCGTCACCATTAATATAGGCGTCTGAAACCCAGCCTTGCGGATAGTTTCGCAAAGCTCCAAGCCGTCCATACGAGGCATCATAACGTCCATTATAATAAGGTCAACGTGTTTTTCGTCCATTATTTCGAGAGCCTCTATACCGTCACGAGCCTCGATAGGTGTGTAGCCGTTGTCGCTAAGCACATCACAGGTCAGTTTGCGAGTGTTAGTATCGTCCTCCACCACAAGTATGTGAAACATTTTTACTCCTCCGTTCACTTTGCATTTTTTTATTATATCATCGTTTTATTAACGTGATATTAACGATGTCAAGACACATTTAGTTCAAAATTCCATGTTGATTCTGCACAATTTCAGGGGTATTGCCTTGTGCAAACAAATGATTTATCTTTTAATTTGGCAACATTTCTGCAATTGTTGCATTTTTTATGCAACAAAAGGGGTGCTTTTCGGGATAAGTATAGGGGTATTATCCCAAATTGAATATCCTGCAAGGTAGCAGTGTATGAGGAAACATTTTGTCAACGTGAGTTAGGTGAACACGATGAGAGGTTCTGATCGCACAGAAAAGCACTTCCTGCACCTTGTTTGAAGCTTGAAAATTGAATAGAAATCGTACAAAACCACAAAATTACGGCAACAAATCTGTAGGGGCGAACAGCGTTCGCCCGTCGAAGAAACAAGTCCACGATTACAACCATTGTAGGACAGAACAAAAAACTATCCCATCACGCTTGTAGGGGCTTGGCGAAATTTCTGTTCGCAAGCTCACAGAAATGCGACAGCCCGCTCGAAGTGACGAGGTTTGAATTTACCATAAAGTCATGAAGATGTACAAAGACGTGCGAGGGGGTCGGGACGTCGAATTTCTGCAAAGCAGAAATTGTACCGTTCCCCTACAATTCTGAAATTATAACAAATTCTGAACACGGGCGAACGCTGTTCGCCCCTACAGATATTCGGGATAGTTTATTTCTCCGCAAAATCGCTCCGCTCTTTGCGTATCTACATTGCGCTTAGGGATAGAAAGGCGGTGCAGATTTAATTCTCCGATATCACTTTCATCTAATATCTGACTTCTATATGCTTTTGATACTACAATCTGCACCTTGTCGGCTTGCGCCGAATGAGGCTCTGCCTCAAACTCCGCTAGGGGCTTTGCCCCTAGACCCCACAAGCCCTCTAGCGCCGGGCTTGAGCGTGCGCTTTATCTCTCGCTTTGCTCGGTGCTTGGGGGCAGCTTTGCTCATTCCTCACTCCTCACTCCTCACTTAAATCCCCCCTCCGACAATTTTTACACCCAAAACTGTGTTATGTTTAAACTGAGTTTATAAAACCCTATTATAATATCTTTACAATAACAAAAATAGGAGAAAATATATGCTTAGTTTAAAGGACATAAAAAAAGATTATGTCGTTGGTGATTCCACTGTTTCTGCCCTTAAAGGCGTCAGCATTGATTTTCGTGAGAATGAGTTCGTTTCTATCCTCGGCCCGTCAGGCTGCGGTAAAACCACTCTTTTGAACATTATCGGCGGTCTTGACAGATATACAAGCGGTGACCTTAACATTAACGGCAAATCTACCAAGGATTTCAAGGATTCCGACTGGGATTCCTACAGAAACCATTCCATAGGCTTCGTGTTCCAGAGCTATAACCTTATACCGCACCAGACAGTGCTTTCAAACGTTGAGCTTGCTTTGACCCTATCAGGTGTTTCAAAGTCAGAAAGACGTGAAAGAGCCGTCAAGGCTCTCGAGCAGGTGGGTCTTGGCGACCAGCTCCACAAAAAGCCTAATCAGATGTCAGGCGGTCAGATGCAGAGAGTTGCCATTGCAAGAGCGCTTGTGAATGAGCCTGACATTCTGCTTGCAGACGAGCCTACAGGTGCGCTTGATACTGAAACAAGTGTTCAGATAATGGAGCTTTTGAAGAGCATTTCAAAGGACAAGCTTATTATAATGGTAACGCACAATCCTGAGCTTGCAATGAAATATTCTTCAAGAATAATAAAACTTCTTGACGGAAAGGTCATAGACGATTCCGACCCTCTTGACAAGAATGTTGTGGAGCCTATCAAAAAGCCTGAAAAAGAGCCTACAAAGGCTGACAAAAAGGCGGCGAAGAAAGAGCGCAAAAAGCTTAAAACTTCCATGAGCTTCCTCACTGCACTGTCTTTGAGCCGAAACAATCTTATGACAAAAAAGGCAAGAACGCTTCTTACCTCTTTTGCAGGCTCTATTGGTATAATCGGTATCGCACTTATTCTTTCTATCTCAAACGGCGTTCAGCTTTATATAGATCAGGTGCAGTCTGATACCCTTTCAAGCTATCCGCTTCAGATAACAAAGACCACCGCAAGTATAGGCGAGATAATGAATACCATGGCGAAAAACCATGAGGATTCAGCAAACCACGATAAAGACAAGGTCTATTCTCAGAATGCCATGGGCGAGATGATAAACACTCTCATGGAAGAAACAAAGGTCAACAATCTGGAGAAGTTCAAGAAATATCTTGACGATAACAGCGACCTGAAAGACCTTACAAGCGACGTTCAGTACACATACGCCACTACACTTAACGTTTTTACGGAGAGCGACAGCGGTGTAATGCAGGTCAATCCGTCAACGCTTCTTGAAGATATGGGATATATGTCCTCAACTCAGATGGAAGCAATGTCCATGAGTGGCTCAATGGGTGGCATGATGGGCATGGGTACTGACGTATGGAGCGAAATGATAGATAATGAGGAGCTTATCGACAAGCAGTATGACGTTATCGCAGGACGTTTGCCTGAAAAGTATAACGAAGTTGTGCTTGTAGTTGATAAGAACAACGAGATAAACGACTATGTGCTTTATTCTCTCGGACTTCTCGACCCAAGCTCACTTAACGGCATAGTAAGACGTGCCATGGCAGGAGAGGATATATCCGTTGACAGCGAACAGCACGTTTACACCTATGATGAGCTTCTTGACCTGAAATTCAAGGTCGTTCCTACACCTGATTTCTATAAGAAAAAAGACGGTGTGTGGGAAGATATGACAGGCGATGAGAGCTACATGAAAAAGGCTGTTGCAAACGGCACAGAAATAAGTGTAGTCGGTATCCTGCGACCTGACGAGGACGCTTCCTCTGCTTCCATAAGCGGTGCGATAGGCTATCGTCATGACCTTATGACATATCTTATCGACGAAGTAGATAAAAGCGAGATAGTAAAAGAGCAGATAGCAAATCCTGATATAGATGTTTTCACAGGACTTAAGTTCAAAACGGACGAGACTGTGGCAGATACAGACAGCAGTTCAGAAACCGTTTCCGACAGCACAGCCGATACAGAAAGCAAGGCTGACAAAACAGCAGACAGCTCCGACACAGATAAGAAGGCTGGTTTGGTGGCAGGCGACAGCTCTATGGAGATACCTGAGGGGATGACCGAGGAGCAGTATAAGGCTCTTATGGAGCAGAGCGGTGCTTCCGATACAGGCGAGCTTGCAGATATGGGCATGAATGCCATGGGTTCAATGGATATGTCAGCAATTCAGGGCGGTGATATGTCATCGCTTACCGAAACTCAGAAGAAGTATATAGCTTCACTTTCTGACGAGCAAATGGAGCTTATGAAGCAAATGCTCAAAGAACAGTCCGACACAAATGCGGATCAGCTTGCAAACAGCGGAAAATATTCCACTTCAAACTATGACAACAACATGAAAACTCTTGGTTATTCAGTTGTTGAAGACCCTGACAGCATAAATATCTATCCTGTGGACTTTGCTTCAAAGGAAAAGATAATAGATATTATCGACGATTACAACGACAGTGTTGGCGAAGAGGACAAGATAGAATACACTGACTATGTGGGTCTTATGATGAGTTCTATCACATCTATCATAAACGCTATCAGCTACGTTCTTATCGCATTTGTTGCAATTTCACTTGTCGTATCATCTATCATGATAGGCATTATAACCTACATCTCAGTTTTGGAAAGAACAAAGGAGATAGGTATTCTGAGAAGTATAGGTGCTTCAAAGAGGGATATATCAAGAGTGTTCAATGCCGAAACAGTTATCGTGGGATTTGTGGCAGGTGCATTGGGAATAATTATCTCCTATCTGCTCACAATACCGATAAACATGATAATCGCACATCTTACAGACGTGCCGATAAGAGCTTCAATACCTGTCAGTGCGGCAGTTATACTCATTGCAATAAGCGTTTGCCTGACGCTTATCGCAGGTCTGTTCCCGTCAAGAGTGGCGGCAAAGAAAGACCCTGTTATCGCACTGAGAACAGAATAGTTTATTTTAGACCATAAGGAGGTAATCACTATGAAAAAGCTTACAGCAGAAAAAATTGACAACATCATGGGTGCAATGAGTTGTATCGTAACAGGTTTTTGTCTTATGGCTCTCATTATGATGGGACATTGCTGATTTTCTGACATTTCCATAACAAATTCCTATATAAACTCTGCCCGTCATACCATTTTGGTTGGCGGGCAGTAGTTTTCTTGTGAATTGGTGCGGTATGGCTTAGAATATTCTATAAACCGTCACAAATTTTACACAATAATAGGTTATTATATAAGCAAAGAATATGAATTAAGGCAGCAACACACAAAGATTGTATGCAAAGCCAATAGGCGGTTCTTGTGCGGTGCTGCCTGAATAGGAGGGAATGACTATGGCAAAAATTCTTGTAGTCGATGACGAAATTAAAATAAGAGAGATAATCAAAGAGTATGCCGAGTTTGAGGGATATGAAGTAGCTCAGGCTGAGGACGGTATGCAGGCTGTGGAAATGGTGAAAAATCAGGATTTCGATATCATCATAATGGACGTTATGATGCCGAAGCTTGACGGCTATTCAGCTTGCAAGGAGATAAGAAAAATAAAGCAGATACCTGTTATAATGCTTTCCGCAAGGGGCGAGGAGTATGACAAGCTTTTCGGCTTTGAGATAGGCGTTGACGATTATGTAGTAAAACCGTTCTCGCCAAAGGAGCTTATGGCAAGGATAAGGGCGGTGCTTAACCGTGCGTCAGCTTCTCAGCGCACTGAGGACGTTATAAGATACGAGGGATTAGAGATAAACTTTACAGCCCGTGAGGTAAAGATAGACGGAGAGAAGGTTTCCATGACTCCGAAAGAGTATGACCTGCTTTTCTATCTGGTGAAGAACATGAACATTGCGCTTTCAAGAGAGAAACTTCTTGAAGAGGTATGGGGCTTTGATTTTTACGGTGACGACAGAACTGTGGACACTCACATAAAAATGCTGAGAAACAGCCTTGGAAAATACCGCAATCTTATTGTTACTCTGAGAGGAATGGGATATAAGTTTGAAAAGATCCAGTAAGCTTGCAGAAGTCAAGGAAAAAGTCAGCAATAAGACGGCGGAGATAAAGGCGAAAAGAAGTCTGCGGTCATATGTGTGGATGTATTTTATCTTCTTCACGGCTTTTATTCTTATTCTTATTTGGCTTTTTCAGTATTTTTTCTTGGAAAGATATTATCAGTCGGCGAAGATAAGAGATATTACAGACGCTGCAAATCAGATAATCCAAGCATATGGCACTGACCAGCAGGAGGTAACGAACCGCTCGCTGGCTTTTGACAACAGCCTTTGCATTGTTATAACGGACGAAATGGGCAATCCTATTGTGATGGAAAACAACATGGGAGCATATTCGCATCTTAACAAGATCATAAACAAGGGCTATGGCATCGGACTTTTCAAGATGATATCTAAGCTAAAGCAGTCGGACGATAACTACATCACGAAAATTGCTCAGAATGAGAATTTCAAGAGCAAGGAGATATTTTACTGCACGTCTATCTACACTGATGATTCGGATAAGCAGGCGTATCTTTTCATTGAAAGCTCAATAGAGCCGATAGATTCTACTGTAAGCATTATAAGAGAACAGCTCATTTATATCACTATCATACTTTTTGAGCTTGCTTTTATTGTAACTATGTATATCTCAAAGCGACTTTCAAAGCCTATCGTTGACATTACGAATACGGCGAAGAAATTCGGTGAAGGGGATTATACGGTGGAGTTCAATGGCCATGGCTATTGTGAGATAGAGGAGCTTTCCACGGTGCTTAACAATGCCAAGGACGAGATACAAAAGGTATCGGAGCTTAGGAAAGACCTTATTGCGAACATATCTCACGACCTGAGAACACCGCTCACTATGGTAAAGGCTTATGCGGAAATGATAAGGGACTTGTCGGGGGATAATCCTGTGAAGAGGCAGGAGCATATCCAAGTTATTATCGACGAGGCTGACAGGCTTTCAAGTCTGGTAAATAATCTACTGGAGCTTTCAAAGCTGGAGTCGGGCAATGCGGAGCTTAAACTCACGGACTTCTCTATAGTTGACAAGCTCAATGACTGCATGACTCGATATCAGATACTCATAGAGCAAAATGGTTATGATATCAAGTATATCCCAGACGAGGACAGAGTGATAACGGCGGATATTGCAAAGCTGGATCAGGTCATTTACAACTTTATAAACAACGCTATAAACTACACGGGTGACAACAAGGTCATTCGTATCAAGCAGATAAACAAGGCTGATGTGGTTCGTATTGAAGTAACAGACAACGGAAAGGGCATTTCTAAGGAGCTTCTGCCTAAGATATTTGACAGATACTACCGTGACGCAAAGGTAAAGCGTGACGTGGTAGGCACAGGACTTGGACTTTCCATTTGTCAGGAGATACTCAAAGCCCACGGCTTTGCATACGGCGTTCAATCGGAGGAGGGCAAAGGCTCGACCTTCTGGTTTGAAGCAAAGATCGCAAAGCAGGAGAGCAAGACTGTTCAGAAAATGGAGAGCAGGCTTTCGCTCAGCGGGCTGGAGGAGAAATAGGGTAAAATATAAGAGTGCATTATCTGAGGTGGTAATGCACTCTTTTTTATTATGTCAGCGTCTGCCATGGTGAAATAACAAAGTTGGGTTTATAAATAATGATCCATGAGCGGCAATAAAAAACCGCCTTACATAAAGTAAAGCGGATTGGGTGCAGGGGCACGCCCCTGAATTTGTAAAAGTGACACACAAATTATCACAGCGGTGACTTTGTGTGTTTACAAAAAACCTTGACGGGAAATGTCCGCCACGGCGAAACAATGGTTGGGTTTTAGATAAAATTGATGGGCGGCAATAAAAAACCGCTCTACATAAAGTAAAGCGGATTGGGTGCAGGGGCACGCCCCTGCTGGTGGAG
>ENA-UOJC01000063-UOJC01000063.1-human-gut-metagenome-genome-assembly--contig:-C104-NODE-63-length-175859-cov-12.562752_pt1 | contig 175859 bp, 164 predicted proteins | sample MGYA00242339_ERZ723886 | MGnify/ENA metagenome assembly ERZ723886 | reverse complement strand
ATTTTTTTAAATATATAAATTTCAGAAAAATGATGACTTTTACTGAATATAATGGTATAGTATTCGTGTATGTATTTTATATAATAAAAGGAGTATCTTTAAAATGATTAGCAACATACACCATAGCAAAAACGGTCTTAATATTATAATAGTGGGCTGTGGAAAAGTTGGTGCAGCTCTCGTAGAGCAATTAGTAAGAGAAGGTCACGATATAACCATAATAGACAAAAATCCACAAAAAATTCAAAGCTATACAAATCTTTATGATATTATGGGGATTGTTGGAAATGGTGCAAGTTATAGCGTTCAGCAAGAAGCTGGAATAGAAAATACTGACCTTATAATTGCGGTTACTGGTTCAGACGAACTTAATTTGCTCTGCTGTACCGTAGCAAAACAAGTTGGTAATTGCTCAGCTATTGCACGAGTAAGAAATCCCGATTATAGCGAGGAGAGCAATTATCTTCGAGAAAGACTTGGTCTTGCTATGATTATAAATCCCGACCTTGAAACAGCTAAGGAAGCTACACATATACTTTGCCTCCCCACCGCTCTCGAGGTTAATTCTTTTGCTCATGGACAGGCTCAGCTTATTAAGATTCAAATTCCTGAAGATAATTTGTTAGATAATAAATCTATTGCACAGGTAAGTAAAAGCCTGAATGCTAAATTCCTTATATGTGCAATAGAGCGAGATGGAAAGATTATTATTCCATCAGGTAATGTAATCCTTCATAAAGGAGATAAGATTTCTTTTGCTGCTACAAGACGAGAAACTATAAAATTTCTCAAACAGATAGGTTTCAGAACAAATCAGGTTAAGGATACTATGATTATAGGCGGTGGAAAGACCGCTTTTTACCTTGCAAAAATTCTAAGTAATATGGGAATTTCTGTAAAGATTATAGAGCAAAACAAAGAACGCTGTGAGGAACTCAGTACACTACTACCTAAAGCAACTATAATCAATGGTGACGGTACAGACGAAGAACTTCTCAAGGAAGAGGGTATTTCTACCTGTAATTCATTTATACCACTTACGGGCATTGATGAAGAGAATATTTTCTTAACTCTTTATGCAAGTAAAATTTCTAATGCTAAGGTTATTACAAAAATAAACCGTAATGCTTTTATGAATGTTATTGATGACTTGAATCTTGGAAGTATTCTATACCCTAAGTATATAACATCAGAAACTATCGTTGCTTATGTTCGTGCGAAGAAAAATTCTATGAATAATAGTAACATAGAAACTCTTTACCATATGTTTAATTCTCAGGTAGAAGCGTTGGAATTTAGTATAGATGAGTCTTCTGCTGTTACTGATACCGAAATTATGAATCTTAATATAAAAGATAATATCTTGATTGCATTTATAAACAGAAACGGTGCTATAACTATTCCGAGTGGTCAGGATTCTATTCATGTCGGCGATACAGTTATGATAGTTACTACTCATACGGGTTTTAACGATATTCAGGATATTCTGAAAGATTAAATTTATAGTTGTAAGTAACAGGAAGGTATTTATATGAACACTTCGATTATACGATATATTTTAGGCTTAGTTCTGAAAATGGAAGCCGCATTGATGGTTCTTCCTTGTATAGTTGCTCTTGTGTATGGAGAATATAAGGGCTTATTCTCTTATTTGTCTGTTTTATGTATATGTGCTATTGTAGGGTTTATCTCAACTCATAAAAAACCCGAAAGCCATGTTTTTTATCTGAAAGAGGGTTGTGTAGCTACTTCTTTAAGTTGGATAGTTTTAAGTATCATGGGCTGTTTGCCCTTTGTTATAACCCAAGAAATTCCGTCATTTACAGACGCTCTATTTGAAACTATATCAGGTTTTACTACTACTGGTGCAAGTATTCTTTCTGATGTAGAGTCTCTCTCCTATTGCAATATATTTTGGCGAAGCCTTACTCACTGGATAGGCGGTATGGGGGTTTTAGTGTTTCTTCTTGCGATTATCCCATTGAGTGGCGGTTCTAACTTTAATCTTATGAGAGCAGAAAGCCCTGGTCCATCTGTGGGTAAGCTTGTTCCTAAGATTAAAACAACTGCAAGACTTCTTTACATAATATATATAGGAATGACATTTATAGAAATTATACTTCTGATTGCAGGTCAAATGCCTATCTTTGATGCAATAACTACATCTTTCGGAACTGCTGGTACTGGTGGCTTTGGCATAAAGAATGATAGTATTATGAGTTATTCTCCATATATACAATGGGTTGTTACTATATTTATGATTCTCTTTGGTGTTAATTTTAATGCTTACTACTTTATTTTGCTTAAACAATGGAAAAAGAGCTTGCTTATGGAAGAAGTAAGATATTATTTTATAATTATAGGTATTTCTACGGCTATAATCTTCTTTAATATTCTTAATCTTTTCTCAAATGCTTTTGACGCATTAAGACATGCCACTTTTCAGGTTGGTTCTATCATTACAACAACAGGTTTCTCATCTGTTGACTTCGATATATGGCCTGAAACATCAAAAATTATACTTGTACTACTTATGTTTATAGGTGCTTGTTCGGGAAGCACTGGTGGTGGTATAAAGGTATCTCGTATTATGATATTAATTAAAACAGTAGTTAAAGAGCTTAATTCCTATATTCACCCACGAAGTGTACGAAAAATTAAGATTGATGGCAAGCCTGTTGAACATGATGTTGTTCGTGCAACTAATGTATATTTTATTACATTTATGGTTATTTTTGCATTTTCAGTGTTTGCTATTTCTTTTGAAAATATAGGCTTGGTTACATCGTTTACTGCTGTCACTGCAACAATCAATAACATAGGTCCGGGCTTAGAGCTTGTTGGCCCTACTCAGAATTTTTCAGTATTTGGTTCATTCTCAAAATATGTTCTTATGTTTGATATGCTCGCAGGAAGACTTGAACTTTTCCCACTGCTTCTATTATTCCACCCGAGTGCTTTAAAAGATATGGTTAAAAAAAGTAATAACTATTAATATTCAGAAAGCTTGTCTACATAAACAAACAAGCTTTTTTGTGCTTAATATAGCTCAGGAGCAAACTTGTTTTGGTTTGTCAAATTGTCTTATTATAGTGATATTATAAATAGAATTATAGAAATTATTTGCCCTATATAATTTTTGTTGACAAATAATTAAATAAAAAGTATAATATAACACATAACCATCTAAGGGTACAATGATTTCAAAATATGGATAATTGAAACACAATTATTTAAACAAACAACATATTAAAGGAGATTTTAATAATTATGAAAAAAATAATGATTGGTCTTTTGGCCGTAATAATGACAATGTCAATTTGTGCATGTGGCAACGATACAAATACTTCTTCAAAGGAGTCAAAAACAGAATCATCAGTTTCGGCAAGTAACAGCTCCTCAAACAAAAAAGAGTTGATATATGATTCAACTGAAGCTTTCAATTATTCAGAAGTTGACAGTGGAATTAGTATAATTGGATTCACGAACTATGATTATGTTGAATATGACAAAATCATAGTACCAAGTGAAATAGATGGTAAAAAAGTTGTTGGAATCGGTGATGATAAGAAAGATTATTATGTTTTTGGAGCTGTCTTTGGAAACTGTGAAGTTGTAATTCCTGATACGGTTACTTATATTGGTGATTATGCTTTTACGGGTGCAAAAGGATTAGTAAAGCTATCCGGCGGCGAGAATTGCAAGAAAATCGGTGATGATGCTTTTATGAACTGCGTAAACTTAGCTGAGGTTACATTCTTGGATAACGTCACTGATTTAGCTGATAACGCGTTTGCCGGCTGTACAAAATGGGAAAGTCTGCATTCATAAGTGTCGCTCTATGCTTAGAAGAATTCATAGTTACATCGTTTACTGCTGTTACTGCAACAATCAATAACATAGGTCCGGGCTTAGAGCTTGTTGGCCCTACTCAGAATTTTTCAGTATTTGGTTCATTCTCAAAATATGTTCTTATGTTTGATATGCTCGCAGGAAGACTTGAACTTTTCCCACTGCTTCTATTATTCCACCCGAGTGCTTTAAAAGATATGGTTAAAAAAAGTAATAACTATTAATATTCAGAAAGCTTGTCTACATAAACAGACAAGCTTTTTTGTGCTTAATATTGAAAAATTGACTTGCAAATAATATAATATATTAAAAAGCAATGGCGGTGAACTTATGGAAAAATTAAAATTTCTTGAATGTTTATCTAAGCAGTACCCTAATATAGACAGTGCAGCAACCGAAATTATAAATTTGCAGTCAATTCTTAATCTTCCTAAGGGTACAGAGCATTTTCTTTCGGATATTCATGGCGAATATAAAGCTTTTTCTCATGTACTGCGTAATGGTTCGGGAGCGGTTATGAAAAAGATTGATGATGTATTCGGTGATACACTTTTCGATGACCAAAAGGAAGATTTAGCATCACTGATATATTATCCCTCTGAAAAATTGCAGTATATTAAATCTATTGGCAAGGCAGATAGCAGCTGGTATCGTACAACATTATATAGACTTGTTTCTGTCTGTCAAATTGTTTCATCAAAGTATACTCGTTCTAAAGTGCGAAAGGCTATGCCTGAAAATTTCAGATATGTTATTGAGGAACTTATAACTGAGAAAAAAGAAGTCCTTAATAAAAAAGCTTATTACGATGAGATTATAAATACAATTATAGAAATTGGTTGTGCTGATGATTTTATCGTCGATATATCAAACCTTATTCAAAGACTTGTTATTGACCATTTGCATATTATAGGCGATATTTACGATAGAGGCTATGGTTCTCATTTTGTTATGGATAGCCTTATGAGTTACCATTCTCTTGATATTCAATGGGGAAATCACGATGTACTATGGATGGGTGCTTTTGCTGGTCAAACCGCTTGCATTGCTAATATAGTAAGAACCAGTTTGCTATATGATAATCTTTCTGTGCTTGAAAATGGTTATGGTATCAGTATGATGCCTTTAGTGCTTTTTGCAATGGAAACATATGCAGATGATTCCTGTACACAATTTGCTATTCGCAGTAGGCATAGTAATGATATGGATACTCAAACCAAGCTTGCTATGAAAATGCAAAAAGCAATAACTATCATTCAATTTAAGCTCGAAGGGCAGTTAATCAAGAAACACCCTGAGTATAAAATGGATAACAGATGTCTGCTTGATAAAATTAATCTACAAAACGGCACTGTTGCTATTGACGGAAAAGAATATGATATGCTCGATTGCAATTTTCCTACAATCAGCTTAGATAATCCATATAAGCTTACAGACGAAGAACAGCTTGTTATAGACAAGCTTGCAAGCTCCTTTATGCACTGTTCAAAACTAAAAAAGCATATTAATCTATTACTGCAAAAAGGAGGTTTATATAAAGTATGCAACGATAATCTCTTATTTCATGGCTGTATACCTATGAATAGTGATGGCACTTTCAGAATGATAAATCTTTTTGGCAAGGATTTATGTGGAAAAGATTTATATAACCAACTCGAACGCTCTGCAAGAAAAGCCTTTTTCGCTGTTGATGAGGAAGAAAAACAACTTGGCAGAGATATTTTATGGTTTTTGTGGAATGGTCCAGATTCTCCTTTATATGGCAGAGATAAAATGACTACCTTTGAAAGATATTTTGTTGAGGATAATGAAACGCATAAAGAAGTCAAAGATATTTATTATCAGCTTATAAATGATGAAAATATAGTAAATAAAATTTTTAAGATGTTTGGTATAGAAAGCGAAAATGCTCATATTATAAACGGTCATGTTCCTATTCATCATATGGAGGGCGAAAGTCCTATTAAATGTAATGGCAAGGTTATTATTATTGATGGCGGTTTCTCTCAACCATATCACAAAGTAACAGGTATAGCGGGATATACTCTGATTTATAACTCCTATGGACTTATGCTCACAGCTCACGAGCCTTTTAAATCAGTAGATGATACTATCCGAAATGGCATAGATATGCAGACAAACCGTGTTGCGTCGGAAGTAAGTCAAAAGCGTATACTTGTCGGAGATACTGATAATGGCAAAGAAATAAGAGAAAATATAAAAGATTTAAAAGAGCTTATTCAAGCATATAGAAATGGTGCTATAAGGCAAAATCAAAGACCTTAAAATTAAAGAGCAAACTTAGTTTTACCTAAGCTTGCTCTTTTTACTTGCTCTAAAACTGGTATTTGTCAAGTAGATGTATCAAAGAATGGCTATATCTACAACTTCTCAAATCACTTAATAATTAACCACCTATTCTGATAGCTGTATAAACTGTTCCATCAGATCCTATAGCGTATGCGGCAGTCACTCTGTGACTGCCTGCGTTCATCAAAATGGCTCTATGCTCTGGTGAGTTCATATAAGCTTTAATCTGTCGCCTCAAAGCTTCCTCTATTGTTGAAGCCCCCTCAGACGCTCCCACACATGAACAACCAACACCACTACCATGTGTGGCATAACCCATATTAGCCATTTTCTGTGCTCCTTCAAGCGGTTCTCTTACTTCTGGATCTCTATAAGGATCAAACTTACCAGTAGAATCAAATAAATAATCAAAATCATTCTTAGCTGATGGATCTTCATTTATTAAACGAGCCAAACCATCAGCTGTCCACTCAAGTTTACCCAAGCCTTCCTTTGCTCTTTCCGCATTGATAAGGTCAACGAGATTTACACTGCTGAATTTATCCATACCCCTATAAGAATAAACTGCCTTCCTTGCACCTGTTATCTTGTGACCACCTGAAGTAGATGAACTCTTTACTTTTGCAATAGTCTTAGATTCTGTTTTACCACAAGAACTACAAGTACGCTGTTTTCTACCCTCTGAAGAAGTTGTGGCTTTCTTGACGGTTTTCCAATCAGACCATCTGTGACCAGTAGCATCTGTATAACTGTCAGTATAACTTGCACCGCAAGAACAAGTATGAACTGTATAACCACCACTTGTACAAGTAGCTTTTACAGTCTTTGATGAATAACTGTGGCTATGTGACGGCTTTGATGGACTGCTACTCGAACTGGAACTACTGCTACCCCCTGATGGCTTTGAACTGCTACTATTATTACTTGGTATTTTAGAATTACTGCTATTAGAATTTGTAGTAGTATTTGATGATTTGGAAGCTTCCGCTAGCTTACTTGATGTTTGATTTTCTTGTTTGGAATTTTCCACCTTAGAATTTTGAGAATTACTACTTACACTTGAATTTATACTGCTTTCTATATTACTTTTTTCGGAGATTTTGCTTTCTGATGAATTGTCAAAGCTACTCTCTAATGAGGTATTATTATCAACTGTATTTTCTGATGAATTTTCGATTTGTGCATTAGTTGGAGCAGTTTCTGATGAACTACAAGCCGACACTGCAAGAACCATTGCAATAACTAATGCAATAACCGTTGCAAGCAAAATCGAGGAAAATATAATTTTCTTTTTCATAGCTTATCATTCCTTTTTGGCTACATCTTATTTTATACTTTCATTATAACATATTTATTGGACATTGCAAGTAAAAACTTTATTTTTAATAAAATATTTTTCGCAAATTTTAATTTATATCAATAAACCCACTCTTGCTTTGTAGGTATAAATCCACCTATATCAAAAAGTCTTTTGTTTGAAAGTGAAATTAGATTTATACCATAATTCAAAGCAAAGGCTTTTATATCATCATAGTTTTTATGAACCTTTACATCGCCACAAAATGCAAGAATATCATCAGAAAGCTTTCCGCAAGAACCTCCGATAAAGCCATAATTGTAGTCTTCTATTTCGATATATCCACTCTCTATTTTAAGTACATCAATGCTATTTTCAATACAAGCCTTGTATATTCCGTTATCTGAGGTTATAACGGCATTTTCTGCAACAACAGCAGTTGAACAGCGAGCATAGCCTTGCTTAACTGAAATAATTTTAATAGAATTTTTCTTGCAATATTCTATAAGCTTATCATCAATAGATGATTCACGACATATCATTTTATCTCCTAAAATTACAGCATTAAGTGCTGTACAGCTTGGATACTTGCCAAAAATTATTTTTTTTGAAAGCGAAACATTATAGCCTAGAAAGCTTAATTTATCCGCAAGAACAGCATTATTTTTAGCAACAAGCAAATTATCATTGCACAAATGAATTGTTGAAATATCGGTATGATACTTTTCAACACCACATATTTCAGAAAGCATATCAGATTCTATTATAGAAATTCCGAGCCTTTTAAGCTCATCTATAACAAACTTATATCTACCGGAAACTATAAGCTCCGAAACATTAAATTTCGGAAGATTTGGTTTTTCTACAAAAATTGATTCATTCATTAAACTAACCACCAATCAAAAAAGCTACGGTCTTTGCTTAATTCAAAGCAACCGTAGCTTTTTTATTATAAGTGCATTACACGGTCTTTAATCTCCTGTGTACGACCTTGATTCCAATATTGTGTGCCTATGTATCCACAAGTTCTTCTTGCAACATTCATCTTAGATTGGTCACGGTTGTGACAATGTGGGCATTCCCATACGAGCTTACCGTCCTCATCTGTAACAATCTGAATTTCTCCATCAAAGCCACACACTTGGCAATAATCGCTCTTTGTGTTTAGTTCTGCATACATAATATTATCATAGATGAACTTAATAACATCAAGAACAGCCTCAATATTCTGCTGCATATTAGGAACTTCGATATAGCTTATGGCACCGCCTGTTGAAAGTGCTTGGAACTTTGATTCAAAGCTAAGCTTTGTAAAAGCATCTATATCCTCTGTTACATGAACATGATAGCTATTCGTTATATAGTTTCTGTCTGTTACACCCTCGATAATTCCAAAACGCTTTTGCAAGCACTTTGCAAATCTATATGTTGTGCTTTCGAGAGGTGTTCCATATATACCAAAACCAATATTTGTTTCTTTCTTCCAACGCTCGCAAGCCTCATTCATATGCTCCATAATTTTTATCGCAAATGGAGTTGCTGACGGGTCTGTGTGAGATTTGCCTGTCATATATCTTACACACTCACAAAGTCCTGCATAACCAAGAGATATTGAAGAATAACCTCCATATAAAAGCTTATCTATTGGTTCTCCCTTTTTCAGACGAGAAATTGCACCATACTGCCATAAAATAGGTGCCGCATCTGAAAGCGTACCCTTTAATCTTTCATGACGGCACATAAGTGCATCATAGCAAAGCTCAAGACGCTTATCAAAAATATCCCAGAATTTATCAACATCTCCGCCTGATGAAAGTGCTACATCAACGAGGTTGATTGTTACAACGCCTTGATTAAATCTGCCGTAGAACTTATAGTTTCCATTTTCGTCCTTCCAAGGTGAAAGACAGGAACGGCAGCCCATAACAGGAAAGCAGTTACCCTCTTTAAGCTCTTTCATCTTCTTTTCGGAAATATAATCAGGAACAAGACGCTTTGCTGTGCATTTTGCAGCAAGCTCTGTGAGGTAATAATATTCTGAACCCTTTTCTATATTATCTTCCTCAAGGACATATATAAGCTTTGGGAATGCAGGTGTAATCCATACGCCCGCTTCATTCTTAACGCCCTCATAACGCTGACGAAGTGTTTCCTCAATAATCATTGCGAGGTCACGCCTTTCGGTAGCATTCTTAGCTTCATTAAGATACATAAATACTGTTACGAAAGGTGCCTGACCATTTGTGGTCATAAGAGTTACAACCTGATATTGGATAATCTGAACACCACGCTTGATTTCTTCACGAAGTCTGCGTTCAACAATATTTGAGATAACCTCCTCATCAAGTTTTCCATGAAGTTCTTCTACTTCTCTGAGAACATCTTTGCGGATTTTATTTCTTGAAACCTGTACAAATGGTGCAAGATGTGCAAGGCTAATACTCTGACCGCCATACTGACTACTTGCAACCTGAGCTATAATCTGTGTCGCAATATTACAAGCTGTTGAAAAACTATGTGGTTTTTCGATGAGTGTACCAGAAATAACTGTTCCATTCTGAAGCATATCCTCAAGGTTGACAAGGTCGCAGTTGTGCATATGCTGTGCATAATAATCCATATCGTGAAAATGAATTATACCTTCCTCGTGGGCTTTGACAATCTCTTTTGGCAAAAGCAAACGCTTTGAAATATCCTTACTGACCTCACCTGCCATATAGTCACGCTGAACGCTATTGACGGTGGGGTTTTTATTTGAATTTTCTTGCTTAACCTCTTCGTTATTACATTCTATAAGGCTAAGAATCTGATTATCAGTAGTATTTGCCCTTCTTACAAGAGTACGGTTATAACGATACTTAATATATCGTTTAGCAACCTTAAAAGCACCTTGCTCCATAATCTTTTGCTCAACCATATCTTGAATTTCTTCAACACTTGAGGCACGGTTTATAGAGCTGCATTTTTGCTCAACAGATGCAGCTATTCTGACAATCTGTTCACGAGAAAGTTCTTTGGAGGAATCATCTGCATTATTTGCTTTTGTAATTGCTGAAATAATTTTAGTTATATCGAAAACGACCTCTGTACCATTACGCTTAATAATTTTCATTTTAAATACTCCCTTAAAAAATCGCAATAAAAAAGCCTGCTTACAAACAGGCTTTCAGATATAAATCTAAGATATTCCCCTGCTTGTGATACAATATATAGTAGCACAATTAGAGAAAGCTGTCAATATATAGTTTTAACAAATTTTGATAAACCACAAAATGTAGAGTACCTTAATCAAAATGCGAACATAGATAACTATACAACAAATTTCGCTAAATAATTTTACTTCAAAGAAAATTAAAAAATAAATCTTAAATTTAAAACTCTTGATAGAAATAGTTTATTTAACAAATTTATATTTGTAATTATTCAGTCATCGAAATAAAAGCACTCAAGCCTCCACGCTTACCGTTTGTTGCTCTATGTGAAAATAGAAGGTCGCTATTGCATTTTGTGCAAAGGTCACTAACAAGAATATTTTCAGGCAATAAGCCCGCACTAAGCAAAGTTCTGCGGTTTACTTCCTTTAAATCGACAATGTGTTTTCCCCTGCCAAGTGATTTTGTGAAATATGCTGGACGCAAATCTATCATTGAGGCAAATTTCTCATAAACAGGTGTATCCACCTCGTAACAGCAACCACCTATCGCAGGACCTACAACTGCTATAATATCCTCTGGGTCGCAGCCGTATTCCTCTGTCATTCGCTCAACTGTGACCTGCCCCATTCGGCTTGCTGTACCTCTCCAGCCTGCGTGTGAAGTTGCGATAACATGCTTTTTAGGGTCAGCAAAAAGAAGCGGTGTACAGTCCGCATAATGCGTTACAAGCGTAACATTAGGCTCATTAGTCATAAGGCCGTCCACGCTGAGCATATCCTTAGGACGCTCAATTCCTATGCCACAATCCGCAGAAGTAACCTTGCGTACAAAGGTATGGTGGTCCTGTGCAGAGCTTACAAGAGTTGAATAATCTAAGCCTACTGCATCGCACATAAGCTTATAATTCTTTCTGACATTTTCGTCAGAATCTCCTCTGCCGAATGCAAGGTTCATAGAATTAAATTCGTTATCACTAACACCGCCGATGCGTGTAGAAAATGCGTGCTTAACAAAGTCCAATTCAGAAAGATTTGGAAATGTTAAAAAGGCAACTCCGTTCACAAAATTTAAATTTGTATTATTGCTCTTGAATATCACATTCATTCTCCTAATACGATATTTGCAATATTTCGCAAAAAGTGTTATAATAGGTCGATAGATAGACAATAATACGCACTTTGGCGTTTATTTAAGATAAGGAAGATGATATTTATGATTAACCTAAATAATATAAAGCTGCCTTTTCAGAAAAAGCTTTTCGGCAACAATATTGAGCCAAAGTGCGAATATTGCTGTTTCGGTCGAGTTAAAGATGATGGAACTATTCTTTGTTACAGTGGCTCAACACCTCAAGAGGGCGGTTGTAAGAAATTTAAGTATGACCCTCTCAAGCGTGAACCGAATAAGCTCCCTCCGCTTCAGAAATACTCTCCCGAAGACTTTATGTTATAATTAAATTTCGGGCTTAATCCTTGTCTGCATCTGCGAAAACCTCATCAAGATGAGATGTGCAGTGTGGGCAGCGTGTAGCCTTAATATCAATCTCTGTCATACAGAAAGGACAAGTCTTGACGGCAGGATCTTCTGCCTCCTCAGGCTTGTTTTTCTTTCCAAGCTTTGATAAAGCATTAAGTCCCTTAACAAGCAGAAAGATAACAAATGCCATAATGATGAAATTGATAACCGCTGTTAAAAACGAACCATACTTCACACTTACGCCGAAAATTTCAACAGACAAATCTGATAAATCTGTTTTTGCGACAAGTCCTATCAAAGGTGACATAATATCCTTTACCAGCGAATTAACTATCGCCTGAAATGCTGCACCTATGATAACACCAATTGCAAGGTCCATTACACTTCCACGAAGTGCGAATTCTTTAAATTCTTTAAAAAACTTTTTCACAGTATATCATACCTCTGAATTTATGGGCGAGTAATATTCGCCCTTTATTTTTATACAAATTGGCGGCTAAGGCTGTCTACTGCGTCATCGAAGTCTGCACGAGTTACAAGCACAGAAATTTGTGATTCACTTGTTGTGATAAGCATAATCTGTACATTTGCCTCAGCTAAGGTCTTGAATACCCTTGCAGCGACACCAGGAGCATTCTCCATAGCAACATCAACTATAGAAATAATGCAGTTTCCGCTCGAAACTATTGGCTTTACAGAGCCATCTTTGAGCTTAGATGTATACTCAACAGTTTTGATAAAATCATCGTCCTTGACAGTAAAGGCAAGAACTGAACGGTTACTGTTTTCTGAAAGTGAAATCATATTTACATCTACAGAAAGTTCTGCAATTTTTCCGAATACCTCTCCTATAAACGCCATATCACTCGGTACATTCATAAGTTTAATCAATGTGACATCTTCACAGGTTTTAATAACAGGGTTAAATTTACTCAAAACAAACAGCTCCTTTCAAGTTATAACATTATAAAATTATGATTTAGTTTTGTGCGGAGAGTAAGTCGCTCATATCGTACATTCCAGCAGACTGACCGTTCATATATACTGCCGCATTAACTGCTCCGACTGCAAAAACTGACTTTGAACGGGCAGAATGACTTATTGTGAAAAGCTCATCTGTACCTGCAAAAAGTACTTCGTGTTCGCCGACAATATTTCCACCACGAACAGCGTGGATGCCGATTTCACGCTTATCACGCTTTTTTCTGTATGCGTGGCGGTCATAAACATACTGTGCGTCATTTTTTGCGTACTCTGTTATTGCATCAGCTATCATAAGTGCTGTACCACTCGGTGCATCAAGCTTTTGGTTATGATGTTTTTCGATAATCTCTATATCAAAGCTTTCACCAAATACCTTAGCAGCTTTTTTGGAAAGCTCGATTAGAAGATTTATGCCGAGTGACATATTTCCTGAATAGAAAATAGCAATTTTCTTTGAAGCTTCCTTAATTTGTGCAACCTGTTCAGGACTATAACCTGTTGTGCAAATTACAGCAGGCAACTTCTTTTCAATACAATATGCAAGCATATCATCAAGGCAGACAGGATTAGAAAAGTCGATTACTACATCGGCAGCTTCTGATATTTCTGCAAAACTGCTGTAAATTGGAAATCCTAAGCCTTCTTTTTTTGCAATATCAACACCTGCAACAATTTCACAATCGGAACGATTATCAACAGCAGCAGCAATAGCTGCTCCCATCTTTCCGCAAGCTCCACAAAGAACTATTTTTGTCATCGTTTACACATCCTTTTATTTAAAAATCATAATTAGCTAACGCACTTCCCAAAAGAAACTTAAAAGTTTCGCTCGAGCCTTTTCAAAGGCTCTCAGGGTTGAGGGACGGAGTCCCTCATGGGTTTTAAGGGCAACGCCCTTAACATTCTTTACTTCTGAGCGGCGGACAAAGTCCGCCGCTCAATTTTTTGTGTAAGCAACATTAGTCAAAAGGGGCGGACAAAGTCCGCCCCTTAGGGAGCAAGAGATGTTAAGGGCTTCGCCCTTAAAACCCACCAAAGGCTCTGCCGTAGGTGACTACCTTTGGAAACCGCAAGCCTTTAAAAAGGCTTGACCTAAACTTTAAGTATCTTAGAGAAGTACATTAACTTATCGGTAGTTTAGTTCTCCGCATGAATAAACTTCCCAATCCGAATATTGACAGCGGCGGCTCGCCACTTAAATAAGGCCGTATTCAACGAGAGTCTTTCTCAATGCCTCGTGACCGCTTTCGCTCATAGCAGTAAGTGGCAAACGACAATCTCCGCAGTTGAAACCGAACATATTCATAGCTTCCTTAATCGGAATAGGGTTGACATCTGAGAAAAGCATATCCATAAGCTTAATGTATTTTTTCTGCATCTCAAATGACTTCTTAAAATCACCTGCAAGTGCAGCAGCTACAAGCTCGTGGCTTTCCTTAGGGCAGATATTTGCAAATACGGAAATAACACCCTTACCACCCATAGCTGTAATTGTGAAAGCCTGACTATCTTCGCCTGAATATACATCAAGATTATCTCCGCAAATAGCCATTGTGCGTACAAGTGCTGATGTATCGCCGTTAGCTTCCTTTGTAGCCTTGATATTTGGGTGCTTGGAAAGCTCGTAATATGTTTCCGGCTTAATGTTACAGCCTGTTCTTGATGGAACATTATAAAGAATAATCGGAATATCAACATTATCTGCAATAGCTGTATAATGGCGAATAAGCCCTGCCTGAGAGGTCTTATTATAATATGGTGTAACGGAAAGAATAGCGTCTGCACCAACAGTCTGAGCATGCTTTGAAAGCCCTATTGCGTAGTTTGTGTCATTGCTTCCTGCACCTGCAATAACAGGTACACGATGTGCAACCTTCTTAATAGTGTATTCGATAACCTCGCAATGCTCCTCGTTATTGAGAGTTGCGGATTCACCTGTTGTACCACAGGTTATAATTGCATCAGTACCATTTTCGATTTGGAAGTCGATAATTCGTCCAAGCTCGTCAAAGTTTACTGAACCATCGGGATTCATAGGTGTAATAATAGCAACGCCTGAACCCTCAAAAATGTGTTCTGACATAGTATCACCCCGTTTATAAATTTTAGATTTATAGAATTAATCAGTCAAAGTAACCTTCTGCTGCAAGAAGCTCTGCAAGAAGAACTGCACCGCCTGCTGCACCTCTAAGAGTATTATGTGACATACAAACAAACTTGTAAGTATACTGTGTATCCTCTCTGAGTCTGCCAACAGAAATAGCCATACCGTTTTCTAGAGTTCTTGCTGATTTAATCTGTGGTTGGTCTGGCTCTCTGAAATAGTGGAGGAACTGCTTTGGAGCACTTGGAAGTTGAAGCTCTTGTGGCTTACCGCTATAAGATTCCCAAGTTTCGATGATTTCCTCAACTGATGGCTTTTGCTCAAGCTCTACAAAAACTGCCGCTGTGTGTCCATCACTTACAGGAACACGGAGGCACTGTGCTGTGATTGCAGGAGTATTAGTTTTAACGATTTCGCCGTTTTCGATTTTACCCCAAATCTTGAGTGGCTCTTGCTCAGACTTTTCTTCCTCGCCACCGATATATGGGATAAGGTTATCTACCATTTCAGGCCAACGCTCGAAAGTTTTTCCTGCACCTGAAATTGCCTGATATGTGCAAGCAAGAACCTTCTTAACACCATACTTGAGAAGTGGGTGTATAGCAGGAACATAGCTCTGAAGTGAGCAGTTAGATTTAACAGCAATAAAGCCCTTCTTTGTTCCAAGACGCTTTCTCTGAGCCTCAATGATTTTAAGATGCTCATCATTGATTTCTGGGATAATCATAGGCACATCAGGTGTAAAACGGTTAGCACTGTTATTAGAAACAACTGGGCACTCTGCCTTCGCATAAGCTTCTTCCAAAGCCTTGATTTCGTCCTTCTTCATATCAACAGCACAGAATACGAAGTCAACCTTAGATGCGACTTCTTCTACATTTGCAGCATCAAGGATAACCATATCTTCCATAGCCTTTGGAATAGGTGTTGTCATAGCCCAACGGTTAGCAACTGCTTCTTTGTATGTTTTGCCAGCTGAACGAGCACTTGCTGCGAGAGCAACAACATTAAACCAAGGGTGGTTCTCAAGAAGTGTGGCAAAACGCTGGCCAACCATACCTGTAGCACCAATAATACCTACATTGTACTTTTTCATAATAAAAAACTCCTTTTATATTGCCTGATGGCAAAAAATTTCATTATCCCGAATAAAAGAGCAACAAAAAACCGGTTCACTAAAAACCGGTTCATACTTCTGATATTATTAAGCTGCCTCTATGATATATAAAGATAGCTCTCCACCATAAGTATGATGACAGCCATATGGAGATGTTCCACACAGCCAGCGAAAGGTTTTGCCATAGCCCTACGCTTCGGCGATAATTCTATTCGCAAGGTATCTCAGATTTCGGAACTCTCCTCCTTGCTACACGAATTAACGCACCTCTATCCCGGAATTTAAAAATTCTTACAATTCATAATATATCATTTATACGACTTTGTGTCAACCTTTTTGAAGCAACTTTAGAAAGAAGTTTTTGTTATTATAAAATAGTAAAAATCAAAATTTTATTTTGTACAATATTATTTACAAAACTTCATAAATATGATATACTAAAATAAAAACAATGTATATTTTAGGGGGTTAATATGATTTGCGAATCTTGTGGTGATAATAGTGGCAAATATAATTTGTGTAAAAAATGCTATTACCTTTTTAAAGATGGTAAACTTATCAAATGTGAAAAATGTGGCAAATGGCATAGTCCAAATTCAAGTTGCGAAAGTTCCTCAATTCAAAGTAATGACGCACAACAATCTCAAAAATTCATTTATAATCCTAAACCATCACTCATTACTGAAACTGAAAAAGGATTTTATAATGTAATTAAAGAGCTTATTCCTGATAACTACTTGCTTTTTCCACAGATAAATCTTGCGGCTGTCATTTCTAAAGATGACGATTCTTCTCATTTTCAAAATGAGCTTTTCAGAAATATAGATTTTCTAATTACAGACTCTGAGTTTAAACCACTTATATTTATTGAAATAAACGATTATTCTCATAATTCAAATCAGCGTAAAGAGCGTGACCAAAAAGTGCACAATATATGTGAGGAAGCAGGTATTCCAATAATTACTCTTTGGACATCTTATGGTGTAAACAAGGAATATATAAAGAAAAGAATAGATACTACTTTTTCAGAACTGCCTGTAAAAAGAGTTGCTCACAGCAAACCAACAGAAAGCACTCAAAAATCTCAAAAAAATTCAGGTGGCTGTTATGTTGCAACCTGTGTATATGGTTCATATGATTGTCCACAAGTTTGGACTTTAAGAAGATTTAGAGATTTTAAACTAAGTAAATCTCTTTTTGGAAGATTGTTTATCAAAGTATATTATAAAATTAGTCCAAAAATAGTTAAACTCTTTGGAAATCAAAATTGGTTCAAGGTGTTTTGGAAGAAACAACTTGATAAAATGGTTTCTAAGCTACAAAAAGACGGATATGAAAATACACCTTATTATGATAGATAATTACAGCTTTTTCTTAAAAAACGATAGGATTTCTGACCAGATTTCGTCCTGAAAGAAATGCTCATCTGCGTGGTCTGCCCCATCAATCGCAATAAGCTCTACATCATTACCAAATGAATTTAATTTTTCATAAAGCTCCTCACCTTGCGAAAATGGCACTGTATTATCATTTGTACCATGAATAATAAGGCTTGCTGGCAAATTTTCTCTTACAAAATTTACTGGTGATGACTCTAAGGCGGATTTTTTATTTGAAAGTTCTGCTCCAAGCATAAGCTTTTCTGCTGAAACAGGATTTGCATTCATAAACTTAGCAAGATTTGTCGGCGGATACCACATACAAGCCGCCTTGACCTCACTTGAGTAATCAAGATAAGCTCCGACATCAAGCGATTTATCGTTATCAAACGCTGCCATAGCTGTAAGATAACCACCAGCAGAATCTCCCATTATGCCTATCCTTTCAATATCTATATGATACCTTTCAGAATGTGCTTTTAAATATCTTATACCAGCTTTCACATCTTGAATCTGAGATGGATAAGAAGCTTCATTACTTGTTCTATACTGAACACTCGCAACAACGAAGCCCTCTAAAGCAAGCTTTGAAAGATAAGCCATATGAACAGATTTATCCATAGAAAGCCAACCGCCACCACATATCCATACAATACAAGGATATTTCTTTTCGGTATGTTCTTCTGGAAAAATTATATCAAGCTTTAAATCCATTCTTGCGTGTCCGAACCAGTAATCAATCTGTGCATAACTTAAATTTGTTACAGTAATATATTGGGGTTTTGTCGGATTTATAGAAATAGTTCTTCTCATAAAAATATCCTCCTTATTTCATAGGCTATTTCAATATATAGATTATATCACTAATGTTAGATTATGGTCAATAGCAACTAAGTATATTTATATTATTAGCAATAATTTATCTATTATATCAATTAAATCGACTATAAAAATGCCACAACTCGCTTTAATTTGAGTTGTGGCATTACCATTATTTTATTTATAAAATAAATCCATATTTCTCATAAATAATTTTGAAGGTCTGTGTCCACCATTCATAACTGTTTTATCAGTTTCTACTACATAATCAGCTATTTTTCTGCGAAAATTAGGTTTAACAAGCTCTTTATTTAAAATAATCTCAAAAACCTCTTGTAAATCTGTTAAAGTAAAATAAGTTGGCATTAAATCAAAAGCTGTTCTTAAATCAAATTCTAATTTTTGCCTCAGTTTATTTAGAATACAAGTTAAAATTTTTGAGTGGTCGAACGCTAAAGCATCAGATTTAATTATACTATACTCAATTTCTTTATGATAATTTTTATATAGCCTTTTCTCTTGAATAACAGCAGTAATCTTTTCTTTTCCTTTTAAATTAAGCTCATATGTTGTTATACTTTTTCTGTCATCTTTTGTGCGTTCATAGCCATCACCTACTATGTTGAGTGAAATATCGAACCATTCTGCTTCTTTGGCATCTCCACCAGCGTGGATATTTTCCATAAGTTCCTTATCTTCACTATTGATAAGAGCCATAAAAGCTTGTGAAATTATCCAACCACGAGGGTCTCTACCCTCTTCATCAAATGTTCCGCACATTTCAATATAAGCTTGTTGTGTACCTGTTTCCTCTAATAGCTCACGCCTTGCCGCTTGATTGATAGTTTCTCCCTTTCTCACAAAACCTCCAGGCAATGCCCATAGATTTTTAAAGGGTTCTTCTCCTCTGCGAATAAGCAATACCTTTAATTTTTTTGAAGGAAGCTTTCTGCAATCTACTATTTCTGTATCAGGAAGAACAGTAAAAACTGCTATATCTGTTGCAATAGACGGTCGTTCATAGCTTTCAATATTATATGTCGAAAGAAATTCATTTAAATTACTCATTGCTTATCACCAAACAAAAATTCTTCAAATTCAATTTCTGATGGCAAACGCAAATCTCCTCTCGGACTTACTGAAACTGTACCAACCTTAACACCATCTGGCATACAGTTTCTCTTAAATTGCTGTCTGAAAAATCTTGTATAAAATACATTCTGCCATTTTTTAATTTCCGCATCATCAAATTTATATCTATCACTTTGCTTTACAGCAGTCTGACAAAGCTCGAATATTTCATTTGGCTTCATTCCATAACGCAAAGTGTAATATAAGAAAAAGTCGTGCAAAATATATGAGCCTACTGTATCCTCGGTCTTTTGTGCAATAGTTCCGTCCGCATTAGGAGGAAGCAATTCAGGGCTTACCGGAGTATCTATAATATCCTCTATAACTTCATCTATACCATCAAAGCCATTTCTGCCAAGATGATGTCCGATTTCATCAACAAGCGTTCTGACAAGTGTTTTGGGGATACTTGTATTTACAGCATACATACTCATATGGTCACCATTATAGGTACACCAACCAAGTGCAAGCTCGGATAAATCACCTGTGCCAATGACAAATCCACCCTCTTTATTTGCAACATCCATAAGAACTTGTGTGCGTTCACGAGCCTGGCAGTTTTCATAGGTTATATCATGTATGCTTTCATCGTGTCCAATATCTTCAAAATGTTGTCTTGTCGCTTTTACTATGGAAATTTCTCTTATATCACAACCAAGCTTCTCCATAAGAGTAATAGAGTTACTTTTTGTGCGTTTTGTTGTACCAAAACCTGGCATAGTAATTCCTACAACTGTTTTTGATGGAAGATTAAGATTTCTTACCGCCTGTGCTGCAACGAGCAAAGCAAGCGTCGAATCAAGACCACCCGAAACTCCTATAACCACGCATTTGCTTTTAGTTGCTTCGAGTCTTCTTTGTAAGCCTGCTACCTGCATATTGAAAATAGAAGTACAGCGTTCAAGTCTATTTTTTGATGGAACAAAAGGTGTCATAGAAACCTTTGCAAGAATCTCATTTTTCTGCATAAGTTTCTTATTGCATATGATTTTTACAAAATTTCTTCCGTTAAACATTCCTTTACAATCAGCAAATGATTTATTTGCTATTCTGTCATGGCGAATTTTGGTGAGGCTAAAGTCACGAATCAGAATACCGCTCTCGAATGGCTTAATTTCTCCGAGAAGTTTGCCATTTTCATACATAAGATTATGTCCGCTGAAAACTATATCTGAAGTCGATTCGTATATTCCCGCTGAAGCATAGGCATAACCGCAAAGACAGGTTGAGGAAATATTTCCTACAAGATTGCGTCTATATTGTTCTTTACCTATAACTTCGTTAGACGCTGAAAGATTAAGAATAATCTCTGCCCCATTTATGGCAAGAATACGGCTTGGTGGAATAGGTGTCCACGCATCTTCGCAAATTTCAATACCGATTTTTACGGATTTACCCTTTTGCCCAAGCTCTATTATAAGATTGTTTCCAAAAGGAACTGTCATATCTCCTATTTCTATATTTTCAAAGTCGTATTCTCTGGCACTGAACCATCTTTTTTCATAAAATTCACCGTAGTTAGGAAGATATGTCTTTGGAACAACAGCAATTATTTTGCCATTTTGAATAAAAGCTGCACAGTTATACAATTCACCTGAAACTTCTATCGGCGCACCGACAACTAAAGCTGAACCATTCTCTCCAAAACTTTTAGTAAATTTGGTCAAAGCCATAAGACCACTTACTGTGTTATCAAGCAAGTTTCTGTTTTCAAATAAATCTGCACAGGTATAACCTGTCAAGGAAAGCTCTGGCATAAGAATTATGTCTGCTTTATCTGCATATTCCTTATAGATACTCTTTATCTCATCACAGTTTTTTGTTACATTTCCGATATGAACTCTCGGAGAAGCTGTAAGAACTCTAAGCAAATTTTCCATAGTAAAAACCTTTCTATTTAGAATTTATCTCCATACATCAGCTTTCTTATATCCGCAAGAGATTGCTCTTTTACGATTTTTCCGTCCTTGAATACAGTTTCGAGAAGGTTATTTTCTTTTGGAATGTCTTGGCTTGTATAGCCGTCTTTAAAGGTAAGATTTCCATTTTCATCACGATATACAAAACACAATCCTTTTTGGCTCCTTTTGAATCCGCCCTCTTTTGGATTTTTAAAAATAGGAATAGGCTTACCATCAACCTCACAATAAGTTGCTTTAATACAAGAACTGAATGTATCTCTTGTAAATGGCTTTAAAATCCCATCTTCTTCTATGCACTGCATACTAAAGCTGCCAACTCCAAGTGAAACATTATTGCAGGCAAAACCATTCTCAATGAGAATTTTATAAATTTCTTCGCAACGCTGAACAGTAATGCTATCACCATAAATAGCCCTAACATGAGGGTCTAAAACCTTATATCCCTTAGAATTGATTGTTCCGCCGAAAATATCCCAAAGCTTGAAAGCTGTCTTTGTTACCACCTCAACGCAATCGCCGCTATCGCCTCTCATAAGCATACAACCATTATGCTCAAGAATTTCTTTTTTAAGCTGAAGAAGTACATTATCTATTATATTCCAATAATCATAAGAATCAAGTACCGCAGAGAAACTTGTATTAGGATAAATTTCTGTAAGAAGTCTGCGGAGGAGAGTTATTTCATCTCCATCAACTGCATAATTACTGCACATAACAGAATGTTCTGTACTTACCGCACCAAATGCGACAGGTTCTTTTTCACAATCACAGTTATAAATCTGCTCTAAGAACGGAATTACTGGAACTGTTGCAGTATTCAAGAAAGATAAGCACCAACCAGCACTTGATTTAACTGCGGACTGCAAGCTTTCCTGACCTCTGAATGAGAAATCACCAATAGCTCTTGCACGAGGAATATTATCATCTACTGAAATATCATAATATTTATTGATAATATCACGATATGTTGCACCAACGGTTGCACTAAGCATAGGGTGCCACATTTCTGCACTTATAAGAGATTCTAATGCCTGTGGAAGCCATGCAAAATCCGGGTGAGTATTACTGATTTCAAACATAGGAACATGCATAGGAACTTTTGTACCCTCCGGTAAAGCTTTGATTTCAATAGGTAAGTATCCGAGCTTATGGAGCTTGACAATCTTTTTACTACTGAATGCCTCTTTACCAAGTGTTGCATTCAGAACTCTTTCATATTCTCCTACTACCTCATCAAGTGGCAAAGAGAAAAATTCATTATTGAAATAATCTATAAGATATACCTTTATAAATGCCTGTAAACCGAACATTACAACCTTATTCCACATCTTTACTCTGCTCATACGAGGTGTAAAGTAAGAAACGGATTTTTCAATTTTCTTCGGTAGCATATCCGAATGAACAGCCTTATAAAAATCTATCAGAAGCATAGGGTTAGTGTTTTTCATAGCTTTAGTCCTTTCTCAAAATCAAAGGGTTACTATCTCTATTTTCTTATTTTCGCAGTGATAAATACTGTCTGTTGTATAAATTTTATTAATAAGCTCGCAATTTATCAATTTGCCATTCAGTATTGATTTTTCACAGTGCGATATAAAGAGATAAATATTCTTTGCACCAAGCTCTGCAAGCTTTTGAGCTGAAAAATAGAATGTTCCACCAAAAGAGCATATATCATCTACAATAAGAACAATATTCCCCTTGATTCTATCAACTTCACCTGAAATAGATAAGCTCTTTATCTGTCCTGTACTCCAATCACGATTTTTAATTCCGAAACAATACGGAAGCGGAATCATTCCACTGTATCTCTTGCTTGCTCCCTCATCAGGATAAAACATAAGTGGATTTTCTGCATTATCTCCTTTGATTTTCTCAATAACCTTATAGATATATTCTTTTGGAGATACAAGCTTTACATTATCAATAAGTGCAAGACTTACATTTGAGTGAGCGTCTAAAACTCTTACTTCATTAAAGTTTAAACTATTAAGCATCTGTGCAAAGTATTTGAGGGTGAATACATCTTCGTCATTCTTTACTCTATCCTGTCTTGCGTTTGGAATATAAGGCATATCAAGAATGATATTTTTAAAGCCTGATGCCTTAATATGATTTGTAAGAAAATAAAGTGCTACAAGCTCTTCGTTATTTTCGTAATTCCACTTAATTGTAATGCTATCATCACAAGCAAGCTCTTTTACATTACTCTTTAAAAGAAGTGTTCCGTCTGGGAAGTGTCCTAACTCGATTTGTTTGCCATTAATCTTAATCATGAATAACCATTCCTTTCCATCATTTAACTGAAATCTGACACATTTTCATTGCATTAAGTGCATTTATATGGCTTTCTGGTGTAACGCCTGCACAACAGTTTTCTAAAACTTCTATCTCAACTTCTGGCAAATTTGCTTTAATAAGCAAAGCGTTGGATATAATGCATATATCTGTACATAATCCAACTAGAGTTACTTTTTCAAGCTCTTTATTATTCTTTAAATATTCTGTAAGTTCAGTTGAGCCAAAGGTTATTTTATCAAAAATCTTAGTTTCAGGTTTTATCAGCTTTTTTAGCTTGCTGTTAATTTGCCAGCCATTTGTTCCCTTGATGCAATGTGGAATAGGAAGTTTTTTACCTTCTTGAGTATCTGCATAATTTTCAAAATGAGTATCACGAGTGAAAACTACTTCGCCTTCAAAGCTTTGAATTACTTGATAAACATTTTCAATTATTGCCTGAGCCTCTTTTGTACCAAGTGCTCCATCAATAAAATCATTCTGCATATCAATTACTACAAGAACATTTTTACTCATAGACCCGCTCCCCTTTATTACTTATTATATATTTTATAATAAGATTATAACTCTATAATTTATAGCTGTCAAGTACTTTTTATCATAAAAATTATTAGTTTCAATTTAATATAAAAAAATGCACCAAGCTTATAAAAGCTCAGTGCATCTTAATAACTTTTTAATAAGTTATCTCTTGCTAAAATACTTCTTGAGATTTTCAGGTTCTTTTGTCTGGCAGAAATCATTTGCTGATGCTGTGCCACAAGCCATCTTTGCTGATTTTATAGCAAGAAATTCAACAATCTTCTTAACATTTTTCTTTGCTGACATAAGATTTTCTCCTTTCCTTTAGTATTATTTCAACCAATATAGCCACATCAACAACTATAATAGTAGGTAATACAGCTAATACTGAATCAAAACCAGTTTCATAATATATAAACATAGATAATATAATTTCTATGAAAGTTATTGAAATGGAGATTATCTTAAATTTTAATCTATCGGATTTATCAATCTTTTTATTTTCATTTTCAACAGGTGAGAATATTGCCATAATAATAAATGAAACTACAAATACACCTATATGAATTATAATATTATATTCCATAAGATACTTTATATATAGTTTACTTGTTATAAATACAAGTAAAGCAGATATAGCAAAAACTGTATTACACCTAATATATGTCTGTGCATGATAGCCACCCGAAAAAAATCTTATTAAAGAAAGTGATACCATAAAAATTATGCTTTCAATAACACTTTTAAATACTATTCCCATTGTAAGCACCACTATGGTTCCAATTAAAGATGAAATCATAAGCTCAATTCCATATACATAAATGCTCATAGGATATTTACTTTCTTCATCAAACAATGAATTAGCTATATTTTCTGAAATTGTATGTAACATTTTCTCATCACCTAAATTAATTATATACATAATTTAGTTCTTTTTAAAAAAGTGATGAAAAATACACTTTTAAGGTTGATTTTGTACAAAACTGTCGATGTTTTAAAAAATGGGGCTGTGAAAAAAACAGCCCCCAATGTGATGAGTTCTCGACCCTGTGAGCATTTTTCAAAGGCTCGAACGAAGCTTTTAAGTTTCTAAGATAAGCCATTAGATAAAACGACATATTTAGACAAATTTTTCTTATTTAATTTGTTTTGTATATTGAAAATCTTGTTAAATTATGATATATTAAATTATATAAATATTACAGTGCAATTACATTATTAAATAATTTAGAGGTGTTATATTATGAAAAAGAAAATACTTGCAATTATTTTTTCTGCTCTTGTTGCGCTATCAATACCTTCAGCTTTAGTCGGTGCATACTATAATCTTCCACTAGATGTCGGCAACTTCAATGATTATGGCGGTGGTGGCGATTGGGGTGGTGGCGACTGGGGTGGTACCACTGATTATGGTGGTACTACTGATTACGGTGGTACTACATACTCAAGTAGTAGTGTTTCAGATGACCCAGAGGGTTTCATCATTACTGCAATCATTTTTATTGGTATTATAGTAATATCTATCATTTCTAATAAGCGTTCTAAAAACAAAAGCAACAATGAGAATACTTCTTACAGTTCTTATGAAACACCTGCTCAATATATGCCTGCTGATTGCACAAACAAAATTACTGAATTTATCAAGCAAAGTGATATAGATTTCAATACAGAAAAGTTTATTGCATGGAGCAAAAACATCTTTATTACACTACAAACTGCCTGGAGCGAGCGTGACTGGGAGAAAATCCGTACTATCGAAAAGGAAGAGCTTTTTGAACAACACAATGCTCAACTGCAGGAATATATTCGCCTTGGCAGAATAAATTGCATTGAAAGAATAAATGTTAACCAGGCATTCTTACATAAGTATGTTCGTGACGAGAATTTCGAGCATTTAACTGTTTGTATGAAGGTCAGAATGGTTGACTATATCATTGATGAAAAATCAGGTAAGCTTCTTAAGGGTAGCAAGGACAAGGATGTATATATGACATATCTCCTTACATTTACAAGACGCAAGGGTATTAAAACTACACTTATCAATGGTGTTATCTCTAATTCTTGTCCACATTGTGGTGCCCCTGTTGATTCTGCAAGTGCTGGCAGATGTGAATATTGTGGCAGCATTGTTCATTCTGGCGAATATAACTGGGTTCTCTCTGATATGCAGGCAGTTAAACCAGGCTTCAAGAATGATAACCGTGGTGTAATTCTTTTAGATAACAATAATACTCAAAACTGATTGGAGTAGATTTAATTAAAATGAAAAAGAAAATCCTTGCAATTATACTTTCATCAATAATAGCACTTTCACTTCCTACGGCAATGATTGCTGAAGCATACGATATTCTGCCTGTTGATGTAGGTAATTATCACAGATATAATAACAAGAAAAAAAGTTCCTCATCAAGAAGCAGGTCAAGGTCATCTTCGAGAAGTAGTTCAAGGTCATCTTCGAGAAGTAGTTCAAGGAGTAGATCAAGTTCGTCTTCAAAAAACAGTAAACCTGATTCGTCTTCAAGCAGAAGCTACAGCAATTATTCTGGCAGTGTTTCAAAAAGCTCAAAATCTTCTATTGACCTTTCTAATCCAGAAGATATTGTAATAACTGTTGGAGCAATAATATTTATTATAGTTTTGATTTTGTTTTTTTCTAAAACATGCAAAGGCAAGAAGAAAAGCTCAGAAAATAACTCCAATAGAATTATTCCATACGATTTCACACCTCAAATCGCAGGATTTATTCAGCAGAATGATACAAACTTTAATGCTGGGCAATTCCTTGAGTGGAGCAAAAATATCTTTGTCACTCTACAAACAGCTTGGTCTCAGCGTGATTGGGAAAAGATTCGTACTCTTGAGAAAGAGGAACTTTTTGAACAGCATAACACACAGCTACAAGAATATATCCGCCTTGGCAGGATAAATGTTATAGAGAATATCAATGTTTCAAACGCTTATCTTCATAAGCTTGTAATTGATGATAATTACGAACACTTAACAGTAAGTATGTTTGTAACTATGAATGACTATATCATTGATGAAAAATCTGGCAAGGTTCTTATGGGCAATAAGAAGGAAGTCTTTGATACTATCTATCAGCTTACATTTATAAGAAGAAAGGGTATCAAAACTGCTTTTGTCAATGGTGCTATTGCAAATGTCTGCCCACATTGTGGTGCGGCTGTTAATTCCGCAAGTGCTGGCAGATGTGAATACTGCGGAAGTATCATTCACACAGGCGAATTCAACTGGGTTCTCTCTGATATGGAAGGTGTTGAAGATGGCTTCTACAACGATAATCGTGGCATAATCATATTGAATAATAATCAGAATTGATAGGAGAAAATCCGAATTAAAATGAAAAAGAAAATTCTTGCGGCTGTTCTTTCGGCGATATTAGCACTTTCATTTCCTACGGCAATGGTTGCTGAGGCATATTACAATCTTCCACTTGATGTTGGTAACCACCACAGCCATAGTGGCGGTTCTCGTTCTCGTTCTCGTTCAAGTGGTTCTCGTTCAAGTGGTTCAGGTTCGGGAGTTAATGACCCTATCACGGCAGGTATTTTTATTGTAATAATTGCGGGTGTATTCATCTATGGTATGTGCAAGAAAACTTATCATAAGACTTTTTCTAAAAATAATATGCCTTATAATGCTAACCAACAAATTACAGAATTTATGAGAGTAAATGACCCAAATTTCATTACCGAAGGCTTTCTTGGCTGGAGTAAGGAAATTTTCATTACACTTCAAACCGCCTGGGCTCAGCGTGATTGGGAAAAGATTCGTACCCTTGAGAAAGAAGAACTTTTTGAACAGCATAACACACAGCTACAAGAATATATCCGCCTTGGCAGGATAAATGTTATAGACGAAATCAAAGTTTTAGATGCCTACTTACATAAGCTTGTAATTGATGAAAACTTTGAGAATCTTATAGTAAGTCTAAGGGCAACTATGCTTGACTATATAATTGACGAAAAAACAAAAAAAGCCATTATGGGCAATAAAAAATCTTATTTTGATACTATCTATATGTTGACATTCACAAGACGAAAAGGTGTTAAAACAAATATAGTTAATGGTTTTGTCTCAAATATCTGTCCTCACTGCGGTGCTACTGTAAGTTCTGCAAGTTCGGGTAAATGTGAATATTGCGGAAGTATCATTCATACAGATGAATTTAACTGGGTTCTCTCAAATCTTGAATCTGTTGATTTGAATTTTGTAAATGACAACCGTGGCATAGTTTTCCTTGATGGTACAAATCAATATTAATTTTATGTGTAAAAGGTGTAATAAATGAAAAAAATACAAAAGAAAATTCTTGCAGTTATTCTTTCGGCGATAGTGGCGTTCTCTATGCCTACGGCATTAGCTGTTGACGCATACTATAACCTTCCACTTGATGTTGGCAACCATCATCGTTACAGTGGTGGTTCTCGCTCACGTTCTCGTTCTCGCTCTAACTCTCGTTCCCGCTCTCGTTCTTATTCATCATCTGGTAGAAGTAGTTCATCAGGTTCTTCTGAAATTGACCAAAAAACAGCTATAATTTTGGTAATAGCATTTTTAGTTATATTCGTTTCAGTATTTGGTCTTATAATTTGGTGTGTAAAACAACCAGATAAAAAATCTAAAAAATATAAGAACATTCCTCCTATGTTCCCTTATAATGCTACTGAGCAAATTACTGAGTTTATTAAGCAAAATGATGAGAATTTCGACACAGAACAATTCTTGTTATGGGCTAAGAACATCTTTATTATTATTCAGACCGCTTGGGCTAAGCGTGATTGGGAGAAAATCCGTACTATCGAAAAGGAAGAACTTTTTGAACAGCATAACACACAGCTGCAAGAATATATTCGCCTTGGCAGAATAAATATTATGGAAAATATCAATGTCATAGACGCCTACTTGCATAAACTTGTCATAGATGAGAACTTTGAAAACCTCACAGTAAGCCTAAGAGCAACTATGAATGACTATATTATAAATGAGAAAAATGGCAAGGTTCTTATGGGCAATAAAAATGAAGTTTTTGATACTATCTATCAGATGACCTTCACAAGACGCAAAGGTATAAAAACTAATCTTATAAATGGTCTTATTGTTAATGTTTGCCCACATTGCGGTGCTACTGTTGAATCTGCAAGTGCAGGAGTATGCCAATATTGCGGAAGCGTTGTTCATTCTGGAGAGTTCAACTGGGTTCTCTCAAATCTTGAATCTGTTGACGAGCATTTCGTTGATGAGATGAGAGGAATAATCTTTAGTAATAATTAAATTTAATAGGGGTATATAAAATTGAAAAAGAATATTTTTGCCATTATCCTTTCTATGATATTAATATTTTCGCTTCCTACAACAATGGCTGTTAAAGCATATGAACTTCCTGCCTATGTAAGTAATAGCTATGAAAATTATAATCAATCTACTGCTGATTATAATTTGTCCCAAGTTCGACGCTCTCGTTCTCGTTTTCGTTCTCACTCTCACTATCGTTCACATTCAGCAAGCAGTAATTCAATCGATTTAGCAATATATTGTATAGCTGGACTCATAGTACTCGTTTTTACATTTATAACTTTTAAAATAAATAAGAAAAAATCGACAAAGATTTATAAAAATATTCCACCTATATTTCCACATAATGCTAATATGCAAATCGCCAAATATATATACAAAAAAGATGAGAATTTCAATTTAGAAAAATTTCTTAATTGGGTCAAAAATATCTTCTTAACCCTTGAAAACGCTTTTTCACAGAGAGATTGGCAGAAAATTTTTACATTTGAATCAAAAGAACTTTTTGAGGAGCATAATGCTCAGATACAAGAGCTTATTAGCCTTGGTAGAGTAAATATTAAAGATAATATCAATATTATAGATGCTTATCTTCATAAATTAGTTATAGATGAAAACTCTGAAAATCTCACTGTAAGCATTAGAGCAACTATGAATAATTATATTGTAGATGAAGCATCTGGCAGCATTATTACTGGAAAAAAAGAAGAAGTTTTTGATACCATTTATCAGATGACCTTCGTTAGAACTAATGGTATCAAAACCACAATTATAAACGGCGAAAGTATCACTAAAATTGAAAAATCCAACTGGACTCTCACAAAATTTGAACCTGTTGATAATAATTTCGTTGATGATATTAGCGGTATAGTCTTTAATAACAATAATAAATTCTAAATCAGAGGTTAGTACATGAAAAGAAAAATTCTATTGACACTTCTCACAATTATTTGTTGTTTGGGAATATTTAGTCTTAGTGCTTATGCCTCGAACTATGAAATAACTGACATGACAAGATATGTTGTTCATAGTTCGTCATCAGATGACCCATCAGGCGTTTGGACTTTATTGATTGTATTTATTGCCGTTGGTGGATATTACTTCATAAAATATCAGTACCAAAAAGCCAAAGATGATAATGCTGGTGAGAGATTTATTCGTGAAAGAGATAAGCAAATGGCTCAGATAAATTCTAACAACTTTGGTGAACCAAAGAATTTAACTGAGCAAATCTCTAATGAGATTCGCAAAAATGATGAAAATTTCAGCGGAGATAGATTTATATGGTTTGCGGAAAACTATTTCATAGCATATAAAGATGCTTTTGGAGAAAGAAATCTTAAACTTATAGAAGACCTTACCACAGAAGATATATTCTTTGATGATAAAAAAATAATTGAAGACGATATTAAAAAGGGCATTGCTCATATATGCAACAGAATAAACTTTCAAACAGATTATATCTATCGCTATGAATATAATGATAAATTTGAATATGCAAGCCTTTACATAAAAGCTAAAGCTGTTGAATATATAGAAGATATTGCAACAGGAGATTCTATTCACGGCAATAAAAATATGGATAACTTTATTATTTATAGTATGACACTAAGGCGTAAACTTGGAGAAAAAAGTTTTATAGGTAAAGGTGTTTCAAGTTGCCAGTGTCCGAACTGTGGCTCTAATATTGACGCAGTTATTGCTGGAAAATGTAGATTCTGCGGTCAAACTGTCAAAACAACAAATTCAAGCTGGAGAATTTCAGCTCTAAGAAAAACTCAAATTGGAACAGATCTCGGTATGTCCGGAATATTTAGAATAACTTAAAGGGAGTACTTGTAAATGGGGCTTTTTGATAAAGATGACTATGATGATGTAAACCTTGAATCTCTCGATGGTCTTGCTTATGACGAATTAAATCAAAAACTACACGAATATAATAAGGCAATGGCTAATGAAGATAAAGACATAATCGAAGCAAAAAAAGAAAAGAAAAAAAAATCAAGCTATATTTTTTCTATAATTTTTACTATATTTATTATCTTAAATATAGCATTTTATTTTTATATTAGTATAAACTATGAAGAGCTTTATTTTAAATATTATCACTCTTATCCAACAAATAAAAGCAATGGTGATATTCTTAATCTTGGTTTTGCTATACTTATGCCAGCTATTCCATATATAGCAGCACTGATTATAATAGGAATAATTGTAATTATGATTTTTTATGCTATTAAGGCAAAGAAAAATCCTAAGAGTATGGACGATTATCTTAAAATCAATGAGATAGAAGACGAAAACCTTATCAATGATGGATTTACCCCTCAACGCTTTCACCCAGAATCTTTTGCTAATCCTAACCAAAAGCCTTCCCCCTATATAGCTCCAAACAACTATACAAGCGAAATTATGGTGTTTTTGCAAAGCACTGACCCGACCTTTAATTCTCTTGAGTTTATAGAATGGAGCAAAAAGTGCTTCAGAATATTTTGGGATTCCTGGACAGTAGGCAATATTGAAGCATCAAGAATATTTCTTGGCGATGATTTATACGAAAAAATGCGTTCTCTGCTTGAAGATAACACAAAAAGAAATCGCAAAGATATTTATAAGATTTTTTCGCTTTTAGGTTGTTTTCTAAATAAATATGAGCGAGAATCTGGCTTTGAATATCTTACAGTATACCTTACATCAATTCATAGGCATTATGTTCTTGATTCACGCAGAAACTCTAATATCCCTATCGAAGGAAGTTTTTCCGAGGATTTGAAAACTGTATATCAGCTTAAATTTATGAGAAGATTTACGATTGACCAGAAAACTAATATTAAAAATGGTACACAAATTGTTATTTGTCCAAACTGTGGTGCAGAAGTAACTGCTCTTAATACTGGACGCTGTGAATTTTGTGGAAGCGTAGTCAAAGTCAGCGAATTTTCTTGGGTATTATCAGACATTGATGAATATCTGAGAAACAAAACCCTTGTTGATAATCGTGGAGTAATAATTCATAATATAAATTTCTAATAATAAAGCAGCACTCTAAAAGGAGATACTATAATAATTGAAATATAACATATTTGATTATGATGATTTGCCAGAATCAATACAAAGTCTTGCATTTGATGAACTAAACGAAAGATTTAAAGAATATGAAGACTCTATATCAAAAGACCAAGATGAAATAATTGAGGAAAAGAAGAAAAAAGATAAACAAGAAATTATTTTCCTTCTTATCAAATTTATTTTATTAATAATATCAATAGCACTTGCACCAATTATTGTATCTTCCATAATTTCATTTAATATTGCATATATAGTAGTTTTTACTTTGCTTTGCATAGTTGGTATTATGATTTATTATCTTATTAAAGCAAGAAAAAAGCCTAAAACGATAGATGACTATCTTAAAATCAACGAAGTTAAGGATAAAAATATTATTCGTGACGGTTTCACCCCGCAAAATTTTCATCCAGAATCTTTTGCAGACCCAAATCAAAAGCCTTCCCCATATATTATTCCAAATAACTATACAAGCGAAATTATGGTTTTTCTACAATACACAGACCCGGTCTTTAATTCTATTGAGTTTATAGAATGGAGCAAAAAGTGCTTTAGAATATTCTGGGATTCTTGGACAATAGGCAATATTGAAGCATCAAGAATATTTCTTGGCGATGATTTATACGAAAAAATGCGTTCCTTGCTCGAAGACAATTTCGAAAAAAATCGTAAGGATATTTATAATATCAGCTCACTTGTAGGTTGTTTTATCAACAAATATGAGCGAGAATCTGGTTTTGAATATATCACTGTATACCTTATGTCAATCCATAGACATTATGTTCTTGATTCCCGCAAAAATTCCAATATCCCTATTGAGGGAAGCTTTTCTGAAAATTTAAAGACTATATATCAGCTTAAATTTATGAGAAGATTTACAGTTGACCAAAAAACTAATATCCAAAACGGTATACAAACCGTCATTTGCCCGAACTGTGGTGCAAAAGTAACTGTTCTCAATACTGGACATTGTGAATTTTGCGGAAGCATAATCAAAGTAAGTGAATTTTCTTGGGTACTATCAGATATTGACGAGTATCATAAAAATTCAAGTCTTGTAGATAATCGTGGAGTAATAATCCATAACGCAAAATTCTAATATAACATAAAAAAAGCCATAACTCATAGTTGAGCTATGGCTTTCTGTCTATAAGATAATTATACTAATGATAGAGCTAATTTTATCATATCATTAAATGAGGTTTGTCGTTCCTCAGAAGATGCACTCTCGCCTGTTAAAGGACAATCAGATATTGTACATATGCAAAGAGCATTTTTATCTGCTCGCATAGCATTAAAATAAAGTGCGGCACTTTCCATTTCTGTTGCTAAAATACCGAGTTTTTGCCACTGTTTTAATGTGTCAGGGTCATCATAATAAAAATTATCTGTTGAAAGTATTGTACCGACATACACTGGCATATTTATTTCTTTTGCCTTGTTATATGCAGAATTAAGCAAGTCAAAATTCGCTGTTGGAACCGCTGTGCCTGGTAACTTATATTGTTCCGCATAATTTGAATTATAGCAAGATGCCATTGCAAGAACTACATCTCTGATATGAAGCTTATCACTTATCGCACCAGCTGTACCCGTACGAATTATATTCTTAACACCATAGAAATTATAAAGTTCATAAGAATAAATTCCCATTGAGGGCATACCCATACCACTTGCCATAACTGAAACCTTCTTACCCCGATACTCTCCTGTATAAGCATACATACCTCTTACAGAATTTATAAGCTTTGCGTTTATAAGAAAATTTTCAGATATATGACTGGCTCTTAGAGGGTCACCAGGCATAATAACTGTTTCGGCGAAATCTCCATATTTTGCCTCGATATGTGGTGTAGGTGTAAACTTACTTTCATTCATATTAATTCCACCTTTCAACTTAGTTTACCAACAGCTAATAAGCACTTTTGCACAAAAGACTGTCAGAACTTCAAGAATAAAAATTATTGGTATGCCAAGCATAAATTTAAGTTTTTTGGTCTTGTGGTGAATTATACGCATAGTTATATACATTACAACACAACCACTCATCGCAGCTAATAGCAACAAGGTGCTTTCAGGCACTCTCCATTTATGCTTTATAGCGCTTCTCTTATCGTGAATTGTCGCATAAATCGCTATAATATTTATAACCACAAGATATGCAATTAAAATCCACTCCACTTTTTCACGCCCTTTAGAATTATTTACTTAAAATTATTATATAATTATAATAAATAAAAATCAAGGTGTGTGACAAATGAAAAAAAATCCTATGAATCTCATTCCTGCTTTTATTTCCGTATTTTTTATGATTTCTGCGGTGATACTTTCTATGATTTTTCCCTCATCAAAACCTTCAAAATACGAAACAAGCAAAACTAATATTTCCACCCCAAAAACTACTGTTAAAGCCATAGAAACAGCTGTAATCAAAGAAAATACCGATGAGGAAATGCGTGCCGTATGGATTCCATATATGTCACTAAATATGAGTGGTACAAACCGCAGCGAAAAAGCCTTTCAAAAGCGAATAGACGATATTCTCGAAAATTGCACAAAAAATAAACTCAATACAATTATAATTCATATCCGACCAAACGGCGATTCACTATATCCCTCAAAATATTTTCCGTGGTCAGATATTATCAGTGGTACACAAGGCAAAAATCCAAGCTATAACCCTCTTAAATATATTATTATTTCCTCGCACAAAAAGAATATAAAGGTTCATGCGTGGATAAATCCACTAAGAATACGCTTTTCCCAAACACCCTCTGCCCTATCTTCAGATAATCCCTATACCATTTGGCAAAATGATGATAACGAGGAAAACAACCGTTATACTTTTCAAAGTGGAAAAAATATATACTATAATCCTGCATATAGCGAAGTAAGAGAGTTAATTATAAATGGTGTTCGTGAGATTATAGAAAATTACGAAGTAGACGGCATACACTTTGACGATTATTTCTACCCTGAAGACGATATGAAATGTGATGAAGTTGATTATAAAAAATATCTCTCAACAGTTGATGAAAATTATTCCCCACTCACACATACAGAATGGCGTAAGGCTAATATTAATGCACTAATTTCAGGAGTATATACAGCTATTCACGAAATAAAAGATAATGTTGTATTCGGCATTTCTCCACAATGCAACACCGAAAATGATGAAAAGATTTCTGCTGATATAAAATCCTGGGGAAGCATTGCAGGTTTTGTAGATTATATTTGTCCACAAATTTATGTTAGCAATACACACCCATATTTGCCTTTTAAAAAATCTGCTGATGAATGGCGAAAGATAATTAACAATAAAAGCGTAAAATTTTATATCGGTTTGGCTGTATATAAGGCTGGTTCAGATAGTGACGGCGGAACTTGGCTTGAATCTGACGAAATTCTGAAAAATCAAATTCTCTATGGTAGAAGTATAAATTGTGATGGTTTTATGCTCTATTCATATGAATATCTCTCCATTGACCAATCATCAAATGAGGTTAAAAATGCTATTGCAATGTTCAATAATTAAATAAAATTCACTAAAACTCATAACATAAATTATTAAAAAAAGGGGCTGTGAAAAAACAGCCCCTTGACCTAAACTTTAAGTGTCTTAGGATAGTTTGTTAGCTAAGCGGTAGTCCATTAGAAAATTTCCCAACCGCGTCAACCGTCTTCTCACTCGCTACGAGCGAGACTTGTCGAGCGATTCCGCGTCTTGACGGCGGAAGCACTCCGCCTCAAGCGAAATTTTTAATTGTCTTTAGGAAAGTTGATTAGCTTTTATTATACTAATTCATAATCTATTGTGCCAAGTGCTACTGTTGCAGCAGTAACCTTTATTCTTACACTATCACCGATAGAATAGCTTATTCCAGAACGCTTATCGATTGTAGTTGTTGTGCCATTATATTCAAAAAACGCATTTTCAAGTCTTGAAAGGTTTACAAAGCCCTCTATTCCACAAGGAATTGATACGAATATTCCCTTTGCAGTTACGCCCTCAACTACGCCATCATAACATTCGCCAATATGTGCTGTCATATATTCTGCCGCATAACACTTTTCTGTATCACGCTCACCATTTACAGCTCTTACTTCTCTTTCTGATGACTGCTTTGCAGATTCCTTTGCGAAATCTTCATATTTTCTCTTGATTTCTTCAATAGACATTCCGCCTACAAGTGCTGAAAGAATACGGTGAATTGATGTATCAGGATAACGCCTTATCGGAGATGTAAAGTGGCAATAATCTGCAAGTGACAAACCAAAGTGTCCGATTGGCCTATCGTCATACTGTGCCTTTGCCATCGTACGAAGAACCTGCATAGACATAAGCTTTTCGTATCTTGTACCCTTTGCTGCTGAAAGCAATTCTGCTAAATCACGCTGTGTAAGTCCTGGCTTTATCTTATTAACTCTGAAACCACAAGCCTGTGCTAAATCTGCAAGTGCTGCGATTCTCTCTGCCTCAGGCTTTGCGTGAATACGATAAACAAACGGTATATTCTTTTCCTTAGCAAGTTTACCAGCCGCCTGATTTGCCATAATCATAAACTGCTCTATCATTTCTTCTGATTTGCCACGAGTTCTTGTAGAAACATCTATACATACGCCTGCTTCATTTAGAACAAATTTAAGTTCAGTTGTTTCAATTTCAAGCTCGCCACGCTCTTTAGCATTTTGCTTGAGAACTGCAAAAAGCTCTTCTCCGTCTTTGAGAGTTTGTTCAACTGGAGAATATTTTTTTATAAGTTCATCATCAGCAGTTCCTGCAAGAATCTCATTAACTTCGGAATAAACTCCTCTTACCTTGGAATTGATAATGCTCTTGCAAAATTCAAAATCGCAAAGATTTCCTTTCTGGTCTATGTTCATAATAGCAGAAAAAGTCAATTTATCTGTTCCGCTATTAAGTGAACAACAGCCATTTGAAAGCTCCTCTGGAAGCATTGGAATAACTCTATCTGCAAAATATACGGAAGTTCCACGCTCAAAAGCTTCCTTATCAAGCTCACTACCTTCTCGGATATAATGCGAAACATCGGCGATATGTACGCCGAGTGTCCAGCCATTTTCGGTTTTCTTTACGGAAATTGCATCATCAAGGTCTTTTGCATCTGCACTATCAATAGTGAGGATTGCCTCATCACGCAAATCTCTGCGTTTTGCGATTTCTTCTGCTGTGATAGGCTCTTCTGAAACTCTCTTTGCCTCTGCACGAAGTCCCTTTGAAAACTCGCTTGGAATACCATACCTATCTATAATTGCATCGGCACATATCTTTGCACTGTTTGCCTTACCATAAATGCTCAAAACTCGGCAATAAAGCTTTCTTTCATGCTGGTCATACATAAGAGCCGCACGAACCTTATCCCCATCACGGGACCTGAGTTCTCCGCCCCTTACAATCGGAATACTATATCCGAATCCGCCATCTGCAATAACAGAAAGCTTACTTTTATATCTCTCGACCATACCTGTTATAAGTCTGTCGCCTTTTTTGACTATGCGAAAAACTCCTCCTGAAGGACCTTTTTCCTCTTGGCGAATATCTTGCAAAAGGACAACATCCCCTGGGATAGCGTCCTTCATCTTCTCGCAAGGAATGAATATATCAGGTGAACCGTCTGCTGGTCTTGCAAATGAAAAATATCTTGAGCTTCTGAGAATTGTAGCCTTTACATATCCCATTGCTTCACTCAGCACAACATTTTTATTCTTTATAAGGATAATATCGCCGTCCTCCTGAAGTTCAGAAATAGCGAGGTTATAGCTTGCCTTATCTGATATATTTGAAAGCTTGAAAAGCTCATCACGAGAAATCTCTCTGTTTTCTCTTTGGAGGGTTGTAATAACAATATCCTTCGTCTTTAGTTTCATAGAATCTCCTTTGATATTTTAAATCACTTTGTCATAAATAAAATTCCTAATGTATTAGGACCGCAATGCGATGAAATAGTACAGCCCGCTCTTGAAATAAGAATTTCATTAAATACATTCTTACTTTTTAGATAATCATAAACAAGCTTTAAACGCTCATCAGATATACCTGAATGTGTTATAAAAACTCTTTTGGGATTGATATTATCAAATTCCGCGAGCTTATCATCAATATACTGTGGCAAAACCTTTTCGAGCTTACCTCTATACTTTTTGCCAACAGTCATAGAACCATCCTTATTATTTACAATGATACTTGGCTTTAGGCTGAGGAGATTTGCACCAAGCATTGCAATAGTTGAACATCTTCCGCCTGCACGAAGATAATCAAGCCTATCAACAACAAAGCTTCCATAGGTTTTCGAAGTTAATGCACGAATATTTTCTGCAATTTCTTTTCCTGACATTCCCTTTTCAGCCATTTCAGCGGCTTCAAGAACGAGAAGTCCTGACGCACCTGAAAGATTGCAGGAATCGACCGGATAAACATTGCCAAGCTGTTCTGCGGCAATGCAACAATTTTTATATGACGCAGAAAGTGCTGAACCCAAGTTTATATGAACTATCTCATAGCCTTGCTCTACAAGTGGTAAAAATCCATCAATATACTCCTGAACATTGACAGCTGAAGTTTTTGGAAGTGTTCCTGAAGCCTTAAAATGCTTATAAATTTCATCAGGTGTTATATTTACACCGTCGTCATAGCTTGTTCTGCCAAGAATAATATGGAGCGGATATGTTGAAATATTATATTTCTTTTTAAGCTCTGCTGGCAAATCGCAAGTGCTGTCTGCCGTTATCAATACATTTCTTTCCATAGAGGTCACCCTTTCTTAACTGTATCATTATACTGCATCTGACGAATATCCCTACCAATAAATTTAAGTCTGAGCATCTCGCCTATTATTCTTGAAACCAATCTCTGATGATAGGATTTTTCAAGCTCCTTGAGTGTAAGGTTTGTACTTATTATTATTGGCTTTTTCAGCAGCATTCTTGTATTTATTATATTATAAATTTTTGACAATGTAAATTGTGTTAGAAATTCTGTTCCAAGGTCATCTATAATCAAGAGGTCACATTCCTTGAGAAGATTTTCTGTTGCATCAGTAGATTTATCATCGTTGAATCTCTCACTCTCAAGTTTTGAGAGAATATCAGGTGCAGAAGCATATACTACACCATAGCCGTTGTCTATAACTTCCTTTGCTATTGCAAGTGAAAGGTGAGTTTTTCCAAGTCCTGAACCACCCTGAAACAAAATACTTCTTGATTGTGGTGTGAAATTAACTGCATAGCTTTCGCAAAAATTAAGAATTTTCTCCATTCTTGTATATGGTGAAATCATCTTTTCACCCTCACGAATAGGCTCTCGGCTATAATAATCGAGTGAAAATGTCTTGAAATCCGAAAGTGAGAGCGGAGAAACACTATTTAGTTTATCGTAAGCCTTTTCACGCAAAAGCTTTTTTAAGCACAAACACATTTTCCCGTCAATATATCCCTTATCGCTACATTCTTTGCAGCTATAATGTACATCAAGATAGTCTGACGGATAACCATTTTTTTCTAAGATTGTTTTAAGCTCCATTTGCAGGGCAAGGTTTTGTGTTTTAAGCTTTTCGAGCATTTCTCTTACGCTTATTCTATCGGCAAATACTGCACGAGCAGCCATTGTACTTGTTTTTGCAAGGCTTTCTTCTATCTCTTGTACCCTTGGCAACTTTTTAATAAGCTCTGAATGCTTTATCATTGCATCATATTCTGCTTTATTTCTTCTCGCTTTTAGTTCCTCAAAAGCGTCATCATATATATCCTTGGAATATCCCATTGTTTATATCACCTTATTCATCAAAAATGCTTGAATTTTCATATGCTTCCAAATCATAGGTTGCTTCTGATTCACTTGAGAATTTAGCTCTTTTTGGCTTTTTCTCTGCTTTAGCCTGTTCTATGGTTGTAATATGAGCCTTATACCAGCGTTCAAGTATGGATTCAACATAATTAGGAATATACTTGCCCTTAGCATCAACACATCTCTCATATGCTTCACGAATCATATCTGCCGTGAAGTGCCATTCGTTTACCCACCTCTCAGCTTGTTTGAGTTCCTTATCTGTCGGGGAATGTTCCTCAAGACCGATTGTTTGAACTATAAGCCTAAAGGCAGTTCTGCTATTTGTCATACGCATAATTTCCTTTTCGGCTCTTTCAACCGTTGTTATCTCATTATCTCCCCAACTTTCGGCAACCTTTTCTATGTATTTCATATTAGTTTTGCCCATATCCTGAAGATACTGCAAAAGCATTATTATAACTTCAACAGGAAGTCCGTAATATTCATTCAGCATAAGCAAGGTGCATTTATCAGCATTGCTTGTCATTCTGCCAAGAATATTATCTGCCTCTTGCATAAGAAATGCGATTGACGGGTCAGCAACCATTCTTTCTGCGAGGTGTGCTGAATCGGGCTTTTGCGGTCTGGAGAGTGGTTTTTTAGGCTCACTTTGCTTTTTTTCAATCGGCTGTTCGACAGGCGTTATTTCTGCTTTTAAAGTTTCAGCCTTAGGTTCTATTTTAGCGGTAAAAGTAGGTTTTTCTGTAAGCTTAAAGCCAAATGGTGCAGAAGTTTCATTTACAGAAGGAGTTATTGAACCACTTTCTTTATCTATGGTTATAATGCCTGTTGCTATCCAATATTGCATACTGTCACGGGCATCAGCTGGGCTCATTGAAAGTGCTGATGCCATATCTTCATCGCAGAAATTTTCTCCTGCGTGACGCAAAAACCACAACAAAACCTTTAGTTGAGCCGCTCCCGCAAGTTTTATATGTTCATCAACTACACTGCATGGAACAGCGAAAATGCTATTCCATGCACCAAGATTCATTTTATAATTCATTTTCTATTCCTCTGATATTTTATAGGCAAACTGCGTTCGCCCGTATTAGCACAAGATGTTAAGGGCGTTGTCCTTAAAACCTATGAGAGACTCTGTCCTCAACCCTGCAAGCTTTTGAAAAAGCTTGAGCAAAACTTTTAATTGTCTTAGGAAAATCTATTAGCTAATCGATAGTTCACTGGGAATTTCTCCGACCGCGTCAACTATCCTCCCTAATCCACCACAAGCGAGACTTGTCGAGCGATTCCGCGTCTTGACAGCGGAGGCACTCCGCCACTAATCTATTGGTAATAGTACTGGCTGACGCTTTTCAAATACTGTTACATAAGAGAAACCGCACCTTTGGGCAAGTCTATATCCTTCCTCTAAACCTGAGCCGACATCTCCCCATCTATGTGCATCTGAACCGATTGTAATATATTTTCCGCCAAGCTCTCTGAAGCGTGAAACTATATTTTCTCCTGGAAGCGTCATTCCTATTCTTTGTCTTAAGCCTGATGTATTTATCTCTAAGGCTTTTTTATTTCTGACAAGAACTTTTAAAACCTCATCTATCATTTCTTTATATGTATCGTATTTAATTTTTTTGGTAACATTGCCAACTATATATCTCAAGGGGTATGTCATATGTGCAAGCGTATCAAAGCGGTTATCTACTGCAAGTTCATAAAGCTGTGTGAAATATCTCTCGAGCAGGTCATTAACATTATCATTATTGTATTCAAGAAAATAGAAATCCTGTTCATTTTTGAGATTATGTAGAGAGCCAATAACAAAATCATAATCGCACAAGGAAAGTACATCATCTGCGGCAAGTTTATTTTGTGTTGGCTGACCAAGTTCTATACCTGTATATACCTTCATTTTAGAGCCATAGCTTGCTCTCGCTTTACCCGAAGCCATAACAGAAGCCTCTATACTTTTTCTCACATTATTAAAGAAATACTCGTTACATTCGCAATGGTCGGTTATAGAAATGCTATAAAGTCCAAGCTTTATGGCTTGTTCACAGAGCATCATAACAGGGTCGTTTCCGTCAAACGAATGTTTGCTGTGGGTATGGCTATCTGAGAAAAAACGCTTATTCATATTTATATACCCTTTCAATTTTCAGTTCTGAATCTGCTATTATAGATTATAGCACACTAAAAAAATAATTTATACGGATATATTAACAAAAATATCTATAATTGAATTGATGGAAATTATTAAGTTTGCAACTGTTTGCTCATTTTACATATTTCTATTGTATTTTCTATATATTGTGCTTTCTCGAGAAAATTATATTTATCATCAAAAGACTTGACAAGTTGAGGATTATGTTGGATAATTTAATATAAACTTATACAATTAGGAGGAATAACAAATGCGTGCTGTTATTACAGTTCTCGGAAAGGATAATGTTGGAATCCTTGCAAAGGTTTCTAATGTATGTGCTGATGCTGGTGCAAATATAATCGAGGTAACTCAGAGCGTTCTTCAAGAAATGTTTGCTATGATTATGTTTGTTGAAATCGGAGATATTAAAATCCCTTATTCTGAACTTTCAGATAAACTTGTTGCCCTCGGCGATAACCTTGGACTTAAGGTTCATGTTATGCATGAGGATATTTTCAACACAATGTACCATGTCTGATATTTAAAGCCTGAATAATTTGAAGGGATTGATTTTCTAAAAATGATAAATTCACATGATATACTTGAAACCATCAGTATGATTGATAACGAAAATCTCGACGTTCGTACAATCACTATGGGTATCTCTTTGCTCGACTGTATCGACTCTGATATTGATAAAGCCTGCGATAAAATCTATGATAAGATTTGCAGATATGCAAAAGACCTTGTTAAGACAGGCGAAGATATAAGCAAGGATTATGGAATTCCAATTATTCACAAGAGAATATCTGTTACTCCTATTGCACTTGTTGCGGCTGCCTGCCCAACAAAAAATCCTGTTAAATTTGCTAAAACTCTCGACAAAGCGTCTAAAACTGTCGGTGTAAACTTTGTCGGTGGATATTCTTCTCTCGTGCATAAGGGCTTTGCTCCTGGTGACTATGCTCTTATTGAGAGTATTCCTGAGGCTCTCTCTGTTACTGATAATGTCTGTTCTTCTGTTAATGTTGGCAGCACAAAAACAGGTATCAATATGGACGCTGTTGCTAAGATGGGACGCATCATCAAGGCTGCTGCCGAGGAGACTAAGGACAGAGATTGCATTGGTGCAGCAAAGCTTGTGGTTTTCTGTAATGCTCCTGAAGATAACCCATTTATGGCTGGTGCTTTTCACGGTACTGGCGAGCCTGACTGTGTTATCAATGTTGGTGTTTCTGGTCCTGGCGTTGTAAGAGCTGCTCTTAGCAAGGCTGGAGATTGCAATATCACTGAGGTTGCTGATATTGTTAAGCGTACTGCATTTAAGATTACTCGTGCAGGTCAGCTTGTTGCTCAAGAGGCTGCAAAAAGGCTCTGTGTTCCTTTTGGTATACTCGACCTTTCACTCGCACCAACACCTGCTGTCGGCGACTCTGTTGCATATATTCTTGAGGAAATGGGTCTTGAGCAGTGCGGTGCTCACGGCACAACTGCTTGTCTTGCTCTCCTCAATGACGCTGTTAAGAAAGGTGGAGCTATGGCTTCATCTCATGTCGGTGGTCTTTCAGGTGCATTTATTCCTGTTACTGAGGACGCTGGTATGATTGAGGCAGCAAGAAGTAAGGCTCTTTCTATTGTTAAGCTTGAGGCTATGACTTCTGTTTGCTCTGTCGGACTTGATATGATTGCTATTCCTGGTGACACATCAGCTGATGTTATTTCCGGAATTATTGCAGACGAAGCTGCTATTGGTATGGTTAATACAAAGACAACTGCTGTTCGTCTTATTCCTGCTATTGGCAAAAAAGTCGGTGATGAACTCAACTTTGGTGGACTTCTCGGTGGCGGACCTGTTATGGAAGTTAATACAAAATCTCCTGCAAAACTCATTGCAAGAGGCGGTAGAATTCCGGCTCCTCTCCAGAGCCTCAAAAACTAATAGACTTCTCTAAGAAACTTAAAAGTTTCGCTCGAGCCTTTGAAAAGGCTCGCAGATTCCAAAGGCAGAGCCTTTGGTCGCTCTCCGCAGAGAGCGAAATACCTTTGGGCGAAGCCCAACATTCATTGCTCTTTGAGCGGCGGATTTTATCCGCCGCTTTTTCTTTTGTTAGTAACATTAGTCCTTAAGTGCGGACAAAGTCCGCACTTAGAGAGCAAAGAATGTTAAGGGCGTTGCCCTTAAAACCCACCAAAGGCTCTGCCTTTGGAATCCGCAAGCCTTTAAAAAGGCTTGACCTAAACTTTCAGCTGTCTTAGGGAAAGCTTGCTAACTAATTGGTAATTTCATCGACTGCGGCAATAAACTACTGTAGACAATGCCGAGCAATTCTGCGTTTTATCCTGTACTGTCAAACACTGCTACAGGCAAAAATGAACAATATTTTAAACAAGTTTATTACAAAATATATATTTGAACAAATTGACTATACAAGGGAAGTTTCGTGTCTAAATTTGAAATTTTTGACTTGATATTAAACGCCAACTGTGATATTATTATGTGGTACACAAGGGGGTGTGGTGGAACTTAATCTTACTTATATTTCGTAAGAAAGATTTCGTTTCTCCACGCCTGTTTATTTATAGGAGGTGTATAACTGGTGCAAGATATGATTTCAAAAATAGTTGAAATGGACGAAAAGGCTCGTGAACTTAATGACGAGGCTCTCAAAAGCAAAATCGACTATGAACAGGAGATTGCTGTTGCTAAGCAAACTATCATCAAAGACTATCTTGAACGAGCAAGAAAGCGTGTACAAATCAATGCGCAGTCGGAACGAGATGCTGCCAAAAAGGAACTCGCTCAAACTCGTGAGGCTCACGCCAAAATCGAAAAAAAGCTTGATGACCTCTACGGCTCAAATTGTGACAGCTGGGTTGACGAAATCTTCAAGAGAGTAATATCGGGGTGATTTTATGCTATCGTCTATGTCTTCCAACGCTATTCTTGCTAAGGCAAGGACTATGTATGGACGCAGACTGACAGACAAGGATTACGAGGATTTGCTCGCCTGCAAAACCGTTCCTGAGGTTGCAAACTATCTTAAAAATGAAACAGTATATTCCGAAATTCTTTCAGGTCTTAACGAAAATGATGTTCATAGAGGTCAGCTTGAAACCTTACTAAGAAAGAAAATTTTCTATGAAAAGGTTTCTCTCGCAAGATTTGATATGAACTCAGAAAAATTTCTTTCAGTTTTCTTCATAAATCGTATGGAAATTGAGCAGATTATGAGATGTATATCTCTTCTTAATATTGGAAGAGCTTCTGAATATGCCTACGAAATGCCTGTTTTCTTTGAGAAACACACAAATCTTAATCTTAAATCCTTCTCTGAAGTGACAAATCTTAGTGAGCTTTGTGATGTTCTCAGCAATACTAAGTATGCTAAGATTATACGGCCTTTCATTCCACAGGGTGACGAACAGCTTGATGTTCCAAAAATTGAAACCGCTCTTTATACCTATAACTTTAATTCTTTGTTTGAATCTATCAATAAGAATACAAGAGGTAAAGAGAAAAAAGAACTTCTTGCTCTTATCAATGCTTTTATTGATTTCAGAAATTTCGTAAGAATTTCTCGTCTGAAAATGAGCTACCATACCTCTGAGGACTATACAAGAAGTATGCTTCTTCCCTATGGAAGGTTAAGCAAGGCTCAAATCAACTCCTTGCTCGAATGTGAAAGCTCTAATGAGCTTATGAACAATCTGAAGGCTACCTATATAGGAAAGTCTCTCAACAAAGCCGAATATAACACTCAAAGCCAGATGATAACTGCTCTTAATTCTATATACTGCAAAAAAAACATCAGACTCTCTGTAAACGCTTCGGTAGTTATGCTTTCTTATGTTATGCTATCAGAAATCGAATTATCTAATATTATAAATCTCATTGAGGGCACTCGATACGGATTTTCCGAAGAAGAAAAATCAAGACTTCTCGTGAGATGAAATGAGGTGATTACGTGTCCGTAAGACCTATGAAAGCGGTCGGCATTATTGGTCTTTCATCAGAGCTTGATAAGGTTATGCGATATTGCGGAGAATCTGAAATCTTTCACCCCGATGACGCTATGAATTTCTATGAGAATACCGGAAAGTTCGTTCCGATAAACGAAAGAAATCCTTATCAAGACCCATTGGCTGAGCTTACCTCTTCGGTTCAATCAGCCGGACTGGCACTCGAATTTCACAAGACAAAGAAATTCACTGTCAGCGACAGTGGTATCAAAAAGTATGTCAAGTTCGTTTCTTCTAAGCTTGATAGATTTACTACCGAAACGCTTAAAATTAATGCAGAGCTTGATGATTGCAGAAAAAACCAAGAGGAGCTTAACCACTTTATAGGAAGTAATCTTGATATGGAAAAGCTTTTCGCTTGTAAATTTATCAATGTAAACTTTGGTCGAATTCCAAAGGAAAGCTACGATAGACTTACAGAGCTTAATAGCAATCCATACATTCTTTTCTTCCCCTGCACGAATGACCAGACTCATTACTGGGGTGTTTATTTTTCACCACTCGGAAGTGAGGACGAAATCGACAGGATATTCGCAAGCCTTTACTTTGAAAGAATGAATCTTCCAAAGGGCGTTACGAATCCCGAAAAATATCTCGAAAAGCTAAAAGCTAAAGAGATTGCACTCAGACAACAGCTCACTAAGATTCAGCAACAGCTTGATATTTTCTGGACTGCTGAGAGCGAAAAGTGCAGTATGTATTATAGTAGGCTAAAAGAAATGAATACCTACTATACCATTAAAAAATATGTCTACTGCTATCACAAAAACTTCATTCTTGTCGGTTGGATTCCTGCCGACCAAGAAAAACAATTTACTCAAGGGCTTGACAAGATAAACGGTATTGAATATACCCTTAGCGATGGCAAGGACGAGATAAAACATTCTCCGCCTGTCATTCTTAAAAATCCGAGATTTGCTAAGCGTTACGAATACTATGTTAAGATGTTCGGCTTGCCAAGCTATAACGAAATCGACCCGACTATGCTTGTAGCTATAACCTACACCATATTCTTCGGAATAATGTTCGGTGATTTCGGTCAGGGTATTGTCCTTTCTATTGTTGGCTACCTTATGTGGAAGCTGAAAAAGATGGATATAGGAAAAATTCTTATCCCTTGCGGTATTTCCTCGGCTATATTCGGATTTATCTATGGCTCGTGCTTCGGCTTTGAAGAAGCCTTCAATCCGATATATAAGGCAGTCTTTGGACTTGATGAAAAACCCGTTGATGTAATGGCTCCTGCAACATCAAATCTGATTGTTTATGCATCAGTCGGTGTCGGTGCAGTAATTATTATGATTGTTATGCTTTTGAACATCTATTCTTCACTGAAACGCAGAGATTATGAAAGCGGAATCTTCGGTCCGAACGGTATAGCAGGCTTTGTATTCTATACATCGCTTGTTGTCGGTCTTGTCTGTCAGATGGTTCTCGGAATTCAACTTATGAATATCGTATATGTCATCGGCTTGATTATAATTCCGCTTATTCTTATCTTCCTCAGAGAGCCACTCGGAAGACTTGTTTCAGGAAATAAAAATTGGCAACCGCAAAAGTGGGGCGAATATTGTGTTCAGAACTTCTTCGAGCTTTTTGAAACTTGCTTGAGCTATGTTACTAACACAATGTCTTTCTTGCGTATAGGTGCATATGTCCTTGTTCACGCTGGTATGATGCTTGTTGTATTCACACTCGCAAATATGTCTGGCGGATTTATGTACTATATAGTTGTTTTGTTGGGCAACGCAATAGTTATGGCTCTTGAGGCACTTCTTGTTGCTATTCAGGTGCTAAGACTTGAGTATTACGAATTGTTCAGCAGATTCTATGTTGGTCAGGGCAGAGCCTTTGAGCCTGTCCGACTCGAAGAAAATCAATAATTCTATATGAGCTTTTAAGCTCATATGTGGGTTATAAATAATTTTTTAAATTAATTTTTAAATTAAATGGAGGATTTTAATTATGGAAATCATGGAATTTGTATTGTTGGCTGTACCTGTTGTATTTTTAGTTGGTTCTATCTTGCTCGCTTATAAGGCTGTTAAGAGCGGTGCTAAACGCAAGACTGCTGTTTTCACACAGATTGCTTCTTTCTGCATTGTTGGTCTTGTTTGCCTTATAATTCCTATGACAGTTAGCGCTGCTGACACAACTGCTGTTGTTGATTCAACAGCTAATGGTCTTGGTATGCTTGCTGCTGCTCTTGCAACTGGCATCTCTGGTATCGGCGGTGGTATCGCTGTTGCTGGTGCTGCTCCTGCTGCTATCGGTGCAACAAGTGAAGACCCTAAGGCATTCGGTAAGTCACTTATCTTCGTTGCTCTTGGCGAAGGTGTTGCTCTTTACGGACTTCTCGTTTCTATCCTTATCCTTAACAAGTTCTAATTCTAAATTGGCGAATTACAAATCGCAAGTTTCGTAGCGGCGAGCCGCCGCACCCAAGACGCGTAATCGGTTTTGCAAGCAAAACCTCTACATCTACAAGGGCGGTTTATTGTCACGAATAAAGTAATTACCAATGAACTACCAAAGGCTTGAGTGAAACTTTTAGCTGTCTTAGAAAAGTATGTTAGCTAATTGTAGGGGCGAACTGTGTTCGCCCGCTCGGTAGTTACTTCATCCGCAGCAACAAGTTTCCCACACTCACTACAAGCAAGATTTGTCTAGCAATTACGCAACAAAAAGTACTTTTTAAACTACATAAAGGTCAGGTGAGATTATGAGATTTTATTTAATCAGCGACAATGTTGATACGGCAATGGGTATGCGTCTTGCGGGAATCGAAGGCGTTGTCGTTCACGAGGACAGCGAGGTTCGTGACGCTCTCACAAAGGCTATGGACTATGATGATGTCGCAGTTATCCTTATGACCGAGCGTCTGGTTTCTCTTTGTCCTGACCTTGTCTATAACCTAAAGCTAAACCGCAAACAACCGCTTATAGTCGAAATTCCCGACAGACATGGAAACGGTCGTGCAAAGGATAGTATCACAAGATATGTTCGTGATGCTATCGGTGTTAAAATCTAATAAAAATCTCTACGGAGGTGACATTATATGGCAGAAGTTCAGGGTGGCTCTGAAAATTTTTTGAAGGCTATTGAAAAATATGCCGAGGAACAAAGAAATAAAATTCGCTTTGAGTCTGAATCCTTCAAAAAGCAAGAGCTTGAAAAGGCTGAAGCAGAAGGAATTAGAGAAGCCTATACCCTTATTCAAAGAGAAATGGCAGCCATAAGAACGGAAATTTCAAGCCAGCTTTCTCGTGACGAGATGGCAAGCAGAAAGAAAATTTTCGAGAAAAGAAATAAAATGACTGAAAATGTCTTTGAAAAGGTTACTCAAAAGCTTGTCGAATTTACTAAGACAGCAGATTATGAAAAGCTTATGCTCGAAAGCGTAAAGAAAATTGCACAAGCTCTTAAAGCAGACGATGTAATCTTCTTCATTAAGGAAAGCGACCTAAAGTTTGCTGATAAGATTAAGGCTGCTTATACAGCAGAAAAATTAAAGGATAAAAAGCTCGCTGATAAAATCAAGTCGGCTTTCTCTCCTTCTTGCGAGGTTAAGTCCTCTAAGGAAATTAAAATTGGCGGAATCACAGGCAGAAGTGCAAGTCTGGGACTTATCGCTGATGAAACTCTCGATACAAAGCTTGATGGTCAGCGGGAGTGGTTCTATCAAAATTCAGGTCTTAGAGTTACTGAGTAATTCCCGACTGGAAAATGAGATGAGATAATGGCAAATAAAAATGTAATTTACGGAATCAACGGCCCTGTTGTTACTGTTAAGGACACAAGAGACTTTTCTATGATGGAAATGGTTTATGTCAGCGACGAACGCCTCGTCGGCGAAGTTATCGGTATCACAGATAAGCTTACTACTATTCAGGTCTATGAGGAAACAACAGGCTTAAAGCTTGGCGACCCTATCTACGGCACAGGCGAGCCTATGAACATTCTTCTCGGTCCTGGTATTATTGATAATATCTTTGACGGTATCGAAAGACCTCTTAAAGCTATCGAGGAATCAACAGGTTCTTCCTTTATTTCAAGAGGTGCTGCTGTTTCTTCACTTGATGACAAAAAGCAGTGGGATGTAACTATCACAGCTAAGGTCGGTGATTACCTCAAGGCAGGTCAGATTTATGCTACTTGCCCAGAAACACCTATCATTGAGCATCGCTGCATACTTTCCCCTAAGATTAAGGGTGGTAAAGTTATCAAAGTTGAACCTAACGGCAAGTATAAGATAAACGATACAGTCGTTACTATTGAAGATGACGAGGGCATTAAGCACGAGCTTACACTTTGTCAGGCTTGGCCTATCAGAACACCAAGACCATCAGCAGAAAGACTTTCAGCCGATGTTCCGCTTATCACAGGACAGAGAGTTATTGATACACTTTTCCCTATCTCTAAGGGCGGTACAGCTGCTATTCCTGGCGGTTTCGGTACTGGTAAGACTATGACACAGCACCAGCTTGCAAAATGGTGCGATGCGGATATTATCGTATATGTTGGTTGTGGTGAGCGTGGTAACGAGATGAGCCAGGTTCTTACTGAGTTCTCCGAACTGGTTGACCCGAAGTCTGGCAGACCTATGACCGACAGAACTGTACTTATCGCTAATACATCTAATATGCCTGTTGCAGCTCGTGAAGCTTCTATTTATACAGGTATTACACTTGCTGAATATTATCGTGATATGGGTTATCACGTTGCTATTATGGCTGACTCAACCTCTCGTTGGGCTGAAGCTCTCCGTGAAATCTCTGGTAGACTTGAAGAAATGCCTGCTGAAGAAGGTTATCCTGCTTATCTTCCATCAAGACTTTCTGAATTCTACGAAAGAGCTGGCAGAATTGAGACTCTTTGCGGAGCAGAGGGTTCAGTTACTATTATCGGTGCGGTTTCACCTCCTGGTGCTGATTTCTCCGAGCCTGTTACACAGAACACAAAGCGTTTTATCCGTTGCTTCTGGGCTTTGGATAAGTCACTCGCTTATTCAAGACATTATCCTGCAATAAACTGGATGACAAGTTACAGCGAATACTATACAGACCTTGACCCTTGGTTTAGAAAGAATCTCGGTGAAGACTTCATCAAGTATAGAAACAAGATTACTGCTCTTCTCCACGAAGAAAATCAGCTTATGGAAATCGTTAAGCTTATCGGTTCTGATGTTCTTCCTGATGACCAGAAGCTTGTTATCGAAACAGCTAAGGCTATTCGTGTTGCTTTCTTACAGCAGAACGCCTTCCATAAGGACGATACCTTCGTTCCGCTTGAAAAGCAAAAGCTTATGATGAAGACTATTCTCCATCTCTACGAAAAGGCTAAACATATTGTTGCTGCACAGATTCCTATTTCGCAGGTTCTTGAGCTTCATCTCTTTGAGAAAATCACAAAGATGAAGTATGATATTCCGAATGACAAACCCGAAATGTTTGATGAGCTTAATAAGTCTATTGATGACGCTCTTGCAACAATCTCAAACATATAAGCGGAGGTGCGTGACCGCACTATACAAAATGCGAAATCGCTCAAGAAGTCTCACTCGTGGTGAACACAAAAGGTTTTTCCACGCAGAGGACTAATCTACCGCTTAGCTGACATACTTCTTTAAGACACTTAAAAGTTTCGCTCAAGCCTTTTCTACACCAGCTTTGCTGGTGAAAGCTGCTTGCAGGGTTGAGGGACGGAGTCCCTCATGGGTTTTAAGGGCAAAGCCCTTAACATTCTTTGCTCTCTAAATGACTAATGTTACTGACAAAAGAAAAGGCGGCGGACTTTGTCCGCCGCTCAGGGGTAAAGAATGTTGGGCTTCGCCCAAAGGTATTTCGCTCTCTGCGGAGAGCGACAAGGGCTTTGCCCTTGACCTACAAGCCTTTAAAAAGGCTTGACCTAAACTTTGAGTGTCTTAGGGGAAGTTTGTTTCAGCACCCACATTTATTACTACTTATTTAAGGAAGTGAAATGAATGATTCTCGATTATGTTGGCGTTAAGGAAATCAACGGTTCGCTTATCGTTCTCGATGATGTCGAAAACGCTTCTTATGAAGAAATGGTTGATATTCGTCTTGATGACGGCTCAATTCGCCACGGAAGAATAGTTCAGACTCAGGGTAAGCGTTGTGTCGTTCAGGTATTTGAAGGCACTAAGGGTATGTCACTCGACAATGCACGCACTCGTCTTAAAGGACACCCTATGGAGCTTGCTCTCTCACCTGAAATTATGGGTCGTGTCTTTAACGGCTCGGGTACTCCTATTGATGGTCTTGGCGATATCTATCCTACTCACAAGGCTAATATCAATGGTACTCCGATTAACCCTGTTTCAAGAATTTATCCACAAAACTATATAAATACTGGTATCTCTACAATAGATACTCTTATGACACTTATTCGTGGTCAGAAGCTACCGATTTTTTCTGGCTCAGGTATGAAACATAACGAACTCGCTGTTCAGATTGTTCGTCAGGCTCAGATTGCTGGTGCTGGTAATAAATTCGGTATCGTCTTTGCAGCTATGGGTGTTAAGAACGATGTTGCGGAATATTTCCGCAAGAGCTTTGACGAAAGCGGCGTTCTCGAAAGAGTTGTTATGTTCCTTAATCTCGCTAATGACCCAATTATTGAAAGAACTCTTACACCTCGTTGTGCCTTGACTGCGGCTGAATATCTTGCTTTTGAGCTTGATATGCACATTCTCGTAATTATGACTGATATGACCTCATACGCCGAGGCTTTGCGTGAATTCAGCTCATCTAAGGGCGAAATTCCAGGCAGAAAGGGTTATCCTGGTTACTTATATTCAGACCTTGCTTCTCTCTATGAAAGAGCAGGTATGATTAAAGGAAAGAATGGTTCTGTTACTCAGATTCCAATTCTTACTATGCCTAACGATGATATTACTCACCCTATCCCTGACCTTACAGGTTATATCACAGAGGGACAGATAGTTCTCGACCGTTCTCTCGAGGGTGCTGGTCTTTATCCACCTGTTTCGGTTCTTCCATCACTTTCTCGTCTTATGAAAGACGGTATCGGTGAAGGCTTTACAAGAGCCGACCACTCCGCACTTTCTAACCAGCTCTTTGCAGCTTATGCGAAAGTTATGGACGCTCGTTCGCTCGCCTCTGTTATCGGTGAGGAAGAGCTTTCCCCTATTGACAAGAAATATATCGAGTTTGGTAAGCTCTTTGAGGCTTATTTCGTAAATCAGGGCTACAACGAGAACAGAACTATCGAGCAGAGCCTTGACCTTGGCTGGAAGCTTCTCTCTACTCTTCCTCGTGAAGAGCTTGACCGTGTTGATGACGCTATTCTTGATAAATATTATATTGAGGATAAGGATTCTATCGTTTTTGAAACATTTGCCTCTTCTGAGAAAAAAGATGATGACAGTGATGATAACGATATTGCTTAATTTTTTGGGAGGTGACAGATATGGCAGTTCAGGCTGTACCTACAAAAGGAAACCTGATGGCAACAAAGAAATCTCTTGCACTTGCCAAAAATGGTTTTGAGCTTCTCGACAAAAAGCGTAATATCCTTATCAGAGAAATGATGATGCTTATCGACAAGGCTTCTGAAATTCAGGATAAAATCGACAGCACATATCATAAAGCTTATAAGGCTCTTGAGGTTGCTAATATTACCCTTGGCTTCTGTGATGAAATCTCGAAATCAGTTCCTGAGGAAACAAGCCTCAAGCTCTCCTACCGAAGCGTTATGGGTGTTGAGATTCCGATTGTAACAATAGATGAAAATTCTAATAACGGAATCTATTTCAGTATTTCCAATACGAACTCCTCTCTTGATGAAGCTTATCTACGCTTTCACGAGGTTAAGGAGCTTACTGCGGTTCTTGCCGAGGTAGAAAACAGTGTCTATCGACTTGCTGACGCTATTAAAAAGACGCAAAAGCGTGCCAACGCTCTCAAAAATGTTATGATTCCAAAATTTGAGGCAACAGTTAAGTTCATAACTGAGGCTCTCGAAGAAAAAGAGCGTGAGGAATTCTCAAGACTTAAAGTTATAAAAAGTCAAAAGGCAGCTAAGGCTAATACTTAATTGCAAAAACATAAGACAGGGGCGAATTTATATTCGTCCCTGAATTTTTTTGTCTGAAAATAAGTTTAAAGTATTAAGTGGCGAGCCACCACACACAAGACGCATAATCGGTTTTGCAAACAAAACCTTGACATCTGCAAGGGAGGTTTATTGCTATCGAAAGAAATCAAGGTGGAAGATATGTTAAGGGCTTCACCCTTAACACCCACCAAAGGCAGAGCTTTCGGAAACCGCAAGCTTTTGAAAAGGCTTGCGCAAAACCTTTAAGTGTCGAGATAAAATTTGTTAATTGACAATATAAAAACGCCTGACAGTGCGGAATTCTGTCAGGCATTTCTACTTGATTTTTAATAGCTTATTTAGTCCAAAATTACTTTTGGTTGTTCTCAGCTATATCGTCAACCAACTGCTGGATGTGAGCGATTTGCTCTTCATTAAGACCAGAAATCAAGAGATATTTCTTGTCGTCAAGGCCAAGAAGGTAATCTGTGCTTACTGAGAAGAAATCAGCAATCTTAACGAGCATTTCGATTGAAGGAAGAATATTATCATTCTCCCAGTTAGAGATGCTCTGCTTAGAAACAGACAAACTTCTTGCAAGCTCTACTTGAGTAATATTTCTTGCGGACCTTAATTCACGAATTCTTACATTTAACATCAGTTTTCCCCATTTCACTAATTTTTTATAATAATATTACAGATAGCCAAAAATATAAAATATTTTAGCATATATAATATCATCAGTATAGAATTTATATTATGTATTTCAAAAATTAATCAGAGATGCAAGGCCTTGTGAACAAAACTGAATATCCTTGAAATAACATCTAATATACTTATTATTATATCAAATAATTCTGAATTTGCAATAGTAAATTGAAAATATTCAAAAATAGTTTACAATCAATAGCCAAAATTAGGTGATTGACAATAATTTTATGCTTTGATTTATACATAAAAATACATATTTTTAAAAACAAATTTAAGAATGAATTGTAAAAATCCATTATATTAAATTGACGAACTGTGCTAAATGTGTTAAAATATAAAGCGGCTGAGCAAATTTAATAATAAATTTGGTAAAAGGGGAATTATATGAGTGATACTATTAAAAAAAATAAATATAAATCCTTCAACTTTTCAGAGCACCCTATTTTGACTCTTGGACTTATTTGCTTTTGTTTGGCACTCATATTCGGAACAGTACCGTTTTCAACTACTGGAATAATACTTCTACTTTGTATCGCATTTATAATTATAGTAGTAACATTTTGGCAAAGCAAAGACGATGAGAGCTTTAAAATAACCTCTATTAAAGCAATCAGCTATGTATCTATGCTATTTATAGCCTACTGTATAATGGCTTTACAACAAAAATCTGGAGCTTTTCTATTTCTCTTTGCCGTATTTCTTGCAATAATCTATGGAATACATTGCTATATAAACAATGTACTTGATACTAGAAAAATTATCATAATACTTTTTATTCTTGCTTTTGCATTGAAACTTGCATATATCCTCTATACAACAGTTCATCAAAGACAGCATGATGTTGAAAAATTTGATATTAACGCAAGAGGTCATGCTGCATATATACTCTATATATTCAATAACTGGTCCTTGCCTGATATTGATGTAAGAGATTATTGGCAATTTTATCACCCACCTTTGCATCATCTTCTTGCTGCGATATGGTTGAAAATACAAAGTATTTTTGGAATAGCAACAGAGGCTTCTTATGAGGGCTTGCAATACCTTACGCTTTTCTATTCAAGTGTATCTATGTATCTTTCTTATAGAATTATGCAAGAGCTTAAACTGAGAAGAATGGGACTTATAATCGCTTTTGCAATAGTTGCCTTTCACCCTACTTTTATAATTCTTTCAGGAAGTGTTAATAACGATATTCTCTCATTAACATTTATGTTTGGAGCTATTCTTAATACCATAGTGTGGTATAGAGAACAGACTTTAAAGAATATAATGAAAATTGCTTTATGCGTTGGCTTAGGAATGTTTACAAAACTCTCTGTATGGATAGTTGCTCCTGCTATTGCGATTGTTTTTCTTATTGTATTAATCAAAAATAGAAAAAATTTCAAAAGCCTTATTGGACAGATGCTTGCATTTGGTGGCGTATGTATACCACTTGGACTTGGCTGGAGCATAAGAAATTATCTTATGCATAAAGTTCCTTTCACCTATGTACCTAAGCTTTCTGTGACTAATAGCCAGTATATTGGTTATTATAGCATTTTTGAAAGGCTTTTTGACTTCAATTTCAGCCAATTTGATAGCGTTTATACTCAATTTGTATTCTACGCTGGAAAGTACTTTGAATATAATCCTACAATAGCACTATTTAAAACAGCTATGTTTGATGAAATCATAAATGACACATACTACCCTGAAATAAAATTCAGTGGGGTTGTGCTCTTCTGGTCGGGCGTGGTTCTTGCATTACTTGGCGTTATTGCAATGGTCTACATACTTATTAATAAAAAAAGTATGAAGCCTATATTTAAGGTTTTCTTTGCATTACTTTTTGTTGTAATTTTAGGCTCTTACTATATTTTCTGCTTTGAGTTTCCGTTCACTTGTACGCAGAATGTACGATATGTTGTTCCACTTATAGTAACTGGCGCAATGTTTATTGGCTTATGGCTGACAAAAACTCTTGGCAAAAAAACTAAATCAGCAAAAGTATTCCGAATTGCAGTCTGTGCAATTACAGTTTGTTTCTGTATCTCATCTGCAATGACCTATACTTTAATTGGAATATAATTTAAAAGGAATGAAATAAGATGGAAAAGGTAGTAATAATTGGTGCAGGTCCTGCGGGCTTAACAGCAGGCTTGGAATTATTATCAGATGGAAATAAAAACTATGATGTAGTTATTCTTGAGGAATCTAATACTATTGGCGGAATTTCTCGAACCGTTTATCACAATGGTAACAGAATGGATATAGGTGGACATCGTTTTTTCTCAAAGAGCGATGAAGTTATGAATCGTTGGAAAGAACTTATGCCACTTCAAGGTAAAAAATCCTATGATGATAAAGTTCTTAATCGTGAAAGCCCAGTATATGAAAATGGTCCTGACCCAGAAAATGAGGACAGGGTTATGCTTGTTCGTCATAGAGTTTCAAGAATTTACTATAAAAAGCATTTCTTTGATTATCCAATTTCTATGAAACCTCAAACAATTAAAAATATGGGACTTGGCACAACTTTTGTTGCAGGTTGCAGCTATATGAAGTCTGCTGTTGCTAAGAAAAAGGAAACTTCGCTTGAGAATTTCTATATAAATCGCTTTGGCAAAAAGCTTTATTCTATGTTCTTTGAAGGCTACACTGAAAAACTTTGGGGCAGGCACCCTAAAGAAATCGCTGCTGACTGGGGTTCCCAGCGTGTTAAAGGTCTTTCTATAAAAACACTCCTCAAAGATATGTTCTCTAAGGCTTTTGGTAAAAAGGATAACAAAAATGTTGAAACCTCACTTATTGAGCAATTCTGGTATCCTAAGTTCGGTCCTGGTCAACTTTGGGAAATTGCTGCTAAAGAATTTGAAAAACTTGGCGGAAAAATCCTTATGAATACCTCTGTTAAAGAAATTAATCTTGAAAATGGTTCAATTAAATCTGTTAAATGCGAAACTTCAAATGGTTTAACTGAAATCAATGGCGATATTTTTATCTCCTCAATGCCTCTCAAGGACTTAGTAGCTGGCATTAAAGGTCAAACTATACCTCAAAATATTGCTAATATTGCAAGTGGTCTGCCCTATCGTGATTTCGTAACAGTAGGTTTGCTTGTACCAAAGCTTGCTCTAAAGAACGAAACTGAAATCAAGACTATGGGCAACATTGTTCCTGACTGCTGGATTTATGTTCAAGACACAAATGTCAAGCTTGGCAGGATACAGATATTCAATAACTGGTCGCCTTATATGGTAAAAGATGTCGAGCATACTGTTTGGATTGGTCTGGAATATTTCTGCACTGAAGGTGACAATTTCTGGAATATGAATGATAATGAGTGTATCGACTTTGCAGCCAAAGAACTTGAAAAGATGGGAATTATTTCAAGTGGAGATGTTCTTGATTCACACAGAGAACGCGTTAAAAAAGCTTATCCTGCATATTTTGATACTTATTCACAAATAGATGAGCTTATTGCATATATAAATACTATTCCAAATTTATATTGTGTCGGAAGAAATGGTCAACATCGTTATAACAATATGGACCATTCAATGCTTACAGCTATTCGTGCAGTTGAACATATTAAATCTGGTAACACAGACAAATCTGAAATATGGAAAGTAAATACCGAGAAAACTTATCACGAGGGCAAAGAACAGTCAACAAACCAAAGTGAAAAGGCATAGTATTTAGATTAATAAATAAATTTTTGATAAAAATTATAGAGTATATTTGATATTTCCTGAAATCTGCAGGAGTTTATCAAATATGCTCTTTTTTAGGCTCTATAATAAAAGTTGTGGTAGAAAAAGAGCCTACAAGTAAAAAAGTAGAGCATATTTTAACCAAAATCCGTTAAAATAAAATTGCTTAGAAACCTGAAACGGAGGACAAAATATGCTCTATAGATATTTTACAGAAAAACTCTTAGGATGACTTTTTAAAAATCATTGCTTGCAAAGACAGAAAGTCCGCTAAAGAGGCTCTGTCAGACTGGATTACCTCGGCATTTGATTGTAGTGCCAAAGCAGTACAAATTAATTGACAAAAATATTTAATTCGTTTTTCCGTACCAATCACCAATAGCTTTATTGAAAGTTGTAGCAACAAAATCAAGGTTCTTAATAAAAAATGCTTACAACTACAGAAATTTCAAGTTCTTTCACAACCGCATTTTACATATGTTTTCCAACAAACATATCAATTCTACAATAAAACAAGTGACTGTTTAATTCTCTGCCACTTGTAATTACACTTTATTCTATTTTTCGGGTCACCCCAACTATATTTACATTGAGCCGTATTTTTCCACTATATTTTAGAATTATCTGTGTTCTCTTTGATGTGAAAAAATATATGTATTATTATTTTAATCTAAGTTTAACAAGGATTCCCTTTACTGATACTACATTATTCAAGCAAAATCTTTATACTGCGATTGACCATTATATCAGTGAAAAAAATTATGATAAATCAAAGACTTCAGGAGAAAATATCGACTATTTCGTAAATTCTGCAACTGATATTTATGTAAATCAGATTTCTATACCTTTCTTCTCAGTAGTTGCAAATTACATATACAAGGCTCAACCATTGGTGAATGGCTTGATAATTGGTTTGAGCATAGCTACACTGATTATCGCTGCTATAATTTTCCTTACCAATAAATATAGACACAGAAGATTTCGTTATCTTTGCTATGGTCTTATCGGGGCTGGTATTACAACGGCAGTTATTCCCTGTTTTGTATTGCTCTCAGGAAAAATTCCTCAAATCAATATAAATACCCGTTCATTATACAATCTGTTTGTAAGTTATTTTAACGGATTATTTGCAAGCTTCTGGATTTATGTTGTGATTATTTTAGTTTTAGCTATGCTCACCTTGTTCTTATATATGAAATATTACAAGGGAGCTGTTTCAGAACATTCTAATTAAAGATTTTGGATAAAAAAGTCCTTGGATTTGATTCCGAGGACTTTTTATTATACATTATTTACTTTTAATTATTAATCTTTTTTAGATAAATCTATGCTTCTTACCTTATCTCTAACCTTTAAGACAAAGCCTGGTGAAACAGATAGTTCATCTATTCCCATTCTAAGAAAAGTTTCTGTAAGTGTTGTATCGGCGGCAAGCTCTCCGCAAATGCCTATCCAAACACCATTTTTATGAGCATTCTGGGCGGACATTTCAATCAATCTGAGAATCGCCTCATGGTGTGTATCACAAAAGCTTTCTATCTTGGAATTTTGTCTATCGCAAGCTAATGTATACTGTGTTAGGTCATTAGTTCCAACACTGAAAAAGTCTACCATTGGTGCAAGTCTATCACTGATTATTGCAGCGGCAGGTGTTTCAATCATAATTCCCAACTCTACATCTTCGGAATATGCAATACCATCTGCACTAAGCTCCGTTTTAACAATATCGCATATTTCTTTTATTTGTATAAGCTCTGAAACAGATGTAATCATCGGAAACATTATTCCAAGCTTGCCATAAGCTGATGCTCTATACAAAGCCCTTAGCTGTGTTTTGAATATTTCAGGTCTTGTAAGGCAAATTCTGATTGCTCTATATCCAAGAGCTGGATTCTGTTCCTTATCAAGCTCAAAATAATCCACCTGCTTATCCGCGCCTATATCAAGAGTTCTTATTATAACCTTTTTATTGCCCATTGATTCAAGAACCTTTTTATAAGCATTGAATTGTTCTTCCTCTGTCGGATAGCTACTGTTTTCGAGATAGAGAAATTCACTTCTGAAAAGTCCTATACCGCCCGCATCATTTTCTAAAACAGATTTTACATCATCTACTCCGCCTATGTTTGCATAAATATTGATTTTTGTACCGTCAAGAGTTATGTTTTCCTTACCTTTAAGGTCGAGCAAGAGCTTCTTCTTTTGAATATCCTCTGCTTGTTTCTTTTCAAGTCTTTCGAGAGTTTCATTATCAGGGTCAACGAAAATCTCACCTGTATAACCATCAACTATTGCTGTTATGCCATTTTTGATTTTATTCAGGAACGCTTCTCCTACACCTATTACAGCAGGAATATTCATATTTCTGGCGAGAATTGCTGTGTGAGAATTTGATGAACCGTATGCTGTTACAAAGGCATAAACCTTATCCTTATCAAGCAAAATAGTTTCACTTGGCGAAAGGTCATCCGCACAAACTATCATCTTGTCGCTCATTGCATTTTCACTTTCTGCGTCCATAGATAGATTTCTGATTATTCTATTTGAAATATCCTTTACATCAGCCGCTCTCGCCTGCATATATGAATCGTCCATAGACGCAAACATTTCAGAAAAATTTTCGGCTGTTACCGAAACAGCATATTCTGCATTTACATGCTTGCTTTCAATCATATCTGAAATTGAGTCATTATAATCGTCATCTTCAAGCATCATCATATGAATTTCAAATATCTGAGCGTTAGCCTCTCCGACATCTTTCAATGCTTTTTCGTAAATTTCCTGAAGCTGAGCTATTGATTTTTCTTTTGCTGCCTGAACTCTTGCTTTTTCTGCATCTATATCTTCTATATGAAGCTTAGTTATAGCAATTTGCTGACGGCTGAATATAGAAATCTTACCTATTGCGATTGCACCATAAACACCTTTACCTGTATATATCCTCATTATTTTCACCTCTTATAAAAATTGCCGCCGTATATGAGCCATACGGCGGCAAACTAATCTAATTTTTAAAATTATTCGCCGAAACCGCTTTCAAAAAGCTCAACTGCCTTATCAAGAGCTGCCTGTTCGTTCTCGCCGTCTGCGGTAATCTCTACCTGAGTACCGCATTTAATTCCTGCTGCCATAATCTGCATAACTGCTGTTGCCTTTGCTTTTTTATCAGCAGTATTTAGCATCACTATACAGCCTGGGAACTTTTTCATCTCCGCAACTAACATTCCTGCTGGACGCATATGAATTCCTTGTACATTTTTTACTTCCACTGTCTTTGATACCATAGTTAAAATCTCCTTTTTATTTAAATTTATTTTTTAGCTATTAAAATGTTTTTAAACTATTTTAATTTTTAATTTTCTTCTTGAACAATGTAAGTAAAAGCATTCCAACAACTGAACCTATTACAAGTGAAAGCAAGTACATTGGCCAGTTACCTATAACTGCTATTACGAATATACCACCATGAGGTGCCATAAGTGTGCAGCCAAATGCCATTGACAAAGCACCTGCAACGCCTGCTCCTATCATACAAGCTGGAATAACTCTCAGTGGGTCTGCTGCTGCATAAGGAATAGCACCCTCTGTAACAAAGCTAAGTCCCATAATGTAGTTGACTGGACCATTTTTTCTTTCCTCTTCTGTCCATCTGTTCTTGAAGAATGTTGTTGAAAGAGCGATTGCAAGAGGAGGAACCATTCCGCCAATCATAACTGCTGCCATTATATCATAGCTGCCAGAGGCAATAGCCGCTGTACCGAAAACATAAGCTGCTTTGTTGAATGGGCCACCCATATCAATAGACATCATAGCACCAAGTATGCAGCCAAGGAGAATTTTACTTGAGCTTCCCATACTATTAAGGAGGTTTGAAATGCTTGTGTTAATCATTCCCATAAATGGGTTGACTGCACACATTATAACTGCGATAATTCCTAAGCCAACAAGTGGATAAATCAAAACTGGCTTAATACCATTGAGAGCCTTTGGCAATTTATCGCAAAGCTTTTCAACGCCGAGCATAAGATAGCCACCTGCAAAACCTGCAAGTAATGCTCCGAGGAAGCCTGATGGAACATCTCCACCAACCGCAGCAAAGGTTGAACCTTTTGTTGCAAGATAACCACCTACAAGTCCTACTAAGAAGCCAGGTCTATCTGCAATACTCTTGCCGATATAACCAGCAAGAACTGGAATCATAAAGTTAAATGCAAAGTCACCGATTGTCTTGAAGAATTTTGCAGCAGCTGTATATGTTCCGAAATCACCCGTTTGTGGAGCACCTGCTATTGTATCAATAAGGAAAGCAATTGCAATAAAGATACCACCTGCAATAGTAAATGGAAGCATATTTGAAACGCCGTTCATAAGATGCTTATACAGCTTTCTGCCAAAGCTTTCATTACCACTTGAGGCACTTTCTGCTGCTGCACCTGAATGATGATATATAGGAGCATCTCCTGAAACTATTCTGTTTATAAGCTTCTCTGGAATCTTTATTCCGTCTGAAACCTGTGTTGAAATAACTTTTTTGCCATCAAATCTTGCCATTTCAACATTCTTATCGGCTGCAACAATAATACCATCGCAATTTTCGATTTCTTCTTTTGTGAGAATATTCTTTGCACCGCCAGAACCGTTTGTTTCAACCTTGATTGTTATACCAAGCTTTTTGCCGGCTTTTTCGAGTGCTTCTGCCGCCATATAAGTATGTGCTATTCCTGTCGGACAGGCTGTTACTGCAAGAACTCTATATCCTGTCTTACTTTCTGCAACAGCTTCCTTTGGCTCATCAGGATATTTTTCCTTTTCCATATCGTCAATGATTTTAAGGAACTCGTCCTTATTCTTTGCTGCGATAAGCTTTGCTCGGAAATCCTCGTCCATAAGGATTGTCATAAGTCTGGAAAGAACCTCAAGATGTACATCTCCATCATTTGGAGCAGCAATCATAAACAAAAGATTTGAAGGCTCTTCGTCAAGTGCTTCATAATCAACACCACTTGGAACTGTCATGGCGGCAAGTGATGGAGCTTTTACTGCTGTACTCTTTGCGTGTGGAATTGCTATTCCCTCTCCAACCGCAGTAGAACTCATTTGCTCTCGTGCTAAGATTCCTTTCTTGTATTCTGCTTTGTCGGCAATCTTTCCACTCTTTACTTGTAAATCTACAAGCATATCAATAGCTTCTGACTTAGTTTTTGGTGTGCCGTTCAACATAATGCTTTCTTTGCTAAGCAAATCAACAATACGCATAAGTTTTTCCCCCTGTTACTAATTTTTTATTTTCGTTAGATTTATCAATCTAATAGAGCCTTATTTTAAGCAAGCTGGCTAAGAAGCTTAAAAATTTCTTCTTTTTTTGCAAGTCCATCTGAAAAGGCTGTTGCACCACCCGATGCTGTACCAAGCTTTAGTGCATATTCATAATCACCTTTTTCACTGCCTGCTAAAAATCCTGCGACCATTGAATCGCCTGAGCCTGTGGAATTTTTGACTTTTCCCTCACATACCCCACAGATATGTGTTTTGTCATTTTCATCAAGAAGTACCGCTCCATCACTTGCCATAGAAACAAGAACATTTACCGCTCCCATCTCCTTTAGCTTTCTTGCATACTCTATAATTTCATCTGTACTTTTAAGCTCAACGCCGAACATTTCGCCAAGCTCGAAATTATTGGGTTTAATAAGAAATGGCTTATATTTAAGTACATTCATCAATAGGTCCTTTGTAGCATCTACAACTGCCCTTACATTCTTTTCTTTCAGATAATCAAGAATCTTTTCATATATATCTGACGGTAACGAAGATGGAATGCTTCCTGCAAGAACTATTGTATCTCCACTCTGAATTTCATCAAGCTTTCTGAAAAGCTCATCTATCTTTTCTTTAGAAATCTCAGGGCCTTGAGCATTAAGCTCTGTTTCTCTGCTTGACTTTATCTTAACATTTATTCTTGAAAATCCTTTATCAAGATGTACGAAGTCGGTTTCGATTCCTGCTGATGAAACACCTTCTTCAATAGCTTTTCCAGTAAATCCCGCAACAAATCCAAATGCTTTAGATTTTATGCCAAGCTCTGAAAGAACCATTGAAACATTGATACCTTTTCCACCAAAGTATATCTCTTCATTTTTTGTGCGATTAACCCTTCCGAGTTCAATCTCACCCGTATGAACGATATAGTCGATAGCTGGATTAAAAGTAACGGTATAAATCATTTACAAAACCTCCTTAACTGATGTATATTCTGTATATTTCTTATCCAACAATTTATCTGTAATTATTGTTGCCCGATTAAGGGGAATAAATGTAGCAGATGTTATTTTATCAAACTTTGAATGGTCTGAAAGAACATAAGCTTTTCGACTTCCATCTATTGCGGCTGTCTTGACTCTCGCTTCTCTTACATCGGGTGTAGAAAAGCCTGCTGAAACCGAAATTCCATTTGCACCTATAAAGCACTTTGTGAAATTATAGGATTTTAAGGTCATAACACATTCAGCTCCTATAATAGCTTCTGTTACAAATTTAACCTCTCCGCCAGGAATATAAACTTTAAAGCCTCTTTGTGCAAGTTTTTTTGCGTGAGTAAATCCGTTTGTTACAAAGCTCACATCTTTTTGAGGAATGAAGTCTATCATTTTTTCGGTTGTTGTTCCAGCATCTATATATACAAAATCGCCATATTCAATCAGTGAGGCGGCATATTTTGCAATGGCAATTTTTTCTTCTGTAAAAAGAGCCAGCTTTTCTTCTACATTATGCTCTATAAAACTGAAATTATCATCAAGTACCATTGCTCCGCCATGAACCTTAACAATCTTTCCCATATCTGCAAGAGAGTTTATATCTCGCCTTACTGTTGATATTGAGGCATCAAGCATTTCACAAAGCTGCGAAAGTTTAACTGCTTTTTGTTCGTTTATGATTTCAAGTATAATAGCCATTCTTTCTTCTGCAAGCATTTTGAATTTTCCCCTTACTGAGATTGTTTTGAAATGTTTTGAAATGTTTTGACTTGTTCTGATATTATAATAGCATATTTACAACGGATTTCAAGTGTTTTCGTTCAAAATCTTTCATATAATATCACTTTCGTATGTTTGAACAGTATTTGTTATATTTTATTGTGCAAACTCACTATATGCAAATTCAAAAAGCGTCAAATTCGTTCAAAATTTGACGCTTTTTATATGAAATCAGGATAAATAATCTAAAATTCGGGGGCTGTAAAGAAATGAATTTTAAGACTTCATTCTTCACAGCTCCTTTCAATTTTTGCAGTCTGATTTGTTTTGTATAAAATTTGTGCAGATTAAAGCCGATTGAAACCAAATAAATATCCAATTCGACTTTAATTTGACCTCTTCGCACTAACCTTTTGTGCCAACGGTCGTATTTCATTACACCGAAGATACCCTCAGCTTGTATCGAACGATTCATTCTGAGCAATGCTCCGTGTATGCTTTCAAGATTGTTTAGCAATATATTTATTTAGCAGATTTGATATTTCTATTCCAGTTTCAGATTTTATAAATTGTTTAATTGCATCTTTTGACTTTCCTTTGTATATGTAAGGGAAACTCTCAATAATTACAGTAGTCCTCCTTTTTTGGTGTTATCTGCCTTAGCAATTCATACAGCATCTTGGTTTTTTTTTTTCTTGCTCCCGGATGGGGCATTTTAATGATCTGCCCCTCGTAATCATGGAGTGACTTAACAACTGTGTTATATGTACCGCAGCAGACAATCAGTTGAGGCTTTATTATTTCAACTTCTCGTCGCAGCAGTTCTCCTGCAATACGGGACTTTGCAAGTTGATGGTATTCGTTTCTGCTGCTTTTTTTCCCACGAACTTTGTTTATGTTTGTAAATGCTATCATACCAATAGCAGAAATAGCAGAAGCCTTCATATCAGCTATCTCATCAATAGAAGTGGATGGACCACAAATCAGTGTTGCCCATCTGCCTATGTTGTACCACATATTCGGATGCTGGCTGATATGATCTCCACCGGCAAGCCCATGCTGAGTAATGCCCTCCATCCAACCACGAAAAAGTATCCCTTTTTCATAGTCCTCATTATCCCAATTATTTGTTTCTTTGCAAACAAAGAGGACTCCTTTGTCAGTATCGTAGCGTTTTTCGTCGATTATACCGAACTCATTTATCCTAGAAGGAGGGACTTCTTTATCAAACGCAGCAGACCATTCCGTAAGAAACGGAACAGTAAAACTATAATACTCATTTCGTAGTATCTCATTTATCTCCGCGTTTCGGTCAGCTCGAATCATATCATCACCCAGTTATGCTTGAATAATTTGCTTTCTAGTTATTTAGTACTTTATAATTAGAAATTAAATTTCACCTTATGAAAAATCCAGTAAATCTGATTTCATAAGTCCGTTTTCTCACCCTTATAGGATAACGAAATAACAGTGCCTTCCATGGCTTCAGTATAAATAAATCTAAAGATTTTATTATCAAAATTCTTCTTGTCATACTCCATACCCTGTATCAAAAGAAATTCGACTTTTATCCTTACACAACTTATCCTATCAAATTCATTGTTAAAAATCAATTGATAGCAAAAAATTTTTAATAATTTACATTACGGAATTATGAATAGTATCAAGAATTTTTTCCTGTTCCTTTTCATCAACACCAATGCTTTCGAGGGCCTCTCGTGTGCCACAGTCGGGACAGATAACGGTTAAATTGTCTGCCCTTGAAACTGCGCCGTGTCCGGAATAAACCCCGCCACAACGGGGACAGGTGCGTAACTGAACAAGGTTATCGATCATTTTCGTACAGTTCCTTTGACTTGTGATAGGCATTGAGAAGTATCTGCTTGTCAAAATAAAAGGTATCGTAACTGTCAAGGCAGGTGTTGAGGTAGAAAAGTCTTGGTACACCGATTTGCCTTTCCTCGTGCATAATGTAGGCAAAGGCATTTATTGTTCTTCGTTTGCCTGTGCGTATTCCCTTGTACTGAAGTTTGATATCTTTCTTGTAGTAGAAGGTCGGATAGCCTTCATAACGGTCGAGTGCTTTTTCATCGGATTCGCTTACCTCCCAGATTACCACAGGCACAATGCCGTTTTCCTTTTTCTCAATCGTGAGGTACGAACCTGACTTACTACCTTTGAAAAGCAACTCCCAACCCTTGAGCTTTGCAGTTCCGAGGATTGTGACTTTCGGACAACGCATTTTCATTTGTCTGACATTCAGGTTACTTCCGTAGGCTATGTATAACCTTTTCATAAAATCAATCCTTTCCGAAGATATGTTCTTCTACCACCTTAAGACCGCCGAAGCGGTCGGTGGCAAGGTGGCAGGAGGCTAACTCCTGCGGTTTCTTCAAGCAACTGTTCTGCCGTGTCTGAATGCCGTATCTCCGTCAAGGTTTCTTGTCAGAATTTCTCTTGCTGTTTTGAACTCGTCACCGATAAAGCCGAGCCTTAAAAGCCAAGTCCTCATTGCGTATTTTGGATTTTCGCTTTGCTGAGGTTTTGCACTTGCCGACTTAACTTCCTTTGCCATTTGGCTGAGTGCAAGGCAAAGCTGAATGTAGCTTTTAAGTTGTCCTGCGTGAAGTCCGTTCTGTTTGCCGTTTGCAGGCTTGTCAAATTGGAAAAGTCTAAACTCAACCGTTCCCTTTGTAAAGGTTGCGTGGAGGTTCAGCATATGGTATCGGCTGTCATTGTAGTGTTGGTTTCTGCCGTAGTTTGCGTTGTGGCTTTTGTACCATATATCTGCAAGTTCTGACATTGTGGTCGGCTTTCTTCTGTTAATCTGCTCTAAGAAGGTTTCGTCAACCGTTCTGCAATATCTTCTGATTCGGTATTCGTCAAGGTTCAATGCGGAAATCAAAAGCTGTTCGTGGCTTGCCATAATGTTTGCAAGGTTTCTAAGGTTTTGTGCTGTGTGTCCTTTTGCCCCGATGTGAATGTGAACTCCGCCTCCTCTCCGATTATCTCTGAAATTGCCCTGACCAGTGCTTTTTGCTCTGTTCCCGTTCAATGAAAATCAATCCTCATAGTGAGTACCTCCTCGGTTTTTGGTACTACATTAATCACTCTGATTTATACAAATTTCAAGATATATTTTCAAAGCAAATCATAAAATTACTGCACACTTAACTGTGAATAGTACACAATGCCCGACAGCACAAAGCAAACTATGGGCAATGAAACGCCATTCCCCCACATTTTGTACTCCTCGGAATCGGAATGGGGATTTTTCAGCCACTTTATTATCTGCTTTTCCGACTTGGGTTTGACATTCTTTCCGACAGCCTTGTTATACTCATCAAAAATATTCTGCCAGTTCTTAATTTCTTCATCAGTCGGATTTTCAGTGCCGAGGTCACTGCACCACCAGTCAGGAAAGCCCTGAAGTCTTGCACATTCGGTCGGCGTCAGCCGTCTGACTATGTACTCGGTATCATTTACCACAGGCGGGTCTTTGTAGTCGGTTGCAACCAGTGTGTTTGCTAAATCCTTTTCGGCAATAGTATGATGTGAATTCTTGCTTGTGGAATAAACAGGCACAGCTGTTGCGTTTACTCCCCGTGCTACAATAGGCGGCTCGATTTCTTCTTCAATACTCAAGCTGCTGTTACATTCTTCAACCTACTTGACCACAGTGTTAAATTTTATTCTTGCCTTAATGTTCTGATACAGTTTTTCATGTGAAACTCTCCAATCTTTTTCATTGTAGACGAACGAATACAATCGTCTGCAACTTTTATCATTCATATTTTCGCATGAATTTATCTTTCGGACAAGGCGTAGGTTGGCTTGACGGTTACGACAATTTGAAGGTCAGAAACAAAAAAGCAGCTTTGGCTGCTTTTTTATGCCTAAAAGGGCAAAAATTGGAAAGCAAAATAAGCCGAAAATTCGGAGATTACTGACAGCTGTCTGAATTTTTCACGAGCTTTTCGGCAAGTTCTTCACTAAGTTCGGTGGCGATCTTTTTTGGGCTACTTTGGTGACTGCGGCTTTGACGACTTTACCCACTGCTGTTCCCAGATCATTTCCATGCTCTACAATGGATTTGTACAGTTTTTTGAATTATGATTTTAATTTGTATTAATTTTGTTGAAGCTTATATTCTACACTGACCATTTTATATACTTCAACGAGTGCTTCTTCTTCGCTGTTGTGATAAAAGTATGAACTGCTACCTCTTTCATTATTGTGGTATGTTGCCCAACGTTTAGCCTTCTGATCATAAAAATACCCTATGGCATACGATCCACAAGACTGGGCATTTAAAACAATTGGTACAGATTGCAATTTCGGTTCAATTTTTTTGATCTTTTCAAGTGGTTTTTCATGTGCCTCTACTTCTTCACAAACCGAATCATACAAACGCTCTATTACATCAATTTCATTTTCTGATTTTTTGGTAATAAAATAAAATTCACCACACACATAAGATTTCCACAACTTGTCGTTTTCATCAAAATAATAACCCATTCCATTATTGCCGCCGGTTTGGTGCTGATTAAAATATACTTTAACGCTACCGATTTTGCTGCTAAGTTTCTTTATTTCTGAAAGCAATTCTTCTTTTTTCGACATATCATCTTCTCCAATTCTTTACAATGTTCATGTTATACTGAACAAGGATTCAGCATCTGTCGGCATATATAATATACACCGACAGATACTGCTCACCATTTATAACATACTATTATTTAATTTCTTTCAATCTTCTTTTTGGCAACCTTAGCAAGACCGGCTTTGGCAACCTTACCCACTATTGCTCCACCGGCAGCAACACTGACATTGATAACCGCATTTTTCTCTAATTCTTTACCTGCTTCTTCATCACCGTTCACATATCTGCACATCAATTGTATAGAATTGACATAATCCATTATGGCAAAAACAACCATTGTTACAATGACTGTTGCTACCAATGTACCTACTATTATACCAAATGGACCGCCCATTGAAAACAGTCCAAGCATGGTAGGAATCATTTGAAATGCTTCTACAATGTGTACGATAGAAAAACCAATATCTACCATATACGCCAGAGACACCAAACCATCTGATGAACCGCCGTTCAGACCGCCGGAAATCATATATGCTGCTCCGCCTGTTTCGGGAGTTGTCACAATATATCCGAAGCCTTCCTATTCACCATAGGTTATCATATCAGTATGAACAGTTACTATTTTACCTGCATTAACAGCTTGTTGAACTGCATTCATTGTTGTCCGATCCAGATGCAGGTTTGCTTTCTGCTCCTCAAAATTCACTTTGGATAGCATCAGAATGGACTGACCTTCTTCTGCCTCTTCTAATATGGAAATCGTAGAAACTCCGGGTTCTCCTGTAAATTCCGACCAAACAGTACCTTCATATGCTGAAGACATGACACCAGATGCAGTAATATATTTGAATTCGCTGTCTTTGTCACCGTCACGGCTGATAGCTGCAACATTATTAAGGTCTATGTCGATATAGAGATTGCCTTCTGCAATTCCGACAGGCATTTCCCACATAGTTTCCGAACGCACTTGACATCCTGTCATACCAACGCTCAATGAACGGGTAATAGAGATATTATGACGTTCTGCGAGAATATTATCGGCAATATCCACCTGTGCATAATACAGTTTTCCCGCCATATCAAGTATCCTGCCCAATTTTTCGGAAGAATAGATATTGTCGATATTAACATCGGCGGAAATTCCCTCTGCCTCATCAAATGCTTTAGTAAGCTCTTTTGATGAAATCATTTGCATATCCTGCGTGATTTGATACATTGGGCCTGCTGTCAGTTGCTGGTACATACTCGACAATAAGCCGTTTTCCGTACATTTCGTAAGGTTTCAGTTTAGCTATATTCTGACCGTCTATTGTGAAAGTAATGGTATCAGAGTCTCTTTCCTTGATCTTATCATATTCACCGTCAATACTTTTTACAACATACTGAAGAGACAAAGGCAAATATGCAGTACTTTCACTGATGATTTGTCTTGAATTGAGATACGCTTCCTCACATTCGTGTTCCTTTTCGTATGCAGAGAGCTTTTCATATAATGCATTAAGCTGGCTTGAAGACATACCATTGACATAATCAGATTCTGAGATGCCATACTTTTCGATGTCGTCATATATTGTTTCAACCTGATTATAGCCTTTGATACTTGTATCCAAAGGAATCCAACGGTAATCGCCGGCAGCATTTCCTGCTCCACGATAATCCGTATATGGAACATAGGCTTCTACCCATGTCTGATCCATCTGGAACCCTTCTATTTTTCCGCCGGAAACAATCGAGAGTACTTTTTTTCCGGAAGATGCCAAAATAGTTCCAGCAGTATTCAAATCCTTGGCGGATGTCAGTTTAAGTGCCTGATCTGCAGATATAAAAATTGTACCGTTCACATATTTTGCAGGATAGTTCAGATATCTGAGCATTGCTATCAATAAGCTTGCCTGATCGACATCGTTACCGCCGTTGCTGTCAAATGTAGCGACAGCACCTTTTCTTGAACCAGAATATGCTTCATAATTGATATGGTTTTTCAGATACAGATACACTTGCAAAGGTGTTTTCAGCTGATCCGCCAATGCCTTCATTTCATCGGTTAATGATGTTTCATCTTCAAGCTTGAGCGAGCTTTCATTAAATCGTGAAGAACCCACCGCACTTACACTATTCTTTAAATAGTTGTTAAGATTATTTACAGAAAGTTTTTCGGCATCGGTTTTTTTTGGAAATACTGTTTTCCAAATTATCACTTGTCACCATAATTTCCTTTTCAACTTCAAAATACTTTTCCAAAGTGTCTATTGACTGTTGATAGGATTGGCTGTTTGTATTTTTCGAACCGAGAATAATGCCGTTGATCGCATCAAGTGCTTTTTGAGAATTTTTGTTGAAGTACTTTTCAAATTCTTCAGCTCTTTTTTTGATAATATCATCACTGTCACCGATCATACTCCTTATTTCTTCGGAATACAATTTAAACTCGGATAAAGACTGATTTACCGCATCTTTCAGAGCATCAGCTTTTTCTTTTATTTTTTCTGTATCATTGCTTTTTAAAGCATTGGTCAAAGCTGCATAGTTATTTGATACATTCTGACTGCTTACTTCAAGCCTTGTATCGGAATAAGTCGGTATATCAATGTCTGCTCTATTAGGTGTAATTTTTACACTACATCCACCCAGACAAAAAGTTATGGTTGAAGTCATCAATGTGAGTACCAGCAGGATCGATATACTTTTCATTAACAAACTTTTTTTCACTTGTTTTTCCTCCTGCTATAAGAATTTTTACCTGTCATAATACCAACTGTTCCTATTGCCAAAGACAATACGAAAATCAGCAACAGCAGAGAAATATCATCTGATTGACCTGTTGACACATTGTTTCGAGACTCTTCTACACTGCTTTCGGGTACAGATGATTCGGGCTGTGACGATGTGGAGCTGTTTTCTGATATTTCGGAAGCCGGTGAAGAAACTTCCTTTTCGGGTTCGCTTGAATTTGGAACAGAAACCTCGGAAACCGTTTTAAGATGTTCTTCAAACTGAGCTTCCACTTCCAAATCACTGACTATGTTTCCAAAATCCTTTTTCCAGCCTTTGAAAGTATAAGAATACTGTTCATCATCTGCTTTTGTCGGATTTTCGGGTGCAACCGCAGCATTGCCATATTTGACAGACTGTGCGGAAATGACCTTGCCGTCACTGATAAATTTAACCGTATTTGTCTCCTTTCGGCTTGTTCTTCTATTTAAAAAATATAACGATACCTACTTTATATCGTTAAAAGGGTATGCATTTATTTCCAACCAATCAGAAACCGCTTTACGCATCTTTTCATTCTGGAAAGGTAATCTTTATCTCTTAACGGTCAAAAAACCGAATTTCAGCTTTCTATGCCGCTACAAGCATAACTGTTTGTATCAAAACGCTCGTTTCTTTGTTACTTTGCACTTGTGAACAATAGGAAAGTGCAACCATTTTGATGCAATAAAACGATGCATCCGCTAAACACAAGGAAGTGCACAATCCATAAAAAATATAGCGACTATCCAGATAGAAATATTTCTTAGTTAAATACATAAATATTTATTATCACTATAACAGAAAATTGTACATATTTCAATTATTTTTATAAAAAATAGGGCATTTAGCCTTAAAGTCAGATGACTTTTAAAATCCATTATAATTAAAAAATCAACCCGTATAGCAATAGATAAAATATGCTATGCCCCCATCTTTCGCACGAATACATATCTTTCACACAAATACTTTTAAAGATTTAGCCACAAAAAATCATTAAACAAAAAAATAGTGTGAAAAATTATTATTTTCTCAAAGCAGCAATTTTTGTATTCGTGTGTAAGAAGTCAGAAAAGGCTTGAATACAAGCACTTTAAAATTTAATCGGTGCAAAAAGAAAAGAACCGTAATCCTGATAGAATGTATCAGAATTACGGTTCTTATTTGGTGGAGATGATAGCAATTTATCCGAACACTTCTCCTGTTCATTTATCAATTCTTCTGCAGCTTCTTCAATTATCTTTGCAGAAGTTTCGTTATGTTCACCACTATAATTATATGTAATAATAATCTTATCGTCATATAGAATCACTTTATTTACAAATATATCAATAAGCTTTGCTTGATAATCTTTATCCTCTATATTACCATTTTTAAACTGCTTTAAAAAGAAAACTACTTGTTCTTTTGTTATTGTAGGACGCATAATTTCCTCTTTAGCAATTTCTGTTTCATAAGTAGAGCGTTCATCTTCGAGTTTCAATAACCGCTCCCTCATAGATTCTGTAAATATACCTGACTCTATTACTTTCATAATATTTTTGATTGCGGAATTGGTTTCTTTTAATTTAACAGTATAATAATTCAAGTTAGATTTATCTTCGTGTTCTTTTTTCTGTATTTCTACGACTTTGTCAGAAACATAATCTATAATCTTATCCTGCAAGACGATATTTGCTGTTATACGAGCAACCTCATATTCAAGCCAATCTTTTCTAACAGTTTTCTTTTTGCAAGTGTGCTTATTTTTTTTAATTCTACAATTATAATAATAAAATTTCCTTCCCGATTTGCCAGTACCACTATCTCCTATCATTGTTGACTTGCAATATCCACAAAAGAGCTTACCTGTCAAAAGAAATTTAACATCACCACGAGAAGCAGAAGGTGCTCTCTTTGTACGCTCAAGTCTTTTTGCCACACGCTCAAATAATTCATCATCAATTATTCTTGGCATACCGTTTGGGGTAATTATATCTTTCCAACGATATTCTCCTATATATTGGCGATTATGTAATATGCGTGATACACCTGTATGAGTGAATTTGGAATTACGCTTAGTTTTATAATTATGTGCATTAAGATATTTGCATATATCATTTATCTTCGAGCCATCATCATACATTTTGAATATCATCTTTATAAGAGTAGCTTCTTCATCATTACGAATGTAATTATGTTCTTTGTCTACATTATATCCAAGTGGAAGTCCAGAACCATTGCACTTACACTTCATTGCACTTTCTCGCATACCTCTGATAATATTTTGTGATAAATTTGCTGAATAATATTCTGCTAAGCCTTCAAGAACGCTTTCAAGAATAATTCCTTCAGGACCATCAGGTATATGCTCTTTTGCAAATAATACTTTTACCCCACTCATACGCAAAATAGCTTTATTTTTTGCGATTTCTTCTCGATTACGGCCAAAACGGTCAATCTTCCAAACTATAACATAATCAAACTGTTTCTTCTTGCTATCTTGCAACATTTTTTGAAATTGTACTCGATTGTCATTTCTGCCAGTTTGTTTTTTATCAGCATAAGTATTTACAATAGTTATATTGTTTTCTTCTGCAAATTGCTTACATTCTCTAAGCTGTCCTTCTATGCTCTGGTCGGTTTGATTTGGTCCCGGACTATATCGAGCATATATCACACCTTTCATTGAAAAACCTCCAATTAAGCAAGATTAAGTTCTTCTTTTAAGCCTTTTTGCAACACCGCGGAAAAATTGATTCCAGCTTGCTCAGCTTTTTCATTTAGCCAACTTGGAATAGTACAATTTTTTCTTACTGTACGATTCTCAAGCATTTTTCTATAAGCATCAAAATCAACATCCACAAGAGTAAGAGTTTCATTTGCATTATGAGTAATATTTGATATTTCAGAAGCTTGAGGAAGAGTTTTACCCTTATCTTGATATTCAACACCCATAAGAGATATTGCATCTCTTGCCATATCAATAGCATCCGCAATATCTTTTCCTTGTGTCATAAAATCGAAATCAGGAACACGAACAACATATTCGCCATTAGACGGAATAAGGATTATTGGATATACATATTTCATAATAAAATCTCCTTAATATAAATTTAGAGAGTGCGAAGTATGGACTATTTCAGTCCATACTTTTTAATGAGTGATTTAGCAAGCATTTCATTGATTTCTCGGTGTCGTGGTATCGGCTCGGAGTTTTTGCCATTTGTGTAAATATCGTGCCGACCACCATCTCGTAAGTAATACCAACCATTATTTTCAAATAATTTTATCAAATCCCTGCGTTTCATCTATACCGCTCCTCTCTATATATTATTATACGCATTTTATACGCATTTGTCAATAGTTTTTTAATAAATTTTTATAAAAACCGCCCTCGAATTTTATCGAGAGCGGTTCTGCTTCAATGTAGAATAAAATCTTTGAAGTATTGTATTTGCTCCGGATGTTGGATAAATACTCTTGTCGCTTCTGCTCCGCCTTCTGATTGACATCCTTCGGCACATTTTAATTCTGTTTTGATTTTAGATATTGGAGCATGAAGTAACAAATATCTCATTTTCTTAGATAACTTAATTCTTGTAGTCCTACACCCACCATTAATGACAAGATAACCACTGGCATGATATACATACATCTCTGATTCTTCAATTCCTAAGTTTTTATATATTTCAATCAATTCCTTAAGCCACGCCTGTTCATCATCAGTTAATACTGTATTAAGTTGTGTCTTTACACCGTATTTAAATTCATACTTATTTCGACAATATAAATATAATTGTGCTGTAACATAACAATCATCAAGTGCATTATGCGAACCAATTTCTATATTAAGATATTTTTTTATAGTTATTAATTTATAATTTGGTAAGTCATTTAATTCTTGTCTTGATAATGATAATGTATCAATAACTTTGTTATCTATTAAATTAAAAGATAATTGATTTAATTGTGTCTGAACAAATGACATATCAAACCTTGCGTTATGTGCAATTAAGTAACTATCATTTATAAAATCTAAGAACATCTTTATTGCTTTATGTATATTCGGGGCGTCTTTAACGGTTTTATCGCTTATTCCATTAATCCTTGTAGCTTCCTCTGGTATATGAAATTCAGGATTAACATAAGTATGAAATCGCTCTTGCTCTATTCCATCAATATACTTTATTGCACCAATTTCGATTATTTGATTATTTTCTGGATTTAAACCAGTTGTTTCTAAATCAAACACAATAAAACTATTTGGAAATGCTCCAGTTCTGTTATAATCTTTAATAACTGAATATCTTAAATTAGCATTTTCTGACATTGTATTAATATTTATGTTTTCTTTAACATTTTCTTTTTTGGTCACAATTTCAATTTTTGAACATGATTCCTCTTGCTTTGCTGGCATAATCTTTATTTCATTGATATTTGTATGAGTGGCTGTCTCATTGTTTGAGTTGTTAGTTTGAATAGTATCTTGGTTATTTAATTGAAATTCTACTGTATGTGATGAATTGATTTTTATTTGATTATTTGGTGAAGTAGGAATATTAATAATATTTTTCTCATGTTTAGTTGAGTCTATAATTTCTTTCTTAGAATTGTTATAGTCAAAAATTAGTAAAATAGTTCCTATAACAATAATAGTCAAACTACCAATCAAAAGAGATATTTTATCACTTGAAGTAAATATTCCAAATAAACCTATTATACCAACAATAACCAGTATAACACCTACAATAAATTTTTTACTCTTTTTCATTAAGTATCTACCTTTCAATTTACGAACATTTCAATACATTATGAACAATTCTAAATTGTTGATACATTTTATTTATTTTGTAATGTTTTCCAAATTAAAAATCTTAGAGTTTTGAACTATTATAATTTTGTCCTGTATTTGCCGTCTTATTTCAGGATCATTGCATTTACTACGGTCAAACATAAACTTTCGTTTAGTATTTCTAAAACGTATTTTTTCTTGTCCGGAAACCTGAATTTTTGACTTTTCATTTGTAAATAAGACCAAACGATTATCTTTATCTCGCTTAAGCCATTCAATTATATACGCCCACCACATGGCATCTGTATCACCTATAGAAAGTCCGAATAAACATACATATTTGCTTTTATCTATTATTTTTTTAACTTTTTCAATTTTCTTTTCACCCAAAGCGTTATTTACAGATGATTTTATTATATAATTTGTTAGTTGATCATTATTTTTTAGTTTTTCATTTAATATTTGTTCTTTATTATCTATACCTAATATAAGATCTCCTGTCAATCTTCCATGAATATGATATGGTAAAGAAATTGTGTCACCGAAATATACATTATTTGTAAGACGGTGGCCAAACGAATCACAATTTTTTTGTGCTAATTCAACTATATCATCAAGTAAATTTGTGTAATTAAATGTGATAAATGAGTAATTAATCGTCTCTTTCATTGTTGTTATAACATGTTTATAATGCTCTTTTTCTAATGCATTAAAATCTAAAAAGAAATTTAAAATCTTATTACAGAATTCTTTGCTTAATGCTTTTTTATCAGTAATCTTAACTTTTTGACTTTCAATTAAAAGATAATCGGATAGTAATAATTCCAAAGTACTTTTGCTATCCAGGAAAGCAGGTATTTGCGTTTCATCAATACTTTGCAAAAATTTTCCTAATCCTATCTCCAAATCCGACCACATTTCGTAATCTTTTTCTATTGACTTTGAAAGCAAATCATTTGGATTATGTTCCATATAATATTTATAAAAATCAGAATAACGTGTATTAAGATTTAAGTTTAAATCAAATCCATTTCCAATCAAAAAAGTAATATTCATTTAGCAATATCCTTTCATTACCATTCTTCTGATTGAAGAATGGTTTTATTTTTTTGCTTTTAATTCATTAAGATAAAGTATAGCCTCTGCTCTTTTTACAAGAGATAGGCTCTGCACAAGCTGAACTAATTCCTTAGTGGTTTCATCATAATCTTTACTATTGACTGTTAGTGGTGAGTTGTTGCCATTGTTCCCATTCACTTGAACATTATTATCACCAGTAATTGAGTATGTAGCATTGGGTGTATCAACACGCCCTAAAAGATAGTCAGTGGAACAATCAAGATAGTCAGCCATCTTAACGAGATTCTGAGATACAAGGTCTGTACCCTTAGATAATTTTTGAACTGTATTAGGACCTAATTCACATATTTCCAATAATTTTTTAACAGAAATATCATTTTGCTTTGCTCGCTCTTTAATTCTTTCTGCAATAATCTGTGTGTTTTGCATAAAAAATCGCCTCAATTTTATATATTACTACAAATATAACCTTAAAAGGTTATATTATATTGACAATAACCGAATTAGGTTATATAATATAACCAAGCTATTCAAAAAGGGTACAAAAAGCCCAATGATAGGAATACTTGATGATGTTTAACTGTTTTGCTAACTTGATTATACATTATTTAGGTAAAAATATCAATAGCTTAGTTATAATTTGTTGAAAGTTGGTGATTAAATGTCATTTTCTCAAAAAATTAAGTGTCTTAGAGAGCAAAAGGCATTGACACAGAAAGAACTCGCAAATCTTGTTGATGTATCTCAACCTAGTATTGCTCAATACGAAATGGGGATAAAAATCCCAAATATTGTTGTTGGGGTTAAGCTTGCAAAGGTACTTGATACAACTTGTGAAGACCTTATTGATGATTAAATTTCCAGAAGTATGGACGAAAGGAAGTGGTTTGAATGTGCGTGACAATCGCCAGGTGGCGTGGAATCAGTATGCAATATTGCCAAGATAGTGGCAAATACATAGTGACAACAAAAAATACAAGCAAAGAATATGACAATCCTCTCGAAGCTTGGAACACTTATGTGACACAAATAGACATTGCCGGACGCAGATACATTGGCAATATGTTATCTAAACAAGGTAAAAACAGATATACAGGCGAAAATTCAAAAGGAGAAAATCATGAAGAAGCTGGTTGATGTTAAAACTGCTCAGATATGTTTAGAAGAAGTACCTCAGCATGAAATAGATAATCTTGCTCGTGCAACATTGAGAGCAATCGAAAGATATTTCGAAATACCTGAAAATAAAGCAAAGTATGAACAGTGGCTTGCAGAAAGAAATGCTAATAAAGCGTAGCGAGATTACAACTATGAAAAATTACAATTATCGATATAGAAGATGTAAGAGTTGCTCAAACAAATGGAATGTGAGCATACTTACTAAAAACAGTAAGTGCTATATATGCCCATGTTGCGATAAGAAACTGAAAAGAGGCGAGAAAAACGGGTAAATTTAAATATTTTCGTAAGAATATTTGCTTAAAAATCAAAAAGAAAGTTGCAAAGAAAAAAGCTACAAAGTTAGAAAAGAAGATGAATAAGCTGGCAGCTAAGGCTGATAAGATTTGCAAAAATCGCTACGACTTCGAGATACTTGCAAACAAGATATTTGATAAGCGAGATTATCGTATTTACATGAGTAAATTCAAACCATGTAGTTATAAATTCGATGAGTAAAAGGAGAAATAACAATGTCAGAAATAAAAGAAAAATCCGCCCCAGAAGTTGCAGCTTCGGGAGCGGAAACAAAAAGATTTATGAAAAATTCTAATTCTATTTTAGAACAAGCAAAACAAAAAATCAAGTCTTTTGAAGCAAAAAAACTTGGTCAAAAGGCTAAAGTTATTGCAGAACCTACTGCAAATGCACTCATTGCATTTTGTGAACAATCAGAAGAATTTGCAAGAGCTGTTATTGATGGTGATGATTTTATTAATTGTCTCATCACGATTTCTAAAGATTTTGGCAATGCTGTTTCAGATTTCGAAGTTTACAGCAAAGCTGTTCAGTTTTATTTTCCAGGAGCAGTTATTAAGTTTGAGATGAAAATTCTAATGTCAGAATATGAATTAGAGTCTACTCCTAACAAAGAAAACTTATCACTATCACTTGATAGTCTACTCGATTGGTGAGGTAGTAGTATGATACCTAATGCTAATAGTTTACTCGAAGGCTTACCAAGAATCAGCAGAGAACAAGAAGATGCCATAGCAAATGAATTTCCTCAGTACGCTTTTTATAAACGCATAAAAAATAATATTAAATATTACTGTACCAGCTGTCACCGATGGCAGAAAAATTCATCAGATATGCGTACCTTCTCTGCTCCAACTATATGGAAGCATAATCAATTATATACTTGCCCATATTGCGGAAAGCAAGTTGTTGCAAAATCTGCTGGCCGAGGTCATAAAACTTTAGAAAACAAAGGGCACTTTATAGTTTATACAGCTTACAAACAAAGGCTATATGCTTTTGTTATAAAAGCTTATCAATCCTTTTGTAATGAAGAGTTTGAGCCTGATTATGATTTTAGTAATCAATATCTCTATGTATTTGAAAAAAATCATATGCAAAGATTTGCCTGGACTTACGATAGCAATTTGCAACATAATAATTGGCGTCCTTTAAAATCAGACAAAGGCTTACCGCAATGGAACTATATAAAAAACACAAGTTATGAGGACTCAATAGCAATAACCCCTAAACAGATATATGAAACAGATTTAAAATATAGTGAAATGGAAACATTTTCGAGTAGAGCATATACACAAATAGAATATCTAATCAAGTATATTAAGCACAATAATCTTGAATATATCGTAAAAGCAGGCTTCCTTGGCATTGCGAATGATATTGTGTTGGGATTGAGCAATTCAAAAATAATCAAATGGAAAAGCAATAATTTGCTTAAAATGCTTGGAATAAGAAAGCAAGACATAAACCTTGTGAAATTATGCAATATACAAGAATTAAAAGTGTATCAATACGCTATAAAAAATATGCCTAATGCTGATAACATAGCTGAAATTGTAAAAATAATTTATAGATTTGGAATTGATTATATAGAAGAAATAAAAAATTTAACGAATCTAAGCATGAACCAAATTTTCAGCTATGCCAAGACAATACAAAGATTATCTCAATGGAAAGACTATCTTTATATGGCAAGTAAATTGCCTGGAGGTATTGGAGAAATTAAGCCTAAAAATTTACAAGCTGCTCATGACAGAGTGTTAGCAGAAAGTAATTTCCTCGCTAAAAAGCATCAAGAAGAGCAGATACAAAATCGTTTTAAGCAATTACAACCATTATTATTTGAAACAAATGAGCTTATTATGAAAGCCCCTGAAAGCGGAACGGAAATAATACTTGAAGGCAAGATGTTGCAGCACTGTGTTGGCGGTTATGTTCAGCGTCACGCTGATGGCAAAACAAATATTTTATTCATACGCAAAAAAGATGAGCCGGATATGCCTTATTTCACAATCGAGGTTAGCAATGATTATCAGATTATACAGTGTCATGGCTACAGAAATGAGGCCACTTGTTCAAAACCAGATGAGATTATTGATTTTGAAAAACGGTATACTGATTTTTTGGAGGAATTAAAGAATGAGCGAAATCAAAGAAATGCAGTCTGTATCAAAACAGCCTGATGTGTTATCAAAGCAATATATTGAAGCAAGCAAATTACATCAGCATATAATTGCTTCTGCCGAGCTTGCACAGCAGAACATCATCGAAATGTGTCAAGGGCTCAAAAAAATGCGTGATGGTAAAGCCTATACTGCTTTTGGCTATGAAACATTTGAAGATTATTGCGAGAACATGGTCGGCATGAAACGCAGTAATGCCTATAAATACATAACTATAGTAGAAAATCTATCAGATGATAAAATCCAGACGTATGGACAAATCGGAATAAGCAAATTATCTTTGCTTGCGAGTTTATCTCATACTGAACAAGATGAAATCGTTAATGCTGTAGATGTAAACAATGTTAGTTATCGAGAACTTCAAGCGAAAATTAAAGAAATCGAAAAGCGTAACAATGAACTTGAAAACAAATACGAGCAAACAACGCTTGAACTATCTACCGCCAATGAGCGAATAGAAGAACTTGAAAGCCGTCCGGTTGAAGTGTCTATACAAGAAGATACAGAATCTAAAAAACGAGCTGAAGAACTTGAAAAGCAACTTAGTACAGCTCAAAAAGAAAATGAAAAGCTCTCCGAAAGTGTTACTAAGCTTAAGGATGAACACGCAAAAGCAGAAGCAAAGCAAAAAGAAGACTTTGAAAAAGAACATTTGAAAATCAAACAACAGCTTCAAGCTGATAAAGATGCTTTCAATCAGCGAATTAGTAGTTTGCAAAATGAGGTTGAAAAAGCACGCACCGAAAACAAGCATTCTGATGCTGATAACAAAGAAATTTTCAAGGCTTATTATAAAAACTGTATTGGTGCATTTAATTCGATGATTGAGTTTGTTAATAATATATCTTCCGATGAGGCTAAGTTTTGTAGCGAGAAAATCAAAATACTTATAAAATCATTTGAGGACAAGCTGGAGGTATTATGATGAGTTGGCTCGATGAAGAAATTGAAATAAATGGAACTAAAAACACAGTCAGAATGTGGCTGAGAATATCAGGTCTTAAATATGATACTGTAAGAGAAAGGTACAAAAAAGGTAAAACGGGAGCGGACTTATTCGCTTCGGTTGACATTAGAAATATCAAAATCCAGATTCGCAATGAGGTTCATACAGTAAAAGAATGGGCGAAAATAAGTGGCTTAGACGAAGAAGTAATAAAGGCTCGCTATTATAAAGGAAAGCGTGGCATAGACTTAATAGCTCCAACACAAAAGAATAAGATTTGGGGAAAATGGTACTATCGAGGTATAACAGCTAAACCGAAAACTCGACAGTCAGCAGGAAAGATAATCATTGAAACATGGTAAAGAAAAAATCCGAGAGCGGAAAAACCGTTCTCGGATTACTCATAGGAGGATATTATGACAAGTCAAGAACTTAAACAAGCACTTGTAAATAGAAAACCGGTTATATTTAATCGAGTGAATGGTGACAGGTTGGAATATGCTTATATTTCTGGCATTATTTATCGTATGAAGAATGGTAAGCTTGATGTTTCTGCGGAACTTATGGATAAAAGTCTTCATTCAGTCACTATTGTAAGTCCAAGTCAAGTATCATATTTGAATAAGGAGGAATAGTGTTGAATAACAACGATAATGTAAATCACCCTATGCATTACGAAACAGGAAAGTTTGAGTGCATAGAGGTAATGCTCGAAACTCAGGGAAAAGAAGCGGTACAGAACTTCTGTATTTGCAACGCCTTCAAATACCTTTACAGGCATAAGAACAAGAACGGTAATGAAGATATTGCAAAAGCAGTCTGGTACTTAAATAAATACCTTGAACTGCAAGAAAATTAGAATTATAAACGAAATCAACTAAGATGAAAGAAGGAAAAATATGTCAAATATTAATTCAGAAATTACAATAAAAAAAGAGATACGCCCATGTATTGTTGACGGTTCAACACCAGCACTATTTCATTGTTGGAGCGAAGAAAGTTACATACATATAGCCGTTTTGAAAGAAAATGTTTCTGGCGTAGTTAAAGGTACAGTTGGAATTTTGGAGTTTAAGGACGGACATATTGAAAAACGCAAACCAGAGGATATCCAATTTACAGATAAACTGTTTTCGCAGTACATATGAAAATAAAAAGCTCGTCCGTTCGGAGCGGACGAGCCAAAAGTGACATATATGCCACTTGCTGAATGCAATTAAATTATATCATAGCAGTGGCAATTCGTCAATACAATATGGGCTTAATACCCATTGGGGTCTTGTATTGCATATTATCTTATCGACGATACAAAAAGGAGCACACTGAAATGATTAGACAACAAAAAACAAGGTCAGGCAGATTATTAGAGATAGATTCTTTTCCTATCTGGAATGATGGAAGGAGGGTAAGCTCAAGAGCACCAAAGGCTAAACCCTCTACAGAGGAGCAGAAAAGATACAACAAAAAGCAAGCTGAGAAAAAACTCATACGCTTAATCAATGCAAACTTTGATGAAGATGATATAATTATGCATCCAACCTACGAACCAGCTAACGCTCCACAAGATGAAAAACAAGCTCGTAAAGATTTAACAAATTATTTTCGCAGACTTAAAACTCGAAGACAGAAAGAATTAGCAAAAGTTAAAGAAGCTTTGAAAGCGTTGCCAGAAATAGAAGCCCTTGCGGAGCAAAGAGAAGAATTGCTTAGACGAAAGAAAAAATTAGAAACTCCTTTCAAGTACATATATGTCATTGAATGTGTTACATACAAAACAGGAGAATTGAAAGGCTGTAATAACTATCACTTTCATGTAATATTTACTGGTGGCATATCAAGAAAAGAACTTGAAGCAATGTGGCAAAATGGAATCCGAACAAACGCAGACCGTTTTCAGCCTAATAAGTTCGGACCTGAAGCTATTGCTAAGTATATGCTTAAAGACCCACAAGGTTCTAAACGCTATGTCTGTTCAAGAAATCTTACAAAACCAAGTATCACGATTCAAGATAACAAAATCACCACTCGTGGCTTGGCAAGAATCGCAAGAGAAAGATTAGACGATACAGCATATTGGGAGCGGAAATATAAGGGGTATCGCTTTGTTAAATGCTATGCAAGATACAATGAGTATAATGGGTACTGGTATATGTCGGTCATAATGTATAAGACAGACGGACAAACAGTACCACGATGGGAGGTAAAAGATTGGTTAGACGATTAACAAGTAAAGAATTGACTAAGAGAATCATCAAAGAAAAAACAGAAAATATTGCATTACAATGCGTGAATTGTAGAGCGATGTACGAAATCAAGAGTAAGTTTTCTGATGGCTGTATATGTTCTTCTTGTGGTTCGCCTTGTAAAGCAATAGGCTTTTTAAGTTCTGCAAAATTACATAAAAGTCACACACAGCACGAAGCCGCCGAGCAAGAAGCTTTATTCCGTTGGGCATCATATCAATATGGGATATATCCAGAGTTGCGGCTTATGCATCATATTCCAAATGGCGGAAGCAGAAATAAACAAGAGGCTGCAAATTTAAAAAAGCAAGGTGTTAAATCAGGAGTGCCAGACATATGTTTGCCAGTTCCTCGTGGAAAATATCATGGACTATATATTGAGATGAAAGCAGGCAAAAATAAAGCAACAGATAATCAAAGCAAATGGCTTGAAGCGTTAAACAATCAAGGCTATGTTGCTGTAGTTTGTGTTGGCTGTGCTCAGGCGGTTGAAGTAATAACAAAATATTTAAGCGGAGGAAAATAAAATGAATGATAACGAAAACAAAAAAATAAATTTTGAAGGCGTTTGTCCGTTCTGCGGACAGGTTTCACTTAATGAAGAATGTAATTGTGACGGTGCTCAAAGAGAACGAAAAATTCAAAGCCAAATACAGCGTGCTACAGATACTATTTATGAACTATTCGGCCCTGATTGTACAGAGAATGGCTATATTCCTATTGCAGATGAAAGTATAAAACTTATGTGTGAAATTGTAGAACAAGTAGCGTATTGGAAAATGTACTCTGCTTCGCTGCATATTGCGAATGGATTAAAAGCAAAGATTTCAAGAACTGCAAGCGGTAAAATCAAAATCGAGCGTTCAGAAACTAAAAAGCAATCATTAGAGGTTGAAGATTAGAAACAAAAAAAGAGAGCGGAGTATGGAGGTGCCTGCCGTGCCTAAGCACAGAGATTTAAAGCTTGACAACATATCAAAATACAGATACAGAGAATTATATAACTGGTGCCTGCAATATTGGGATTGGCAGAAACCGAAAACGAAAGAACTTTTTGTACAGTACAGAAAGAATTGTGATTTGCTCGAATTGACATTACAGCAAGCTATCATTGAGATATATGGAGATAACACTGAAATAATATATCCGATTATGCTCGAAGCGATAACAAATGAAAATGTTACATACGAGTATCTGTCTATGCAAAGGAATATTCCTTGCGGAAAGTACTTGTATTGGAAAATTCGTAGAAGATTTTATTATTTATTGGACAGAAAAAAATAGTATTAGTTTATGCCGCACACTCTTGATATGGTGTGCGGTTTTTATATGCCAAAAATTAGAGTTATTGGTACATACTTTTAGTATAAAATAACAATAAAACATAATCAGAATACTATAAAACCATATTGAATTTATTAAAAATTCGAGAGCGGAATTAAATGGCGGTGGAATAATGGCAAGAGATTTTGCAAAGCAATTTTACAAATCAAAACAATGGCAAAAGTGTCGTGCATCTTACATTTTAAAACGGCAAGGCATTGACGGTGGAATGTGTGAAACCTGCCATCAAGAACCTGGGAAAATTGTACACCATAAAATATGGCTTAGCCCTGAAAATATCAACGACCCGAATGTATCACTCAATCATAAAAATTTAAAATATGAATGTCAAACTTGTCACAACAAAGAGGGTTGTCAAAAAGAAGAAAACGGACGATATTACTTCGGAGAGGACGGTCAGATTTACCCGGTACCCCCATGAAAATTTTTTCAAAATTTCGGAATGGAGACCGAGAGAGGAGGTAGTAATACAACGCAGGGAATTTTATAGACCCCCCTCCCCTTGATTAAGGAGGCGAAAAAAATGACAGGAGTTAATGAACTTGAAGAGAAACAAGCGAGAATTGATAAAGAACAAAAGAGATTAGCAAGGCTTTACTCGAAGATAGACAAAAAAAGAAAGGCTGTTATACAAGGGCTTATCGAAAGAGCTGCTTTTATGCGAGTGTCTCTCGATGATATGGAAGAAGATTTAAATGTTTACGGATTTACAGAAATGTTTCAACAAGGCGAACAAGAACCATATGAGCGTGAACGCCCAGTAGCTAAGCAATACAATTCAATGAACACAAGCTATCAAAAAATAATCAAGCAGTTGACCGACTTATTGCCAAAACAAGTTGAGCAACAAAAAGATGATGGCTTTGACTCTTTTGTATCAGAGCGTGCTGACATATGATTAAATATCCGCTGACATATAATCCCATTCGTGATTACTATGAAAAAATCTGTTCTGGAGAGGTTACTGTATGTAATAAACTGCGTCTAACGTATCGAAAAATCATAAGCGATATTGAAAATACTTCAAGCGAATATTTTTATTCGAGTAAAAGAGCAAATCATATACTTGAATTTGCCGAAAATTTTTGCCGGCAAAGTAAAGGTAAATATGGCGGCAAACTTGTAAAACTTGAATTATGGGAACAAGCTGCACTTGCAACAATTTTTGGCTTTGTTGATATTAACGGCTTACGCAAATATCAAAGAGCTGTGCTTATTGTCGCTAAGAAAAACGGAAAATCTTTACTTGCATCAATCGTCGGATTGTATTTACTTGTCGGAGACAATGAACCGGGAGCGGAAGTTTATTCAGTAGCAACAAAAAAAGACCAAGCTAAAATCATATGGCTTGAATCAAAAAGAATGGTGAAAAAATCCCCTGTTTTAAGCAAGCGGATTAAAACTCTAACTCATGAGTTACAGTGCGAAATAAACGACGGAATATTTAAACCGCTTGCATCTGACAGTGATACGCTTGACGGATTAAATGTTCACGGCGTGCTAATGGACGAAATACATCAATGGCGAAATGGTCGTGCTTTGTATGACATTATGGCAGACGGCATAACTGCAAGAGACCAACCACTTATTTTCATAACATCGACTGCTGGAACAGTTAGAGAAGACATTTACGATTTTATTTATGATGAAGCAACACGAACCATTAACGGCTATTTTGATGATAATGGTTACAAGGATGAACGCTCGATTTACTTTATCTATGAGCTGGACAGTCGAAAAGAATGGCAAAATCCAGACGCATGGAAAAAAGCAAACCCTGGGCTTGGTACCATCAAAAATGAAAAAACATTGCGTGAAAAAGTCGAAAAGGCAAAGAGAAATCCTGCGTTAGTAAAAAATCTTGTATGTAAGGAATTCAACATACCAGAGACAAGCACAGAAGCTTGGTTAACACTTGAAGCGTTAAATAACACGGCAACTTTTGATTTATTAGAACTAAAACCTCGATATGCTATAGGTGGTGCTGACTTATCAAGCACAACAGATTTAACGGCGGCAAAAGCACTGTTCAGAGTACCAAATAATGATTATATATATGTGCTTTCAATGTATTGGCTTGCGGAAGAACTTGTTGAAAGAAGAATAAGAGAGGACCATATACCATATGATATTTGGATTGAACAAGGTTATATGAGAACTTGCCCAGGTAATACTGTACACGCAAAGTATGTGACAGAATGGTTTGTTGAACTTCAAGAGCAATTCGATGTTTATATACCTTGGGTTGGATATGACAGTTGGAGCGCTAAGTACTGGGTAGAAGAAATGAGGAATTACTTCGGCCAAGAAAGTATGATACCTGTAATTCAAGGCAAGAAAACTCTTTCAGACCCTATGAAACGTTTGGGAGTGGCTCTACAAAGCAAACTTATCAATTATAACAACAATCCTATCGACAAATGGTGTCTTGCAAATACTTCATATGATGAGGATAAAAACGGCAATATACAGCCTTGCAAAACTTCAAAACCAACAAAAAGAATAGACGGCACAGCAGCATTATTAGATGCGTATGTTGTTTATCTTGATAAAGAAAATGAATATCTTAGCTTGATTTAAGGGGGGTGAAATTTTGAAATTGTTTAAAAACAAAAGAAATAAGGATTCTGACAAAGTTACTCAAATTAAAATTGTAACTCAAACAGGAAATGGTCTGTATACATATGGTGGAGATGTTTATAAAAGCGATATTGTACGGTCTTGTATACGCCCTTTAGCTGCAGCTGTAGGCAAACTTTCAGCTAAACATATCCGTGATACTACTAACTCAAATCAAGAGCATATCATCTCAGTTAATCCAGAACCGTATATGAGAATACTACTTACAGAACCGAATCCGCTTATGTCAATGCAAAAACTATTAGAAAAGCTCGCTAATCAGCTTGAGTTAAATAGCAATGCGTTTGCTTTAATTATGCGTGATGCAAACGGCTATCCAATAGCAATATATCCAATTCCTTGCGTTCAAGTCAATGCACAATATAGTAAATCAGGAGATTTATACTTAAAATTTTTGATGCGTAACGGCAAATCATACACTTTTGATTATCAAGATGTTATACATCTGCGAAGTGATTTCTACGCTAACGATGTATTTGGTACACCAAAATCAGATACACTACTTCCACTTATGGATATTGTGCAAACAACGGACCAAGGCATAGTAAAAGCAATTAAAAATTCCAACATTGTACAGTGGCTCATAAAGTATACATCAGCTATCCGACCGGACGATATTAAGAAAAACGCAGAGAAATTTGTAAAAGATTATCTTGATGTATCTACAGAATCAGTTGGAGTTGCTGCAACTGACGGTAAAGCTGATATTCAGCGAGTAGAACCAAAAGACTATGTGCCGAACGCTGAACAAATGGATAGAACATCAAAACGAATATATGCAGCCTTTAGCACAAATGAAAAAATTATACATAGTAACTATACCGAAGATGAATGGAATAGTTATTATGAATCGAAAATTGAACCTATCGCAATAGATTTAGCAAACGAATTTACTCGTAAACTGTTTACAAGACGTGAAAGAGGTTGCGGTAATCGAATTGTATTTGAAGCTGCAAATCTCGCTTGTGCATCAATCAGTACAAAGTTGAATCTGGTGCAGATGGTTGACCGTGGTGCTCTTACACCTAATGAATGGCGTGCAACACTTAATCTTGCACCTCTTTCGGGAGGAGATAAACCTATTCGCCGTCTTGATACGGCAGTTGTAACAACGGAAGGAGGTGAATAAATTGAATATCAATATAAATGGGGCAATCATCAGCAATGATGATAAGTGGATTTATGATTATTTTGAGATGAGTTCTGCTTGTCCTCGTGACATTGAAAAAGCAATAATTACCGCTAACGGAGAACCTCTGGAAGTTTACATCAATAGCAGAGGTGGCAGTATATTTGCAGGCTCGGAAATATATAGTCGTTTGCGAGATTACTCAGGTAATGTAAACATACATATAACCGGACTTGCTGCAAGTGCTGCAAGCGTTATTGCGTGTGCATCACATTGTGATATATCACCAACGGCTATGATTATGATACACAATGTATCTTCATATGCAAGCGGAGATTACAACACTATGCAAAAAGAAAGTGAAATATTAAAACTTTGCAATGAATCTATATGTAATGCGTACGCACTTAAAACTGGTATGGATAAAAATACACTTTTAGAACTCATGAACAAAGAAACGTGGTTTACAGCTGAACAGGCAGTAGATATGAAATTTGTTGATAGTATTACATCACCTAAAACGAATATATCTGCTTCAAATTTTGTAGCTTCCTGTGCTGATATAATTCCTCAAGCAATTATAAATCAAATCCGGCATAAAAAAATTGCCGCTCGTGCACAGGCAAAATTAAATCTTATTAAAATAACTGGAGGCATAAAATTATGACATATGAAATGTATAACGAAAAGCGTAAAGAACTTATTGCGAAAGCAGACAAGCTTATTAACGAAGGCAAAACTGATAGCGAACTTAACGATGTATTTGAATCAATAACAGCTCTTGATAATCAGTATGCAGAAGAAACAAAAGCACAAGCAAATCTTAATGCAATAAAAGGTACAAGTATTCCTCAGCCGGAAGCATTTGCAAACAAAGAAACCCTTAAACTTGCAGAAAACACAGACGATAATAGTGAAAGCTATAAAAATGCGTTCATTAAGGCTATTCACGGTGAGACTCTTTCTACTCAAGAAAATCAGATTATTGATGAATTTAACAAGGAATTCAGAAATTCAGACACAACAAAGCAACACGCACTTGTTATCCCGGAAACTCTTATGAGTGATATTTGGCAGAAAGCTGCCGAGCAACACCCTATTCTTGATGACCTTACACCAACCTATATAAAAGGCGATGTTAAATTTTTATACGATGCAAGCGAAAATAGTGATGCTGACTGGATTGATGAAGCTGATAAAAGTTCAGATGCAACATTTTCAGAAAATTCTATCTTGCTTACAGGCTGTGAACTATCTAAATCAATCACACTATCGTGGAAATTGAAGAAAATGGCATTAGATGATTATATCCCGTATGTAATAGAAAAGCTTGGTAAAAAAATCGGCAACACTATCGCAAAAGCTATTGTTTCGGGTAAAGGAAAGCCAACAGCAAAAGAGTTCAAAGCACAGCCAAGAGGTATTGTTACTGCACTTAAAGCAGAATCTGGTAAGCCGAATGTTATTGAATACTCTGGCAATCTTACATATACAACTATCACATCCCTCATGGCATTGCTTAACGCAGCTTATAAATCGGGAGCAGTTATCTATGCTAATTCAAAAACAGTATGGACGGTCCTTTACAATCTTGTTGATGCAAACAAGCGTCCAATTTTTGTACAAGATGTCACCGCAGGGGGTATAGGTCATATTTTTGGTGTGCCAGTAAAAGAAGAAGATGCTATGTCCGATAATGATATTCTTCTTGCTAATATCAACGAAGGATATAGATTTAACTTTAACGAAAGTATGTCACTATATCAGGAAGAGCATGTAAAAGCTCGTGAAACGGATTATATGGCTTATGGCATTGCAGATGGTGATGTTATATCAACAGAACCTTTTGCAATGCTCACTCCTGCAACTACAACAGGAAAATAATATGAATGAAGAACTTATAAAATTTATTCGTAAATCATTGAGAATAACAACATCTGCGTTTGATGATGAAATTAGCACTCTTATTGAAGCAGCGTTGATTGATATGGAAAATGCAGGTGTTTATAACCCCAATAAGGATAATGCACTAATAAAGCAAGCAATAAAACTATACTGCATGGGATATTTTGGCGATAGACCGAATGCAGAACGATTTGTTTTAGCTTATGAGTCATTACGAAATAGCATAGCATTGGCAGGTGATAGTTTTGATTGATACTGTTGTAAATTTATTATCTGAAAAAATAGAACCTGATGAGCTTGGCAATCAAGTATCAGTGCTTACTAAAAAGCCTATATTTTCAACTATATCAAGTGTAACACAGTCGGAATATTTCAAAGCGGCTACAATCGCATTAAAACCTCAATATAAAATTGCAGGAGTGTTTTTTGCTGATTACAACAATGAGAAATATGTTGAAATTGATGGTTGCAAGCATGAAATATATCGAACATATCGTGATGGTGATTATATGGAGCTATATGTAACCGAAAGGATAGGTGTTATTGATGGCTGATATTGATGTTGGTTCAGAAATCATGGCCGCATTAACTGACTATACAAATGACATAAAAGAAAGTGTAGATGAAGCGGTTATAAGCACTGCTAATGAACTTAAGGACAGAATAAAAGCTGATAGTCCAAAGAGAACTAAAAAATATAGTAAAGGTTGGCGTGTAAAAGCTTTGTTCAAAGGAAAAGGAAATCACAGAATGATAGTACATAATGCTACACACTATCAACTTACGCATTTACTTGAATACGGTCATGCGAAAGCTGGTGGCACTGAGCGTGTTGATGCTCAACCACATATACAGCAAAATGAAGAATGGGCAAAAAAGGAACTTGAAAAAAGAATTACGGAGGCATTGCAATGACAGAAAAAGAATTATATAACGCACTTCGCAAAACTCATTTCCCAGTTGCTCGCAATGCTTTTGAAGAGCGTCAGTCTCCCCCATATGTTATTTATACAGATATTGATTACAAGACTGTTGCAGCAAGCAGTAAACAAGCACTAATACAACATACAGTTTGTATTGAGCTATATATCAACCGCAATGATGTAACCGCAGAAGGTAGAATTGAAAGTGTATTAAACGAACTTACAACTTACTCAAAATCAAAATCTTATATATCAGAAGAAAAAGTTTATCTAATAAGATATGAATTTGAATTATAAGGAGGAATCTTATATGTCTAATCAAGCAAAAATTAAAACAAAGCTCGTTGCTGTTGGATATGCACCAATACTTAGCGAAACAAAAGAAAAAACAACATATGGTAATCCAGTTTATTTTGCGGCCGCAGAAGCTGGTGGCAGAGAATATTCTATAAGTCCAGTCGGAGAAGTAAAAAAAGTATCTGCAAACTCTCAGCAAGTATATGCCTGCGAGCAAAATGGTGGGTATGATATAACATTGACACTTTTAGCAGTTATTGATGATATTGAAAAAAATTGGCTTGGCAAAACTATTGCTAAAAACGGTGTCCTTGAAATCAATAATAATGTTGAACTTCCGAAATTCGCTCTTATTCTAAGCGACCAAAGCACAGACAATATAGGCAAGACAGAAATTTTGTATCGTTGCAGTGTTTCAGCTCGACCATCAACAAATGGAGCAACAGAGGAAGATGGCACATTTGAATTTCAGTTCCCTGAATATTCTATTTCCGCTACACCTCGAATTAACGATAATTATGTTAAGTTTACTATCCCTGGTGTTGCGGAATTAAGTACAATTCCTGAACCTATTCTTAACGAATAACGAGGGATATGTATGGAAAAAACAATTATCATTGAAGGTAGACAGGTAAAGTTTAAATCTACTGCTGCAACTATGCTCAGATACAAGGCACAGTTTGGCAGAGATATGTTAAGAGATTTTAGTATATTACAAGCGGCTTTTCAGAAAACCAAAAAAGGAATTAAATTAGTTGATATAGATAAATTAGATATGGAAACTATATATAATCTTATTTGGGTGTTTGCAAAAACAGCTGATAACTCTATACCTGATGTAATAGACTGGTTTGATACTTTCGATACATTTCCGCTTATAAATGTTTTGAGTGAGCTTACAGATTTACTAACAAGCAGTCTGAAGGTTGACCGAAAAAACGAGTAAAAGGCAGTAATAGTAAATCGAGCAGCATTACAGTAGAACAACTAATGGCTATGTGCTATGCTCGTGGACTTACTGTTGCAGACTTTGAGGTCTGTACAATAGGTATGTTAATCAATTACTGCCATGAATACGACCGTATGAAACTAAAATCGCAAGGAAAGACTGTTATTGACCCAGAAGAGCGTTATCATCAACTTAAAGGAATAGAACGGCAAGTTGATGATAAATTTGCTCGTGGAGAAATCAGTGAAGAAAAATATAGAAAGTATAAGCAATCTCTTGCGGAATGGGAGTGTAACTAATGGCGAGCAAGAATATCAAAGGCATTACTGTTGAAATAGGTGGAGACACAACAGGCTTAGATAAAGCGTTATCTAATGTTAATAAACAAGCTAATACATTATCCGCTGAAATGAGACAAGTTGATAATGCACTTAAAAACATTGACCCTGATAGCACAGAACTGCTTGCTCAAAAGCAAGAAATACTCAGCAAGCAGATTGAAGTTACTTCGGACAAGCTTGAAAAGCTTAAATCTGTACAAGACCAGGTTAATGAGCAAGTCAAGAATGGCAAAATCAGCGAAACTACATACAGAGGCTTTCAGCGTGAAGTCATTGCTACAGAAGCAACTCTAAAAAAGCTACAACAGCAACAGGAAGATTTATCAAAAGAAACTGTAACCTTCGCAGAAGCTACTGATGATACTGCTGACGAGATGGATAACTTAAACAAGTCAACCAAAGACGCCGGAGAAACCGCAGAAGATTCTTCAAGCAAATTTGAAGGACTTGGTTCTATATTAAAAGGTATTGGTGTTGCTGTAGGTACAGCTGTTGCGGCTGTTGGTGTAGCTACAGTAAAGTTAAGCAAAGATTTAGTTCAACTCGGTGATGATTATAACTCCGCAGTAAACGATATTGGAGTAAAAACAGGTGCGACGGGCAAAGAGCTTGAAGAACTTGGAGATATTGCAAAAAATGTTTACACTAATAATTTCGGCGATAGCCTTGAAGATGTTGCGGAAGGATTATCTCTCGTTAAACAAAATACTGGCTTAATGGGCGATGAACTTGAAACTGCAACAGAAGCAAGCTATAAGCTTCGTGACGGTTTTGACTTCGATATGGGAGAAAGTTCGAGAGCGGCAGCGGCGCTTATGAAAAATATGGGTGTATCTGCTGAAGAAGCATATAATCTTATTGCCTACGGTGCTCAGAATGGTGCAAATAAAAATGGTGATTTACTTGATACTATCAATGAATATTCGGCTCAGTATGCTTCGTTAGGTTTATCTGCTGACCAGTTTATTAACACTCTTGTAGATGGTGCTAATAATGGTGCTTTTAGTGTGGACAAAGTCGGAGATGCAGTCAAAGAGTTAAATCTTAGAGTAAAAGACGGCTCAGCAAATGAAGCGTTTGCTGAGTTAGGTCTTGTATCAAAAGATAACAGCGAAAAAGTTGAAGAAACCACAAGTAAAATTGCTGACCTTGAGCAAAAACTTAAATATGCCGAAATGGCACAATCACAGTTTAACGATAAGACTTCCGAACTTACAAAAACGAAAAATGCTGACAATATAAAAAACTACAAAGAGCAAATTTCGGAATTAAAAGATAGTCTAGAAGATATGAAAAGTGCGACAGACAGCACATTACCATCAGCAGAAGAACTACAAGCTCAATTTGCCGCAGGTGGTGAAAAAGCTCAAACTGCATTTAATCAGGTTGTTGCTGCTCTTGATAAAATTGAAGACCCTGTCGAAAAAAATAAAATCGCTGTTGAATTGTTTGGCACTCAATTTGAAGATTTGCAAGACACTGTACTGCCTGCTTTGAAAAATGTATCAACAAATACAAAAGAAGTTGGAGATGTATTATCTGATATAGATAAGATACAATATAACGACCTTAATAGTGCTTTAGAAGGTACATCTCGTTCCATTCAAGGCGTATTTATGGATACGGCAAGTGAGGTATCAAGCGGTATTACTGATGTGTTATCTGGGCTTGGCAACGCAATAAATGAAGCTGATGGCGATTTTGATAAAATCGCAGAGGCAATCGGTACAGCTCTTGAGGGTGCATTATCGGTTGTATCAGAACAGCTACCAAAGATAATGTCACTTGTAACAAACGCTATAAAATCTATTGGAAATTCAATAGTAAAGAATATGCCTACGCTAATAAATACGGCTGTAAGTATATTTGATGAATTGTTTAAAGCTCTTATGGAAGCTCTTCCGGAGCTCACGCAAGGACTTATGCAACTTATCAGTGGATTACTTGATAGCGTAATATCAAACTTACCAACAATAGTAAGTTCTTTGCTTGAGATTTTAACAACTTTGATTACAGAACTCACTGCACAGTTACCAACACTTATGCCAATGCTTATTGAAGCAGCGTTAAGCATTATACAAATGATTATAGATAATCTGCCAACTCTGCTTACTGCTTTGTTACAACTTATGCAAGGTTTAGCACAAGGCATATTAGATTCTATGCCAGTAATAATTGCTGCTCTCCCTCAAATTATACAAGGAATTGTTGATTTTTTAATTGAGTCAATACCGCAAATAATTGATGCAGGTATACAATTATTAACCGCTCTTGTAGAGGCCTTGCCTGAGATTATAAGTGCGATTGTAGCAGTTTTACCAGAGATTATTACAGGTATTGTTAGCGCTCTGATTGAGTCTATCCCTGAAATAGTGCAAGCTGGTATTGATTTACTGACAGCTCTTATAGATGCTCTGCCAGAAATTATAGCAACTATTGTAGATGCTTTACCTGAAATCATTGAAGGCATTTGTACTGCACTTATTGATGCTATACCTCAATTAATTGAGGCTGGCATTAAGCTGTTCATTGCTATAATTCAAAATTTACCAGAAATTATCAAAGGCATAGTTACACATATACCGGAAATTATCAAAGGTATTGTTGAAGGTTTTGCCTCTCTTGTGGGAGAGATGGCGAAAATTGGTGGAAATATTATAAGTGGAATTTGGGACGGTATTTCAGGTGCAGCATCTTGGCTCTGGGAAAAGGTTAGCGGATTTTGCTCAGGATTGTGGGATAACATTAAAGGATTTTTCGGTATACATTCTCCATCAAGGCTTATGCGTGATACTGTTGGTAATTATATTGCATACGGCATCGGAGAAGGCTTTGTGCAAGCTATGCCAGAAGTTACTAATGATATGACAAATGCTTTACCATCAACACTTAGCAGTGATATTCAAGCTGATTTCGATATTCAAGATAATCTTGATGAAATCGAAAATCAATCAGTTGTTATATCATTTATTCCTGACCTATCATTTCTTGATATAATTCGTGATGCACTTAGCGATATATCTTTTCCTGTTGCTTTTTCACCAAATACAACTACAGCAAGTATGTCAGATAATCGGCTTAGTGGTATAAATTTAACTCTCACTATTGACACATTTAATAACAATAGTGATAAAGATTTAGACGCAATACTTGATTATGTTTCCGAGGGATTAGCTAATAGGTCGCAGAGATTGGGGGTCGTTTGGGGTGATACATGATTTTAGCTTTAACGGAAAATCTTTATTTGATTTTGGTGCTATAGTGACAAATTCCCCTGAATGGGTTGTGCCTCAAAGAGATGTAACATCTGTAAGCGTTCCAGGGCGTTCGGGAGATTTAATAATTGATAATGGCAGATACAATAATCTCTCTATTTCTTATGCGGTTAGTACTATACCTGCGTTTATGAAGAGCACATTGTATGAAACCATTAACTCTTTAAAAGATTGGCTATTAACAAATGACACATATTGTAAGTTAACAGATACATATAATCCTGGCTATTATAGGCTTGCAAGAGTAAGCAATATAAACAACATTGTTAATGATATAGCAAGTGTTGGCAGTACAACAATCATTTTTGACTGTAAGCCTTATTTGTATCGCAATGATGGAGAACAGCTTATCCAAGCAACCAGCACTAACTTTATAATCAAAAATCCTGAACATTGCGAAAGCGAACCATATTTTAAAATTTTCGGGAGCGGAGATATTACAGTAAGCGTTGGAGAATATTCATTCATTTTGACAAATGTTACTGATTATCTTGAAGTTGACTGTGAAATGCAAGACTGCTTTAGAAATTATACGAACTGCAACAAACAGTTCCGAGGCGTATTTCCAAAACTTCTTTGGGGTAATAATAATGTGATAATTAACGGTAATGTCAACAAGATTCAATATAAAGGGAGGTTCAGAAGGATATGATACCGATTTTGTACGAAAGAGGTACAACTGATTTCAATAATAATGGTTTGGGTGCCTTGACAGAAGCTACTAAATGTGTTGTTACCGAGGAACGCAACGGTGCATATGAAGTTGAATTACAATATCCAACTTCTGGAGCTAAATATAATTTACTCAATGAAGATTGTTTTATTAAGTGTAAGCCTAATGAAACATCGGAACCGCAGATATTCCATATTTATAAAAGTAGCTTACCAATAAGTGGCATTGTTACATATTACGGCGAACACATTCGCTACCAGCTTAATGGTATTCCAATACAAATATGCACCGTTGGTGGTAATGCTTCGGGCATTATGCAATCACTTAAATCTAAAGCATTACTCAACTGTCCGTTTGAGTTTTGGAGCAATGTTAACAGTGGAGGCTCTTATAGTGTAAGTACACCATCTACATTAGGCAGTTTACTTGCTGGCACAGATGGTAGTATTTTAGATAGATTTGGTGGAGAATATGAATTTGATAATTATACTGTAAAGTTACACAGTCAAAGAGGACAAGATGTAGGAGTTACAGTCAGATATGGTAAAAATCTTTCTGCATTTACTTCAACTGTGGATTTAACAAATAATTATACTCATGTGTTACCTTACGCTACACAAAATAATGAAACTGTAACAGGTGATATTATCAAGCTCGATAATGCAGATTTATACAGTTATTACAAGTGTTATATGCTTGATTTATCAAGTGAATATGGTAATAATATTTCGATTACTAAGGATAACTTAGCAACAAAAGCTAAAGCATATATTAAAACTGCAAAACTTGACGAGGTCAAAGCAAGCTATAAAATATCTTTTGTACAGCTTTGGCAAACAGAAGAATACAAAAATGTAGCAGCACTACAACGCTGCGTGTTATGTGATACAGTTACAGTAGAGCATAGTATACATAATATTTCGACTAAAGTTAAAGTCGTTAAAACTGTATACGACACACTTTCGGAACGCTATACATCAATGGAACTTGGAAGTGTAAGCACAAATTTCGCAAGAACGGTATCAGAAAATATCGCTACATCAGCAAAACAAACATCTTCCGCCCTTGAATTAGCTGTTGAAACGGCAACGAAGAAGATAACAGGAAATATCGGCGGTTATGTTGTATTCAAACTTAATGCAAATGGTAATCCAGAAGAACTTTTGATAATGGATACAAACGACATCAGCACTGCAACGAAGGTATGGAGATGGAACAAAGAAGGTCTCGGCCACAGTTCTACCGGTTACAATGGCAAATATGGACTTGCGATGACTTCTGATGGTGAAATAGTAGCGGATTTTATTAAGACCGGTGTACTCAATGCAGACTTAATAAAAACAGGCACTATAACAAGTGCAGATGGAACAGTCTCGATAGATATAAGTAATGGTGCTATAAAAACAACTGGTTCTACGGCAGGATATACAACAAGACTTACACTACAATCTGGTTATATCGTTGTAAGCCGTATCAAAAATGACATCACACAAGAAGTTGGGAAATTTGGATTTTATTCAGACAATGGAGAAGCTAAAGCTTTCTTGTTGGTTCATAAAGTAACAGCTGATGAAATTGTTGCAAATGATAGTGTTTCTATAGGTGGCATAAAGGCTCAAAAGAAATCAGAAAGCGATAGAGATTCTATATATGCACCGGCATATACTTCGCCTACATTCAGGCTTAGCAATGATTCAAAGTCGAATGTTGGTGCATTTTATATTTCTTCCGCTGGTCATTCGGTTCTTGAAACTGATTTATTGCGATTTGATGGGAACGAAATATATAAAAGAACAATGACTATAGACGGTAATACAATAAAATATCTTGGTTGGTAAAAATAAAAGGAGGTTATAATATGCAAATACCACATTATAATATTGTACTCGATGTTAACTTGAAAGCATATCAAGCTGCAACTATTATTGCAAGAGTAGGAGATAAAAAATCTCGTTATATTGACATTGAGCTGCGAGCTGGAAATGAACGCATATTACTCAATAAAGAACGAGTAACTCTTACTGTAGCAGATGAAAACGAAACAATCGCTCTTACAGACTGTACAATCAGCAATAATATTATTACTGCTGAACTTACAGAAAATATGGTAGCTAAATCTGGAAAACTTAAAGCTGAAATTACAGTATACGGAACAAATAAAGAGGTTATCACTGCTGTGCAGTTTGGCATTGATATAGTAGGCAAATTATCAACCGAAGTTGTCGAGCGTGAAAACGATTTTAGTGCCTTGCAAAATGCTCTTGCAGATGTTGCAAACACGAGCAATCGCATTGATGAGGTTTCGAGCCGAACGCAGCCAATTAAGCTTGGCGGTACGGGCGCAACAACGGCACTTGCAGCTCTCAATAATCTCGGTGGAGCGGCAATAAGTCTTGCAACAGCTATTCCGGCAAATGCAAATTTAAATAGTTATCTCACCGCCGGTACATATGATGTGCCTAATTCGGTTACAGCAAGCCTTACAAATTCGCCTTTCTCAAACAGAACATATAAACTTTATGTCATAGCTTGTGCATCAGCTTCTTATATCACACAAGTAGCTATTTCACCCTACTATGGCGAAATATGCATAAGAGATTATGACTATACAGCTAAATCCTGGAATGCTTGGAATAAAATAGTATCTCAACCTACAACAATTTCAGAAATCGGCACTTGGACCCCAACAGCTAAAGAGGGTACTATAACAGTTAAGAATGCAGGCTATGTCTATGATGGAAATACGATTATGGTTAATACTCAGATAGTATTCGGCAGTGATTTTAATAAATCAGCGAATATATACGGCTTGCCAATCGCAAGAAAAGTTACAGCGTCATTGAGTGCTTATGTTAATGATGATACTACAATGGCTAAGGCAATTATTATGGTTGATGATAGTGCTGATACTTGTATAAAGATTTCATCGCAAAATTCTATCGCTAATAAATCAATCATAATCACAGGCACATATTTAGTTTAATTTTGGAGGTTTTATTATGGAAATTAAGAATGTTATTACAGTAGATAATCTTACAACATTAAGCGTATCAGTTAAAACTCAGCGTGTACTTATCGAGGATAACGGTACAGAAACTGCTCTCGGTTTGCCTTCACGCAAGGCTTACACTAATTCAAATGACGGTCGTACAGAGCTTGCCGCAGAGGTACAAGAACCTTATTTTTCTGCTATTATCTCCGTTTGGGGCGATGAAGAAAAGGAGTGATTGCTATGGATTTCAAAATTGTAGCAGCAAAACTGACTGTATCAGCTTTTTTTGCTGCGCTTGTAACATATTTAGATGCACTTATAGTACCTATTATAATCTTAATTACAGTTGTTGTCTGCGATTATATAAGTGGTCTTGGTAAGGCATATATCGTAGGAGATTTAAGCTCAAGAACTGGTATAAAAGGAATTATTAAAAAATTATGTTATTTTATGGCTGTTGCAGTTGCTATGGGTGTAGATTGGCTTATATCACTTGGATTTATGCATATAGGTTTAGACATAAAAGATAATATGGTAGTTGCACTTATTGTAATTGTTTGGCTTGTGATAAATGAACTTTTAAGTATACTCGAAAATCTTGCAATCATCGGTGTTCCGCTCCCAAAATTCTTGATGTCAATTACTAAAAAATTAAAAGTTGTTGCTGAAAATACTGTAAAAACAAGTACAGATAATGAAGATAAATAGTATTGATATTAGTGATTTATATGGAATTCAGCGTGAAATCTATAACGATGATGAAACAGTAGATTTAGGTAGTATTGAATTGAGAAAAAACGATACAAGAGAATATCTATTAGATAGCACTGATGTAGATAAGTTGGACTCAATAAAGAAAGCCCCAGACGGTAGCACAGCTTTGTGTACAGATACAAGCGAGCTATATATTAAGCACAATGGCAAATGGAAAAAACAAAAAATATAAAAGTGAGGTAATTTACAATGACAGAACAGGTTAAAAGACAAATTATCAAGGCTTTTGCTTATGGTAAGAGTAAAGAAGAAATTAAAGAGTGCATGAATGTATCTGATGAAGATGTTGACAGCATTACAGATGAAGAGATTAAGGCTGAAAAGAACTATTACAAAGAAATGGGGTATCTACAGTGAAAGAAAAATTGATTGATGTCAGCACCTGGAATGGTAATATCGACTGGGATAAGGTCTATAAATCAGGCGTAAGATACGCTATGATTCGTTCGAGCTTTGGCATAGAAAATCCTAATCAAATTGACAACAAATTCGTCAGAAACATAGAAAATGCTATTAAAGTGGGCATCAAATGCGGTATCTATCATTATAGCTATGCAAGGTCTGTTGCTGAGGCTAAAAAGGAAGCTGATTTTTGCTTAAAAACAATAAAAAACTATAAGATAGATTTGCCCGTTGCGTTTGATATTGAAGATTCTTCGCAAACAAATTTGGGCAAAGACACTCTCACAAGCATTGTCATTGCTTTCTGCGATAAGATTAAGTCTGCTGGCTATCGTCCAATGCTCTATTGCAACCCGAATTGGCTATGCAATTATTTGCATAAAGACAAGCTGATAAATAAGTACGACATCTGGCTTGCAAACTGGGGCGTGTCTGCACCAAGCTACAATTGTGCAATCTGGCAGTACTCAGAAAATGGTAGTATACCAGGCATTTCAGGTTCAGTTGATATGAACTGGATTTTTAAAGATTATATAACTAAAAAAACAACTAAAACAAAAAATGGAGATAAGGTAAAGGTTATTAACAAGACTTCTTTCCTACGCTCTCAGCCAATTTTTGACGATATGGGAGGAAGCTCTCGTAAGCTGACAACGCTTAAAATTGGAACTGTATGCGACTTTATTTCTGACAATGGTGATGGTTGGAGCAAAGTTCATGCAAATAACACAACAGGCTATATTCAGAACAGCAGAATCAACGGAACAGGCTTATCCACTTGGAAGAAAGGTACTGTCTTAGGTGTGCCAGTTTATACCAAACCATCGGATACAAAACCTTGTGCGTACATTAACAAAGTCAATAAGTTCAATGTTGTATGCTCTATCAAGTCTGGCAAGTATAATGGTTGGTCTGTAATACACTATAACAATCAAGATAAATATATACACACTGATATGCTAAAAATTTAAAAGCTACATAATAATAAAAATAAAATCATAAACCTTACAAATTTAAGAACCGCTCTCAATTTTAATTTTTGAGAGCGGTTCTTGTTATTTTATATGCTGTGTTATAATATCTCTATATACTCTTAACAACTTTCAAATGTTTGAACTCTGTCTTTGCTTTATAGTAATCGTTTAATAACGCCATGTATTTTTTCTTTATAGGCGAATTATTAACTATATCTTTTAAATTATTACAAGGATATATTTTATCTATTTTATTGATTTTTAAATATAAATATATTTTAAAAAATAATTCTTCTTCACATTCTTCATAATCTAAATCACACATATTAGAACCATATTTTTTAAAAACACTTTAAATATATCTAGTAACATATAAAAGCTTGTTGGATATGTATAATCTATAATATTATCATCAATAATAATAGGTTCCGTCTTAAAGTTTATATTATTTTTTTCTAACCATAATTCAAAATCTTGAAAAACACTTTCAGCATTTATTTCATATTCTTCATGTTTACAAGACTTTTCGTAACAACGCATTAATTTTATAAAAATCTTTTTCTCATAGGGTTTTATATATCTAAAACTATATTCATTCATAATTTCTTGCATTTTAATTCTATTTTCTTCTGAAATTTCCATATCCAAAATTTCATTTATTCTTAATACCACAGACATTTGAAAGTTATTTCTATTACTTTTATAAAAATAATACCATGAAATCAACCATGAAATTAATCCCGAGATTATAATAGATATAATATTAAAAATGTTTTGTTGAATAATATTTAAAATATCGTTAGTTAAATAATTAATTTTATTGACCCCCAAAGCGAAAATAAAGGACAAAGCATTAAGCTTTATCCCTTATTTTACATACTATTCCGAAAAGCCCAGATACAAAAAATATTGTGTTCGGCTTTTCACCGTTTGGTGGAGATGACGGGAATTGAACCCGTGTCCGAAAAACGCTTACAACGGCTTTCTTCGAGCGTAGTCATTGTTTTAAAATTCCCTCAGCTAATCGCCCAAAGACAGGCTATCAACCTCGGTATCCTTAAAGTCATGACAAGGTACAAGGCACTCCCCTGTTCACGTTCACCACTAATCGGCGCCTATTAAAGACCGTGGTACTTCTATAATAGACGGTCGCGCTTAATTAAGCAGCGACAGCAACAGTTTTATTGTTGTCAATTATTGTTTAAGTTGCGGATTTTATAGCGGTTCCGCACCGCTGCTCGCTTACCGGAGCTTACATTCCCCGTCGAAACCTTTACATCCCCATATATAAAGAGGAATCAGCCTCTTGAACGCTCCTTAATGGCTCTTTGCATATCACGCTTTGCATCTCGGGCAGCCATATCTTCACGCTTATCGTAAAGCTTTTTACCCTTGCAAAGACCTAGCTGAACTTTAACCTTAGAACCTTTAAAGTATAACGAAAGTGGAATCAGCGAATATCCATCTTGCTTAACCGTACCGAAAAGACGCATAATCTCACGCTTGTGCATAAGCAATCTACGAACTCTCATAGGGTCACGATTAAAGATGTTTCCCTGCTCATATGGACTTATGTGCATACCTTTTATATACAGCTCTCCATCGTCAATGCTACACCATGAATCTTTTAAATTCACTCTGCCATTGCGAATGGACTTAACCTCTGTACCGCAAAGCTCTATGCCGGTCTCCATACTTTCTATCACAAAATAATCATGGAAGGCTTTTTTATTTTGTGCTATTGTTTTTGTGTTTTCCTTAGGCACGAAAAAGCCCCCCTCTGTTTATTTTGAAATTAAATTTCCTTGCGTCCTTCTAAGGACTTTGTAAGTGTAACCTCATCGGCATATTCTATATCTCCGCCGACAGGAACACCATACGCAAGGCGTGTCACTTTTACACCAAATGGCTTTAAAAGCTTAGAAATATACATTGCAGTTGCTTCACCCTCAACAGTAGGGTTAGTTGCCATAATTACTTCTTTGATTTCATCTGTTTTGAATCTTGCAAGAAGCTCCTTAATACGAATCATATCGGCTGTAACACCATTTAAAGGCGAAAGTGAGCCATGAAGAACATGATATAAAGCATTATATTCATGTGTACGCTCAAGAGCCATAACATCACGAGGGTCTTCTACTACACATACGAGCGACCTATCACGACAAGGGTCACTGCATATGGAACAAACATCTTTATCAGTAAGATTACAGCAAATACTGCAATATTTTATCTTGGAGTGTGCCTCCATTATTGCATCAGAAAATTTCTGTGCTTCTGCTTCCGGCATACGCAAAATATGATATGCAAGCCTGAGTGCTGTTTTATGCCCTATTCCAGGCAAACGCTCAAACTGCTCTATAAGTTTTGCCAGCGGAGCTACACTATATTCAGCCATAATTAAAATAATCCTGGAACATTAAGACCATCAGAAATCTTATCCATAGTCTGTGACTTATCAGTCTGAGCCTTTCTGATAGCTTCATTAACAGCTGCGATTACGAGGTCGCTGAGCATATCAATATCTTCTGGGTCAACAACATCTTTCTGAATCTCAAGCTTCTGAATTTCAAGCTTACCAGTAATTGTAGCAGTTACTGCTCCGCCACCTGCTGTTGCAGAATATTCTTTCTGCTCGAGTTCCTGATTAGCAACATCCATTTCAGCCTGCATCTTTTGTGCCTGACGAGCGAGCTGTTGAATGTTAGCTGCTCCAGCATTTCCGTATCCCTTTGGCATTCTTGCTTTCATATTAATTTTCCTCCGAATTATTATTTATTTCTATTGGTATTCCTGATGCTTTTGCATCGGAAGCGAATTTTAAAAGTGGGTCATCTTGTTTAACTTCATCTGGATAGGAGTATCTTCCAAGACTATAATCATTTCCAGTAATTTTTTTGATTGAATTACGCATTTTTTCTCGTTGTTCAGGCTTGCGTAAAATTTCAAAGCATATATCATTTGTCGAATCAACAAGAACATATTTCCCGCTTATATAAGCCTTACTGCCATCAAATGATGCACCAATAATCTTTGAATATTGCTTTATATCATCTATTACCTCAGGCCATTCTTTCATTGGTACGGCTTCACTTCTGAGCTTTTCCATATCTGGTGGACGCTTAATCGGTGGTGTTCTTGTCTGAGAATGAGTTCTGCTGACAGATACTTGCTGAACTACTGGCGGATTAGCTCTGAGCCTTTCTACCTCTTTAGTAAGTTCATCAATACGCTTTGCAACATCTTCACTTATCTCTGGCTTAGAAATTTCTGAACACAGCTTAACTGCGGTCATTTCCATTTCTATTCTGCGATTAACTCCCCTCATCATACGCTCATATGCTTTTTGTAGAGTATCTATCGCTGAAATAATTTCGTTAAGTGACATTGCAAGAGCCTGTTCACTTGTCTGGGCAAATTCCTCGTCTGTCATAACAACAAAAGGTCTTGCATCTTTTACTGTTTTAATCAGCATCATCGCTCTTAGCTGAGAACAAAGTTCATCGCAAAGTCGAGCCATATCTTTAGAATCTGTGTGTAGCTTATCAATTATCGCAAGAGCCTCTGCGGAATCTCTTTTGCGAATTGATTCAACAAGCTTAAAAAGGTATTCCCTATCTGCCAAGCCTGCGGTATCACGAACAGTTTGTTCGTTGATATGTCGACTCCTACCCATACATTGGTCGAGCAAGGAAACTGCATCTCTCATACCGCCATCAGCAATCGAGGCAATAAGCAAAGCCGCTGAACGCTCAATCTCTGCATTTTCCTGACCGCAAATATATTCAAGTCTATCTGCGATAGCCTGTGGCGAGATTCTATGAAAATCAAAACGCTGACAACGAGAAAGTATTGTTGCTGGAAGCTTATGAACCTCTGTTGTTGCCAAAATAAAGACAACATGAGGAGGTGGTTCTTCAAGCGTTTTCAAGAGAGCATTAAAAGCTCCCGGAGAAAGCATATGAACCTCGTCAATGATATATACACGATATTTTACGCCCGCAGGTGTAAAATTTGCTTCTTCTCGAAGCATACGAATATCATCAACACCATTATTACTTGCAGCATCAATTTCTACAACATCGAGAATTGAGCCATCATCAAGACCTCTACAAGCAGCACATTTTCCACAAGGGTCGCCATCTTGCAAATCAAGACAGTTGACAGCCTTAGCAAGAATTTTTGCACAAGAAGTTTTTCCTGTACCTCTCGAACCTGTAAAGAGATATGCGTGAGCTATTCTGTCGGCTTTAAGTTCATTTTTCAGTGTAACAGTAACCTGTGGCTGACCTGAAACCTCTGAGAAGGTTTTCGGGCGATATTTTCTATAAAGCACACGATACATTAAGCTCACCTTCCTTTTGGCTCAAAAAAACAAGACAGCCGAGGAAGTCGGTCATATGCTCTTTGGTATACTGACGAACAGATTAACTGTATCGCATGTTACAACCGCTTAATGCTGCTCGGTTCCCCGCCTGACATGGTTCACGGTGCTTCATCGTACAGCACCTATCCGCCAGCATATCAAAAAGCACATTCTGTCTTGTTATACCGATATTCTTCGGCAGTAGTGTTATTATACAATATATTTTCACAAAATGCAAGCCTTTTTTGAAAAAATTTATTATTGAAAAGGCTCGAGTGAATTTTTTATCTATCTTAGAGGGTAATCTATCAGCTAATCGGTATTAAAAATGGGTTCAGTAAAATACTGAGCCCATTTTACAACAAGTTTATTTAGATTTTTTACTACAAATAGAATAACCAATAGCTACTATTTCATGTATTATCAATGGAAGTACAGAACATATTGCTGTTATAATCCATTCGTTGCCTGTAAGATTTGCTGTTGAAAAAACGGCTCTGACAGCAGGAACTTCAATAACTAAAAATTGAAGTCCGATACCAACTACAAATGCAAGTGCCATCATCCAGTTTTTATTGCTGAAAATATGAATAAATGATTTCTTGACATTGCTCATACCTATCATATGGAAAAGCTCGCAGAATGCAAGGGTTGTAAATGCCATTGTCTGTGCCTGATGAAGTATATCTGCATTACCTTCATAAAGTGCCTTTATATCTCCAAGAGAGAATACACCATTTAGCCAGCCTGCCGCAAAATACGAGATAAGAACTGCTACTGTTATTACAACGCCAAAACCTGCTGTAAGCTTAACTCCGCCATCGGCAAAGATACCCTTTTTCGGGTCTCTTGGTTTTTCATCAAGAACATCATGTGCTTTGGGGTCCATACCCAAAGCAATCGCTGGCAAACTATCTGTGATAAGGTTTACCCACAAAAGATGAATAGCAATAAGTGGTGCTGGCAAGCCAAGACATATAATAAAGAACATAGCAAGAACTTCGGCAATATTACTTGAAATTAGGAATATAATTGTCTTTTTGATATTTGCAAAAATACCTCTTCCCTCTTCAACAGCCTTTTCGATAGATGCGAAGTTATCATCAGTAAGAACCATATCAGCTGCACCTTTGGCAACATCTGTACCAGTAATTCCCATTGCTATGCCAATATCAGCAGCTTTAAGGCTTGGTGCATCATTAACGCCATCACCTGTCATAGCACAGATATTTCCGTTCGCCTTAAATGCTTTAACAATCTGAACCTTATTTTCAGGCGAAACTCTTGCAAAAACTCTTACGCTCTTACAGCATTCTTTGAGTTCGTCTTCGCTCATTGCGTCAACCTCTGCACCTGTTCGGCACTGTTCCTTTGTTTCGCAAATTCCAAGATTTTTAGCTATTGCAAAGGCTGTATCCTTATGGTCGCCTGTAATCATAACAGTTGCAATACCTGCTCGCTTAAATTTCTCAACTGCGCCCTTTGCCTCGGGTCTTTCAGGGTCTATCATTGCTACCAAGCCGACAAAAATCAAATCGTCCTCGATTGGTTTATCTGTTATACGATATGCAAGAGCAAGAACTCTAAGAGCCTTATCGCTGAAATAGCTATTTGTACTGTAAATCTTCTTTATATCATCATCTGTAATACTTCTAACCTTACCATTTTCAAGGATTTTGGTTGTATGCTTTAAGATAGAATCTAAAGCACCCTTTGTATAACCGATATTCTTTCCATTATCATTGTGGACAGTGGTCATCATTTTTCTGTCACTATCAAATGGAAGTTCATCTATTCTTGGCGACATTGTTTCAAGGTCTTTTTTACGAAGACTAAGCTCATTTGCAAAATTGACAAGTGCAATTTCTGTTGGGTCACCATATAAGCCGTCATCAACAGTAGCATTAGAGCAAAGGCTCATACCTTTTGCAAGAAATCTAAATTCATTACTTTTCTGAGCTTTAAAATCAGAGCTAACTACAACCTGACCATTGCAATATGCCTCAACAACAGTCATTTTATTTTGAGTAAGTGTGCCTGTTTTATCTGAACATACTACTGAAACAGCGCCAAGCGTTTCAACAGAAGGCAGTTTTCTTACAATCGTATTTGCCTTAACCATCTTCTGTACACCAATAGCAAGAACTATTGTTACAACTGCTGGCAAGCCCTCTGGTATAGCCGCAACAGCAAGTGAAATTGATGAGAGAATAGCTTCTATATAAGCTTCAATATTCGTACCCTTACCATCAACAAAAACCCATACAAGGTCAACAGCAAGCACAAGGAGAACTATTATAAGTGTTATTATTCCAAGTCCTTTAGAAAGCTTTGCAAGAACTTTTTGGAGTGGTGTAAGCTCTTCTTGCTCATTATCAAGAGCAGATGCAATCTTACCTATTTCGGTTTCCATTCCACAACCACTTACAATGCCCATTCCTCTGCCATATGTTACAGGTGTTGACATATAAACCATATTAACTCTGTCTGCAACACCAACAGGTTCACTAAATATAATGTCTGCGTTCTTTTCAACCTGCATAGATTCACCTGTAAGGCTTGATTCATTTACTTTAAGGTTAGCTGATTCTATAAGTCTTAAATCTGCACCTATTGTATCGCCTTCCTCAAGCACAACAATATCGCCAAGAACAAGCTCACTTGATTTAACTTTCTGACGCTTACCATCACGAATTACAGTAGATTCGGGGCTTGACATCTTTTTCAAAGCGTCAAGCGAAGATTGTGCTTTTAATTCCTGAACTGTTCCAATAATTGCATTTATTATAATAACCGCAAGGATAATTATAACATCAGGCCAATCGCCCACTTCTAAAAAATTAAAAGCATTACCCGCTTTCAGCCAATTAACCGTTTCATATGTTGATACACCTATCGTAACAGCTATTGCGGCAAAAAGTACATAAATCATAGGGTCATTAAGCTGTGAAAGGAAAACTAAAAACCAAGGCTTCTTTTTCTTTTCTTTGAGTTTGTTTTCTCCAAAAAGTTCTAAGCGTCTTTTGGCTTCTTTTTCGGTCAAACCATTTTTCAAGTCTGTTTCATACTCATTTGCGAGTTTGAGAGTCGAAAAAGTTTCTACATTTTGCTGTTTTTTCATAACTTATTATTTCTCCTTATATATAAAATTTAAAAATTCCCTCAATAACCCAAATCAGTTTATATTTTCCCTAAGACAATTAAAAGTTTTGCTCAAGCTTTTTCAAAAGCTTGCAGTTTCCAAAGGCAGAGCCTTTGGTCGCTCTCCGCAGAGAGCGAAATATCTTTGGGCGAAGCCCAACATTCTTTACTCCTAAGCGGCAGATTTTATCCGCCGCATTTTCTTACATCAGCAACATTAGTCAATAAAGGCGGACTTTGTCCGCCTTTAGAAGGCAAAGAATGTTAAGGGCTTCGCCCTTAAAACCCACCAAAGGCTCTGCCTTTGGAATCTGTGAGCCTTTGAAAAGGCTCAAGCGAAACTTTTAAGTGTCTTGGGGAAGTGCATTAGTTAAGTGTTTTATCCTTAAATAACAAAAAAGACTCAACACATAGCCTCATTTAGAGTTATGTGTGAGTCTGGTAATTTAAAGCAAGCCAGGTCTTTTATAAAGAGCCATGAGTGTTGACTTACTACGCACATTAAGTACGCTTACTACTCCCTCACAAGGGATTCCTAATATTTATATTTTATCATATGAAATATTAGCTGTCAATAAGATATTTTTATCAAAATAAATTTTTAAGCTTAAAATACTCCTTTTCTTTCAAGGAATCTTGCAATTTTTTTACCCTTTGGCATCTGAAGAACATCTTCCTTCTGTATAGCCTTAAAAATAAACAGACAGAATATATATACTATTATAGCAACTATAACTGCAAGAATAGTAGCAATCTTTCCGCTCATAAAGTAATTAAAAAGATGATATGATACAAAAGCTCCGACACCACATACAAGTGATGCAAGAAGTGGCTTTACGAGTATCGACATAAAGTTCGGAACGATTTTGGTATGCCTACAAAGGAAAAATACTCCAACAACAGATATAAACAAATAGCATACAAATGTTCCAATAGGCGCACCCTGAATATTTATCTCAGGAATACCAACGAGAACATAGTTAGTAATAATCTTAACGGCAACGCCGATAGCCATAAGCTTAACCGGTAAATCAACTCTTCCAACAGCCTGAAGCATACTGCATATAGGTGTTGCTGTTCCAACAAAGATAATAGCTATGCCCATTGTGGTTAAAACCTTAGAAGCAATTTCTACTTCGTTAGATACATTAGGGCTGCTATAAATCAAACCAAGTATAGGCTCAGAAAGAACCGAAAGTCCGATACCTGATGGAATGGTAACAACCAAGGTTATTCTTAAAACCGCCTCAAGACTTTGTTTCAGCTTTGCTTTATCCTTACTTGCCCAAGCCGCAGTTACCGATGGTAAGGCACTTGAACCAAATACCTGTGTAAGTGCTGTTATGAGCATAGTTAAAGTTGAGCTATATCCATAGCAACCGAAAAGATAGGTATGTGTTGTGCCTGCATAATATACACTATCTGGTAAAAGCGTTCCATAAACATTAAGCAATGCTTCTGGATTGGTCTGCATAATATCATAGATTCGGCTTTGTACGATAGATGTATCTATAACATCTGTGATACTTAACAAAATTGCACCCATACCAACAGGAATAGCTGTTCTAACAAGTATTTTTATTGTTTCTCTGTCTGAGCGAGGTCTTGGAGAATTTGCAAGATCTTCTTGAGTGATTCCATCGCCGTTCTTTCTATAACGGATATAAAGGAATACAAAGCCCATAATTCCACCAAGAGATATTCCTGTAATTGCCGCACCTACTGCAATAGGCATAATATAATCCGTTGCCTGCTCAAGACTTGAGCATTTCATTCCAAGAACATAGCCTGTTGTTTCATATTGATTTGTACCAAACTTAATTGTGAGATATGCCATAGTAAGTCCAACAAAGAGTTTGAAGGTTGCCTCTATAATCTCCGAAATTGCTGTCGGAACCATATTTCGCATACCCTCAAAGTAACCTCTGTATATTGACATCAGGCAACCGAAAAGAACTGTTGGTGCAAGAGCCAATATTGCAAAAATGGCATTTGGTGTCTTAATAAGATTAACATAAATAAAGCTTCCGCCTATCATTAAAAGAAAACACACACAGCCTGTAACTATAAATATAGGAACAGAAACTCTATGTATTTTCTTTACATCTTTATATCTGCCGTTTGCAACACTTTCTGAAACCATTCTTGAAATAGCAATAGGGAATCCAGCAGTAGCAAGCATAAAAAGCGGATTATATAGTGCATATGCAGCATTAAAAAGACCAGTGCCAACACCACCAAACATATTCGCAAGTATGATTTTATAAACCATTCCAAATGTCTTAACAATAATCATACTTGCTGCAAGAATAAAAGCTCCTTGTAAAAATGATTGGCTTTTTATTTCTTTTGGTATACTCTTTTTTCTAAGCACTCATTAACCTCCCTACAGTATAGCGTAATTTCCGACAAACTCATAAAATCAGATTTTTACGCAAATAATACTGCAAATATGAGGGGCGAACTAAGTTCGCCCGTCAAAATACTAACTTAGATTAACATAAGATTTAAAAAGCTTAAGCAAAATCTTTAATCTATTAAGCTTATGTTAAATTATTTCAATCAACACAATTTTTAAATTTGCAATATTATTCTTCAGTAGAAGCTTCAACTGTATTTTTTTCTGTTTTCTTTGGTTCTTCTACTTCATCAGGCTGTAGCATATCCTCTGAATTTCTAAGCCTTTCGCCACATTTCCCACAGAAAATTGCATCTTTAGAATTCACTGTACTGCAATTAGGGCATTTTACTCTGTTTTTTGTTTCTGCAATAAGTTTATTTACAGAATCAAGCTGTCCCTTGAGGTCTGAAATCTTTTCAACAAGCTCTGCTATTGCTTTATCATAACACTTGTCACTTGTCTTTGCTTCATAGACTACTCGTCCAAGAATTTCACACTTCTTAGAAATTTCACTGCTAAGCTCTGCGGCTGAAATAGTAAGCTTAGAAATATCAACAAATTTTTCTGCCTTCTTGCCAACAAAACCTGCAGCAGTCTTTGCATTATAGATTGCATCTTCAAGTATTCCCATAAACAGACACTCCTTTTCGATTCTAAGTATATTTTAGAGTATAGCACAAACTATCTGTATCTTCAATAGTTTTTTAGCTAATATTCAAACGAACTGCCACCTATAAATTCTCTCAAAAGAGAGTATTTCGGCACAAGTTCTTGGTCTATTGAAGAGAATTGCTCCAAGGCTGAAATCATTCTTTCGGCATAGCTGTAATTCTCACCATTTCTATCAACCTCGGAAAGTATTTTTATTGCCTCATCTTTCAAAATACATACCTCATATGGGTGAAATGTATTCAAAGTGTAATCACTCATATACTTAAATGGACGAATATATTTTCTCTCGCCGAGGCAGACATTATCCCACATAGATATAGTTTCCTCACCATCAGAGCCTCTGAACGCTGTATCTCTCACAAGTCTTCTAAGAAAGCGTATATCCTCCGCTCTCAAAATCTTCTTTTCAGTATTTTTGATACCCTGTTTTACACTTATATAAATCTTCTTAATAGCCTCTGCATTTATTCCCTCTGTAAATATCGGATTAAGTGCATGAATTCCTTCAATTATTATAAAGCTATCCTTTTCAACTTTAAGCTCTGTAAAAACAGAGTCTCTCTCTCCCTTTGCAAAGCTATACTTAGGCAGCATACAACTGCCGTTTGTAAGTATACTTTTTATGCAAGATTTTATATATGGAATGTCTAATGCCTCAAGAGCCTCATAATCATACTCACCATTCGGTAGCTTCGGAATATTTTTCTTTCCCGTATAGAAATTATCAAGAGAAATTATATGGGTATTTCTTCCAGCACTTTCAAACTTTGATTTAAGTAGCTTGGCTGTTGTAGTTTTTCCACTTGATGACGGACCTGTAAGCATTATAATATTACACTGCTTTTCAAGCTCCATAATGCTTTCAGCAATATTATCCAAGTCGCTGTGAAACTGTTCCTCTACTGTATCTATAAAGCCTTTAGCCTCGTTTTCGGCATAGTAATTTATTACAGGAAGATTATAAGAATATCTTCTGTATGTATTATTTAAGGTTACCATAGAAAGTCTTAATCTGCTCCTTTCGTCTTAGCATTTCATCAAAACCGTTAATATATTCATATGGATATTTATAATTAAATATTCGTTCAAGGTGATTTACTCCTGGCTCACGAAGCTTAGAAACTCCACCTGCCCCACACGCAAGAATTGTATGGGTTTCGTCCATAACATATACATTATATAAGCCATCAAAACCATCTTTAGACCAACCTACATTTTCGAGATTACCCTCCATTCTGCTCTGACGATACAGATAATACGGGTGATAACCAAATTGTGGAAGCTTTTCCTCACAATATTTCATCATAATAGCTGCTGGTGGCTCTGCACCCGTCTTAACCAATGCTCCGCCAAGCGTAAGGAAAGATGAACGCTTCATAGCAAGAGTATGAACAGTTATGCTTGCAGGTGAAAGGTCACACAAGGTATCAAGAGTATATTTAAAGGTTTCCGGAGTATCTTTTGGCAGTCCAGTTATTAAATCCATATTTATATGCTTAAAACCAATTTCTTCCGCAAGCTTATATGCCTCTAAGGTCTGTGTGGCGGTATGTCGTCTGCCAATAGCCTCAAGAACCTCATCATTCAAAGTCTGTGGATTTATGCTTATTCTATCACAGCCACCATCAAGAATTGCTTCAAGCTTTTCACGAGTTATAGTATCTGGTCTGCCTGCCTCTATCGTAAATTCTCGGCATTTTTTCATATCAAAAGAGGCATTTATTGCAGTAATAAGCTTTGTAAGCTGTTCAGCAGAAAAAGTTGTTGGAGTTCCTCCTCCTATATATACAGTTTCAAGTCTGAGATTAAGTTCTTTGGCTATTTCAGCTGTATATTTTATTTCCTGACATAGCAAATCAAGATATGGCTCAACAAGCTTTTTCGCTTTTTCTATCGACTGAGAAACAAATGAACAATAAGAGCATCTTGTCGGACAGAACGGAACTGATATATAAAGGCTGAATGAATCAGGCTTTGAAAGTTCAAGAATTTTACGCTCATTTTTTTCTGTTGTTAGTGCAAGCTTTGTTTTCTGCTCAGTAACAAGCAGCTTTTCTCTGAAATATTTATCTGCACCATCTGGGCCAAGTTCTCTTACGAGATTATGCAAAAGCTTTATTGGACGAACTCCTGTTAATATTCCCCAAGGAAGTCTTATGCCTGTATATTCGCTTAATATCTCAAAAAGCATAATGGCAGCCATTCTCTCACATTCTGAATATTCAGAATCGAACTCACCATCTATTTTTTTAGATAAAGTCTTTTCAAAATCTTCATCAGCAAAGCTTACAATTATATCAGAATCTTTTTCGTGCTTTATAAGCTCTATTGCGACAAAAGGCTTTTCACGATTTACATTTTTATCGCATTTTATGACATTCATTTTTTCATTATTAAAAAATGCACGAGTCAGATTTTCAATCTCATAATGAAAGGGATTATTTATAATATAGATATTCATAACAGCAATCCTTATCAAAAAACTTTATAATATTTTATAATATAATAGCACATAAGCTTACTTTTATCAATGTATGAAGTGAAGTTATTGACAAAAAATCCCCAAGTCAAATTTAATTGACCTGAGGATTTTTCTACTCCCAAGAAGCTTTTACTTCTACTTCTGTGGATTTTGCAGACTTTTCAAGCATATCTATTTCATTTGGTTTTAGTATAATGTCATTAAGCTTTGTAAGAGAAAAAGCCTGATATTCCTTTGTTACACCTACAATAGGTATCGTTCCTTTAGATATAGCCCAAGTAAGCACTGTTTCAGCTATTGTTAATCCATATTTTTCACCAATTTGTTTTAATGTTTCAAACAGAGGCTCAAGTTTTTTGAGTTTATGTTTAGGAAAAGCAATTCCTCGTCTTGAAAATATTGGGAATCCATGTTTACTGTTAAATCTGCCTGTTAACGCTCCCTGTTCAAGCACCATATAAGAAAAAAATGGAATATTCTTTTCATTACAATATGAAAGCATATTTTCAGTTTCATATTTTCGGAAAATAAGACTATAATGGTTTTGTATCCCTGCAAGTTTAAACCCATATCTTTCAAGAATTTTTTCGGCTTTTTTTACTTGGTCAAGATTAAAGTTTGAAACTCCAATAGAACCTATTTTTCCTGCACTTAATAGTGAACACATAAATGTAAGATTTTCTTCTATATTTATTGGAAGGTGAAGCCAATATATATCAGGAACTATTCCAACTCTTTCTATACTTTGATTAAGTGTTTGCTCTATATCTTTCGCGTTAAATTTCTTTTTTGGAGTATATTTATCTGAAAGAATTATATTTTTATTTGCTGCAAACTTTCCAAGAATTTTCTCTGCATTCCCCATTCCATAAACTGCAGCTGTATCCCACAATATAAAACCATTTTTATATGCTGTATCAAATGCTTTTTTTAACTCAAATTCATCTGCCGATGCTCCAAAAATCATTTTGTTTCCGTTGATACCAGCTCCCCAAGCCCAAGTTCCGATTGCAAATTTTGGAATAATATTACCTTTAATCTGATATTGCATAATCAATTTTCCTCTCTTATAGTTCTACGAATTCTGCTTAGTGAAACTGCTGTTATGCCAAGATATGATGAAATATAGCTTTGATTAACGCGTTTCTCAAGGTTTGGAAATTCTTTTTTAAAATCAATATAACGCTCTGTTGCACTTTTAATTTGGAATCCACTTTCACGATTCATCTTGTATAATATGGTCGCTTCAAGAAGCTTTATATAAAAATTTCTCAAATCATCATCAGCTAATAAAAGCTGTTTGAGCTCGTCCGCATTAAATTCTAAAGCCGTTGTATATTCAAGTGCTTCAAAGCATTGAATACTTTTCTCCTTTGTAAAAAAGCTCTCTGCAATACAAAAATTATATTCTCCAATAAATGATTTTGTTATATCTCTGCCTTCTAAATCAAGATAATAGCTTCTTGTTAAGCCTGAAAGTATAAAATATACATTTTTCATTTCTTCGCCAATCTCAAGTATAATCTCACTTTTTTGAAACTCAATTTTTTTGCAATATGGAAGCAATTTCATAAGAGATTCTTTATGAATTTTTAATCCAAAATATGTTTTTATCATAGAACAAGCTTTATCATAATCTATATTCATTTTAAATCACCTCTAAATAATATTAAAACATTTCACAAAACTTTTTTCATTAACAAATGTTAAAATTATACAGATTTAATTAAAATTTTATTTTATGACAATATTAAAGCGTAGTCGAACTGTATAATTTAAATTTAAAATATTTCTGATGTTTATTATAATTTTAGCTTGAAATAATATTTTAGTTTAGTCATGTGATTTATATACAATTTATTCTTAGTACAAAAAATATAATTTTACATCAAAATCGTCTGAAAATGATAATTTGTCAATTTATATGTATAGACATATAGCCCTAAAAAGTGTTATAATTTAAATTAGCTAAGTCGAAAAATTATATTGGAGAGAATCTAATGACAAAAAATAAAGCTTTATATGAATTTATGGAATATCTGCCATTCTTAAAGGAACTCGTCAAGAGAGATTTCAAGATGAAATACTATAAATCATTTCTTGGTGTTCTCTGGACATTGCTTAATCCTTTGATTTTGGCAACTATTATGACAATTATCTTCTCTACACTTTTTAAAAGGTCTATTGAATACTATCCTATTTATAATATTTCAGGTCATCTTATACTGACTTTCTTCGTAACAGCAACAAAACAATCACTTTCTTCTGTATATCATCACGCAGGCGTTTTCAGAAAATTTAAAGTTCCACAATATATGTATTGTCTTTCTAATGTAACTATTGCCTTTATAACACTTCTGTTTTCTTCTGTTCCTATGCTTATATTGGCTTTAGTCTTAGGTATGCCATTACATTTTACAATGTTGCTTTTTCCTTTGCCTATTATACTTGCTTTTATCTTTACAATGGGCTGTTCGCTTATTCTCGCTGCATATGGCGTATTTTTCAGAGATTTAAGCCATCTCTATGGAATACTCACATATGCACTGAATTTCCTTACACCAATATTCTATCCAATTGAAATTATCCCTGTTGAATATCGTTTTGTATGGGACTTCAATCCCCTATATCTTTATATAAGAATTTTAAGAGAGGTTTTCATTTATAATACCATTCCAAATGAGAAAACCTTGCTTGTCGCTACCTGCTACGCTATATTAACCTTAGCTCTCGGCATACTTGTCTTTAAAGAAAAAAGAAGTAAATTCTATAACTACTTGTAATTTGGAGGTAATAAAATGGCTGAAACCTCAGTCAAGGTTGATAATGTTTATATGATGTTCAACCTAAGTAAAAATAAGCAAACAAGCCTGAAGGAATATGTCATAGATATGGTTAAAGGCAATCTTTTCTTTGACGAATTCTGGGCATTAGAGAATGTTTCGTTTGAGCTTAAAAGAGGTGAGTCTATGGGACTTGTCGGTGTTAATGGTTCCGGAAAGTCTACTCTGCTAAGACTTATTGCAGGAATTATGGAGCCTACATATGGCACCATATACACAAAAGGTACTATTGCACCTCTTATTGCTCTTGGTGGTGGTTTTGAACCTACACTTTCCGCAAGAGAAAATGTATATCTTAATGGAGCTATGCACGGTCACTCAACAGAATTTATGAGAAAGCGTTTTGATGATATTATAAGCTTTGCAGAACTTGAAGAATTTGTTGATGTTCCTATCAAAAACTTTTCCTCTGGTATGCTCGCAAGACTTGGCTTTTCTATTGCCACATCTGTTCACGCTGATATAGTTATTGCCGATGAGGTTCTCTCTGTTGGTGATGCAAGATTTAGAAAGAAATGTGAAACCAGAATTGCCAATCTCCTTAAAGAAGGTACAACTGTTCTATATGTCTCACATAATGTCAACTCTGTTGTAAAAATGTGTAAAAAAGCTCTTTGGCTTGAAAAAGGCAGGGTTATTCAGAATGGTAACGCTCGTGATGTATGTATCGCATACAAAAGATATATCGAAGAGCAAACTCGTTTAGCCAAAGAAGCTCAAGAAATAAAAAATGAAAAAGCTTAAATTTTTATTTACTGCATCGAGGGCATCACATATTGAAAATTTCCATATGCCTGCAATAAATGCCTTGCGTCAAAATGGATATATAGTTGATACCGCAACAGAGGGCTATGTAAAAGAGGGTTTAGTTGACCACTCTTATAACCTGATATTTCAAAAAAAAATTTATTCCCCGAGAAATATAAGGACAATAAACAAGCTTTCTAAAATTATAAAATCAAATTCATATGATGTCATAATTTCAAATACCACGCTTGCTGGAGTTATTACAAGACTTGCAATTCCAAAGCTCAAAAAGAAGCCTTATCATATATACATATGTCACGGCTACCTTTTTAATGATGATAATTCAAAAAAAGCAAAGCTTTATCGTAGAATAGAAAAAAGCACTTCTTCAAAGATTGATTTATTGCTCACTATGAATAACGATGACCTTGAGATTGCCAAAAAATATGTTTTTTGTAAAAATATTCAGTATATAAATGGTATGGGAATAGATTCTAATAAATTCCCTGTTTTAAGCACTGATGAATGTAAGACTTTCCGTAAATCTCTTGGAATAAAAGAAAATGATTTTGTTTTCCTCTGTGTAGCTGAATTTTCCGAAAGAAAAAATCAACAGCTTATTATAAAAGCTTTTTCAGAACTTTTAAAAACAAAGCCTGATTCAGTATTATTATTCGCTGGCAATGGTGAGCTTCTTGAAAATTGTAAGGCTCTCGCCGAATATTATGAAATCTCTCATAAAGTTCGCTTTTTAGGATATATCACAGATACAAATATATTATACCGCTCAGCTCAGGCGATTATCTCAGCAAGTCATATTGAAGGTTTACCTTTCAATATAATGGAAGCTCTTGAATGTGGTATTCCAGCTATTGTTTCAAAGATAAAAGGACATAAGGATTTGATAATTGATGGCTTTAACGGTATGCTTTTTGCTGATAATGACCAAATAGGCTTATCTGAAAAAATGTCAGAGCTTTCAAATTCAGAAATTTATAATAAAATCAAGAAAAATGTATTTCTCGAAAGTAAATATGAAGTTTCAGAGGCAACAGAAGTTCTTTTGCATTATTATCTTCAGCTTTCCGAAACAATTCCAACATATTCTGTTTAATGGAGGTTATTCCATGCAAACCAAAGTACACTCTATAAAAATATTGAGTATTATGCTCTTTGTTTTAATAACAATTTCTTTATTTCAATTTCCTGCAAATGCTGCATCTCAAGGTATTGTTCTCGATAAAAATGACATAAGCCTTGCAGTAGGAAATTCTTATCAGCTAAAATGGACGGTTATTCCATCTGATGATGACCAATCTGCAACCTTCTATTCTAAAAATACCAGCATTGCAAATGTTTCTGCTGGCGGTCTTATTATTGCTACTGGAAAAGGCTTAACTGAAATTGTTATAAAAAGTGGTGATGGTCTTAATTTCACTACCTGCAAAGTCAAAGTTACAGAAAATAAGGACACCGAAGTTATAAATCTTGCAGAAACAGAGCTTTATCTAAGAAAAGGCAGTTCGTCTTCAATTTTTTATAACTATAATAAAGATGAATATGTTTTTTCAAAGTCATCAAGCTTTTTAAGCTCTGATGAAGATATTGCCACTGTTGATGAAAACGGAACAATCAAAGCCATTGAAAACGGTTCTACTACAATAACTGCAACCTTCGGCAAAATCACATGCTTTTGCAAGGTTAATGTAGGCGAAGGAACAAAATATATTTCGGGCAGAAAGGTTAGTGGAACACTTCTCAATGCCTCTAATAAGCTATATAAAAACACAACCATTGCAATCTCATATATAAAAAACAAAAAAATATATTATGCGACAGTTAAAACAGATTCCTATGGCAAATTTACTTTCAAAGGAATAAAGGACGGCACCTATAATTTTGCATATTATGATGCTTCCAATAGAAAGGTTGTTCACAGCAACAATATCAAAGTAAGTGGAAAAGACATAAAATATACTGCTATCCTCAATAAAGGAACTATGCTTGCAGTTCAGGGCGAAATCAAATCAGAAGAAAATACCACTCCAAAGACTGTAAGCCTTTCTAATGAATATCTTTCTATGAATATTGGTGACATCAAGGAGCTTAATATTATAACTACTCCTCGTGATGCTGATATTACCAAACTCAAAGTTACAAGCTCAGATAAATCTGTTGTAGATATTAATGATAAAGGCGAGCTTGTAGCCATAAAAAGTGGTTATGCTGACATTACCTATAAAACTCTCGATGGAAAAAGTACGGCTGTATGCAAAGTAAATGTACTTGAAACGGAGTCTACTGAATATAGTCTGATTTATATTGCATTAATCTTTTTAGTAATTTTAATTATATTTTTCTGTTTCCTTAAAACTTATAATAAATTTAAGATTCAAAAAAAGCTTCGTGAAGATATGTACGATTAATTTTCCAAAGAAAAATAGCATGATATTGGAAGTGAGATAATGATAAAACAGAATCAGCGAAAATTTAACGCTATACATATTCTTGTAGATGCTTTATCTGCTGTTATCAGTATCGTTATTTCTTTCTTGATATCAGACAGTATTCATAAGATTGACTTTAATAGCACGAAGATTAAGAGTGACAGCTTTATTTTAATTATACTTTCACTTGGAATAGTTTTGCTTCATCTTATGTTCTATGCCCTATATGACCTTTATCGCTCATACAGAACAACTCGCTTGAGATATGAAGCCATGAACATAATTAAAGCAAACATTACTGCTTTCTTTATTCTTGAACTAACTCTGCTCATAACAGAATCAATATATCAGCTTCAGCTTTTCTTGATAATTTTCTTTGTGGCAGATACTTTTATAATAATTGCATATAGGTTTTTTCTAAGACGGATATTGCGTTATTTGAGAAGTAAAGGATATAACAAAAAATATATTGTTATAATCGGTATAAATGCTTGTACTGAAAAATTCATAGAAAATATCAAACGAAATCCAGACCTCGGCTATGAGATTACAGGATATTTCAATGATAAGCCAGTCAATACTATAAATAAGCCATTTCTTGGTTCTTTCAAGGCTTTGGCAAGATATTTTGAGGTAAATACCATTGATGAAGCTGTACTTATGACAAGTGACAGCAATGAAAAGAGTCTTATTATGATTTATAATATCTGTGAACGCTTTGGAATTAAAACATCAATTATTCCAAATATATTCGGCTCATTTTCTTCAAGAATATATGTCAGTAAATTTGGTTCTTTGCCAGTAATGAGCCTAAGAAATGTTCCACTCGATAATAAATTAAATGCCTTTATAAAGCGTTTGAGTGATATTGTTATTTCAATTATAGGTATTATAGTAAGCTCTCCTCTTATGATTGGTGTAGCAATAGCTATAAAAGCCACATCAAAAGGTAAGATAATCTTTAAGCAAGAGCGTATTGGCTATAATAGAAAAAGATTTACTATGTATAAATTTCGTTCTATGAAAGAAAATTCTGAAGTCTTAGATAAGATGACAGAAAAAGATGATGAACGCTGTACAAAAGTCGGAAAATTCATAAGACGCTTTAGTATTGATGAGCTTCCACAGCTTTTCAATGTGCTTATTGGCAATATGAGTCTTGTAGGTCCAAGACCTGAAACACCGTTTTTCGTTAGCAAATTTCAAAAATCCATTCCTCAATATATGCTGAAACACTATGTAAAGCCTGGCATGACGGGTTGGGCACAGGTAAATGACCTTAGGGGTGGAGATACCTCTATTGAGGAAAGAATTAAGTATGATATGTATTACATAGAAAATTGGACATTTATGTTTGATATAAAGATTCTATTTATGACCTTAACAAAAGGTATTTTCTCAAAAAATGGATTTTAACTTGGAGGAACAATATGCTGATTTACCACTTAAACAACCTGCTTATCTTAGTTTGGGCAGCGATATTCTGCTTTCATAAGCCATCTAAAAATAAAAATATGATATTTCTATTTTTGTCTTTTGGTCAGCTTTATTTACTGACAATTTTTAGATTTCTCATTGGCTATGACTATGTTATGTATGCTAAAGCCTTTATGGACCTGCAAACACAGGATTTTTGGAATTTCACCTACTATGACTGGGAATATGGTTTTGTTTTTATAACAAAGATTTTAGGAATGATTCTTCCAAGCTACACATCATATTTTGCAGTAATTGCAATCTTCACTCTGATTCCTGTTGCAATATTTATTTATCGCAATACAGAAAAAGTTTGGATTGGAACATTTATGTATATAAACTTCTTCCTTTTCTTTATGCAGATGAACTTCATTCGTCAGGCTTTTGCAGTTTCTATCACACTATTTGCATGGCAATTCATAAGAAAAAAGAAATTCTTCTGGTTCATTTTAGTAATTCTTTTTGCTTCATTGTTACATTCAACTGTACTTATAATGATTCCTTTCTACTTCCTCGCAAAAATGCGTCCTACGGGAAAGCAGGTTATATTTTACGGCTATGCACTCACAATCTTCTACTTCTCATCAACAGGAATACTAAACCTTATTACAAAGATTTTCCATCAGGAATATAATAATACCCAATTTATTACAGAAGGCATTTCGCTGATTTATGCTGTAGTACCAATTATTATTTTGTTATTCACAATGCTCAATGCAGAGAAAATACTAAAACTTAATCCAGATAATCGCTATGTTATAAGTATGGTTTTCGCAGGAACATTCTTTATGATAATAATGGCACGACATTCTATTTTGGAGCGTTTCTCATATTACTTCTTTATTTATATTGTATTGCTTGTTCCAGAGCTTATTTCATCTGTTGAAAAATATGGCTTTGGTCGTGTTAAAAATAATGTTATGCTACCAAATGAAACACCTATAGAAGATGTTAAAAGATTCAAAGATCAATCTATCATACTCACAATAGTGATTTTAGTTCTATCTTACGCTATGTTTACTTATGGTATGTTCGAAAATGCACACGGAGTAGTACCATATACATCTTGGATATTTTAATTATAATTACTATAAAACTCTACAATATAATCACCTTTTATTGCTAATTTTTTAGTTTTCCCATTATTGACAATATTGTAACTTGATGATATAATTCTATTGTACTGTAAATAGTATAATAAATGATGTTAGGAGGAACCCGAAAATGAAAAAGAAGATTCTTGCAGCTCTTGCAACAGCAAGTGTAGCAATAAGCTCTATTGCAGCAAGTGTTTCAGCAGCAAACCTTGGTGATAGTACTTCTGTTAAGCCAAGTGATGTTTCTAATATCACAAGCAATGGTAAAGTCCCTACAACAGGTGATGCTTCTACAACTCTTCTTCTCGTTGCTGGTGCAGTAGCAGTAGTTGCTCTTACAACAATCATTGTTGCTGTAAAGTCAAAGAAAACTGCAAAATAATCCTTACCTAAGTCGAAAATTCAATTGTGTTTTCGAAACAGCAGGCCATTTACTCGGTCTGCTGTTTGTTCTTTATAGATAAAAACTATTGCCAAGTCTCTTAAAATATATTATAATAAAAGTAATATATTTCTATGGGTGATGATAGTTTGAGTAGTAAGCTTGCTATATATATTTCTTGTTCTGCAACTAATGACAAACCTACCTTCCCGTTTATTTATAATATATATGCAGGTGCAGCATTAAATAATAATACTATTGATTTGGATACTCTCAAAGATAATATAGGCGATAATATTTCTGAAAAAAATCCCTATTATTGTGAGCTTACAGTTCATTATTATGCTTGGAAAAACACTAATGCAGATTATCTCGGCTTTTTTCATAGCAGAAGATATATTTCATTCAATCGACAAAATTTAGTTGATAAAAGCTATTCCAAAAGAAAATTGCCAAAACCATATATAGTTAAGGATTTTCCGACAAAGGAACTTCTTGAAAAAAATGGATATGATAAGGAGAACATTATATCACTTCTTAAAATTTATCCTATTATAGGAGTTATTCCCGAAAAAATGCCCGAAACTACATATGAGCATCTAATCCGCACACAAAAAAATGGAAAAACAGAATTTAAGTTAATTGAAGAAAAATTGAAATTGAACTATCCTGAGTTTTTGCCCGCGTTTAATGAATATATGTCGAGCAGATACTTATATTTTTGTAATATGTATGTTATGCATAGAGATATTTTTGATAAATATTGCAGTTGGCTTTTTGATATTCTTGAATATGTTGACGCAAATATGCCACAGCGTATTGAACGAGATGATGGCATGATGGCTGAAAGGCTTTTTGGCGTATTTATGACATATATCAAAAAAGAAGGCTCTATAAACTGGGCCGAATTGCCAAGAATTCATTTTGCTAAAGTTGGCGGCGCAACCAAAAATTTCTCGTGTAATAAGCTTGGAAATTTGATTTTCCCTCCGGGGTCTTTCAGACGAAATATATTAAGAAAAATAGTGAAAGGTTGATTAAAATGTACGATTATCTAATTGTTGGTTCAGGTCTTTACGGTGCGATGTTCGCATATGAGGCGAAAAAGAGAGGAAAAAAGTGCCTTGTTATCGATAAGAGAAATCATATCGGCGGTAATATCTACTGCGAAAATATCGAAGGTATCAATGTTCATAAATATGGTGCTCATATTTTTCATACAAGTGACAAGAAGATTTGGGATTATATTAATACATTCGCAGAATTCAATAACTATATTAACTCCCCTGTTGCTATTTATAAGGACGAACTTTATAATCTCCCATTCAATATGAATACATTCTCTAAGCTTTGGGGTATTAAGACACCTGCTGAGGCTAAGAAAATTATTGCTGACCAGATTGCCGACCTCAACATTACAGAGCCTAAAAACCTTGAAGAACAGGCTCTCTCACTTGTAGGTAAAGATGTTTATCAAAAACTTATCAAGGGCTACACAGAAAAGCAATGGGAGCGTGACTGCAAAGACCTTCCTGCATTTATCATTAAGCGTCTTCCACTCCGCTTTACATTCGATAACAACTACTTCAATGACCGCTATCAGGGTATTCCTATTGGTGGTTATACAAAGATTATCGAAAAAATGCTTGATGGCATTGATGTTCTTACTGACACAGACTATTTTGAATGGATTAAGGATAGCAATAATGCAGCAAGTATCAAGAAAACGCTCTTTACAGGACCTATCGACCAATTCTATAACTATTGCTATGGTGTTCTCGAATATCGTTCTGTTCGCTTTGAAACAGAAGTTCTTGATACAGATAACTATCAGGGTAACGCTGTGGTAAACTACACAGACAGAGAAGTTCCATACACAAGAATTATCGAGCATAAGCATTTTGAATTTGGCAAACAGCCTAAGACTGTCATTTCTCGTGAATATTCTTCCGAGTGGAAGCTTGGTGATGAGCCATACTACACAATCAATGATGATAAGAATAACTCACTTTTCGCTAAATATAGAGAACTTGCTGATAAGGAAGAAAATGTTATCTTCGGTGGTCGTCTTGGCAACTATAAGTATTACGATATGGATAAGGTTATCGCTGCTGTATTCGAGGCTATTGCTAAAGAATTTGGTGAATAAGATATAGATTTCTAATAGATTTTCCATAGGGAATCCGTCTGGATTCCCTATCGTTTTACAAAAGGAGTATTGCAAAATGTTGCTATTCGAGCTATCTTTTCCTATACTTGTTGATGAAAGCAAGCTTTATTTCGATGGTATTGGCACAAGCTATAATAATTCTCTTAATATCAAAGGTGGCACTTCTTGTAGCTTGTGCAGCTACTTTAATAGCTTTTCCGCTGGCAAATATAGAAAATATACTCTTGCTCAAAATATCACCTTTAATATAGAAATTAAAGGCTTTGCCGAAATTTTTATAAAGCGTGAAAATGGCAACATTATTACTTCAAGACTTATAGAAAATAACAAGCCTGAAGCCCTTGCAATAACTTTTTCAATTATAGATGCCAAAGATGGAGAAATTTTCTATCCTGAAATATCAGCAAAAAGTGATTGTCAGATTTTTGGTGGCTCTTATGAAACAAAAGTAAGCTCTCAAAGAGATATTCTGCTTGGTGCGTCATTCTGCACATATAAGCGTGAAAAGTATATCATTTCAAATATGGAGCGTCTGCGTGACTTTGGCTTGAAATATTCTATCCCACTAAAGGTTTTTGTTGTGGATAATGGTTCTACACTACCTGAAACACTTTCTGACAACACAATTACAATTATACATAATCCAAACTGCGGTGGTAGTGGTGGCTTTGCAAGAGGCTTGCTTGAGGGTGTTAATTTTGGCTGTTCGCATATCATTTTTCTTGATGATGACATAAGCCTCGATACAAATGTTATTCTCAAAACCTATTCCCTACTAAAAATTCTAAAGCCTGAATATTATGATAGCTTTATTGGCGGTGCAATGCTCCATTCTGAAATTCCATATTTACAGCACGAATGTGGCGCTTTATGGGACGGCTTTTATCTTTCGCCTATCGGACACGAAGTAGATTTGCGTAAAAAAGAAAGTGTTATCGCAAACGAAAAACTCCAAAAAGCAGATTATCAAGCTTGGTGGTATTGTTGCTTTCCAACTTCATTTGGAGAAAAATTCGGCTATCCTATGCCATATTTCATCAAAAGCGATGATGTAGAGTATGGTATTCGCTGTCAAAAACCTATCATAACTATGAACGGCATTGCTGTCTGGCACGATGGCTTTGATGGAAAGTATGCTGGACATTTTGAATACTACATAAAAAGAAATGAACTTATAAATACTGCTCTCCACAACAAAAATACAGGCATAATTACAAATATCCGCAAATTATTTGCATCAACTGCAAGACTTACATTATTACAAAGATATTTTCTTGCAGAATTAGTGGTTAAAGCATATGACGATTTTATGGAAGGCCCTGAAAAACTTCTCAGCATAGATATTGCAGAATATAATACTTATCTTTCCTCACTTGCTAAACCTGCAAATGATAAAAGCATTATCGGCAATGCGAAAATTATTTCAAAGCCTAAAATAGTAAATTCTGCACTATATTATCCAAGCTTCGGAGGAAATATTTTTCCATCAAAGAATATTTGCATAGAGCTTCCTTTGACAGATATTGAAATCAGAAAGACCTTTCGAGCAAGATACATTGCACATACTAAAGCAGATGGTTCGACTGCATTTGTAACAAAACTCAAGAAACGAAAGCTTTTCTGGGTTGTTGGAAAGACTATTCGTATGTTTTTCAAATTTCTTACAAAGTATAAAAAGGTTCGTTCAGATTATATACACAATCAAGAAAAACTAACTTCAAAACAATACTGGCAAAATTATTTTTCAAAATAAGCAAAAATAGCTAATCTCCTTTATCAGAAGATTAGCTATTTTATTTATGATTTATTATTTAATTCCAAGATAGTTAAGCCAGAATTCATAAGATGTATATTCATCTTTCTTCTTTCTGAACTCTTCCTCAACTTTCTTATGATTTCTCTTATAATTTCTTATAGTCTTTTTATAGTGCTTACGAAGTTCAAGATATTTCTTTCTTGAAAGCACACGCATAGCACCAGTATTTTCATATGGATTAACAGCAAGGAGAACCTTTCTCTTATACTGTTTTTTCGGGCAGTTAAACCAATCGTAAGCGATTACGCCAACATCATCAGTAAGCATAAACTTTGGATATAAATGTCCGTTTACAGTAATTTTATAGAATACCTTCTGCCAGAAACCAAGCTCCTCAAACTTATAAAGGTCATCAAGATTAACCTCAATATCAGGATAATTTTCCTCTATTGGTACAAGCTTTTCGTTCATTGCACCATGTTCTTTCATAATTCGTTCGCCCTCAGGCTTAAAGAGGAAATCTGGGCCTTTCATAAAGTCATCAATAGACTCAAGCAAAAGCTCACAGCTATTGTAATTAAATCTGCGGATTTCAACCTTATAGAAGTCTGTAATTCTCTTAACGAAGTCTATATCTTGGCATACACCACTAAATGCTTGGAAAATAAGACTGTTTCTATGAACCTGATAAAGCTCCATAGCAGCATTATACTTTGTAACAAAGCCCATATGCCAAATGCAGATACCATTCAAGGTGATAAACTTTGCATCATTCCTAAGGCTATACTCAACATCATCACCACGAATAAAGAGTGGTAATGGAAGCTTATTTGCTTCAATATAGGTTGTAGGAATACAGCAGTACCACCAGCCTGCATAATGGTCATCAAACTTATCATAGTTTTCTTCGTTTTTAACAACAGAATCCCATTTCTGAAGCTCGAATGAAGGCTTCTGAGGACCATATGAACCGTCCTTATGTACATAACCAACATCTTCATGCTGAACATTCATCTTTTCATAGTAGAGCATAGCACCACTAACGAATCTATCTTGATATTCGTCTTTGACAACTCTAAGCAGATAGAATGTACGCTTTAAGCTTTCTGCAACGATAATAACATCATCATCCATAAGCAAAACATGAGTAGGCTTTTTCTTGCCACGCAAAGCCTCAATCATACCTCTTGCATATCCACCCGAGCCACCAACATTTTGGTTCGGGAAAACATGCATCTTGCTGCCGTTGAAATCATCAGGATTAAGTGTTCTGCCGTTATCTACTATATTAACATAGAAATGGTCTGAGCATTCATCATCGCAATAGAGAATTTCATTCTTGAGCATTTCTGCGTTTTTAGTAATAAATTCTTCTTTCTTAAATGTAGTGGTAGCAATAGCTATATCTACATTACGCACTTGTTCCTCATCAATCTCTGTAGCATAGTAGCCAGAATAGATTTCACACTCTGAAAGTGAAGAAATCTGAAAAGAAATAACCGAACTTTTTTCTTGCTCAAAGTTAATAACAAGCTCTGTTGGTTCTGGGAAGTTATAATGCTTATCTTCGGAAATTTCCTTTTCTATAACATTGTTTCTGATATAATGACCGAAAGTGTTTACAAAAAAATGTCCTTTAATTTTAAGATGAAGTGATACATTAGTTATATTGGTAAAATGCTTCCATTTTTTAATAGAAAATGAGTTAAAGTAAGTAAAAAATTCAACAAAACGATATTGAGGAAGCATATAGCCACCCAATTCGTCATTATAAAACAATCTATCTCCACGATATTGAAGCCACCAATGCTCATTGAGATATTTGTTAGTAGGAAATACTAAATTTTGAAGCTTTAGCGTAACAAGACCCATAGATTTAAACTCTCCTAAAACATAAAAATTATTTAGTTATAAAGTGCTTTAAAGCAGTTCACAAAACAAAACTACATTTTTTCATACATATATAATGATACCGCCTTAAAGTCTAATTGTCAACAACATTCTTACAATACCGATATAATACTACAAATCACACACTTTTTATATGTAATAATTAGTACTTATTAACCAAGTGGTGACATAAGTTCATCATATTTATTTGAAAGGATTTCTGCAAAAAGAAAATCACCCATCTTATAAGCTGCAAAAGATGCCTTATTATATAAGCTTCCGTGCATTTTTTCTATAATTTGTTTGAGAATTGGCTCAGACCATTCCCACAAATCTTCTGCTAAATCCTCAGTATGTAAAATAATATCCATACACTGCTCAAGAGCATTTCTGCCTATTCCAGTATTATACCACTCATCAATAGAGTGAAGTCTTGGAATAAGCATATCGAAAACCTTTGACGCCTCATCATACTGATTATTTTTATTATAGATTATAAGAAGCTCGAGCATACGGTTGCAAATTGCATAATTATTACCAGTCATAGCCTCCATATTTAAGAGCATTTTTGCACAATAAATTTCATTATCAACATCGCCTATATTCTTAAAATTTCTCATACAGAAATACATCTTTGCTTCATCGCATATATCATTTGAATATGTATATTCAACAAGCAATTTTTTGGCAAGTTCTTTTTCATCAAGTTCTACTAAAAGCTCAACAGCTTCTTCAAGACTATAACTCTCAAGCTTTGGTGAAACATATTTGCTATTATATCCACCATAGCAATCGAAGTTAGCTTGCTTTGCCCTTTCAAAAAGCACCTCTCTATCTGGAACATCATATTTATTCATCAATTCAGTAAGAATTTCAAGGCTTCTTCCTATTCCTTGAAAGCTATTGCTTTCTCTATCAAACAATTCCTCGTTAAATAGCTTTAAAATCAAGCCATCAATTCTAAAATGTTCCTCATATTTATGAGTATATAAAATGGCATATGATAATCTCAATCTATTTTTATAATTTGCATCATTTGTGCCATATTCTTTTGTATAGATTTCTTTGTAGCAATACTGCTCTATATTTCCATCTAACGCTAAAGCTAATTCTTCATCATACTTTTCAAAAAGTTCTTTTAATAGCTTTTTGTAGTCTGTCATTTTGCACCTCATCAAGAATGAATTATCATAAACCTTCTAATTTCTCTTGCGGCATTGTTACCGTCATTCAAGCCCCATTCATAGACCGTTTTCAGCTTATCTCTGTTTCTTGTATATCTGCCAACAGGCATAGGCTCTGGTGGCTGAATAACAATAGCCTTTCCCTGCTCTTGCATTTGATAGCAAAGCTCTTTTTGTCTATTATATACGGCTGGTCTTACCAACATAGTTTCTACAAAATTAGGATAATCTTTAAATTTCTTTCTCAATATAGGCTCGGGGAAATCTGGTTTAGGTGGTTTTCTGTAATATTTATCCTGTGTCAAAACAATAATATTATATTCGTGACCGTCCGAAATAGCCTTTTCAATCAAAATAGGGTCGCCTATACCGCCATCAAGAAGCTTATAATCTCTGAAATTCACAATCGGCGATACAAGTGGCAAAGATGATGATGCTTTTACAGGTATAAAATCCTCGTCTAAATCTTGCTTAGTAAAATACAGAGGTTTACCTGTGATACAATCTGTTGTACCTATTGTAAGCCTTGTGTGGCTCTTAAAAAATTCATAATAATCAAATGGTATCAGCTCTCTCGAAAGCTCATTAAATATAAAATCCAGGCCGAAAAATGAACCCGTTTTTAAGTATGAATTAATGCTAAGATACCTCGGGTCACGAATATATTCATCAAATATTTTATAATTTCTGCCACGCTGCTTAGAAATATAACTAAGTGAATTACAAGCACCAGCCGACACTCCATAAACATCATTAACAAATATTTTATTATCAATCAAGGCATCAAGCACTCCTGCAGTATAAACTCCACGAGTACCTCCGCCCTCAAGTATCAAACCAACTGACATAATTCCACCACCTTATAGTAATAATTTTATTATATCCTTATTTTTGAAAAAAATCCATATATTTCATAAAAAGTATTTAGACGATTTTATATCAAATTAAAATCTGGAACATACTCCTCACTTGCAGATGAAAGCTCCTGCAAAAAACCATCAAGCTCTGTTGTATCAAGATAGTCAAGTACTTTCTGATACTCTTTTTCCGTAAGCCTTCTGCTTATCTCTGGATATTTTTCTGCATTTCCAAGCGGTATATACTGTGACATAAGACTTAGCAAAATCTTGTCTGAAAATTGGTCGAGTATATCAAGCACATCGAAAGAATTTTCGATATTATTCGGCAGAATCAAGTGTCGAACGATAACTCCACTCTGCATAATACCCTTATCATCAAATTTTGCCTCTCCGCTTTGACGAATCATTTCTTTAAGCGAAGCAAGGGCATTTTCCAAATAATTTGGTGCATTGGAATATTTTTTCGCAAGAGTATTACTTGCATACTTAAAATCTGGCATATAAATATCGACTATACCCTCAAATTTACGGATTGTTTCAGCACTTTCATAACCACCAGTATTAAATACAATCGGCACAGATGGACGATATTCCTTAAACACATCAAGCAAAAATTCCGCATACGGTGTCGGGCTAACAAGATTTATATTATTAACCCCCTGTTCTATCAATTCTTCACAAGCTTTTATAAAATCTTTTTTTGTAAAAATTTTACCAATAGGTTCCCTACTTATTTTGCTGTTCTGACAAAACACGCAACCAAGCACACAGCTTGAAAAGAATATTGTTCCTGAACCATTTTCTCCACTTATACAAGGTTCTTCCCAAAAATGTGGAGCTATTCTTGCTATTTTAGGAAGTGTTCCAGCATGACAAAAGCCTTTTCCGCCATTTTCATCTCGATAAGCTGAACATTTTCTTGGACAAATAGTACAAGCCTCTATAACACTCACAACTATTCTCCTCTCTTTATCCTCATAATCAAATTTTCGAGTGATATTTTGAATTTCTCGTTCTGCTCTGCAGTTCTTTTTGTTGGTCCTTTCAGTCTACCGCCAGCCCGCCTTATCTTTTGTGCCTGATAGCGTGATTGCAAAAGTGAATCTATATTTGTTTCATCGTATATAAGTCCATTTTGATTAAGTGCAAAAGCCTTTTTCGATAAACACATTGCTGCAAGTCCATAATCCTGTGTTACACATATATCTTCCTTAGAAAGCATATTTACCAAATAAAAATCTGCACTATCTCTGCCCTTTGAAACTGTAATCGTTTTTGCATCATCTCGCTCTATGGAATGAGCAGTATCGCAGATTATAATACACTCTAAGCCATAGTTTTTAGCCATAGAGATAGTCAAATCTATAACAGGACAGCCATCACCATCAATAAAAATCTTCATAATTATATCTCTTTTATTTCAAACTATTTTTATTTGCCTTTATATGTAGCAAAAGCATTATTATAAAACCTGAAATCAGCACCGAATAGAACCATAGCTCACTATTCCCGCTAATGTGATATGCAAATAAAGCAAAGGCAAAGCCCCAACAATAAGAAAGTAATATTGCAATCGCCCAGAAGCCAATCTGCGTATGCTGTATTAAAAATAAAACAAGACACAAAACCGCCGATGCTACAAGGCAATATGCAGGGTGAATTGCTAAAGCCGAATAACAAAAATATCCACAGGCAGCAGAAATCAACAAACTATCAAAAAGTATAATATTCCCGACAAAAAGACCGAGAATCGTTGACAAAAGAGGCAAGCCTAAAACTGCTACAAGCTTGATAAAGTCTAATTGCAACAAAATTCCCCCTTTTATATTAAAGAAAATCCCACGAAACGACTAAGCGTCCGTGGGAATTCCTTAAGCAGTTAATATTTATAAGCGGTATTACTTACCGTAGTAAGCCTTAAGATACATTTCCTTAATCTCGCTCATAAGTGGGTATCTTGGGTTAGCACCTGTGCACTGGTCATCAAATGCGTCCTCAACCATCTTATCGAGGTTATCAAGGAAGTACTTCTCGTCTACGCCGTAATCAGCGATTGTCTTCTTAATACCAACTCTTGCCTTGAGTTCTTCGATAGCGTCGATGAACTTCTCGAATGTTTCTTCATTTGTCTTACCGAAGATACCGCAGAAGTTAGCACACTCAACATATCTCTCAAGAGCGTGTGGATACTGATACTGTGAGAATGTACCCATCTTTGAAGGTACTGGGTCAGCGTTGAAACGCATAACAGATGTGATAAGGATAGCATTAGCAATACCATGTGGGAGGTGATGATAAGCACCAAGCTTATGTGCGAGTGAATGGCAAACACCGAGGAATGCGTTAGCGAATGCCATACCAGCCATGCAAGATGCGTCTGCCATCTTCTCACGAGCGTGTGGGTCATTTGCACCATTCTCATATGCTGATGGGAGGTATGTGAAGATGTTCTTCATTGCCTTAAGAGCAAGACCATCTGTGTAATCTGTTGCCATGATTGAAGCATAAGCCTCAAGAGCGTGAGTAAGAGCATCGATACCAGATGCACTTGTAAGACCCTTTGGCTGGTTCATCATGTTGTCAGCGTCAATGATTGACATATTTGGAAGGAGCTGATAGTCAGCAAGAGGATACTTTTGACCTGTCTTTTCGTCTGTGATAACAGCGAAAGGAGTAACTTCAGAACCTGTTCCTGAAGATGTTGGGATAGCTACGAAATAAGCCTTCTCGCCCATTGTTGGGAATGTATAGATTCTCTTTCTGATATCCATAAATCTCATAGCCATATCCTGGAAGTTTGCTTCTGGATGTTCATAAAGAACCCACATAATCTTACCAGCGTCCATAGCAGAACCACCGCCAAGAGCGATTATGACATCAGGCTCAAACATTCTCATAGCTGCTGCGCCTTCCTCTGCAGAAGCGAGTGTTGGGTCTGGCTGAACATGATAGAAGCAAGTGTGCTGAATACCCATTTGGTCGAGTTTCTCTTCGATTGGCTTTACATAACCATTCTTATAAAGGAAGGTATCAGTAACGATGAATGCCTTCTTCTTGTGCATAATTGTGCCAAGCTCGTCAAGGGCAACTGGCATACAGCCTTTCTTAAAGTAAACCTTTTGAGGTGCTCTGAACCACAACATATTTTCTCTCCTCTCAGCAACTGTTTTGATGTTAATAAGATGCTTAACACCAACATTCTCAGAAACAGAGTTACCGCCCCATGAGCCGCAGCCAAGTGTAAGAGATGGTGCCATCTTGAAGTTATAAAGGTCACCGATACCGCCGTGTGAAGATGGAGTATTGATAACAATACGGCAAGTCTTCATTGCGTGGGAATGCTTCTCAATCTTTTCCTTCTGAGCTGGGTGAATGTAGAGAGAAGATGTATGACCGTAACCGCCGTCAGCAACAAGCTGTGCAGCCTTTGCAAGAGCGTCATCAAAGTTCTCAGCCTTATACATAGCAAGAACTGGAGAAAGCTTCTCGTGAGCAAACTCTTCGCTGATGTCTACGGATTCAACCTCACCGATAAGAATCTTTGTATTTTCTGGAACATCAACGCCTGCGAGCTTAGCGATTGTGTAAGCCTTCTGACCAACAATCTTAGCGTTAAGAGCACCGTTGATGATGATTGTCTTTCTAACCTTGTCGAGCTCGTCGCCCTTGAGGAAGTAGCAGCCTCTGTCTGCGAACTCCTTCTTAACAGCGTCATAAACACCCTTAAGAACAGTTACACTCTGCTCAGAAGCACAAATCATACCATTATCAAATGTCTTTGAATGAATGATAGAGTTAACAGCAAGCTTAATATCAGCTGTATCGTCGATGATAACAGGTGTATTACCAGCACCAACGCCGAGAGCAGGCTTACCTGAAGAATAAGCAGCCTTAACCATACCAGGACCACCTGTTGCGAGGATTGTGTCAGCCTCTCTCATAAGCTCGTTTGTAAGCTCGAGTGATGGAACATCAATCCAGCCGATGATGCCTTCTGGAGCACCAGCAGCAACAGCAGCATCAAGAACTACCTTTGCAGCAGCAATAGTAGAATTCTTTGCACGAGGGTGTGGGCTGATAAGGATTGCATTTCTTGTCTTTAAGCAGATAAGTGACTTAAAGATAGCAGTAGAAGTTGGGTTTGTTGTTGGGATAACAGCACCGATAAGACCGATTGGCTCTGCAATCTTCTTAATGCCATATGCTGTGTCCTCTTCGATAACACCACAAGTCTTTGTGTTCTTGTAATAGTTGTAGATATATTCGGATGCGTAGTGATTCTTAATAACCTTATCCTCTACAACGCCCATGCCTGTTTCAGCAACAGCGAGCTTTGCAAGAGGGATACGCTGCTTATTAGCAGCATCAGCAGCAGCAAAAAAGATTTTGTCAACCTGCTCCTGAGTATAATTAGCAAAAATTCTTTGAGCCTCTCTCATTGCAGCAATCTTAGCCTGAAGAGCTTCGATGTTGTCAATAATTGTTTCAGTTGCAGTATTTTCTGCTGCAACCTCTTGGATTTTCTCCTTAGCCATGGTAAGTCCTCCTATTATTATAAATATAATCTGCTTTGTAATTGTTTCGCTTACAAGAATGATTATAAGACATTGTTAAAAAAATGTCAATAAGCATTTTTATGTAATTTTCGCTAAGAAAATCGAATTTAAACAAGGTGCAAAAAAGTAGATGCTTTGTCCGCTGAATTTTGTCTTATAAAGTTTAATCATAATTTTATTTTCTGTTATATTTGCATAATTTTAGCTTGTCAAAAAATTAGCAATTTCATTTTTCCGCTATTTTAAGCCTTTTTGTTAAAATTTATTTGTAGAAAAAGTAGAAAATTGCATTTTTATAAAATAATCCGTTTTTATTTTTTGTAATACTAATAAGCTGAGAAAATAAGGCGTATATTGTCGAAAAATTCTTTTCTGACAATATACGCCTTATCAAAAATCAACTTTAAAAAGTAATCATATTGTGTTATTTGCGTAAAAGAAACCCGTTTTTATTTACAACTATTTTACAGTACTGTTCATTTCTGCTTTAATAATCTCTGTTGCTCCAAGTGCATAAACAGTATTGTCATTAGCCATAGCAATCTTTTTTAGTGTCTGTTCACACTTCTTTTGGGCAGTAAGCTTGCCACTCTCTTTATCATAGAGATAAATTGTATCACCAGATGAAACTGCTACGGCTTTATCTGCATTAGAAATTGATTCAACCTTAATATCTGTCGAAATAGTTGCAGTTGTCTTGCCCTCTGGAGAAATTGTCACAATTTCACAATCTCTGCCATCTGGATACTTTGCAAGTGACAATGCTATCCCCTTTTCATTTGAAACCTCATAATTTGTAATCGTTTTAGAATCATAGCTTATAAGATTTTTCTTATTATTCTCTATATCAAAGAAGTAGCTTTCATTCTTGCCGATTGCGGCTGCATTTCCGTTATCAAAGAATTTCACATCATAAATGCTATTATCTTTGAGTTCATACTTTGCTATATAAGCATCTTGGCTGAAATCGAGTATATAAACTGAGCTCACAAGAGAACCCTTCTGTGCGGAAATACCCGAAACAATAGCACGAGTTCCATCAGAATTTATTGAAATATTATTTATATAATAATCTGCAAAGGAATAGGCATATTTTTCCTTATTATCCTTGCTATATACAGTAAGCTTTGCGAGATAGTCATCAGATTGAGTAACCGCAGCAAACACACCGCTTGCTGAAATATCAGCACAGAAAATCTTATTTTGAAGCGAAAGATTATATAATTCATCGCTATGACTAAGAATCCTTAATCCTGTTCCGCCAACATTAAAAATCATAGAATAGTCACGACTTGTCCTTAATATAGGCTTTGCAAAAGCATTTCCAAGATTTTGTCGCTGACCGGCATTATCATTCAAAAGCACAATGCTTGTATCACTTACATATATAGGGGTTTTTTCATCCATAAGGGCAAAGTTTCCGTCTGTAACTTCATTTCCATTTATGCTTGAAGGGTATCCATCACCCTGAGATATACCTAACAAATCATACTGAATAAATCTTGAAACATTATCTGGAGAAAGCTTTTCCCAGTTAAGTATGACAAGAAGCAAAATTACACACGCAAAAATTATCAGCAATACCTTTAAAAGCTTTTTTATAAGTTCTGGTTGAATAGGTGTAGGCTCATCATACTTATCAATAGGCACATCTTCATAGCTTACAACTCGTCTATCTGCGGCATTTTTTTCTTTAGCGGCAGCATGTCTTTCACCTCTTGCAGAGCGTTTAGGTTGCCTTTTTTTTTCGCTTTCATCATTGAATCTATTGTTTTTTTCCGCCATCTATATCTAAATCCTTTCGACAATTCGATAAAAAAATCCAATATATTCTCTATTATACATTCATTCCCTAAGAAATTCAAGTCTGCTATATAATGGTGTTATAAGTTATCAAATAAATCATATTAGCATTGATTTAATCTGATTTCTTCTGTATAATTTAATTATATAAATAAAATTGGAAGTGTTATATTTGACTTTTTTCAAGCTGATTAAAACCTATCTGAAAAAAATTTACTTTAAGATGAAAAAATTCCTGAGATGGACACTCGTTTCCATTATAACAGGTCTTACTGTTGGAGGATTTAGTACATTATTTGCCTTTATGATGAATATTGTTACAGATTTTCGCAGTAACAACGATTATATTATCTATTTTCTTCCATTTGCAGGTCTTATAACGGTTTTTCTATATAATGCCTTCAAATTCAAGGATGACAAAGGCACTAATCTTGTTCTTTCTACAATTCATGCACAAAGCGAAATTCCTTTCAAAATGGCTCCACTTATATTCATAACCACAATACTCACCCATCTTTTTGGAGGTTCGGCAGGTCGTGAGGGTGCCGCCTTACAGCTTGGTGGAAGTATCGGAAATCAACTTGGACGCTGGTTCAAATTCGATGATGCAGATAAAAGAGTTGTTGTTCTTTGCGGTATGAGTGCAGCTTTTTCGGCGGTTTTTGGAACACCTATGGCTGCAGCAGTTTTTTCTATGGAGGTTGTCAGCATTGGCATAATGTATTATGCAGCACTTGTTCCTTGTGTATTTTCATCTCTTATAGCATCATACTTTGCGACTAATTTTGGTGTTCGTGGCGAGGATTTCACATTTATAAAATTCCCGTCATTAACATTTCTTAATACCTTTGAAACAGTCTGTCTTTCTATTCTTTGTGCTGGTATAAGCATTGCATTCTGCATTATGCTCCATAAAACAAGTGATTTACTAAGAAAATACTTGAAAAATCCTTATATAAGAATTTTTCTTGCTGGTTTAGTTGTTGTTGGTCTTACATTATTATTCAATACAAGAGATTATAATGGTGCAGGAATACCAGTAATAACAAAAGCTCTCAAAGGTGAAGCTGTTCCCTATGCTTTTATATTAAAAATGATTTTTACAGCTATAACTATCGGTGCTGGTTTTCGTGGTGGAGAAATTGTTCCTACATTCTTTATTGGTGCGACCTTCGGCTGTCTTTTCGGAAATATCGTTGGATTTTCTCCTTCTGTCTGTGCCGCTGTCGGACTTATTGCACTTTTCTGTGGCGTTACAAACTGTCCAATAACTTCTATTCTTATCAGCTTTGAACTTTTCGGTGCAGGTGGTATACCATTCTTTATGATTGCGGTTGCAATAAGTTACTTTATGTCTGGTTACTATGGACTATATCATGACCAAACAATAGTATACTCAAAATACAAAACAAAATATGTCAATCGTCATACTAAATAACAGCAAAACAAAGTGCCTAAGAAACTCAAAAGTTTCGCTCGAGCCTTTTCAAAGGCTCGTAGGTCAAGGGCAACGCCCTTGTCGCTCTTCGCAAAGAGCGACATACCTTTGGGCGAAGCCCAACATTTGTTTTTTCTTAGCGGCGGATTTTATCCGCCGCTTATTCTTTTGTTAGTAACATTAGTCCGCCCTTAAATGGCAAGATATGTTAAGGGCTTTGCCCTTAAAACCTACCAAAGGCTCTGCCTTTGGAATCCGCAAGCTTTTGAAAAAGCTTGAGCAAAACTTTTAAATGTCCAAGAAAAGTGCATTAGCTAATCGTAGGGGCGAATACAGTTATTTTAATTATGCCAAAAAGAAAAACCGTTCAATGCCATTGGCACGAACGGTTTCTTTTTATATCATTTTAGCCTTAAATCAGATTTTAACAGAAATTGCATCAAGGCTCTTTGGAAGCTCACTTTCATCAGCAGAAATCAAGAATGTAAACTTTGTTTCGGACTTAGCCGCAAGAACATTAACCTTTGTGATAAAGTCTGCGAGCTTATCAAAGTCATCACCACAAATCTTGAGTGTAGAATCTACAAGAACATCTGTTACATCGTAGTTACCTGCACAGATACCGCTAAGAAAACCAAAGAATGAGTCATAACCTGTAATAGCATATTGGTCTGTGTCAATAAGTCTTGCTTTATGAGTAACATCATAAGTAAGCTTTGCACCCTTTTCTACGACAACAACATTGCCGTTTGATGCTGAAACAGCTTCATTTGCGAGAGAGATGAGTTTCTTAGTTTTGCCCGAACCTTTTTTGCCTATGATTAGAGTTACCATTGTAACGCCTCCTTATAAATTTAACCGCATATGCGGAAAGATTACATATTAAAATATTATTTAAGTCTTGCCTCAAGAGCCTCTTTCTGAGCCTCATAGCCAGGTTTGCCGAGAAGTGCGAACATATTCTTCTTATAGCTCTCAACACCAGGCTGGTCAAATGGATTAATACCCATTGTATAGCCACTGATAGCACAAGCCTTCTCAAAGAAATAAATGAGATAGCCAAGCTCTGCTTCGCTTGAATCTTCGATTGTAAGAATTACATTAGGAACTCCACCGTCTGTATGAGCAAGAACTGTTCCTTCAAAAGCTTTCTTATTAACGAAATCCATAGTCTTGCCACTAAGGAAGTTTAAACCGTCAACATTCTCTGGGTCTGTGCCAAGAGTAACATCTTGCTTTGGCTTATCAATAAGAACAACTGTTTCAAACATTGTACGAGAACCGTCCTGAATGAACTGTCCCATAGAATGGAGGTCTGTTGAGAAAACAACAGATGCTGGGAAAAGACCCTTGTTGTCCTTACCTTCACTTTCGCCAAAGAGCTGCTTCCACCACTCGTTCATAAGAGTGAATGCTGGCTCATAGCTTACGAGAAGCTCAATAGCCTTGCCCTTGCGATAAAGAATATTTCTGATTGCAGCATACTTATAGCAATCGTTCTTTTCGAGGTCACATACTGAAAGCTCCTCACGAGCCTTTGCAGCACCAGCCATAAGAGCATCAATATCAGCACCAGAAACAGCGATTGGAAGAAGTCCTACTGCTGTGAGAACTGAATAACGACCACCAACATCATCAGGTACAACGAAAGTTTCATAGCCTTCACGGTCTGCGAGCATTTTAAGAGTGCCCTTAGCCTTATCAGTTGTGCAGAAAATTCTCTCCTTAGCACCCTCTTTGCCATACTTGTTCTCAAGAAATTCTCTGAAAACTCTGAAAGCAATAGCAGGCTCAGTAGTTGTACCAGACTTAGAAATCATATTGATAGAAACATCTTTGCCCTCACAGATTTGAAGAAGCTCAGAAAGAGCAGTTGAGCTAATGCTGTTGCCTGTGAAATAGATGTCAGGAGTATCCTTTTTCAATGCATTGTAGTTCGGGGACTTCAAGAATTCAATAGCTGCACGGGCACCGAGGTAAGAGCCACCGATACCGATAACAATAAATACCTCTGTATTTTTCTTGATTCTTTCAGCAGCAGCCTTAATTCTTGCGAACTCGTCCTTATCATAATCAACAGGAAGGTCAAGCCAACCAACAAAGTCATTGCCAAGACCTGATTTGTTGTGGAGCATTTCGTGAGCAGCCTTAATCTGTGGAGCAATTGCTGTATACTCACGGTCAGCGATAAAATCCGAAACATGCTTAACGCTTAATTTTGTTGCCATAATTAAAATATCCTCCTTTAAGTTAGCAGGAAGTTTGGCTAAATGCTTATTCAAAATATATATTCGAAAAAACAAAGTTGCCTACTATTCCCCATCCCTTTATAATTTATTTTACAATATTTAAACTATAATTACAAGCCTATTTGAACATTTTTTATAAATTATCAAAAATCAATGATGTTGTTTTTAATTTTAATCAATACTTTCGCAATAAATATTCATACAAACACCAAGCAAAAATAAAAAACTCAAGCAACAGTCTAAGCTATCACTTGAGTTTTAATATTAAAAATTTATCATCTTCCGAACTCTGCAAGAATCAATTCCTTATTATGCTCAGTTGCCCAGCTTATGCTCCAATCACTTGTAAAGAGTAGAAGATGATTGCCCTTTAAGTCCTCAATACGCTTTGTATCAGATGCAAGGTCGAGAGTTTTCGGGTCTAAGTCCTCATTTTCTATCCAACGAATACGGTCATATGGAAGCCCCTCCATAATAATATCAACGCCATATTCATTTTTAAGTCTATATTCAAGAACATCAAATTGAAGTACGCCGACAACTCCGACTATAACTTCCTCCATACCGCTGTCAAGTTCTCTGAAAATTTGAATAGCACCCTCTTGTGCAATCTGCGTAATACCCTTAACAAACTGTTTACGCTTCATAGTATCTTTCAGACGAACCTTGTTAAAATGCTCCGGAGCAAAGGTTGGTATACCCTCAAACTTAAATTTCGCATTCGGTGAACATACTGTATCACCTATCGAGAAAATACCCGGATCAAATACACCGATAATATCTCCTGCGTAAGCCTCATCAATAACCTCTCTGTCCTGAGCCATAAGCTGTTGAGGCTGTGAAAGACGCATTTTCTTGTTGCCTTGAACATGATAAACTTCCATAGCTTTCTCATATTTTCCTGAACAAATACGCATAAAGGCAATTCTGTCACGATGAGCCTTGTTCATATTTGCTTGAATCTTGAAAACAAAAGCGGAAAAACGGTCATCAAATGGGTCAACCTCTCCGTCAACAGTTTTTCTTGGTAGCGGTGGAGTTGTCATATTGATAAACTCGTTAAGGAATGGCTCAACACCGAAATTCGTCAACGCAGAACCAAAAAATACAGGTGTAAGTCTGCCGTGGCGAACATCATCAAGATTAAGCTCATCGCCTGCTCCGTCAAGAAGCTCAATATCATCTCTGAGAGTGTGAGCGAGGTCATCACCAATCTTCTTATCCAAATCGGGGTCATCAATTTTAAGCTCGTCCGTATCTACTTCACGCTGACCGTTATTTGCGGTGAAAGCAAGGATTTCATTCTTTTTGCGGTCATAAACGCCCTTAAATTCCTTACCACAGCCAATAGGCCAGTTAATTGGACAAGTTTTTATACCAAGAACATCTTCAATATCCTCAAGCAAATCATAGGGGCTTTTTGCTTCTCTATCCATTTTATTTATGAATGTAAAAATCGGAATATCACGAAGCAAACAAACCTTAAAGAGCTTTTTAGTTTGATTTTCAACACCCTTTGAAGCGTCAATAACCATAACTGCAGAGTCCGCAGCCATAAGTGTTCTATAAGTATCCTCCGAGAAGTCCTGGTGTCCCGGAGTATCTATAATATTGATACAACAGCCATTATATTCAAACTGCATAACAGAGGAGGTAACAGAAATACCTCTCTGCTTTTCAATTTCCATCCAGTCAGAAACAGCGTGTTTATCGGTTTTCTTTCCTTTAACCGAGCCAGCAAGCTGTATAGCTCCACTATAAAGCAAAAGTTTTTCGGTAAGTGTTGTTTTACCTGCGTCAGGGTGCGAGATTATCGCAAATGTTCTTCTCTTTTCAATCATTTCTCTATTACTTGGCAAACTGATTCCTCCATAGGATAAATTTTATTAAGCCTTAATGCACTCACTTAGTGCTGAAATTACATATTCCATCTGTTCATTTGTCAAGGTGGAATATAGCGGTAAGGTTACTTCATTCTGATATAGCTCAAATGCATTCGGATAGCCTTTTATATCAAAACCAAGATTTTTATAAGCCGTCAGCAGAGGCAATGGCTTATAATGAACATTAGTAGCCACTCCCATTTCTGCCATCTTTGAAATAACATTATTTCTGAACTCTGAGTCGTGTCCTGTAAGCCACGAAATATAAAGATGTCCGCTTGAAGTACCATTTTTAGTATAGTGTTTTAGATAACCCATACCAAGCTTATCAAGCTGTGAATTGTAATACTCAATTATCTCTCTGCGTCTTTTCAGCATTGAGGGATAGCGTTTAAGCTGTACAAGTCCGATTGATGCCATAATATCCGTCATATTGCACTTGAAGTATGGTGCTACTATGTCATATTCCCAAGCACCAGCTCTTGTTTTTGCAAGGGCGTCTTTATTCTGACCATGTAGGGATAGAAGCATATATTGCTTATAAAGCTCATCATTATCAATAAAATCTCTGTCACACCATGTAACAGCACCACCTTCTGCAGTAGTGAGATTTTTTACAGCGTGAAAAGAAAAAGCGGTAAAATCTGCTACACTTCCGCTTTTTTGATTTTTATATTCCGCCCCAAAGGAATGAGCACCATCTGCAAGAACTATAATTCTTCCAAAGCCCTCTTGGATTTTATTTTTAGGCTTAAACAACGATTTCTTAGTTTCAAGCACCTCAAAAATGCTGTCATAATCGCACATAGCTCCACCGACATCAACAGGTATAACCACCTTTGTTTTATCGGTAATAGCCTTTGCCAAAGCTTCAGCATCAAGGTGTAGCTTTCCTTTTGCACAATCAACTATAACAGGCTTTGCACCCACATGGCATATAACACTTGCAGACGCTGTATAAGTATATGCAGGAACGATAACCTCATCGCCATCACCTATTCCGAGAATGCGGAGAGTCATTTCAAGAGAGGCTGTCGCAGAATTAAGACAAACAGCCTTTGTTGTACCACAAAATTCAGCTATTTCCTTTTCAAATTTTTTGGTTTTAGGACCTGTTGTTATCCAACCACTGCGAAGTGTGTCTGCCACTTCGCTTATTTCCTCCTCGCCAATATCAGGAGGTGAAAATGGTATTTTCATTGCTGTCCCCCATTTAATTATATATATTTTCTGCTATTGCCTTGGCTATATTATAGTCACCGACAGTCGTTATCTTCATATTTGAAGCGTCACCCTTTAGCAGTTTTACTTCTACTCCACCTATAAAGCATATTTTACAAGAATCTGTAAGAGTAAGCTTTTCCTCGTCAGAAAGAGCATTATAAAGCCTTTTCAATAAGTTTATGTTAAAGCTTTGCGGTGTTTGGCTATGATAAATTTTACTTCTATCAGGCATATCTGAAATAGTATTGCTGTCCTCAGATACAATTATAGTATCTACCTCAGGAATAACAGTATTACAAGCACCATATTTAAGAGCCGCATCAATATTTTCATCAATCATTCTTAGTGTAACAAACGGACGAACTGAATCGTGTGTTACGATTATATGTTCATCACTTTCGCCGAACTCTTTTTCTATATCGGCAATAATATTGAAAATTGTAGAATTTCTATCCGCACCGCCTTGAGAAATTCTTATCCTTGATTTATCTATATTAAATTCATCTAAAAGCTCTTTCATATGAGAAATCCAGCTTGAATGTACACCAATATAGATATAATCGAGCTTTTCAGAAAGCAAGAATTTTTCAAGTGTATAAATTATAATTGGCTTATTGCCAAGTGGCAGAAATTGCTTAGGCATAGTCGAGATATTCATTCTTGAACCGACACCACCTGCAACTATTGCGGCAAAAATCATTCTATCAACTCCTATAAAAGTTCTGAGGGTTTCTTTCCCTTCAAAACCTCTTTATAGCTTCTCTCTGTATCAACTAAAATCATATCGTGATGAGGTTTTTGTTTATCTTCGGGTGGGGGCGTCATATAGTCCCCAAAAGCTTTTTTAAGATATGGATCATAACCGACAGGAATAGGCATCTGCAAGCCCTCAAATTCACGATAAACCGCACTTGCAAACCATTCCTTAGGGTATTCAGGCTGCATAGAATGTACACCCTCGCAAAGCTCTGTGATATATTCGCAATCGGAAATTTTATATTTGCTCATACGCCTTTCAGCATTACGCCATTTTTTCTCACGAGCCTTTGGTGACTTGACTATCGAAAGCAAAAATTTACTTCCAAGAGCCATAATTCCGCCGTGATTTTCTGGAACGATTTGTGCAAGAAACAGCGAATAAATCATAGCATTGAGTTTTTGCATTGTGCGTTTAAATTTTCCTTTTGGACAGCCATCTATCGGAAAAATATCCATCATTATTCCAAAAGGTATATCAAGATGAGCCTGATTTGCCTTAACACAAGTAGTTTCAGTATCAACTATTGTTGTAAAAATATTTCCTGTAAAGATTTTCTCATCTGTCCGCAATAGCTTAAAGCGTTCATGCTTATCGTTATCCCAAAGTTTATATAACTTTTCATAGTCATCTCTCGGCATAAGTATGTCTATATCGTCGTCCCAAGGGATAAAGCCACCAGTTCTGAGCGAACCTATACAGCAACCTCCGCAGAGATAGAAAAGCAGATTATTTTTATCGCAAAATTCTTTGAAATACACAAGCGTATCAAGTTCTTTAAGCTGTAGCTTACGCAATGTTTCGGGAGTAAATTCATATAACTTTTGGTTTTCCATATAAAACCTCATTTAATATGTAAATATAATAGCTAATAAACAATCGGAGATAATCCGCCTTTATTATTCAATACCTGCATGAATTTTTGCAGCCATAAGAGTATTTTTCATAAGCATAGCAATAGTCATAGGACCTACGCCACCAGGAACAGGTGTTATATAAGAAGCCTTTGGCTCTACGCTATCGAAATCTACATCTCCGCAAAGTTTGCCATTTTCATCTCTGTCCATACCAACATCAATGACAACAGCACCCTCTTTGACCATATCGCCTGTAACAAACTTAGGCTTACCGACAGCCGCAACAAGAATATCAGCATCTCTTGTAATTTCAGCAAGATTCTTTGTACGGCTGTGTGTAATTGTTACAGTGCCGTTTTCATGGAGCAAAAGCATAGCCATAGGCTTACCAACAATATTACTTCTGCCGATTACAACACAATTCTTGCCGGAAATTTCTATATTTTCAGAATGAATAAGCTCCATAACGCCAGCAGGTGTGCAAGGCAAGAACTTATAATCACCTATCATAATCTTACCAACATTAGATGCGTGGAAAGCGTCAACATCTTTTTCAGGGCTGATTGCCTCAATAACAGCCTTTTCATCAAGGTGCTTAGGTAATGGAAGCTGAACAAGAATACCATTAATTTCAGGCTTTTCATTAAGCTTATCAACAAGGGCAAGGAGCTCTTCCTGAGTTGTTTCAGCTGGAAGTGCATATTCTTCAGACATAAAACCAACTTCTGCACAAGCCTTTTTCTTATTATTGACATAAACTCTTGATGCGGGGTCATCACCAACAATAACAACTGCAAGTCCTGGAACTATGCCCTGTGCCTTTAGTTTTTCTGTTTCTGCCTTAACGCTCTCACGAACCTTTTTAGAAACCTCTTTACCGTTAATTATCTTAGCCATAAAATCTCCACCTTTTATATTAAATTACTCTTTAACTTTATCCTTTAATGCTTTTGTTGTATGAACGAAATTATTTTTCTTGCGGAATACAATAAGCATCACAATTCCTGCTATCATAACCACCGCTGAAAGAATCTGCGATACACGAAGATTTAAGAATGGTGTATAAAGACTATCTGTTCTCAAGCCTTCAACTATCATTCGCTCAAAGCCATACCATACAAGGTAAAGCAAGAAAATCTGTCCGTAATACTTCTGAAATTTCTTACTAAAGAAGTGCAAAAGCACAAAACCAAGCAAGCACCACAATGATTCATACAAGAAACAAGGGTGAACCGTTACTCCGCCGGTATTTTCACTCATCATTCCCCAAGGAAGATTAGTTTCTGTACCGAAAGCCTCTTGATTTATGAAATTGCCCCATCTGCCTACACCTTGTCCAATCAGAAAACCAAGTGAGGCAACATCAAGTATCGCAGGAATATTAAGCTTGAGAATTTTTGCAACGATACAGCCACCAAGCAATGCTCCGATAAGACCGCCATAAATTGCAAGTCCGCCATCGTGTATCGCAAAGATTTTATCGGGGTGACTACTGTAAAAATCCCACGAGAAAAATACATAGTAAAGTCTTGCACAAATTATTGCGGTTATTAGGCCGACAATAACACAATCAAGAAATTTCTCACTCGGAATTTTAAAACGCTTCAAACTCATCATCGCATAAATAAATGCAAGAATAAAGCCAATTCCGATTATAATTCCATACCAATAGATATGATAATCGCCTATTGAAAAGGCGACATTATTTATATTCAGACTTATGCCCAGATGTGGAAAAGATACATTCATATCTGACATTTTAATTATCCTTTCATCGTTAGATGTAGGGGGTGAACTGCGTTCATTGGTAATTACTTCAACCGCTTAGCATATGCACTTACCCAAGACACTCAAAGTTTAGGTCAAGCCTTTTTAAAGGCTTGCTGATTCCAAAGGCAGAGCCTTTGGTGGGTGTTAAGGGCAAAGCCCTTAACATATATTTCTTTTCAAGAGGTGGACTTCGTCCACATCTTAATTTTCTCTGTTGATAACATTAGTTAAAAGGGGGCGAACAAAGTTCGCCCCCTTAGGAGGCAAGAAATGTTAAGGGCGTTGCCCTTAAAACCCACGAGGGACTCCGTCCCTCGACCCTGTGAGCCTTTGAAAAGGCTCAAGCGAAACTTTTAACTGTCTTAGGGAAGTCTATTCGCTAATAGGCAATCGCTATATAATTATTTAACTACTGAAAGTGTTGTATTATTTGAGTCAAGCTGTGACTTAAGTCTTTCGTTAATATCATCAAGACTTGCATTTGCGATTGCATCCATATATTCATAAAGTTCTCTGCCCGCAAAATCAAATGATGCCATAATAGTTGCAGTATTCTCAGGACTATTAAGAGCAGCAATATTTTTACCATAAATAGCTCTTTTAGCTCTCTCAAATTCCTCTTTCGGGACACCACTTTTATGAAGCTCCTCGGCAGCTTGCTTGATAATCTCAGCAACTCTCTCAGGAAAACGAGTTTCTGCTGCAAAAATTACTGCACGATAACCCATTTCCTCGAAATACTCATATCCAAAGCTTTGATTGATAAGCTCATCATCAAGAAGTCGCTTATAAAGTGGTGAAGCCTCTCCTGCAAAAGCAGACAAAAGAATATCTGTTTCGGCAATTTCCTTAGAAGTTAAGCGTTTATCGCCTGCATCTTCTTTAAAACCAAGTTGGAAAAGTGGTACAGCAACAGATAATTTCTGTTCAACATAATCCTGACCAACTTCATAAGGTTCATCAGGGAAAATTGACTGTGTATCCAAAGGCTCATCTTGCTTTGTAAGAATTTCATCTACAATAGCAATAACCTGTTCAGGTGTAACATTACCCGCAACAGAAAGAACCATATTATTAAGATTATAGTAGCTATTGTAACAAGTATAGAGTAATTCAGGAGTAATCTCAGCAATAGTTTCGACTGTTCCTGCAATATCCTTTCTGACAGGGTGATTTTGGAACATTGAAGATATAAGATTCATCATAACTCTCCAGTCCGGACTATCGTCATACATCTTAATTTCCTGACCAATAATGCCTTGTTCCTTAGCAACAGTTTCCTTAGTGAAATAAGGGTCACGAACGAAATCAAGCAAAATTCTAAGGCTTTCATCAAACTTATCTGTACAAGAGAACAGATAGCAAGTTGTATTAAATGAGGTATAAGCGTTAGCATTAGCACCTGTCTTTGCATACTTTGTGAAGGCATCGCCGTCCTCGCTCTCAAAAAGCTTATGCTCAAGATAGTGCGCAATTCCGTCAGGTACAATAACTTCTTCACCATTTGTGATAAAATGAGAATTTACTGAACCAAAGTGTGTTCCGAATATCGCATACGCGGACTTATAGCCCTCCTTTGGGCTGACATATATAGTAAGTCCTGATGTATGCTTTATTTTATAATATTTATCATTAAGCTTTTCGCTTTTTATTTCTACAATTTCCATTTTATTCAAACTCTTTCTCCCCTTTATTATTGTTCGTTGCTTGTAAGAACATAAATTGTATCAAGTGAAACAGCCTTTGCTGCCTCTATAATCTGTTCCTTGGTTACTGCCATAATCTTCTCGGCAGATTCTTCAGGTGTAAGTGTTTCACGATTGAAGGTCTGTGAAAGATAGAAATTTTCAATTGATGCAAGGCTATCAAGAGATGTTATATAGGCATTTTTGAGTGCAAGCTTTGCTGCATCAATTTCTTCATCTGTAATATCTCCTGCCTGCATAGATTTAAGCTGTTCGAGAATAGCTGTTTCAGTCTTTTCTATATTAGCATTTTCAACGCCACTATCTATAATAATAATTCCCTTATTAGGATTATATCTTGCAGCACAATAATAGCAAAGGCTCATCTTCTCACGAACATTCATAAAGAGCTTTGAGCTTGGTGTTCCGCCGAGTACAGCACACATAAGCTTTACTACCGCAACATCTGTATAAGGTTCTGCATATGGAGTTCTAAAGCCCATTACGAGCTTAGATTGTGTAACCTCCTGACGCTCTGTCACTCTCTTAACCTCATCAGCTTTTGTAACAAGAGTTGTTGAAAGTCCGATTGAACGATTCTTTCCTTCAAATACCTGTTTAAAGGCATTGAGTGCATTCTGAGGTTCTGTATTACCAAGCATATAAAGCTCAATCTTAGCGGATTCTATCGCATTAGTCCAAGCCTTATAAGCCTGTTCGCTTGTAGTATCCATAAGACTTTCTTTTGTTCCAGTTCTGTTTACAGAGAACGGCTCATTTTCGCACATAATCTCTGTGCAGCGTTTTACTGCATAAAGACGCTTCTCATTAAATTCAGAATCAAGCTCCTCTATAAGCTGACGGCGTTCACCAGCAAATTCGCTACCAAGGAAAGCATTTTCTTGAATATTTGGCTCAAACAATGCAGAACAAAGGAGTTCTGTAAGTTCCTTAGAAATTTTAACGCTATCAAGAGCATATTTATCGTCAATACCTGAAACAGTAAATCGAAGCTCTTGAATTTCACCAAGCTTTCTTACTGTTGAATAGAGTGCTGCACCGTAAAGTTCATCAAGCTTTTTAGCAAGTGATGTAAAATCAGGATAAGCCTTGCAAGAGCGTGTTATAAGGCTTGCTGCAAGAGCATTTGCGGAAGCTGTTTCTTTTGTTATTGGCAGAAACAATGATGCAGTTATACGGATTGTTTTGAAACGGTTATCGGGAATGAAATTAAAATATACACCATCAGCGATTTTCTCTCTAATTATTTCAGACATTATTTTCATTACGCCCTTTCTTTTTTATATTTATATGAATTAAAATAATCAACAAAGTAAACTTTTCATAAGCATAGATAAAACGCTTTAAACTGCGATATATCTTAATTATTATACCACATTTTTCATTACTTTCCAATAGCTATATAAAATTATTTAATCAACTCTGCTCCATAATAAAAATATTGCATAGATAATCACTTCAACTTCAACAATATAAATTAATTGACAAACTCAATATTTTGCTTGTAAAACCAATTCCAAGTCTTATAAGCAGTGCCACTCTATTAGGGAACCCACTGCGATGGTTCCCTACGAAAAACATTCCACTGGAATGTTTTTCTACCCTCCTGTGCTCAGAGAAGTATAAACTGTTTTGCTCTCTGCGGAGAGCAACCAAAGACTCGAGCGAAACTTTTAATAGTCTTAAAAAAGGTAAAACAAAAATGCAGTGGTCAGAAATATAAATTTCTAAACCACTGCATTATTTTGCAGTAAATTACAATGTTTTATACATCAGATTAAATTGCTTTTATTCCTCGTTCATTAGTACGAATCCTTACTACATTATCCAAATCATAAACAAAGATTTTACCATCACCTATATGTCCTGTGCAAGCTGTTTTTTGAATAACATCTATGGTTTTTTCTGCCCATTCTTCTGTAGAAACTACAATCTCAAACTTAATCTTTGGTATCATTGTTATGCTGACATCAACACCACGAACATTCTCAGTTGAACCTTTCTGATGGCCACAACCCATAACCTGAGATACTGTAATTCCTCGAACTTCTATTGACTCTAATGCGTCCTTTACTTCCTCATACTTTTCAGGACGAACGATAGCTTCTATCTTCTTCACGAAAACTCACCCTTTCATATATTAATCAAGACCATTAAATGACGGATATGCACTTTCACCATGTTGTGTAATATCCATACCAACTCTTTCGTCCATCTCTGAAACACGGAGCTTTGTAAATAATCTTACGATACCTACACAAATAAGTGTACCCACAACAGCTACGAGAACAGTCACTAAAATGCTTTCTATCTGTGCAAAGAACAAGCCAGTTTCTCCGTAGATAAGACCATTCCACTTTGCACCAGATGAAACTCCAGGAGCAAGCTCCTTAACACCGAAAAGACCTGTTGCAATACCGCCCCAGATACCACCGATACCGTGGCAACCAAATGCGTCAAGTGCATCATCAATTTTAAATACTCTCTTTATGAGATGTACACCGAAATAGCAGATAGGGCTTACGAGCAAGCCGATAAGAATTGCTGACCACATTGGAACAAAGCCTGCACCTGGTGTAATTGCGACCAAACCTACAACAAGACCTGTTGAACAACCAACGAGTGTTGGCTTGCCTGTCTTAACAACATCAATAAACATCCAAGAAATCAAAGCTGCTGCCGAAGAAACTGCTGATGTCATAAATGCGTGAACTGCTGTGCCGTTTGCTGCAAGTGCGCTACCTGCATTAAAGCCAAACCAACCGAACCAAAGCAATGCCGCACCGAGAAGTACGAATGGAATATTGTGTGGCTTATATGCACTTCTCTCATAATCTCTTCTCTTGCCAAGAATAATTGCAAGAACAAGACCTGTAATACCTGAGCTGATATGTACAACATTACCACCGGCAAAGTCTACGGAATCGAGGTAAAGACCTGTACCGAAAAGTCCTCCGTCAGTTCCTGCTCCGAGGAAACCGCCACCCCATACCATATGTGCGAGCGGATAGTAAACAACGATTGACCAAAGGCAGATAAATGGAACAAGTGCCTTGAATTTCATTCTGCCCGCAATAGCACCAGTTATAAGAGCAGGTGTGATGACCGCAAACATCATTTGGAAACCTGCGAAAAGTGCATCAGGAATTTCAAGTCCTCTTGTGCTTTCTGAAATGCTTACATTATTAAAACCGAGGAAGTCGAAGCCTCCGATAACTCCACCAACATCACTTCCGAAAGAAAGCGAGTAACCAAACAAAATCCACATAACTATTGCCGTACCTGCAATAAACATAGTTGCAAACATTGTGTTAAGGACATTTTTTCTTCTTACAAGACCTCCATAAAAAAATGCGAGTGCTGGGGTCATTAGGAAAACCAGTGCGGAACATATGATTATAAAGCTGACACTTCCGCTGTTCATAAAACATCTCTCCTCAAAATAAATTTTAGAAAATAAAAAAGGCGTCGGAAATAAATCCGACGCCTTCGTCTATATTTTGTATTATAGCACTACTGGATTATTTTGTCAACACTTTTTAATAGTTTTTTTGAAAATAGTATTTTATAGAATAACTTATGGTATAATATAAGTAGAATTTTTATTTTAGGAGGAACAACAATGGAAAAACTTATTAAAAATATAGATAAATCTGAAATCATCAGACTTGCAGACAAAGTTGCATATGAATGTGGCAAAGTAGCAAGCCTTACCCTTGCACAAAGACCTGGTATTGGTATAACAGTTATGGCTTTTGACGAAAATGCGGACATAAGCACACACACTGCTTTAGGTGATGCTTTGGTCTATATTTTTGAAGGTAAGGCAAGCATTACTATAAACAATAAGGAATATATTCTTAAAGCTGGCGAATCTGTCGTTATGCCTTGTGGTGTGCCACACTCTATAAAGGCTGTAACAAAATTCAAAATGCTTCTTACTGTCGTAAGATAGTTTTAATAAATACACAGCTAAAAAAATTGGTGATAACCAAAGTCATCACCAATCTAAGGAGTTTATTATGCACTAAGCCAATAACCTCTGCCCTCTACAGTAGAACCATCTGCATTATTAGTAGCCATATAGCTTGCACCATCGTAATTCATATAAAGCTTAATTCCTATACCAGCATTTACAGACTTATCTGTTATAAGTTCATAATAATCTGAACCATCATAAGAATCTATTAATCTCAAGCTTGTGTTCCAAATTCCACCTGTAAAATACATCAAATGGTCGGAGAATAGCTTTTCACCTTGGTCATTTTTTGTAACCTCAAGAGTAACAGCATATGTATCTGTGCCAGCTGGAAGTTTAATTGTAAAATTAAATCTTCCATCATCCATCTTATAACGGTTTGTGCAATCAATGATAGAATGATTTTCTACAAAGGTATAATTGTCCGAATTTGATGCTTGTAAGGTAGTTGCATTGTCTGTTGCAGCAACACTCATAGATGCCACAGGAACTGCAAGGAGTGTTGCTGCTGTCATTGCAATAGCTAAGGTTTGTTTGATTGCTTTTTTCATAGAATATCCTTCTTTCTTAAATTTTATGATTGAATTCTAACTCAACAATACATAAAATATCATAATGTGTTGAATTTTACACAATTATAATTGAATTTAGAAACTTTTATGTAGATGCTTATTGATTTACTTTCATCTAATCCTTGTCTTACAACAAGTTTTGCAAAAAGCCATTTTTCTCTAATAAGCTTATCCTATCCTCTTTCTCAAATGTAACGATTTTAGTAAGTCAGATAACAATTATCTATATCCTCTTAGAATCCTTCAAAATCATATCCAACCTATACAAAGTCACCTTTGGAAAGCTTTATTTCTGCATACTTCATCGAAGTAGATGACTTATAGCTTATTGGCTGATGTTTGGAAAGCATTTCAGAAAAACGAAATCAGCTTGTTGTTTAAAATTTAATTTTCTATCTTAGATAGTCTTTTTTATACTGTCTATATAATTTTATAAGTGCAAATTATAAATTTTCAAATTAAAAAACAATGCTTTCGCAATAAATACGAAAGCATTGTCCAAAAATTCATAGAAATATTTTTTATATTGCTATTAATTCTTTTCTTTTAATTCATTGATGTCAGTCTTGAAATCAGACATTATCTCTTTAGTTTCATCAATTTCATCATTCCAAACTTTGCTGCCTAAATCAGACCAAAATTTGTATACATCGGAGCCAAAGCTTGACCATTGCTTATAGACATCTGAACCAGTGTTTGACCACCACTTATATTCCTGTGTTTGTAGCTTTGATAATTCAGCGTATGTAACACTATCATAAGCATCTGTTAAAATGCCATCATAGAAATCCTTATACATATCACTTAATATTCCATCATATACTCCATCATAAATGCTTTCACCGCCATCATCATATATGATTTTATATAACTTATCAAGTTCTTCGTATTTTTCATCATTAGAAGTATTTGATGATAGAATTTTATCAGCATAATCTAAGGCATACTCTCTCATTCTAATACACAAGCTTTTATGAGTTTCATTAATATTATCATAGAAAGCTTTTATCTTATCAGCATTTTTAGAATATTTATCGTATGTATCAATATCTGCTTTCAGCTGTTTATAGTCTTTTTCAAGAGATTCAATCGTGTCTTTAATATCCTTTTTTACAGATTCTTTAAACTCTTTGCTTAAATCTTTAGATGTAGCATTATCTGCACTGCTTTCAGATTTTGTTTCCTTGCTTGATTCTTCAGAAACGATACTATTTGAACTACTCTCGTTTGATGTCGATTCATCTATTTCGCTTGATTCCTCAGAAACAGTACTATTTGAACCGCTCTCAGCTTCCTTTGATGCTTCACTGCTTGAGAAACTACTCTTATCTGATATAGATGATTGACTATTGGAATTTTTCCCTCCGCAAGCTGTCAATGATAATGCCAACATTGCAATAAGGATAAGTGATACTATTTTTTTCATTTTGATTCCTCCATTTATTCTAAATTTTTATTTTGATTAATTTTTATTAATAACATAATAATAGCACCTACAAACACTATAGCTACTCCAAAGTAACAAAAATATTGTGCCATTCCACAGTCATATCTGCTACTTGGAAGTACACCTCTGTCATTGAAATCCCATTTTAATAAAAGAAATGTTGCTAAAGACAAAACATTGAATATCATTATTGCTATCGGTTTTTTCAATAATGAGAAAATCGCTGACAATAAAGCAAAAATTGCAAAAGCAGAAATCATAACCACACAGGTAATACTTACAGCTTGTGCATTTTGTGCAGCAGCAGTTGAAGAATAAATCTTACCAAATTCAAATAATGAAATATTCACAGCGTCTTTGTTTGTCATTCCAATTTCTTCTGCATACATTGTATCAGGAAATTTTTCAAGTTGCTCTCTATATTTTTCCGTAGCTGATGCAAAGGGCAGAAATAATGTTGCGATTAACATTATCGAACCGATTAACGCAATTATACAAGAAATCAAGCGTTTATCCATTTTAAAACCAGCTTTCTTTACTTCAATTTTTTCTGACATAGACTTTTCCCCCTAAAATAATTTTGTAATGATAGAAATTAGTTCTTTATTTGGCACAGATATTCATAAAACAACTTGCTTTATATGATTTTTAATATGAATCATCTGCACCGTAAATTTTCCCATAATTTACACACCCCCTTATTTTTAAAAATTTTATCTATTAATACTTTAACCGCCTTTATTTTAACATATGAATATTTGAAATTGGTTTTGTGACTGCAAAAGAAAAACAGCACTTAGAAATATCCTTCTAAATGCTGTGAATTTATTTGTTTTTTATAGCTCTTTAATATCAGTAAATAAGCCAATATCCTTATATTTCTCATTTGCCTTTTTTATTGTTTTTATAGTTTCAGAATATTTTTCTTTATTGTCTGTAAAGTAGTATACATCTACTAAATATGTATATAGCTCCATTTTCTTTCGGATAAATGGAATAATCTCATCATTCTCCTCACATAATTTTATTCCAAAAAGCAAACATTTTTCCGCTTTCTTTTCTTGTCCAGATTCAAGTGAAATATTCGCACTTGGAATAATTATATTATCAATGAAATCCAAGTCATTTTCACAAATCGCACTTTCCACCTCATAAGCCTTATGAATATATTTTGAAACTATTTTTCCATTTGGCTCAACATAAGTATAATACCAAGCACAAGTCAGATAGTAGCCACAACCAAGCTCAGTATATTCATAGGCTTCTTTTTTTATTATATCATCTACTTTATTAAGCAAGCAATCAATTCTGAATTTCATTTTCGGATTACTTCTTATCAGTATATTTGCCTTACATCTTAAATACTCAGCAAGAAGCTTTTTTCCATCTTGATGATAAGATTTTTTCATATACCTGATTGCCTTATCAAGATTTTTCATCAGCAAAGACAATACTTTTGCATCCTCTTTATTTCTTGTATCATACCACCCATCAAGCTTATAATCATAATAACCCACTAAAAGATAGTAATATTGCCCTTTTATGTGGTCATCAGAAAATGCATTTATGACATCTTCTGCACTAATAATACATTCATATGCTTTATCTAAATCACGCTGTTCCTCATAAATTTCAGAAATAAACTCATATAATTTGATTACTGCATTGCCATTCAAATCGCCACGATTTTTTATCAGCTCTATGGCATTATTGAGTATATAGCTTTCCCTATAACGAGGCATTGCAGATAATACTTCAAAAAATAATTCCCTATATGGATTTTGACTTGCAAGTTCTTTATCTTTCTTACAACATTCCAAAAATTCTTCACACAAATGCAAAGCCTTTCTTTTGTCTTCCTTTAGCACCTTTTTTAGCTCTATCATAATATGAGTTGAAGCTTTTCTGAATGTGTCAGTAATTTTCCAACCTTTAACAGCCTCAGCAATAACTGGGTGCATTACAATTTTATAATTATTTATGGAAATCCAGCCGTCTGTTGTCAATTCGTTTATCACATCTTTTGTTCTAAGCCCATATACAGAAGCAAATAATTTTACCTCTATTCCCTCTATACCAAAAAATGATATTCCCTTTAGAACAGATTTTTTATATTCTGTTATTTGCGATGAAATAAATAGCGTATCTATAATATTCTTTATCGTATCGGTATAAGCTATAAAATCTCTTGTATATGGTACTTTTTCAGGTGCAATTTCTGAAAAACCATTTTTCTCCATCAATTTTTCAGCTTCTGATATAGAAAGAAAGCTATTTGCAATCTGTTTGGCAATCAATTCAAGCACTAAGGTATGCCCTTGAACCTTTTCTATAATACAGTCTATCATAGGATATTCATAAGGCTCAATAGTTCGTCTTAGGTAACTCTCAAACATAGAATACATATCACTTTTTTCCTGTATTGCTTCTATATTAAGGCAAAAGTATTCGCCTTTAAGTATGTCCTTACGGGTAATGATGATAATTTTCCAGCCAAGCTTTAATAATTCTTCTACACCACTGAAATTATCTCCAATAAAATTATCAATAATTAAGATAACCTTTTGATTATGTGTTAATTTACGGGCAATAGCCAACTTTCTGATAAAATATTCATCTGGTTCTTCCTGAGGGCTTTGCATTACTGCATTGATAACAAACTGCCTATCATCAGCAATTGTTTCCTTTAAGGAATGATAAAATTTCAAAGAAATCACAGTATCAAATTTCTGAGCATTATTCGCTAGATAACTTTGTATCAAGGAGCTTTTTCCAATGCCTCCCATTCCTGTAACAAAAAGCAGGCTTTGTCTTGTATTTTCAATCCACTCATTAAGTTTTTGAAGCTCTTTCTCTCTGCCTATAATCGCTTTTGTATAAGATGCATAATAATTGAGAATATATGGAATTGCTGTATCAGCCAGCTTTTCTATTTCTTCAAGCTTTCTGATTACTTGCTGCATATCTTGGTATCTATCCAAATAAAAATTAGCTAATGTATGATGAAAAAAATCCGTTAATTCATAATACATCTTATCCTGAAATGTTTTTGCAGCATATTTTGATTGTTCATAGCTATATTCAGCATATATCCCACAATCTAAAGCTGTTGGGATAGTTCCGAATACAAGATAAAATAGAATTGCACCTACTGCATATATATCTGTATGCTTTCCAACCTTCCTTAGCTTTCCAGTTTGTAATTCTAAAGCCGAAAAACCTTTAGTGTGAGATATTTTATATTCACAATCTTCTGCCCCACTTTTAAATGCAGTTATCGGCACAAGAGAATCAAAGTCAAATAATTGTACAACTTCTTTCGTTCCAGTCAACAAAAAGATATTGTCTGGTTTTAGGTCTAAATATAGATAACCTTTACGATGAACTTTCATAATCACCTTAGCTGTACTTTTCACAACTGCAATACAATCTTTAAGCGATATGAACTTACTATGCGAAAGAGTTTCTCCCTCCTGATAGTTAGTAACAACATAAATGGTGTTATTAAGCTCATAAATATCCACTGTGTTTGATGTAAAATTCGTCAAACCACTTGTGCTAAACAGCTCATTTCCCAAATCAAACGCATGGCACATTTCAACCTTGCGTTTTTCGAAACTATCCCTATCACTTTCATTAGGGAATAGAAAATTATTTTCACATCTTTCAATATCAAGAGCAAAAGGATAACATTCCTTTATTCTAACAGATTTTTTTACTCCTGAATTATTTACATAAGAGGCATCATATACAATACAAGCCGCCCCTCTTGCAAGCTCTTTTTGAATAGTATATACACAAACTCCATTTGAAGAATTATAAAATCTAAGTTCTGTTTTATCTTTTAATGCAACTCTTGTATCCATAGTTTCACATCTCCATTGATATTTCTACTTAGATTTTACAATGCTTTTTTCGTCAAATGGTTTTTTGAGTGCAAGCCATACTATCAGAAGAAGCCCTCAACTCATCTTCTTTTATTATATAAAGCTCTCTCATAAAATAGCGAAATGTTTCCATTGGATATTCATCTTGCATAGCAAAGAGAAAAATCCAATCATAAGGATTTCCAGCATATAAGGTAGGATAACCTGCATCTATAAGGTATCTGTTTATTTCTGCATAGCATCTTTCATTGTCGTCATCATCAGCACAATAAACTTTAACATTATTTTTTAATAAGCGTTTTGTCCAATATTCATAAAAGACCAACAAAATAATGGTTTTGCGTACTAGCTCATTAGATTTATGTTCTCCTCTTAGTATAGCCTCCAAGCCTTGCCTGTCTGGAAATGAATCTTCTGCCAAAGGGTGCAATAAATCATTGTTTTTCAAAATGGGTTTTAAAGTTCTATCAGTATCAAGAACAAACAAAGGAGAATTATCATAATCAAAATCATACAATCCCAGTATTTGAAGATAAATATCCCATACAGAACGCTTTTTTGATTCTGTCTTATCACCATTATTTATAAGATTAGGAAATAATAAAGCCTTTTCCCTTTCTGCTAAACCCTTAGATTTTTTAATTTCATTCCATATTTTCATTATGTATTTATAAGCTGTTGCATTATTATATCCGAACTGTTCCAGATTATTATTAAAAAATTGTATCAGTTCTTCCTTAGATTTAAACCTATTTATCTCTTTAATAATCGACTCAGTAAATAGCACCTCATCATTAAAATCGACTTTTCCCTTTATATCACTTGGTGCCTTTTCAAGCAAATCTATTGTTTCAGCATAGCTCAATTCATTACTAATCGCATAATAGTAAATTGCTTCCTCAATATAATGGCAATCAAAGCCTCTCTGTAAGCATACTGTTCTGAAAAATTCCTCGCTTTCCTTTAAATCAAGTTTAAAAGCAAAACAAAATTGAAAAGCAATTTTTCTTTTTTCAATTCTCTTTTTCTCTGTAAACCATTTCTTTATATTTCTTGGCAAGGGTAAAATATCCGCTTTCTGAAATTTATCCTTAATAAACTCAACCTTTTCATCAATATTCAATATATCTCCGATAAATCCCTTATTAATTATAAAAGTATCCAAAGTTTCATCAAAATCACGAAAAGATTTAGCGACAGAAAGTAGTTCTTCTGTATAGTTATCATCTTCTGGTGAAATTTCATACTTTATATTTTCAAGTTGTTCAGTATACTTTTCCATTTTCCTTACTCCTATTATTTAAATTTACTTATATATTAAGTTTGTACCTTTATCGTTCAGAATATAGAATTTATAAATTATAATAATATTATACATATAAATAATAATATTGTCGATATTTTCTGAATAAAAAAACAATAAAGTAATCAACAAAAATGGACAAGTCCGTAAAATTAGGAAAACAGAACCCTTCTGATTTAGAATATACATCAGTAGGAATTTTTTAATGTCAAAAAGTTATTAACATATAAGTGTTTATGAAAACAAAACTGACTCATATTTGAAAAGAAAAAGTTTTGTATAATATTATACAGTTTTAACAAAAAATAATTAACAGTTTACAATTATTTCCTTATATGCTATAATAGCTATATCAAATTTACATATGTCTTGTTGAAATTTGTGAATTAAATAAAATTTGATATATACCTTTCAAAACAAATAATATAAGCAAAGATTAGAGGAAATTATATGGAATATGCAGCACATTTTACAGAAGATGGAAGATTACAAACTGTTAAAGAGCATCTCATAAGTGTAGCCGAAAAAGGTAAAAGGGACTCTGAGCTTATAAATATGCCAAGCCTTTATTATCTTGCAGCAATTTTACACGATATGGGTAAAAACACTGCTCGCAGCGATGAATATCAAAGGACAGTTGGTTCAGGTGGTGAGTGGAACAAAGGTAAGGTTATACATTCAAATTGTGGCGGAAGATATATATACGAAAAATTTATAAAGAACAATGATTCTGATAAAACAAATAACTATACTGTTGAAATTATTTCTTCGGTTATTATGTCACATCATGGTTTGTTTGATTTTGATTATCCTAAATCAGGCAAAGAAAATGGCTTTGTTACAAAAATAAATAATACAAATTACGATTACAATGAATGTAAAAAGCTTACACTCGATGAGGTTATAAGCGAAAAGCAAATTGAAGAGCTTTATCTCAACGCTAAAAATGAAGTTAATGAATTTCTGAATTTTTGCAGTAAAGATGAAGATAAAAGAAAAGATGGCGAATCTATAGAAAGGATTAAGTTATTTAATTGTTCTTTGCTGATAAGAGTGTTACTTTCAATATTGGTTGATTCTGACCATTCTGATACTGCGGAATTTGTTAATCGGATAGAACGACCTAAGTTATATGGAGATGCAGAACTATGGGAGAAATGTTGCAATTATTTTGAAGAAAAGATTAAGCTATTTAATAAAGATACTGAACTCAATAAGATAAGAGCAGAAATATCTGATAAGGCATTAGCTTATTCAGAAAATTCTGAAAATATCGTAAGAATGACTGTTCCAACAGGTGGTGGAAAGACTATAAGCTCACTAAGATATGCCATTCATCATGCTAAAAAATTTAATAAGAACAGGATTTTTTATGTTGCTCCTTTTAATTCAATACTTGAACAGAATTATAATGAAATAAAATCTTTTTTGCCTGATGATGTTTCTGTTTTGCCACATTTCGGAGATATGCTTTATTGTAATTATAATGAAAGTTTAGCTACTGAACAAAATATTAAATATATGAGTGAAAATTGGAATTCTTATGTTATAGCTACATCAATGGTGCAGTTTTTAAATTCTCTTTTTGATGGAAAAATAAGTTCAATAAGAAGAATGAGAGGTCTTATAAATTCGGTAATTATTATAGACGAGGTGCAGTCTATTCCATATGAATTTATCAGATTATTTAATATGGCAATGAAATTTCTTGCTTATATATGTAATTGTACAATTGTTTTATGTACAGCAACACAACCACCTTTTGAACATATGGATTATTGTTTAAGGCTTGATGAAAGCTATGAAATGATAAACGGTTTTGAAGATTACAGCGAAAAAATGAGGCGTACAAGAATTATAGATAAAACAATTCCAGGAGGATATACTGCTGATAATGTTGCTGATTTTTTACATTCTCTTTCAGAAGATTGTCGAACTATTCTTTGCGTAGTTAATACAAAAAAAGCGGCTTTTGAGGTGTTTAAGAGTGCAAAGCATTTATTTGAAGATGAAAAAATAGTGCTTGTGCATCTTTCAACTAATATGTGTCCTGAACATAGAGCTAATGTTATCAAAAATATGAAAGATGAAATGAAAAATGGCAAGCGTGTTCTTTGTGTAAGTACTCAGCTTATTGAGGCGGGCGTTGATATTTCTTTTGAAACAGTTGTCCGCTCTCTTGCTGGTACAGATAGTATTGTACAGGCGGCAGGCAGATGTAACAGAAATGCTGAAAGAGATATTGGCTATGTTTACATATTGAATATAAGCAATGAATATGAAAATGTTTCAAGCTTGAAAAGCATTCAAAAGGGTAAAAGTGCTACTATTGGTTTGCTTAAACGCATAAAGAAAAAACCAGATGAATATGAGGATTTGCTTGATTTAAAAGCAATAAAAAAGTTTTATATTGATTATTATAAAAATTTTGACAAAAAAGATTTATATGTTGAAGATTTTACATGCTCAATATTTGAAATGCTTTCCACTAATGAAAAAGGCTCATACCATACTAAAACACTTCTTAGGGCGGCTATGAAAACCGCTGGAGAATGCTTTGAAGTTATAACTGATATAAATGAAAGCGTCCTTGTACCCTATAAAGACGGCAAGGAGCTTATATCCGAGCTTTTATCAGAGGGATATAAGGATTATGACGCAATTATAAAAAAGGCTCAGCGATATTTGATAGGATTGCCGAAAAATAAGCTTAAAGACTCTTATATAAGTGTCGATAAGAAAACTGGTATTCGTTTTCTTGCAGATGGATATTATGATGAAATATATGGTTTCTCGGAAAATCCTAATTTGGATTTTTGCTATTTCTAAATAAAAAGCCAAAAGCCCTATCTTTCGATAGAGCCTTTGGCAAACTACAATAATAAAGTCAAAGTAATAATTTCAATCCACATAACTAAGATATTAGCTATGACAAAAATATTATAGCCTAAAATAAATTATTTTACAAATTCTATTGACAAGTATAAAAAATCGATATATAATAAATTCAAATTAATAGAAAGGAGTTTGTGAGGTGAAATATAAAAATGAATTTTGTTATAAGGTCTATGGAGATTATGCACTTTTTTCCGACCCTATAACAAGAGTTGGTGGAGAAAAGATGAGTTACCCTATACCTACATATTCAGCTCTTATAGGTATTACAAAAGCTATCTATTTTAAACCGACTTTGCTTTATGTGATTGATTCTGTAAAAGTGCTTAAACCAATAAGAACGGTATCTAAGGGAGTCAGACCAATTAAATACAACGGCGGAAATGACCTCTCAATCTATACCTATCTTACTGATGTTGCTTATGCAGTAAAAGGGCATTTCATTTGGAACGAAAATCGTCCCGAATTTGCAAATGACAGAAATGAGGACAAGCATTATCAAATACTTAAACGAATGATAAAGCTTGGCGGCAGACGCTCTCCTCAGCTTGGTGTTAGCGAGTGTCCAGCATATGTTGAGCCTTGTAATTTTGATGAGGAAAAAAGTTGCTATGATGATGGCAATAACTCGGAAATCTCATTTGGCTTAATGTATCACAGCATAATATATTGTGATGAGGCTATTAACGAAGAAGATAAAGGTAAGATGACTGTTTGTTTCCATACGCCAGTTATGAAAAATGGACAGATTGATTTTATTCGACCTGAGCAATGCACAATTAAGCGTCATATAAGAGATGCTAAACAGAAAGTTTTTGATGCAGAAAAATGTGAGAGTGTTGATACACTTCATACGGAATTATTTAGGGAGGTAGATAAAAATGAGTTGGATAACTGAAACTGCCGCCTTATACGATGAAATCAAGGAAAAGGTTAATAATAGCGATGAATGGGAACCTATTCTTCCGCTTTATCATTCTACAAATAATGCACAGATACAGGTTACTATTTTTAGCGACGGAACATTTTCACACGCAGAAGTAGTTGATACTGATGATGCAAAAACTATAATACCTGTTACGGAAGATTCAGGTTCTAGAAGCGGAACAAAGCCACCACCACATCCACTTTGTGATAAGCTGATTTATATTGCAGGTGATTACAGCATGTATGTTGCAAAAGCTGAAAGTGATGCTGACGAATGTTTTGTGAAATATATCAAGGCTTTAAAGGCTTGGGCAGAGTCGGAGTATTCAGATATTTGTATTACAGCTATATACGATTATCTTAGCAAAAGAATGCTCATAAACGACCTTATAGGCGATGGGATACTGAGATTAAAAGGTGCTGTTCTTGATGAAGAATATAAAATAACAAAGTCAGTAAAGCAAATAGATTCATTTGTACGCTTTGTTGTCAATGATTTGGATTCAGGGGAAAATATAAAGGTTTGGAAAAGTAAGGTACTTTTTGATAAATACATAGCTTATTATGAATCTTTAGGCAAGAAAAGAGATTGCCAGCTTTGTTATGCAAGCGGAAAAATCGTTCCTGTAACATATAAGCATATGGCTAGAATTCGAAATTCAGGTGATAGTGCCAAACTTATCTCTTCAAACGATGAATCGAATTTTACTTATAGAGGCAGATTTGCAAATAGAGAAGAAGCTTTTGCAGTAGGTGAAATTGTAAGTCAGAAAGCTCATCTTGCTTTAAAGTGGCTTATAAAAACTGGTGGTATAAGTGTTGGTGATGAAAAATATGTTGCATGGGAAAGCTGTCTGAATGAAATACCAAATGTGTTTGGTAGAATAGCGCTTGATGCAAGCGAAAATTCTGGCTCTTTTGCAAAGGATAAGGACGATAAGGTTTATGCAAAGACGGCAGAGCAGTATAAGAATATAATCGAAATGGCAATTAAGGGATATAAAAAAAACCTGGATTTAAATTCTTCAAAGGTTATTCTTATGGCATTAGATTCTGCTACACCTGGCAGGCTTTCGATTATTATGTATCAGGAACTTACTTCTACTGATTTTTATAAAAATATTCAAGAATGGTATAGCAAAGTATACTGGCATAGTTGCTATAAGACAGATGATGGTGAAGTTATACATTGTGTGCAAACACCTACCCCTATCGAGATTGCAAGATGTGCTTATGGCAATGAGAGAGATGGAGATCTTATTATTGATTATAAATCTGGTATTTTCAAGACGGTAATTAAGCAAATCTATCCTTGCATTACTCTTGGAGCAAGATTTCCAGAGAACATACTGAAAAGAATTTTCACAAGAGCCTCAAACCCTCAGCTTTATAGTGAGCAAAACAACTGGAAAAGGGTTCTTGATGTCTGTTGTGCATTATATAGAAAATATTATGAAGATAAAGGAGTTGAACTTACTATGGAACTTAATAGAAGTTACAATAATAGAAGCTATCTTTATGGTAGACTTATGGCTGTTGCTGAGAAACTTGAAACTGATACATATGATGATAACGAGGCAAGAATGACTAATGCGGCAAGATTTATGAACTCGGTTATTGCATCTCCATATAAGTCTTGGGGAAATGTTTGTAAAAGACTTATCCCATATATAAACAAAATACAAAGTAAAAACCCAGGTCTTTGTGTTTATTATCAGAAAGAGCTTGGAGAAATATATAATATGTTTAAAGCTGGAGAATATGAAATGAAAAAGCCTCTTGAGCCTTTATTCTTTATGGGCTATTACGGCGAACAACAATATCTTTATACATCAAGAAAAAACAAAAATGATGATAACAAGGAGGATTTATAATTATGTCAGTATTTAATAACAAGGTGGATTTTGTAGCTTTTATTTCCGTTAATCATGCAAACCCTAATGGCGACCCAATCAATGGTAATCGTCCGAGAGATACAATGGAAGGTTTTGGAGAGATTTCTGATGTCTGCATTAAGCGTAAAATCAGAAACAGACTTCAGGATATGGGTGAATGTGTATTTGTACAATCAGATGAGCGCAGCGACGATGGTTGTAAGAGTCTTAAAGAACGAGCAGATAGCTATGAGGAATTGAAAAAGCTTTCAAAAGGTAAGGAAACAGGCAAAGATGCTTTTGCAAAATTGGCTTGCGAAAAATGGATTGATGTAAGAACCTTCGGACAGGTTTTTGCTTTTAAAGGCGATGCTGTTTCGGTAGGCGTAAGAGGCCCTGTGACTATTCAACCTGCATTTAGTCTTGAACCAATTGAAATTGAAGATATACAGATTACTAAGAGCGTTAATAGTGAAAGTAAGTCAGGTAAAGCATCTGATACAATGGGTATGAAGCATAGAGTCAGGTTTGGTATATATGTATTGAAAGGAAGCATCAACTGCCAGCTTGCAGAAAAGACAGGCTTTACAGAAGAAGACGCTGAGAAGATTAAAAACGCAGTAGCAACACTTTTTGAGAATGATTGTTCATCAGCTCGCCCTGAAGGAACTATGAACATTGAAAAGCTTTTCTGGTTTAAGCATAACTGCAAGTCGGGACAATATTCATCAGCAAAGGTACATAACAGCGTTATCGCAAAGGCTTTGTGTGAAGAGCCTACATCAGCTAAGGATTATGAATTTATATATGATGGAAATCTTGAAGGTTTAACTCCGGAAGTGATTGAATGACTTATGATGATGACAACATACTAAGTATATCTGGAATACAACATTTTGTGTTTTGCCGCAGACAATGGGCTTTAATTCATATTGAACAGCAATGGGCAGAAAATTTACTTACTGTTAGCGGCGAAATTATGCACAATAAGGCTCATGACAATACTTTCTCGGAAACAAGAAACGGTGTAATAGTATCAAGAGGAATGCAAGTTGCTTCATATGAACTTGGCATATTCGGCGAATGTGATGTTGTTGAATTTATTCCGTCTGAAAGCGGTGCATTGCTTTATGATAAGCCTGGAAAATATACTATCATTCCCGTTGAATACAAGCATGGTGAACCAAAGGTATCAGATGCAGATATATTACAGGTTGCCGCACAAGCTTTGTGCCTTGAAGATATGTTTTGTACAAGCATAAATGAGGTGCATATATTCTATGGTAAAACAAAACGCAGACAGAGAATAGAGCTTACTGATGATATAAGAATTCGCTTAAAGAGTGTAGTTGAAGAAATGCATGAACTTTATAGACGAAAATATACACCTAAAGTTAAGCAAAATAAAAATTGCAGAGCGTGTTCACTAAAGGATTTATGCTTGCCAAAGATAACAAAAATAAAAACTGTAAAAAGATATATTTCTGATATGACAAACGAGGATTGAATTATGAAAAAGCTTCTTAATACACTCTATATCAGTTCTCCGGATACATATTTATCACTCGATGGAGAAAATGTTGTTCTATCAAAAGAAAGACAGGAAATAACGAGAGTTCCATTACATAACATAGAATCAATTGTTACTTTGGGATATAGTGGAATGAGTCCTGCTTTGCTTGGAAAATGTGCTGATAATAGTATAGGTGTTTCATTTCTGAGCAGAAGTGGAAGATTCCTTGCAAATGTGGTAGGTTCATATTGCGGTAATGTGATTCTTAGGAAAACCCAATATAAACTTTCTGATGATGAAAATGCTTGTACTGAAATAGCTAGAAATATGATAGCTGGAAAACTATATAATTCTCGTTGGGTTATTGAAAGAGCAACTCGTGATTATCCTAATTCGCTTGATATTAATAAATTAAAGAGTGTTTCTGCAAAACTTAAAGATTCAATAGCAAATCTTAATGACTGCAAAAATACCGAACAGCTTAGAGGTATTGAAGGCGAAGCTGCAACGAGATATTTTTCTGTATTTAATGATTTGATTTTACAACAAAAGGAGGACTTTGTTTTTAATGGAAGAAACAGAAGACCTCCAACAGACAGAGTTAATGCTTTGTTATCATTTTCGTATACACTGCTTACAAATATGACTGCTTCAGCTCTTTATTGTGTGGGACTTGACCCATATGTTGGCTTTATGCACAAAGACCGTCCTGGAAGAGTATCGCTTGCTCTTGATATGATAGAAGAACTCAGAGCGGTTTTTGCAGACCGTTTTGTGCTTACTGTAATAAATAAAAAAATCGTAAATAAGAATGATTTCTTTATCAAAGAAAATGGAGCGGTCTTGCTTAATGATGATGGTAAAAAGAAAATTATTAAGTCATGGCAGAATAAAAAATCACTTGAAATAAAACACCCATTTTTAGAAGAGAAAGTTGAATGGGGTATGGTTCCTTATGTTCAGTCATTACTTCTTGCAAGATGTTTTAGAGGTGATCTTGATGGTTATCCGCCCTTTATGTGGAAGTAGGTGTAATTTATATGCTTGTGCTTATTACCTATGATGTAAATACTGAAACTACTGACGGCAAAAAACGCTTGCGTAAGGTTGCTAAAGAATGTGTTAACTATGGAAAAAGAGTTCAAAACTCGGTTTTCGAGTGTGTTATGGATGCAGCAACATGCAGGCTAGTCAAAGAAAAACTAATAAATATAATAGATGAGAAATTTGATAGCATAAGATTCTATTACCTTGGTAATAACTATAAAACTAAAGTGGAACATTATGGTATAGATAATACATTCGATGTGGAGGGAGTGTTGCTATTTTAGTGCGAATAGTAAGCTTACATAAATTTACAAGGATATTCGCACCATAAAAATATAATTTTGCAAATCTAATATTAAATCTGCTTTTATATACCTAACTATAATTTTGTGAAAAAGTGCAGATACATAGTTGATTTAAGAGTAAATATTATGTTGGATTTTGCTGTCGCTCTCCTCACGGAGAGCGTGGATTGAAATAAAACCACAACAAGATAATCTTTTGAGATATGACGTCGCTCTCCTCACGGAGAGCGTGGATTGAAATCCAAATCTATATTTTGATATTTACTTGACAACAGCGTCGCTCTCCTCACGGAGAGCGTGGATTGAAATCTTTACATCACCACGCCAACGAGAACTTGGCTTAGTCGCTCTCCTCACGGAGAGCGTGGATTGAAATCTTAATATCGTCCGGTCGGATAGCTGATGTATACTGTCGCTCTCCTCACGGAGAGCGTGGATTGAAATATGTTTTAATGGAATTGAAGAATCGAAAAACATAAGTCGCTCTCCTCACGGAGAGCGTGGATTGAAATACTGTATCTGCTGAAACTAAACGCAGTGGCTCAACTGGTCGCTCTCCTCACGGAGAGCGTGGATTGAAATAAAACAGCTTGAAGCAATAAACCTATCGAAATGGGTCGCTCTCCTCACGGAGAGCGTGGATTGAAATCGTAAAATCAAAAATAGCGGAGCTTACAGCAGAGTCGCTCTCCTCACGGAGAGCGTGGATTGAAATGTTTGGTGGTGAAAAAATGGAATTTGGAGCAGACAGTCGCTCTCCTCACGGAGAGCGTGGATTGAAATTGATATTTAAACAATGTTTAAGGAGTGATTAAATGGTCGCTCTCCTCACGGAGAGCGTGGATTGAAATGTGTAGCCATTTGCGGACGGTGTAAAGCTTACCGGTCGCTCTCCTCACGGAGAGCGTGGATTGAAATAAAGGATATACCGACTGCTAAGGTATATGAAGCTGTCGCTCTCCTCACGGAGAGCGTGGATTGAAATAACAAACGAGCGGGGCATAAGAGCAACCTCATCAAGTCGCTCTCCTCACGGAGAGCGTGGATTGAAATCACAACAGCGTGTAGACTTTTCCCACTGCCTGGAGTCGCTCTCCTCACGGAGAGCGTGGATTGAAATATGGTCACCACCACTCTTAAAATAAAATAACAACACGTCGCTCTCCTCACGGAGAGCGTGGATTGAAATAACTTTGTATTCAGCCCCCAGTTCAACTAATCGAGAAAGTCGCTCTCCTCACGGAGAGCGTGGATTGAAATGTAGAAAAAATATTAAAGCAGTAGAATTAGCTGGTCGCTCTCCTCACGGAGAGCGTGGATTGAAATTGTCGAAAGAATTAAAAGAGAATGAGCCTGCTTATGTCGCTCTCCTCACGGAGAGCGTGGATTGAAATTAATGATGATGGCGACCTCGGTGCAAGCGGTAATTGTCGCTCTCCTCACGGAGAGCGTGGATTGAAATAATGTTTGGAGAATTGTCGCCAGCAAGCCAGTGACGTCGCTCTCCTCACGGAGAGCGTGGATTGAAATAGAAATTGAGATAACATCTATACCACATTGCTTACGTCGCTCTCCTCACGGAGAGCGTGGATTGAAATTATATTGCATATAGCCTTGTAAACCATTGCCCAAGTCGCTCTCCTCACGGAGAGCGTGGATTGAAATGAGATATAAGCATATATGTCTCATTAGTGCGGCTCGGGTCGCTCTCCTCACGGAGAGCGTGGATTGAAATGCTCAGGTTATTATAAAAATATCAATGTCATAGAAAGTCGCTCTCCTCACGGAGAGCGTGGATTGAAATAAGGTCCTACTCAAATGGGTACTGTTGATTTTAGGTCGCTCTCCTCACGGAGAGCGTGGATTGAAATCATCACCTGCTATCAATTTAAAATTTAAAACATCGTCGCTCTCCTCACGGAGAGCGTGGATTGAAATGCAATATGCAGGGTCATTGACTGCGTTATATGCGTCGCTCTCCTCACGGAGAGCGTGGATTGAAATTATACTTCAAAACGGTCTTGATAGTGGAGCATATGTCGCTCTCCTCACGGAGAGCGTGGATTGAAATAGCTGGTGGAGTTGATTTATATGCGACTTTTACTAATGTCGCTCTCCTCACGGAGAGCGTGGATTGAAATAAAATAGCTGGCAAAGGCTGTTAATATTGAAAGGTCGCTCTCCTCACGGAGAGCGTGGATTGAAATCTGTATATAAACTTATTGCCATATTATCACCCTGTCGCTCTCCTCACGGAGAGCGTGGATTGAAATACCTCCTTGGTTCAATTTTAGCACATTTGCAATGTCGCTCTCCTCACGGAGAGCGTGGATTGAAATAAGCAAATCAGGATTTATTACTATTCTTACTTTGGTCGCTCTCCTCACGGAGAGCGTGGATTGAAATCGAATACATATCTTGTCACCTCCTTTTGCTTGCAGTCGCTCTCCTCACGGAGAGCGTGGATTGAAATTGCTTTTCAAAATCCGTTGGCAAATCGCCGACAGGTCGCTCTCCTCACGGAGAGCGTGGATTGAAATATTTTGCAAGGATACCATATATCAATGGTTATATGTCGCTCTCCTCACGGAGAGCGTGGATTGAAATATCATCAAGTGCAGCTACTGCGTCATAAATCTTTGTCGCTCTCCTCACGGAGAGCGTGGATTGAAATACCCTTTTGAATAACAATAAGATTTTCTGAGCGTTGTCGCTCTCCTCACGTAGAGCGTGGATTGAAATAAGAGCTCGGAAACATCTGCACCGCAATGACCTAGTCGCTCTCCTCACGGAGAGCGTGGATTGAAATCTGTTCAGCCGTCAAATGTACCAAACTACACTATGTCGCTCTCCTCACGGAGAGCGTGGATTGAAATCCAATAGTTCTGACTATCTGAGTAGCCAGCTTAGTCGCTCTCCTCACGGAGAGCGTGGATTGAAATTTGACCGGGAGCCTTATATAATGACATAACACCCTGTCGCTCTCCTCACGGAGAGCGTGGATTGAAATCTACACCGCTTAAATTTTTATTGACAAACTATTAGTCGCTCTCCTCACGGAGAGCGTGGATTGAAATCTACACCGCTTAAATTTTTATT